>RCNC010000389.1_pt1 | contig 28114 bp, 18 predicted proteins | sample 2041301 | NCBI WGS metagenome assembly RCNC01 (sample SAMN09708231, study PRJNA481090) | Marine sediment metagenome, whole genome shotgun sequencing project. | biome: marine sediment; feature: ocean; material: sediment; isolation source: Sewage treatment plant 13A marine sediment (STP13A) ... | reverse complement strand
CGTCAACCGCACTGGCCCAGAAAGGGCTGAACGTCCTGCTGCTGGAACGGCACAACATCCCGGGTGGATGCGCCACAAGTTTTTGCCGGGGCAGGTTCGAGTTCGAGATTGCCCTGCACCAACTCAGTGGTTTGGGGACACCTGAAATACCGGGTCCCCTGCGAATGGATCTGGACAGTCTGGGTGTCATGCAGAACCTTGAATTTGTGGAAATAAGTGACCTGTACAGCGTCCAGAACCCCGAAGGTTTCCACATCGCGCTAAAACCGGATAAAGGACAGATATTGGAAGAGCTCAAGAACGCCTTCCCCCATGAGAAGGAAGCCATCGATGCTTTTTTTGATCTGGTCTACAAATATGCCAACGATATGATCGGGGCCTTTATTTTCAGGGACCCTGAAGCCTCACGTGAGAAATACCCCAATCTTTACACCTATGCCTTTAAACCCGCCCAATCTGTTATTGACGATTTTTTTGCCGACCCGCTCCTGAAAGCGGTTCTTTCTGTCTATTGGGGCTACCTGGGTGTGTCCACGGATCAAATGGCTTTTGCATACCTTGCCATGCTCCTCTTTCAGTATATCGAATTCAAACCATTCCACGTCAAAGGTGGGAGCCAGGCACTCTCCAATACGATTTTAGACAAATTCCTGTCTCACGGCGGAACCGTCAGATTCAATTGCGGCGCCAGCCGGATCCTTACGGAGGGTGATTCCGTCCAGGGAGTTGTCACCGACCAGGGGGATGTTGTGGAGTCTGCCTATATTGTCTCCAATGCCTCACCCATGGTCACCTACGGGCAGTTAATCGGTGAAGAGCAGATACCGGAAAAAACCATCACAGAAGTCAAAAGCCGCCAATTGAGCACCTCCGCTTTCACCATGTTTGTGGGTTTCGACTGCGAACCGGATGACCTCGGGATTCATGAGTCCACCAATTTTCTCTTGATGAATACGGACATGACCATTCGCAATCATGACCGTATGCGAAGACTTGACATCGAAGATGAGCTCATGGTGCTCAGCTGCTATGATGTGTCCGATCCGGAATTTTCTCCAGAAGGCACATGTCAGGCAAATATCGTCACATTAAAATATGGTGAACCCTGGCTGAGGCTCCCACCACAGCAATATATAGATACCAAATACCGTTGTGCAGAAAAAATGCTTCAGCGTGTTCAGGCCATATACCCAGGCATTCGAGCACATATCGAAGAAATCGAGGTGGGCACGCCTCTGACCCACATGCGTTACCTGGGGCATCCCCTGGGTGCCATCTATGGGTTTGAACAGCAAACCCAAAATTCCCTGTTCTTTCAGCCCGGACGTTTTACGCCCCTAAAAGGCCTCTATTTTGCGGGTTGTTGGACAGGTGACGGCGGGTTTGAGCCTACCCTGCGTTCCGGTATGGCAGCAGCCAGATCCATAACCAAACAAATTGAGAATGAAAGCATCTAATGCTGTTCCCTTGTTCCATAACTATAAATTTTGGGTGTTTTGTGGCAAAAATGATCAACTTTGAGCATTTGTTAACATAGTATTTTAGTTACTCCGAAAAGGGGTAGCCGAGGGACTTATTCGGAATACATTTATGACAAGCGGTATAAAAGATCTTTTCCGGTTTATCCGGGTTGGAAGGAGACAATTATGAAAAAGGGTATCTGGGAAGACTTTGACGGATATGAGGGCATCAGCGAAGAGATCAAGGCAAGCCGCATTACCGCCGGCAAACGCTCCTTTGAGCTGGATTTTGCCGACCAGTATATCAAAAGACTTCATCCTGATCGCCTGGCACTCAAAGTCGTCGATATTATCCAGGAAACACTTACCACAAAAACATTTCGGCTGGTTTCTTCGGAAAACAATTTGCCGCCGTTCCAGGCAGGACAATACCTGTCGCTCTTTATTGAAGTCGAAGGCATCCTCACGAGCCGTCCCTACAGCATATCATCCCAGCCAAATCAGATCGGTTACTATGATATCACGGTAAAACAGGTGCCCGGTGGACTGATATCCAATTTCCTGCTCAACCACGTCAATATTGGTGACAGCCTGACGGTTTCGGGGCCCCAGGGAAATTTTTATTTCAATCCACTGGTGCATGATGAAAACATGATCTGTATCGCCGGCGGCAGCGGTATTACACCTTTCATGAGCATGATCCGTGAAATCGTGGACCGCGGCCTGCCACGAACGCTAAGCCTTTTTTACGGGAATCGACAGGCAGAGGACATTATCTTTCATGAACAATTGACACACATTTCCGGTCACTTTGACAGAATTCGCTATATCCCGATCATCGAAAAGACCTCCAAAGATTACCAAGGCCAGTGCGGCCTGATAACAGCCGATCTCATCAAGGAAGTGGCCGGTGCTTTTGAAAAGGCAACTTTCTTTCTGTGCGGTCCCCAGGGAATGTACGATTTCTGCCTACCTCAGATCGAACAGCTAGGTGTGCCACCTCGAAAAATCAGAAAAGAGTTGTATGGCCCCCCGCTTGATATCAGCAAAGATCCCGGATGGCCGAAAGAAATCGAACAAGATCACCTTTTTTCGGTATCGGTCAAAGGTGGCCGAACCATCAACGCCCCGGCAACGACCCCTCTCCTGGTTTCACTCGAAAAAAGCGGGGTAGTACCCCCTTCCATCTGCCGATCGGGCGAATGCAGCATGTGCCGCATCAAAATTCTGTCCGGTAAGGTTTTCCAGCCTGCCGGCACACCCGTTCGAAAGTCGGATCATCAATACGGGTATGTTCATTCGTGTGTTTCATATCCCCTCGAGGATTTGGAAATACTATTATAGCAGTAAGCGATAGGCATTAAGCCCCTATGCTAATTACCGCTTATGGCTAAATGCTTATTGCTAATAGCTAAGAACTGGAGATTTATATGGATGACATTTGCCTTTCAGGCATTATTAGCACTGCGTGCGTCATTTGTCCTGTCGGACAACATTTGCGCTACGCGCGTTATTAAGCCCTTTCGGGCGTCATTAATTGTTGCTGATAGCCTAGGTTTTGCCTAACACTTAAAACATAAAACCTAAAACGATTAACAACGACAAGCATTTGATTCACAGGCATATAATGGAGGCGACATGCCAAAGAACGAACTCCTTGGAGAAAAAAACGGCCCTATCTACACCCTCACATTGAACCGCCCTGAAAAGCGGAATGCCTTGCCGTTTGAAATGCTCAGGGACATCTGCCAAAAAGTGGAAAAGTTGATTGTCGATCCCGAGATAAGGGGTATCATCATCAAGGGCAATGGAAAGGTTTTTTCGGCGGGTGTGGACTTCAATTCACTCGGCATGCTTGCCGGACATTTCCTGGGTGATCAAGCCGCGGGCGGAGCACCCATTCGGGCAGTTGTCTACAAATATCAGCAATATTTGAATCGACTCGAATCTATTGAAATTCCAATTATTTGTGCCATGCATGGCGCTGTTTTCGGCATGGCCCTGGAATTGGCTCTTGCCTGTGATATCCGTCTGATGAGCGACGATTGCCTCTGGGGACTGCCGGAACATCAATTTGGTCTCATAGCTGATCTGGGTGGCACATCCCGTTTGCACCGAACCATCGGTGCTGCTCGGGCAATGGAAGTCCTCATGACAGGCAAACGCTATCCAGCAGCCGAAGCCCTTGAATGGGGACTCGCAAACCACCTCTACCCTGAAAATATCCTGGTAACAGAGGCTGAAAATCTGGTAATGGATATTTCAAAAATGGCCCCTCTGGCCGTGGGGGCAACCAAAAAAATCATCAAACGGGGCGAAGGGGTTGATCTCATGACCCAGTTGGATATGGAGGTAAGCTATCAGAGCATTTTGTTGCGTAGTGAAGATTTTCAGGAAGGCGTCACCGCCCTGATGGAAAAACGAGATCCCGTATGGAAACGAAAGTAATATCGATGGGCAATGTTATTTTTGCTTTACATTTAGTCAAAATGATTTATTTTTTTGGAACATTTTACAAAAGATGAAATGATTGATTTGATCTGACAAATGACTGGAACCCTTTCTCCCAATTAATTGGGAGAAGAATACTTATTAACTTAATTGACCAAGGGATGGGCAATGAAATATACAGTTCCGGAAGAATATCAGACACAGTTTAATACCTTGATCCGGTCGGTACCTGTGGAACTTCAGGATGACGACGAGTTCAAAGAAACCGTACTGGTCTATCTAAAAATGGGCGGCATGAACCTGGCACGTCGTTATGCCGAAACGACCGCCAAATATTTGAATGTCGATGTCCTCGAACTCGGCACGGGTCTCCGCTTTCCAAAGGTCGTCGAAGCCAAGCAGGAAGACGAAAGCGACGATGAGAAGGATGATGAGAAGGATGATGAGAAGGATGACGAAAATGATGGCGACGCAACACCAGAAAAAGTGATAACCGAGTAGATACCCGGATCCAAAGGGCCCGGCACTGATTCCACCCTATAAGGGATTAATATTACGCACATTCAGCGTGTAATAAATTCTAAATCCGAATGACGGAATAAAATCGTGTCACGATTTTATATTTTATGAAGACTCAGCGGCCTATCCGGCATCTTCCCGTTGGCCTGGTTCAGGCGATCATCACTGGATATCACCGCCACCCCACATGGGCCGCTTTCTGCTCCGAAATAACGCTGGGCCGTTTCCACGACATCTTTCTTTTTCAACTCAAGAAGCCTCTTTTTGAAACGACGCCGCTCTTCATCCTTCATGGAGACAATTTTCCTGTAAAACGATTTCTTGGCTGCGGGACCGGGAGGATCGGGTTTGTCGATATCCGAGCAGACCTGCAGGATGGCTTCCTTGATGTCCTCGTCACAGTATTTGCCGGATGAAATGAATTCAAATGCCCGTTCATATACATCCAAGGTCTCCAGAATATGGGGATCCCTGTAGGAGGCAAAGCTGAAAAGACCGTTTTCCATGTTATAAAGCGCAGAGCCACCGTAGGCCCCGCCTTTCTCGCGAATTTCCCTGTGTAGAAACAGCGATCGAAGTATTTTACTGATAACGGAAAGCCTGGGTGCGTCTTCATGACCCATTCGAACGGTTTTAAGCGTCTTGGCAACAAAGGAAACAGATGTGGATGTACCCCACCCCTCCCGTGGCATTTCGTCCGGCACCTTTATGGGTGGTGACTCAAAACGGGGTAATTTTTCAGAATCATCCCCGAGCTCGGGTGTGAGGGCCCGGTCGGCAAGAATCGGGATACTCTGTTCAAGAGATTTAGCTTCCCCGACCAGAGCCGTCCTGAAATTCTCCCGGGCAATCAATCGCTTCCGGATATCTACCATGTTGTCGGCAATTATTTCCAGGTCTTTGAGATCGAGTTTTTCCGTTATCTCTTTCATATATTTGAGTTGGTGAATACCGCTCCAGATTTCACCGATGTGCGCTGCGGTTGAAAAGTTTCTGGACGCCAGAGATATGGCATATCGGTGACCGTTGTGCAGGATCATCGATTCCAGACCGGCCCGGTATTCCAGTAACAGGCTTTTCAGGCGAACACTATCCGAGAATGAAACCTCGAACAGAATCTCCTGGATAAGCTCAAACATCCTGTCCAGGTTCCGATTCAGACATTTCCCGTTGATGGTGACGAACGGTATGCACATGCCGGCATCATCAAAGCGTGTCCGCGGGTTCGAAGCCAGGCTGATACCGCCGGTATAGGCATCGATGCGTTGTACGATCTCCGTAAAATCACGTTTTTTCGTACCCAACTTTGGCAAGGCATAGCAGAAAAAAGGAAGCAGGGGCAGTTGGGCGGCATCGACGCTTCCGATTCCCATAGCGGTGGTAGTATAAAAGATGCCCGAAGTAGGCTGCTTGTAGCAGATGGCAGTGGTTGTCTCAGGACACCTGGAGGCCTGGGTGATATGTATGTCGGCCGGAATATCTTCCAGCTCCAGCGTGGGCAGAACAGAGATATCCTCGGTTGTCTCCTGCAAAACGACAAGAGCTTCGGCATCTTCACGAATATGCACCAAAGCCTCTTTATCCAGGGAATTTTTGACCCCATGGAGTTCCGAAAGAACCCGTTCAGTTTCCTTTGTTTCCATGTCAGAATCAGGAGACAGAACAATCAGCGCCCTGTGAGGGTTGTCCAATAGATAGTGTTTTATCTGCTTTTCAAAAAATCCGTTGTCAGTGACTTCTTTACGAATCTTCTCGAGGTCTTTGTCGAAGTTCAAAACGCTTTCGGAACTGCCGCCGTGAAGCCAGTTGCCGACAAAAGACAGAAGCAGCTTGATACCATATGGATAGGGGGCATTGGTGATCTCTTTACGATGAAATTCTACCTGATGGATAGCAGCGTCGATAAGATGGCTGTCGATTCCCTCCTCCACCAGGTTCTTTAGCACTTCCAACACAATGTCCTCTATCTTTTCAGCATCGGATTCAGCCACATCCTTTAGGCCGCATGCAAACAGGGTATCCCGATTGTCTGCATCAAACCCGGTACCATCTGAAAGAGCTGTTCCCAGGGTCGAGTCCATCAGGGCTTTTCTCAAGGGTGAGGCTGAATTGCCGAGCAAGATCTGCTCCAGCAATTTGAAGGTCAGTGTTTGAAAAGCATCCTGAATGTCAGAAATCAGCCAGGTGACGCAAACCTGAGATTTCCTCGATGCGTCCGTGGCGGAATCCAGGGGGTACCCATACCCGGCACATTTGGGTTCTTTCCATCGAGGTTGTGGTATAACCTCCGTGTTCGGATCTGCCCGGTCATGCTGCTTCAACACCTTGTCATAAATAAACTGGATATGCTCCGACAGCGGCAAGTCACCATAGGTATAAAAAAATGAATTGCTGGGGTGATAGTGTCTCTGATGAAATCGTTTCAACTGCTCGTGTGTAAGCGTTGGAATCACCGCAGGATCTCCACCCGAGTTATGACTGTACGTCGTCTCCGGATACATGGCGTTGAGCATGGATCTCACCATGACCTGATCCGGTGATGACATGGCACCTTTCATTTCATTATAGACAACACCTTTGTAAACCAACTGCCATTCTTCCTCAGCAATACTTTCGATTTCGAGTCGGTGCCCCTCCTGCCGGAAACTGAGCCTGTCGATGTTGGGGTAAAACGATGCATCGAGATAGACATCCATCAAATTGTAGAAATCTTTTCTGTTCTGGGTGCAAAATGGATACATGGTCCAATCCGAAGCAGTGAATGCGTTCATAAACGTATTCAGGCTTCGCTTCAGCATAGAGAAAAAAGGATCGCGAACAGGATATTTCCGGGAACCGCAGAGTACGGTGTGTTCAAGAATATGCGCCACCCCTGTCGAATCCGTTGGAACTGTTTTGAATGCAACGCTGAAGGTGTTTTCCCTGTCATCATTCCCTATATGAATGTGCCTGGCACCTGTGGGCATATGCTCCATGTCGATCAATACAGAATTGATCATTCCCAGTTCCGTTATCATCTTGATCCGGTAACCCAGTTTCAGGCAGTTCTCTTGAAATTCCGACTGTTGATATTGTTCTATGTCCGGCATGGTGGCATCCCCTGGTCGATCGTTGCGACAGCCCTCGAGGGCTGTGATTTTTTAGATATCTGGGTCAGGCAGCCGTGTATACCCCCCGGCTAAGTCTTTTGATCCGCCCAAGGCTGTACAGTCGAAAGAGAATATTTCGCAATTTTTTATCTTCAAATTCAGTTTTTAGTTTGATGTCCGATATTTTCAATCCCTTTTTGGATCGTTTGATGATGCCATAAACAACATCGGATGCTGTGAGCGCATCCTTGCCTTTTTTTCCTATGGCAGCGCCTGTCTTACCAGAACCCCGTCGCATGGCTTTTGTCCGGGTGCTTCGAATCAGTTTTTCTAGACGATCCAGGCGGGTGTGAAGTTTTTCAATATCCTTTTTTGTTGGGATATCATACTGATGGATGAAAAATTTGACCATGGCATCAAATGTAACCGCTTTATGCTTTCCTCGTGTCATTGAAACCTCCTTAAGATTAGGATTAGGATTAGGATTAATTACCATCCAAGATTGAAGCAATAAGCCGCTTATTGCTAACTGCTTATTGCATTTGTCAAATTAACGTTCCGGTTACACCGCAAGGAGCCGTGAGACTCATTCGGAACATATTTATGACAACTCCTATAAAGCTTTCTCTCATTGCTAGCTGGAAGTAAAATAGAGCAAATAACCATTACTTATACCTTAACGAGTAATATAGTAAAAGTCAAGCCAAGCCGATTTCGTTTGCCGACAGGACGGTTTCATGATAACTGAAGTCCGCACATAATTAGAAACGTCGTATTTATTTGCTATTTGGAATAGGTTCATGAAAACACGATCAACATCTATCAAGAATCATCTTAAAAACTTTTATGTCCGGCTTAAAAAACTCCATGGCGATCCTCATTATATCGCCATGGGCATGGCCATCGGTGTGTTTACAAGCGTTACACCGACCATACCGTTTCATATGCTCATCGCCATAGGTCTGGCATTCATTCTCAAGGGCAGCAAACCTGCGGCCATTATCGGTTCTTGGTTTGCCAATCCCATTACCATACCTTTTTTCTATGTCGGTAGTTTTAAGGTAGGAACGCTTATTTTGAACAAGCCTATCCCTTTTGATGTCAAGTTTGAATCCCTATCGGATTTAATGACCTTGGGTTTTGATGCAACCTTCGCAATGATAGTGGGCAGTTGTGTAATAGGCATCCTGCCAGCTATCATCGCGTATTTTCTTACCTACCGCATCGTGATGACTGTCCGCGAGAAAGCCAAAGCTCGGAAACAGTTGTCAATTACTGAGGGTACAAATGAAGATGGAGACGAGGAGTGAAAAAAAGGGTTCGAGGGTCCGAGGGGATAAGTCATACGCGATAGGATGCTTAAGGCCTATCCGCCTCACTTACCTAAAACCTAAAACTTAAAACCTAAAACCATATGACAAACCCATCCACACTAATGAAAACCTGGAACCTGCGAGCCAAAAAGGAGTTGGGACAGAATTTTTTGGCGGATCAGGGAACCGCTGAAAAAATCGTGATCCGATCCGGCATCACGACAGATGATGTTGTCCTTGAAATTGGAGCCGGTCTCGGATCCCTGACACGCCCCCTGGCACGTGTGGCCAGGAAGGTCTATGCCATAGAAAAAGACAGCACCCTCATCCCACCCCTCAACAATGAACTCATAGCATCCAGTATAGATAATGTTGTCGTAATGAACGACAATATTCTATCGCTGGATATTGCATCGATTGCCCGCACCGAGCAGCAGTCCCTGGTGGTTATGGGAAACATCCCCTACAACATATCATCCCAGATTCTCGTTCAATTGATGATGGCAAGGCAACACCTCAAAAAGGCGGCCCTGATGTTTCAAAAAGAACTGGCCCTGAGGGTGATGGCGACACCCGGTTCTAAGGCCTATGGGCGTCTGGCTGTGATGGCAGGCTATTGTTCGACGGTGAGTGTGATGACGGAGGTCAAGGCGGCCCGTTTCTTTCCAAAACCAAAGGTAGATTCCCTGGTGATAAACATTTCCTTCAAGGATCACGCAGAACCATCTGCGACTGATGAGTCACTCCTTTATAAAGTCGTCAAGGCATCTTTTTCAAAACGACGAAAGACGCTTAGAAACTCACTTTCCGGTCCGATTCTCCAGATCGACGCCGTCACGGCTGCCAGGGAACTCATCGCTGCAGGCATCGACCCCATCCGCCGCGCTGAAACATTGACCGTTGAGGAATTTGTGAATTTGAGTAATCGATTTTATGAGGAAGGTTACCGATAGGCCTTCGGCTGTCATTAATGCTGCGCATGACATTGTGCCCACGGACGTAATTAGTCCTTCGGACGACATTTGCGCTACGCGCGTCATTATGCCCTACGGGCGTAATTTATCCTTCGGATGTCATTTACACTTCGTGTGACATTAGCCCTTTCGGGCGTAATTTATTGCTGCTTAAAGCTGATAGCTTTTAGCTACGATCAATGACACGCAGTAAATGACAGCGCAGCGTCCTTTGCGAAGCTAATAACAAGACGTAAACAAGAATAGATACCCGGATCCAAAGGGCCCGGCACTGGGTTACCCCTATAAGGGGCTTTATCACCAATTATGTGAATTAGATAATTCAGGAGACAGAAGTCAGAATACAGAATTTCGTATAGCGCTAAATTGTTTTATTGCTGGAGAACGAATGAACATCGAACGTCCAACATCGAATTTTGAATTTGAAAAGATGAAAAAACAGAAATAATTCGGTGTTGGGTTTTTGTTTTCATTCGACATTGGACGTTCGATGTTCGATGTTGGACGTTCATCTTTTTTAAAATCATCAATTACATCTCTTCCGCAATAGAAACTGTCCGGTCCCCCAGCATGTTGACATAACTGCCCATTTCGTTGTCGTACCAGCCATATATGACCGCCTGGGTTACCGGAACCCTGATGATCGTCTTTTTTAACGAAGCCACCACGGTTGCGTCTAATCCCGGTACCCGTTCGAGATCGATGGTCACTTCTGCCGTCCGTCTATGGGTTTCATGTCCCTCGATAATGGCTGCAGCCTTAGGCACGCCCATGATATCCCCTGAAACATTCTGGTTGTCGGTGTAGTGAAGATACCCGTTCGGATCATTCTCCGCGGTCTGCCGGTAAATATCATTGATGAGGTCTCTGCGTATGGGTTCGGTTGACAGCTCTTCCTGCAGGTTAACCACCAGAATGATCAAGGATCCTGAGGCAGTGGGAATCCGGACCGATTCTGCGATAAACCCAATCCGCTCCATCTCGGGAATAACAAGCTTCAATGCATTGGCGGCCCCCGTTGTTGTCAGAATGATATTATTCATGATGCTCCTGTTTTTACGCAGATCGGTTTTACCCTGTTTCGGCAATCGGTCCAGCACCGCCTGGGACCCCGTGGCTGCATGGACGGTAGCCATGGATGCAGACAGGATGCGTTTGGGGCCGAATGCATTCAACAATGGCTTTACCATGTGTGCCAGGCAGGTCGTTGTACAGGATGCATTCGATATGAGCCTATGCTTCCTCGGGTCATAGTCGTTGGCGTTTATGCCCATGACCGTAGTGACGGCATCTTCAGGCATGCCCGTGATCTTGTCGGCAATCTTGAAAGGCGCAGAGAGAATGACCTTGTCGGCACCGGCATCCATATGTCCTCTTGCCGATCCGGTGGGATGCTCTGCCGGTAGGATCGGGTCGAGAAATTGGCCAGTGGTGTCAACCACCAGCCGGACATCTTCTTGACGCCATCCAATGTCGCACGGGAGCCTGTTTGAGCGCAAAAATTTCACACGTGTGCCGTCCATCATCATGGTACCAGCGTTTTCGTCAAGATCTGAGATTACCGGTGTTGCAGCCTGTCCATAAAGAAAAGCGTGAAGCCGGCCATATGTGGAGTCTCTTTCGGCATAGTGTGCAATATCCTGGAGGGAGGTTCCGGATTCGCGACCAATATTTACAACAATCTCTTTAAAGTATTTACGTGCGATATGATGCCACACTGTCAGTTTTCCGATTCTACCGAATCCAGCCACCCCCAGTTTCAAGTCATTGGTGTTTGTGCTGTCTTTTCTCATATCGCCTCCTGCTTTTTAAAATTTGAATTCCCCGCTGCTTGCAGCGCGGGATGAATTCAAATTATAGACTAAGATCCATAAAATCGTGCTACGATTTTATTTTTAGGATGTGTTGACCGTTAACGTTCCCAGGTACACCGACCCTTCGCGCCCATCGATGCTGATCCTGTCCCCCGACATCAGGCGAACCTTGCCAAACGAACACACCTTCTCCTTTTCATCACACACCAGGTCGCTGCATCCCACGACACTTGTCTTCCCGAGTCGATGGGTGACCACGGCAGCATGAGACGTAACGCCGCCCCGGGAGGTCAGCAGCCCATCGGAAGCATAAACCTCCTTGATATCATCCGGCACAGTATCACTCCGGGCCAGAATCAGGGGTGTGTCAGGCTCCAACGAACGCCATTTGTCAATTTCTTCCAAGGTGAACACGATCCGGCCGCTTAAGGCACCGCCACTCACACCAATGCCGTGTCCCAGCAATCGATCTTCATCGATGGTATCCAGGTTGAAGGTCCTGGCTTTCTTCCGCTCGCGTATGCCCATATCCCGCGTCTGCAGCAAGTATAAATCTTCTTCTTCGGGTCCTTCAAAAGTAAATTCCATCTCCTGGGGGCTCCATCCACGTCTTTCGATCAACTCGATTGCCCAGTTTTTCATGGTGACGTAAATCTTCGGGAAATGGGTTTCCAGCGTAATATCTGTTTCACGCATCTCAATGTCCTGCTGCGAAATCGAGATCGGTAACGTCGTAACCAGACCTGAAACCACGTCCTCACCCTGGTTGCCAATAGTAAAATCGCCCCATAACCGAAGACTGTCCCCGGACCACCGCGGGTTATGCGTAAAAAACACCCCTGCCCCGGCTTGTTCCGACAGGTTGCCAAAGACCATGGTTTGCACCGTGACGGCGGTGCCCCAATCATCCGATATTCCCATGATTTTTCGATAGGTTCTGGCTCGGGGGGATTTCCAACTCCCCAGAACGTTTCGAATTGTCTCATAGAGCTGTTCCAGAGGGTCTTCCATGATTTCAACACCGGTGTCATGGATAAAACGTTTGTAAGACAGAGCCACCTTGCGCATCTGTTTGCCCGTCAGGTTCCTCTTGAACTGGACCCCGGCCCGTCGTTTCAACTCACCGATAATGGCATCAAAATCATCCCGCTCCAGACCGTATGACATGCCATAACACTGAAGAAAGCGCCGATAACTGTCCCATGCAAACCATTCGTTGGCTGTCACATTGGCAATTCCCTCTGTGATATCCTCATTGATCCCCACGTTTAGAAATGTATCCATCATCCCCGGTTGGGAAATGGAGGATCCGCTTCTCACCGAAAAAAGGAGTGGATTTCTCGGGCTCCCAAAAGATTTTCCGGTCCGTTCTTCAATGACGGATATATGCTGCAACACCTGTTCCCTGAAATTGTCTTCGGCAGGTTTATAGCTTTCGATAATTTCCCGGCACCGGAAAACCTCCGTTGTAATGATGAAGCCGGGTGGCACCGGCATGCCGTAATTGTTCAGCTTCACCATATTCAAGCCCTTGCTTCCCAGGTGAATGATACCGGAAACCCTTGGTCTGACACCATGGATCAGAGTCATGGCATTTTTAGGATCGTACAACAGAAGTTGTTGAAGCTGTTCCTTGGGTAGCTTGCTGGCTTGCTGAAAGAGCGTGCTGAGAATGCGACTCAAAAAAAGATCCAGTTGCTGGATGCCGGTGGTCATGGCAATTCTGTCACGGAAAAAAATTTCAGAAATGCGGTGTTGGATATTCTCTTTTTCAGGCTCACCGTTGGCCGGAAGATATTTTTTCATAACCTGATTCGTGGTTAATTTTTCGATGATGCCCATCAGGTTTTTGCCATGGACATTGCCGAAATAGTCATTGATGATATTTTTTACCGCCTGGGCAAACCCTTTGAAAATATCCAGGTACTGCGTGAAAGTGAATCCCCTGGCCTCTATGGAATGTGCCAGCATTTCAATCTGTCTTTCAACCTCGACTGAATGGATTCCCTCGATTTTGAGCGCTTTGTCGAAAAGCATGAGATGGTCATAAATCTGGTAAAAGGTCGCCTTAGTAATCAAGCTCAGGTCCGTGCTTTCCACGAGTTCCTCGAAGAGGGTATTCACGAGGGATTCGAGTCGATATGTCAAACCCAGTGCATCAAATTTCATCTCGTGGTATGAGCCGTACATGGAGGGGATGTCGACGGTAAAATGTCTCTTTTTGTATATATCCTCTCTCACTTCGAATGGCTTGTCTGACAGAATAAGGTATTTCAGAAACTCGAGATATTCGAGCATCATGGAGAGTTTTTTTCTCAAAGACGGCTCGGCCAGCGCAGCTTCGAGTTTGTCGAGACCCGGGAAAGCCTCAGTTTTCAATTTCCGGATATAGTTATTGATCTCGATAAAACCGAGATGGTACTTCTGCTGAAGATGCCGGTAAAAGGATACGGCCAGGAGCATTTTCTCTATATCGTTCTCTGAAGCATCCCTCATATCCGCCAGTAATGCTTTTATATGGCTTTCTTCGATGGTAAGAAGATCCCCGGGAAAGTTCAAATTTTTCCGGACCAGGTGGTTAACCACGGCGTTGATACCATCGATATAAGGTCCTTCACATTGAATCTGGTTAAAAATAAGCGGCGGTAAAAAGGGTTTTAAAAGCGCCTTATCCCTTGTCTGCCAGAATTTTAGTGTGGCCTCCATGAAAAGGATGATAAGATTGCTGCTTTCCACATGGCTCTGCTTGCGCAGGAAATGTATCAGTACATCCTTTCTCTGGCACAGCTCATCGATACGCGTGGATATGTCCCGGAGCTTGCCCTCGGCGCCGATATCGTTAAAGTAGACCGGGAAAAGACGTGACAGCTGTTTGATGAGATTATATACAGGTTCGATATCACTGTTCAAAATCCGTGTAATGTCACGAGGGAACAGATCCGTATCCTTGATAAAAACACCACACAGAGACAGATAGATGGTCAGGCTCGATATCAGCCGAATGGAATATTTCGGGTTCAGCTCGATCAATTCCAGCCAGGTCCTGATATTCAGAATATGGGCTGGATTAACTCTTACCTGCCAGTCATCCCCTACCCCGCTGAGCATGGGTGCCTGGAAGCCAAGATCGATGACGTTTTCGACAAAATGATTCACCAGGTCGCCATCGTCTGTCTTGTATACCCCTTTGCCCATGTTCAATACACAATTGAGCCCTGTTGCAGGATACCTCTCCGCCTGAATGTGAAGAATAGAAAAGGTCTTTTCTATCAGGTTCCAGATATAAAAATGTGCCTCGTTTTCGATTAGCCAGCTCAGGGTTCGGTTGATCTCCCTCAAGGTTTCCTCGTGAATAACGGATAAGCCCGAAACATTCATCATCAGGAACAAAAAGATGACTTTCCACCGGTTGCCCTTATTGTTTCCGGCACCGGCTTTTAGGAGATTATCGGGAATTCTGCGATAATGTTCAACAATCTGATTAAAGCCGGTCAGCTGAATCAACTGCGCTGTCTGTTCCAGGGAAGTGACCTTGTATTCATCCTCAATACGCGCAAGCGCCTGTTCCCATTTCCGGATGGTTGCGTGCGATATGTCATTGAACAAAACGCTCCAATCACGTCCTGGCTCGATCTCTTCGATCTTGCTTTCAAACCAGGTCTGGGGGTCCTTTTCATTCAACCAATACTGATAGCTTGCATGAAAATACCGAATGATCAGTCGATTCAGATCCGAACAGTCCAGGTCCGGGTGATCAATATTTCCAAGATGAATCTCACCCAGCCGCTTCAATTGATAATGGCTTTTGATAAACAAATAAAAGATATCGTCCGGATATTTCTGAATTAACTGGAAAGCATGGCAGAGAACCGGGGAAAATCGATCCAGGGCATCCCCTGAGTCTTTTAAGAGTTTCTGAATAAACAGCAGCAGGTTGTCCACGGCATCCATCCTGGTGGAAATGGGGCATTCCGCGGTTATGGCCTCGGATAAAATATCGATAAAGCACTGCGCCGCATTGGCACCTTGTTCATGTGCTTTCAGGAGATGAAAATATTCAAGGGAATAATTCCTGGCCTCATTGACGATAAACTGCCAGTTTTTATAAGGGTGGGACAATTCCTCCAAAAAGGTCGTGACCCCTTCCCTGATACCGAAGTATTGCGACATGGCATCATAAAGGGCATCGTACCTGGGGTCTATGGTGACATCAACGTGGTAATCTGCGATGTTGACTTCAAGTGCTTTGGATTTGATGGTCAAGACAGGTCTCCGTGAAAGATTTTTATGAATATTATTAAAGTTTATCAGAAAAACCGTGCAAATTCAAGGAGATTTGACCTTCAACGGCGTGAAATATCCGGCTGGAAATTGACCCTTAATACAGCATACAGACTTCCCATGACAAGCATCAACGATACAAAAAAGATGATCCTGTATGAAGCCCCGTGCAGATACGAAAAACGATCCAGGAAATAGCCATAGGCCATTGGGAGAGCCAGCGCAAAGGGTATCGTAAGGATTGGCCCCACGGCAAAGTAACTGGTGGCGTCACTTAATTCGGAAAGTTTTTTAACCGAGGGGGGAAAAACAATCATACGTGTTCCTCTGGAAATCCCCAGCAGAAAACTTGCCAGAAAAAAACTCCATTGGTAACCGAACAATATCAGCAGCAGCAAAGCTGTCATGGATGCCATCTTGGAAAAGATATACTTGTTGCGTGGCAAAAGGAAATCGAGCGACCCCAGAAAGATATTGGTAACAATGGCTCCCACATAAATGCAGCTGACAAAAAATCCGGCCGCGATGGGCGCAGGGATGTTACAAAAGGCCGTTGCGTAGTTCGCATAGAAAGAGATAACCGTAACAATCACGTAAAAATCCATGTCTCCCGCCAGAAATATCAGGAAATTACGGTTTTGGAAGATCCGGCTGACCGACCGGTGCACATATGTAAAGAAAGAGCTGCTTGAATCATCGGTTTCGACACCCGACAAGGATATTTCTTTGGTGACAAGGAAAAAAAGAGACCCCAGGCAAAAAAGCAGACCCACGGCCAGGAAAATACCTCCGGATGCCGTTTTGGAAAAAGAGTATTTTTCTACAAATTTAACGATCAACAGACTGCTGATAAGCCTGGCAATATTCTGGGCGATCATCATAAACCCCAGGCCGGAGAAAGATCGTTCTTCCGAAAATATATTGACCAGGTAGTTCAACCACACCGGGACAGTCATGCCTATGCAAATGGCAAAAACAGCATATGAAACAAAAAAAATCGTCAGTACCGGCGCGTGCTCTCCAAAGAGAAACAGGATTAACCCAAAAAATACCAGCGACACGCCCGATATCAGGTGCAGGTATATGACGGCCCCACGCTTGAATGCCAGACCCACCGTAAAATAACTGGAGAGTAATGCAAAAACAGAGCTCCCCAGAAAAGCAAATGCAGGGATCAGCCCTACCTGAAAACTGGAAGCCCCCAAGCTCTTTAAAAAAAGCTGCAGAAAAGTCGATTCCAGAACAACCGGAAGCCCCAAGCCCCAGAGAAATTCACAACCGGATATACCAATGACATTTCTTTTGTAGTATGTATCGATCAAAAAATGCGCTCCGCGATTTTTTTGTCATTTACACTTCGTGTGATATTTGAGCTATAAGCTGTAAGCAATTAGCTGCCTAAGCGCTTAATGCTTATTGCTTAAAGCTTATACATCAGAATGCGTCCCTATAGCAGATATATGGGTAAAGAAAAAGAGTTCATCTCCAAGCAGTCACCGGAACCTAAATCCTAAAATTTAAAACTTAAAACAATTTGTTGTGATGAATAGAAAGGATCTGCTAAGGGAAGAATATGACGCATTCAGACTATCGAACACCCGGAAATCAATCCTCGTGGCCGGCAACACGTTTTCCAGGACTCTTCTTGTACACCAGGATCATTTTAGTAACCCTCGCGGCGGCCTGGCGTTGCAGCAGAAACACCTATACCCTTGATAAAAGAATCGCGAGCAGCGTCAGTGTCTTGAAAACTCTGGAGCGTATCGGCACCGATGTTTTGGTGGAAAATCTATCCGCTTTTACCCATTTGAAAACACCCTGTGTCTTTGTGGCCAACCACATGAGTGCCCTGGAAGCCTTTATCCTGCCATGTTTTATTATGCCGTACCGCAGAATCACTTTTGTGATCAAAAAAAGCCTGACCGAATATCCGGTCTTAAAGCACGCCATCAACAGTCTTCATCCTATCGTGGTCGATCGCAAGAATCCAAGAAAAGATCTCAGGGCGGTTCTGGAACAAGGGTCTCATCGTCTGAAACAGGATATATCCGTTCTCATTTTCCCCCAGACAACGCGAAGTCTTCATTTCGATCCAACGCAATTCAATACACTCGGCATCAAACTGGCAAAAAAAAACCATCTGCCGATTGTGCCCATTGCGTTGAAGACGGACACCTGGGGCATCGGTCGTCTGTTCAAGGACTTCGGTAAAATCGATCCATCCAAACCGATTCGAATAGCCTTTGGAGAACCCATCCATGTGACCGGAAACGGAAAACAGGAACATCAGGAAATTCTGACTTTTATTGGGGACACCTTGCAGAGATGGGGGTAGAGATGCCTGCGGCTTTCATTAGCGATTCGCGCGTCATTTGTCCTATCGGACGACATTTGCACTTCGTGCGACATTTGCGCTACGCGCGCGATTTCGCCTGCGGCTGTCATTTGCACTGCGTGCGATATTAGCCCTTACGGGCGTCATTTATTGTCGCTCATAGCTGTATGCAAACCTAAAACTTAACACTATTTATAATCGCTTGCGATTTCAATAAAACACCCCTGAAACACAGCGTCCACCGAATCATCATCCACCCCCCCCATGGGCATGGGTGGTGTGGCATCATCCTCGGCCACAGCTTCTCCAGAAAAGAGTTTCAAATTCTGAAGCCAGGTGGTGGTTTTTTTCCAGATCACGGCCATCAGAATTTCAGACCTGCCCTGAGACGCAATCCGCGCTCCGGGCTCAAACCGCAGAAACACGTTGGCCTGCCTGGCCTTGACCCAGTAGCCCTTGTAAAACGCCATGGCCTGGGAAGTATCTGTTTCGGGTGTATCGGAATGGTAATTTCCATTCTGCCAACGCCACAGCCGCCGGTCAATGTAAGGGTTGTCGTCGGCCAGACTCTGGAGTGTTCCCCGATCTATTAGAGCTCCGCCTACCTCCTCCACCACCTTTACGTTGGTCCAGTAATAGTCGGCCTCGTTGGGCGGCGCCACCATGTTCCAGCCATTATCCGTATTGGTGTTATAATCCAGGGCGACATACATATCAGCCAGGCTCACGGGAATACCGCTGAAGTCGATAGTCACTCCTTTGCGGGCCAGTATCCAGTAGGATCTGCCCGGTTCCATCTCGAGATCGTTGCCGAACTCGATGTAGCGGTTTTTATTGGCGTCATAGGTACCGATGATGTAGTTCCGGGGATCGTATTTGATGTTGAAAACCTTTCCGGGAGAGGGGTCGTCGGGCCAGTGCACGATGGAGATCATACCAAAATCACCCACGCCGGCGCCCGATGGAACCGGAGGCAGGGTTTCATCTTCAGGATCGCCCACCTTGAAGCTGTATTCCCGGGACCAACTTTCATTGCCGTCACTATCTTGGTAGGCTACCCGCCAGTCATACTTTAGCCCGGCTTCCAGGGGTTCCATAATGTCGTGAACGGTCAATCCCGGTTCCTGGGGAATTGTTACAGGATACCCGGGCAAGAACATCCCGCTGTCAGATCGCCACAGCTCCCAGTGCGTCTGGTCATGAGCATCCCCGTCAGGATCGTTGAAATCACTGGTGTCGAGCGTTACGGAAACACTTACACCGAAAGTGGCCTCGTCTGGCGGGTCGTCTGCCGTGGGTGGATCAGGGCTGGTTGACAAACCACCTGAAGAGTCGGTGTATCGCATGATCATACCCGTATTGCCGACCACAAACACATTGTCCTCGGCGCTTCCCCAAACACCGTTCGGGTGTGCCCCCGACTGAATCAGCGTACCCCATGTACTGCCATCGAAATGATCTATTATATTAGCATCACTACCGCCAACGGCATAGGCATCACTGCCCGAACTTCCCCACAAATCGTCCGGGTATTCCACGAAGCCGTCATTAATCGGGTTAATCCAATTATTTCCATCGTAATGAAAAATCGATGTGGAAGAGCCCCCTGCAAACACATCGCTGCCGCCACTGCCCCACACACACGTGAGGTAATTTGTTGTATTACTCGTCATGGGCAGCCATTCGACACCGTCATAGTGCAGAATAATACCGTTAGCACCCACAGCAAACACATCGGTTTCGGAACTGCCCCAAACGGCTTCAAGGGTGTTGGTGGTGAGACTGGGCATTGGTGCCCAGGTACTGATCCCGTCAAAGTGCAGAATCATGGCCTGACCGCTGGCCGGGTTGATCTCACCAACAACGAACACCTCACCGCCCGAACTGACCCAAACGCCGTTCAGGTTGGCGGTTGTTGCGGGAAAGCCGGCCGGATCGTCCCAGCTGTTTCCATCAAAATACTTGGCAACGCCGTCATCACCCACAGCATAGACATTACTTTTGGAATTGCCGGATACATCGCGAAGAACAACACCATTGCCAAGACTATTCACAACCGACCATCCTGCCCCGTCAAAAAACAGGATGGTTTCCTGCGCACCCACCGCAAACACTTCATTTGCAGAAACACCCCAGACATCGTTAAGCATAACAGTTGTCGGGCTGGATTCTATGTTCCAGGCGCTGTGGGCGGCGCCGGCTAGGATAAAGCTACAGGCATAAAAAAAGATAATCAGTACTATGCTCGTATGAGTTCTTGGTTTCATGACAGCTTCCCCTTCAAGTTTTTAAATATTTGTGACCTCTTGAAAAAGATGGAACCCTGTTAACCTGCAATACAGCTCTAGCCCTGCCAGGACAATGGCTATAGCCTATGGTTTACTGTTGATCCGGAGAACCCGGGAAATCCGGCAGCATCCCCCCAATGTCCTCCTCGACAATGGACTCCTTGATGGTATCGAACTCAGAGGGTGTCCAGGGTTTGAGTTCTTTTAGAAAATCATCGTATCTTCTGCGGTCGTCTGCATCATCCGGAAGAATGTCCTCCAGATCATCCACCTGGTCTACGCCGGTATCGTCATAAGTTGCAAGTGGCATCATGGCATCATCATCCTCGGAGGCGCCCGTTTCAGGAGCAACGCCGATAAAAGGACTCTTTTTCTCTTCGATCTTATCCTGAGTCAATTTCACGGGAATCGATGCCCGCTCTCCCCTCCTGGCTATGGATGACTGGAAATCCCTCAAAATCATGGGTGGGCCTTCAAGAAAAGCAAGGCCCCGGTATTCGAGTTCCGTATCCACCAGCGCGGTGGCGATGGTTTCCGATTCGGTCGCCTCCAGAATAAAATCAGATCCCCGGACACCACAGACCGCCGTGGGTGTTTTGACTTTGAACTCGGATCGTTTGAAATCGAGCATCTTGACAACAAAAAACCGCGCTTTACCCAAAGCCATCTGAAGAAATGAAGAGCGTCTCTCTTTTTTCTTCTCGTAAACACTCTGGGTCAGCTTCAGTTTTGTTTCAGACGCCAGGGAGAGAATGCTCCCGTCATTCAGCTTGAAGCGAACCTTGCCATACGCAAGGGTCATGACGCTATCCCCCTTGTAGAGACGCATCCCACGCTCCGCTCTGTAGCCCTTGAGCACATCCCCGTGCATAATGACGACATCACCCAGTACCTGCTGAACAATACCAACGGGTCGGCCCCTCCCGGGGCTGTAGGTATCTTCCATGACCAGACCTTGCGGCAGAACCGTTGCCGCCGGTGCCGGAACAATGCCCGGAAAGCATATGATCGACAGGGTCAAACATAAGGCAAAGGTTATCTTTTTTATTCGTGTGATCATTGGATTTCTCCTGGTTGGGTTTCATTCTCCTGTTGCATGTTAAAACGCTCACTTTATTGAGATGGCTTCTAATAAGCAGCCGACAACCCGATACCAACAACCTTACGCGTATATTCGTAATCATCGATATTGGAATCGTTTTTCGTGTAGCTAGCCTCTGCAGCGATTTCCAGCCATTCGTAATAGAGTTCCCGGGAAAGGGACACGGTAATTTTGTAACGCGTGTCCTCCCGTTTCTTGTCTTGGATGGCATCGTCATCTTTGTATGTCTTGCCCGCATAGTTTGCCATAACCCCGAGACGCAGCGCATATGCCAGGTTCAAAGATCCGCCGGCCCTGAGTGTAAACCGGCCGTAATCGTAAGGGTCTTCGGAAGCATCATTGTATTCATACCCGATGCCGCCTAGTGCATATCCCTTGTCATCACCCAACAGATACACAGTATCCAGAAACACTTCATGGTTGTCACTGTCCCTGTCGTCATAAGCTTTCTTGCGATAATCGTTTTTCGAAAACGTGTAGGACAACCACAGAGAAAGCTGTTGATTGTAAGTGTAGGAAACTTCAGGTCTGACCTGCGTTGTGAAAAGAAAATCCTTGCCATCCAGCTGGTAGATACTCGGACGGATCTGCAGACCATATGTAAAAAGGCCAGTCAGATACTGCCCATAAATTTCTATGGCTGTATCGGAGGCATCGTACGCGTCCAGATCCATGTGCCAGGACTGGAAGCGGCTGATCCCCGCACCCAGAATAACGGCGTCCTGATTGACAAAGTCGTATTCACCCTCCACATATCCCAGAATCGAGGAATCCTTTTCGTCAGAGTAGAGATCGTCCTGATCGGTCGGCTCCAGGGGCACGTTATCATCATATTCGTAAGCAAGTTTGGCCTGGAGCCTGTATGGCTTGCGCTCTTTTCCCCCTGCCTGTATCTTTTCGATCCACCGGTCGGCGTTGTCACGAACCTCTTTCGATTCAGCGTTGGTCTTTACATAAGTCATTTTATCCGCTGCTGGGGCATCCTGTCCCATGTAGAAAAAACACAAACCCGAATAATAATAGGCTTTTATTTTCAGATCCGGGCTGTTCTCCGCCGCCATCAGGAAGTATGAATTGGCTTCCTGATATTGTTGATTGTGAAAGAGAGAAACACCACAGTAAAAACCAGCCATGATTCGGGAGGGTTCTTGCTTCAGTACATCCTGAAAAAGACCGGTTGCCCTGCCGTAATCTGCCATTTTATAGTAAAGATAGGCCCGGTCAAAGGCAAGATCCGGCAAACCAGGATCCCCTTTCCATGCGGTCTCGATAAATGGTTTGGCTTCTACAAAACGCTCCATCTTGATATATGTCTTTCCCTGATAGTGGTTGGCGGACGGATTATTGGGATCTCCCGCGAGCACTTTACTGAAGGCTGCTTCGGCAACTTTGTATTTGCCATCTTCGTAGGCAAAAATTCCTTCGTCGTAAAATGCGCTACCCGCTTCCTGTGCTGACGCGGGATGACCGGCAGTCATAAACAACAGCACCGCCAATGATCCAATCAAGATTCGATACATGGCATTTTCCTCCGTTTATAATACAATCGTTGCTTGACAAATGTTGGAGCCATGATTTTAATGCAAATAAAATCGATGTATACTTTCATGAAGCACAATGTTGTCGTTCTATCGCGATACTGACTATCAGTCTAACAGAAGACGGGGGTAATGGCAAGTAACCTGGCGCTTATTAGGCCATAACAACGAATTTTTACGGGAACTTACCTCCAGTGACCATGATTGAGATGAACCGTGACAGCACGCACATTTCCCATAGGCTCTGCCGTTCGGCAGTGTTTCGCATGTTGCGAGGTTTTTCAATAATCCTATACATTATGAAAACAAAGCCAATATGACCGAGATCCGACAAAAGACCATCCAGGGGTTGAGAACGGGGGACTCCTTTGTGATAACGCGAACCTTCACAGAATCGGACATGCATATTTTCGCTGATATCACCAGGGATTACAACCCGGTTCACTTTGATGATCGATTTGCAGCAGCAAAAAATTTCAAAGGGAAAATCTGCCACGGACTCCTGGCGGCCAGTATTCTCACCGAGATCGGTGGTCAGATAGGATGGCTGGCAACCGGCATGGATTTTCGTTTTAAACAACCGGTTTATTTCGAAGACACCATCACCTGCATATTCACCATTACTTCCATTGATAAAAATCGCAGGGCCATCGCTAAGGCTGTGTACAAGAATCAGGATGATACGGTTGTGCTGGAAGCGGTAATCACCGGTATCCTCCCGGATGCCCGGGAGCGAGACATACTGTCGCAAGTGGATTAATTTCATGTCATTTGCTTCGCGTAATTTATGGTCATTTACTTCGTGTAATTCGCTTCGCGTAATTAATTGTAGCTAAAAGCAATTGGCGATAAGCTATAAGCGGTAGGCTTTAAGCGGCTTAGGGCTTACTGCTTATGTGCTATCAGCAACAATTAATGGCGCCCGAAAGGGCACAATGACGCGCGTAGCGCAAATGACATCCGAAGGACAATATCACCCACAAGGGCTGATATTGTCTCGGAAAAGCGCCAAGACCACGTATGACAAAATCGTGCAGCGTTTTTATTCGTTTAACGATTTTATTTGACAACAGGCCCTGAGTGCGGTTTGATACAGGCTTAAATAAAAAATCCTTGTAACGATGGGGTGGAAATGACCGCCGCCTGCGCCACCTGAAAGCGAATAGGAGAAAACAATGAATAAAGCGGATTTGGCAGATGCCCTCAGTGAGGCAAACGGTTTGACAAAAACTGAGGCCAAAGTAGTTGTCGACACTTTTTTCAACGAAATGGTCGAAACATTGGCACGGGGGGAGCGAGTGGAAATACGTGGGTTTTGTTCCTTTTATGTCAAACAGTACAAACCCTATGTCGGCAGAAATCCCAAAACCGGAGAAACCGTACAAATATCCCCGAAAAAACTGCCCTATTTCAAATGCGGGAAAGAGCTCAAGGAGCGGGTAGATTATTAAAAGAATCGTTTTAGGTGTTACGTTTTAGGTTTTAGATATTGAGTGCCATTATTGGTCTATCGTTAAATTGGCACCGATTTAGTTTCAGTCTATTTAAATTAAAAATTCATCTCAGCAGGTTGAGATGAATTTTAATTTTTGTCCTCAGGTATTCCCATAAAATATCTTAACCCCGACAGGTTGTCTGTCGTAATCATCCCATCGCTGTATTCTTTCAATATTTCCTTGGGGCTGAATGCAATGGCCAGGCCGGCATTCTCCAGCATGAAGCGGTCGTTGGCACCATCTCCCACCGCCACAATCTGATCAAGGGAAATTCGCTCTAATTGCGCGATTTCCAAAAGAATTTCCCCTTTACGTTTGGCATCGATAATGGTGCCTTTGATTTTCCCGGTGACAACACCATCTATTAATTCCAGCTCATTGGCAAAAACATAATCAAGATTGAGCTGCTCCTTGAGATAGTCGGTAAAAAAGGAAAACCCACCGGATATCACACCGACCTTGTAACCCATCCGGTGAAGTGTCGAAATGAGCTCTTCGGCACCGGGCGTCAAATGAACCCCTTTGGACAAAATTTCAAGCTGCTCCACTGTCAAACCCTTTAAAAGACTCACACGCTTTTTCACGGCTTCAGTATAACTCATTTCGCCGTTCATGGCCTTGATGGTCATTTCCTTGACCGTTTCCCCGACACCCGCCACCTTGGCCAGTTCATCGATGATCTCTCCCTGGATGATGGTGCTGTCGCAATCAAAAAGGACAACCTGTTTCTGCTTCTGAAAGATATTATAATCCCGCAATGAAACATCCAGGCCTGAATTCTCTGAAAACGCATAGAGCATCCGGCGCATACCTTTGATATCAGCAATATCCGATGTGTCTATGGTGATCTCCGTGGCGATGTATTCACCCCGGGCAATCATTTTGATGGTTTCAATATTGATGCTGTTCTTGGAAAACATACCCGAAATCGAAGCAACAATCCCCGGTCGGTCTTTACCCATGAGGGTAAAAATCATCATGCGCTTGTCAACTTTACGGCGACCTTCAACATACGGTTCGACCCGTATGCCCATGTTGAAATTAGAACGGATCGGTTCCAGGGCTTGGAGCAGGTCGCCATAGTCATTATCCGAGGTACTTAAATCGACCACCAGAAACATGGTGAAATGGCCCCGGACGGATCGGGCCTCGATATCGACAATATTGATATGCAATTCCGATAGAATCTGCGTGACTGAATGTACCAGCCCGGGACGATCTTGCCCGACTGCTGAAATTACGTAGAGTATTTTTCCCAATATTGCTCCTGTATTATAAAATCATTCGTTGATAGGTAAATGAAATGCTTCTCCAATTTTATTGGCGAAGATGCATCATAAGTCTGGCTGGAAGTCAACCAAAAAAAATAATCGCTTTATGATTTAATCATGTGCGATATTTAGCCTTTTAGGCATTTAGGCTGTAGGCTGTTAGGTTGCTTCAGGTTATTGGCCTTTAGCTACCCTTCAAACCCCGAACCCTACTTATTGGCTGGAATGCTGCTTACCACTTAAAGCTTATTGCTGATAGCTGCCTCCGACCCTCCAACCCTAAAAGCGAGCCCATGCTTGCAATCACGGCAGCCCGTGATTATAATGTAAATCGTTATGAAAGAGATAAATGAAAAAATACCGACACCCAAAGAACTTGAGAAAGAAATAGCTGAATTTCTTACAAAAAAATTTGGCGGAAATGTCAAAGTTGCTCAACCGATGGTTATCCAGCAAGAAAACATGGATGGCCCCGATGAAAAACCGCCTAAAAGAGAAAAGAAAATCAGTTTCGATCTCAAACCGGAAGAACTGGTTGCTTACCTGGATCAGTACATTGTCAAACAGGAAAGTGCCAAGGCAATTCTTGCCACCAAAATATGTACGCATTTCAACCGTATAAAGCGCTATCAGGCATCTCCCGACACTGTCAATGATATGGTGGGGAGCATTAAAAACAATGTCCTGATGGTGGGCCCCACCGGTGTAGGGAAAACCTACATGATCAAGCTTATCGCCAAAAAGATCGGTGTGCCGTTTGTGAAAGGAGATGCCACAAAGTTCAGTGAGACAGGCTATGTGGGAGGCGATGTAGAAGACCTGGTGAGGGATCTGGTTCGCGAAGCTGATGGTGATATCGAGAATGCCCAGCATGGCATTATCTACATCGATGAAATCGACAAAATTGCATCCAGCCGCAACCTCATGGGTGCCGATGTCAGCAGAACCGGTGTGCAACGAGCCCTGCTGAAACCCATGGAAGAGACCGAGGTTGATCTCAAGGTTCCCCACGATCCGATTTCAATGCTTCAGGAGGTGGAAAACTTTCGAAAAACCGGCAAGCGTGAAAAAAATGTCGTGAATACCAAGAAAATCCTTTTCATCATGAGCGGCGCTTTCAATGACATTGCGGAAATCGTTCAAAAACGTATATCCTCCCAGGGAATCGGGTTTGGTGCATCACTTCCAAAAGCCGATGAAAAGGCTGATTTGCTGAAGCACATCAAATCGGAAGACCTGATTCAATTCGGGTTCGAGTCGGAGTTCGTCGGTCGACTCCCGGTTCGCGCCGTATTTGAACACTTGAACGAAACGGATCTCTACGAAATTTTAAAGAATCCCAACAACCCGATTACCCTCGGAAAAAAACTCGATTTTGCAGCGTATGGTATCGATGCTAAATTTGAGAACAAAGCCCTTCAATCTCTGGCAAGAGAGGCCGCCAAAGAGAATACCGGTGCCAGGGGACTTGTGAGTGCCGTGGAGAACGCACTGCTGCTCTATGAAAAGAGACTTCCGTCAACAAACCTGCGCAAATTCCCCATAACCGTCAAATTGGTTGATGCACCCGAAGATATCTTTGAACGCGTGACAAATGCCCCGGATGACAGTGACTGGGACTCCACATTTGAACGCCTGGTGCGGGAAGAAAAAGATAGCATTTTTGATTACATTGTCGCCAACAAGAATCATCTGGTCGGCAAATATCAGATGGACATGCCATCTTCACGAATCGATATCGTGGCTGATCAATACAGCAAGAATGCCACCGATATCAGCAGAATTATCCAGAAGATTAAAGGCTACTACGATGAGATCAAGGCCGTAGAACTCCGGTTTTTAAAATCCCATGACATCAACCTTGTCATGGAAGACAACGCCATCGACCATGTGATAAAGAATATATTCGGTTCAAAAATCAATCTGAAAGAACTTTTCAAACAACTGTCCGATGACTTTGAGCTTGGCTTGAAACTGGTGAGAGACAAAACCGGCCGGAACCGTTTTTTCATCACCAGGGAAGCCCTTCTGTCTCCGGAAACATTTATAGAGGGCTTGATTAAAGACAATATTCAGATTGGCTAAAGCTGAACAATGGATCCCCACGGGTAAACCCGTGGTCCCATTAAAATACCCGTCTTCACCTTCGGCTTCCGTCTTCGCTCTTCGAGCTACGCCGAGAC
>RCNC010000388.1_pt1 | contig 28122 bp, 24 predicted proteins | sample 2041301 | NCBI WGS metagenome assembly RCNC01 (sample SAMN09708231, study PRJNA481090) | Marine sediment metagenome, whole genome shotgun sequencing project. | biome: marine sediment; feature: ocean; material: sediment; isolation source: Sewage treatment plant 13A marine sediment (STP13A) ... | reverse complement strand
GCTTGCGAGGTATTATCCTTGCAAACCCTTGATTCTATTGGTGCCGAGGGACAGAATCGAACTGCCGACACGGGGATTTTCAGTCCCCTGCTCTACCGACTGAGCTACCTCGGCGGGGCTCCAGAAAAGGCAGGCTGCCTTTTCAAGAAAGTCCGCATATAAACCCTTTTCCAAAGGTAAGTCAAGGGCTTTTTTGTCCTAAGTGTTTACCTGCCAAGCATGAATTATCATGGGCATGGCCGTTCGTAACGCCTGAAAAAACGGTTCTCTAAAACCGATAGATCAATGGGGTAAGAAAGATCGTCATGGCAGCCACGATGAGGGTGATGACCGTTCCGATTTTTACAAAGTCGGTGAATTGGTACTCGCCCGGTCCCCACACCATGAGGTTGGTCTGGTAGCCGGTGGGGGTAATGAAGGCACAGGAGGCTGATATCATCAGCGTGATGGCAAAAGGCATGAAACTCACCCCCAACTGATTGGCTGTGGACAAGGCGATGGGGAACATAAATGCTGCGGCCGCATTGTTGGTAATCACGTTGGTCATGAATGAGCAGCCGAGGAATATTACCGCCAGGGCCAGGTGCGGGTTGTCGCCGCCTATGGCGGTGAGCAGACCGGCAATCTGCTCGGCCAGTCCGCTGCGGGTGACCGCCGACTCGAGGCCGATGGCGCAGGCAATTACCACAAGGGTCCCCCAGTCGATGCTGCGCGCGGCCGTTCGCAGGCTCAGGCAGCCGGCGAAGATCATGGCCCCGCTGGCCAGCAGGCTGGCATTGAGCATGCTCATCCAGCCCATGGCCACCACACCGATCATTGCCAGGGTAATCAGACTGGCCTCCACCGCCCGGTCCGTTCGCTGGAGGTGAAAGCCTTCGAGGGCCTTGGTCAGCGCAAATTCGTGGTCGATCTGGCATTCATAGAAAAAATCGTCGTTGACTTCCAGGACTGCATTGTCGCCAGCTTCGATGACGACCTCCTCCAGGGGGCCGTCCAGGGGTTGGCTGTCCCGGGAAAGGGCCACGAACTTATACTGGCAGGCGTTGACATCCCGGGGGAGGTCGGGAATCTTTTTGCCCACCGCCGTGCTTTGCCGGGAGACCACGGCTTTTACCAGATGGTGGGTGTGCCGCTCGGTTTCCATGGGGTTCAGCGTGAGATGCGGTACCAATGCGTTGGTCTGCCACAGCTCAGTCATGGCGTTGACATCGGCTGAAAACGACAACAGATCACCCGCTTCCAGCTGCTCATGCATCAGGTCATTGGTCAGGATCTTTTCATCTCGGCGGACATAAAGCACCTGGACGCCGTCACCGCTGGCAATTCCCGTGTCCTCCAACGTGCGATCGACGATCCTCGACCCCTCACGGACCTCGAATTCCGCCGTGTACCGCCGCATGGCCGCATCGACTGGCTTGTCCTCTTTTTGCCCGGCTAGAAAAAAGCGCCCTACCAGAATCATGAAGGCGATGCCAACGACGGCAATGGGCACGCCCACCAATGCCGGATCGAACATCTTCAGGGCCCGGATGTCGGGCAGGGCGGGTCCGCCTTCGGCTATGGCATCAATAACCAGGCCGGCAATAACCAGGTTGGTGGACGTTCCGATGATCGTGCACATGCCTCCCAAAATCGAGGCAAAGCTCAAGGGCAGGAACAACTGCTTCGCCGGTAGTTGGCTGGCGCGGGAAAGGTCCCGGATCACCGGTATCATCATGGCCACCAGGGGGGTGTTGTTGAGAAAGGCGCTGCCCAGGGCGATGGGGGGCAGTATCTTGACCTGGGCGCCGGCAATGGACTTGGGCATGCCGATGAGCCTGTCCATGATGATGGTGATGGCGCCGGTGGCGTACATGCCGGCCGCCACCATGAACAGGACGGCCACGGTGAGCATGCCCTGGTTGCTGAAGCCCTTCAACAACTCATGGGCAGGGGCCAGTTTCAGCGTCAAGGCGATGGTCAATGCCCCGACAAAGACCGCCGGTGCCGGAATCTTGGTTTTAACTAAAAGGACGAACAGTCCCAACAACAGGGAAAGTGTCAGGTAGGCGTCAATCGTCATTTCAGATCCCCCGCTATATCCTTAAACGCCGAATATCGGAAGACGGCGGTCCTTACAGCTGTTAAAGTCGACCACGGCAAAAAGCAGTGCCTGCACTACTCAGGCGTTAAATCCTAAACGCTAAGCCTATAGTATAATAGCTGATAAGCTGATAAGCGCGAAGGTCAAAGGTCAAAGGTCAAAGGTCAAAGCTGGAGGCTCAACGCTCAAAGGTCAAAGCCGAATTCAGAGACCAGAGACCAAGGACTAAGGACCAGAGACCAGAAACCGGAGACCAGAGACCAGAAACCGGAGACCAGAGACCAGAAAACGGAGACCAGAGACCAGAAAACGGAGACCAGAGACCAGAAAACGGAGACCAGAACCCCTGAACTCAGATTGCCGAAGATGAAAACTGACAAGCTGATGAGCTCGAAGCTCAATGCTTTACGAAGGCCGAATCTGGAAGGCGGAAACATATAGACCAGCCGTCATCGATGCAAGTTTACAGAAACGCAGCATAGACTGACACTCTTCCGTCATCCGATCCCAGAATTTGGTATCCGCATGTTTTGCCAATGATCACCGAGGGCCTTGATATCTTGGCCGGTTTTTTTCAGAGGACCATCTATTCTTTGAGACGTTTTGACAAGGCCCGGTTCATACGGTTCGGTAAGAGAGTTGTGATCAAGGCCTGCGAGCCGTGGAAGCGAGTGGACACCCCGTTGCTTACGACGGGGTTAACGAGCAAACTTGAAATCGGTTGTCATCTATACGGCCAAGCGTTTCCAAGATTTGCCGCGAGGGATCTTCAATCCCGAGAATGCCGCCCAACGTGCACCGCAGGCAGTGTAACGTCCGTACCCTGCCGTGACGAGGGATGAAGCGTAACGCAGATATCGGAGTTTTACGGAACCGTCAACCTTAGTCCGTGTCGGTCTTAAGCACAGCCAGAAAGGCGGACTGGGGCAGCATCACCTGACCCACCATTTTCATCCGCTTCTTTCCTTTTTTCTGTTTTTCCAGCAACTTGCGTTTGCGGCTGATGTCCCCGCCGTAGCACTTGGCGGTTACATCTTTTCGAAACGCCGATACGGTGGAACGAGAGATGATGTTACCGCCGATGGCCCCCTGGATGGCGATCTTGAACATCTGGCGCGGGATCTCCTCTTTGAGCTTGTCGCAGGCGATTCGCCCCCGACTTACGGCGTTGTCCCGGTGGATCAGCATGGACAGGGCGTCCACCCGCTCTCCATTGATCAGAAAGTCCAGTTTCACCAGGTCGGTCCTGCGATACTCGATCAATTCGTAGTCGAAGGATCCATAGCCCTGGGTGATGGATTTGAGCCGGTCGTAAAAGTCGTAGATCACCTCCCCCAGGGGCAGTTCGAAGACCATCTCCAGGCGTTTGTTGGTCAGGTACTGGTAGTTCTTGTTGATGCCCCGGCGCTCCAGGCACAACTTCATCACGGCGCCCATGTAGCGGTCCGGGATGATGATGGCCGCCTTGATGTAAGGCTCCATGGCATACTCGATGTTGGTGGGGTCCGGGTAAAGGGCCGGGTTGTCGATGACCAGTTCCTCGCCGTCGTCCATCATCAGGCGGTAGCGAACCGACGGGGCGGTGAGGATCAGGGAAAGGTCGTACTCGCGTTCCAGGCGCTCCTGGACCACTTCGAGGTGCAACAATCCTAAAAAACCACAGCGAAAGCCGAATCCCAGTGCGGCGCTGCTGTCTTTTTCATAGATCAGCGAGGCGTCGTTGAGCTTGAGCTTTTCCATGGCCACGATCAGGTCTTCGTAGCCGTCGGATGCCACCGGGTAGATGGATGAAAAAACCACCGGCTTGGCCTCCTTGAACCCGGAGAGCGGTTTATCGCAGGGCTGGCGGTGGTGGGTGACCGTGTCGCCGCAGCGGGTGTCGCTGACCGTTTTGATCGCGGCGATCATGTATCCCACCTCTCCGGCGCACAGTTCTTTTTTGGGTACCCGTACGATCTGAAATACACCCACCTCCTCCACCTTGTAGGTGGCTTTGTTGGACATGAAGCGAATGCGATCCCCGGCACGGATGGTTCCCTCCTTGATACGGAAATGAACAATGGTGCCTCTGAACGGGTCGTAATGGGAATCGAAAATCAAGGCCTTCAGCGGTGCGTCGGCATCGCCTGTGGGCGGCGGCAGCTTCTGGACCACGGCTTCCATGATAGTGTCAATACCCACGCCTTCTTTGGCCGATGCCAGGATGGCCGTTTCCGGGTCCAGCCCCAGATCCTCTTCGATCTGATTCTTGACCCGGTCGATGTCCGCCGACGGCAGGTCGATCTTGTTGATCACCGGTATGATTTCCAGGTTGTGCTCCAGGGCCAGATAGAGGTTGGCCAGGGTCTGGGCCTCCACGCCCTGGCTGGCGTCGACCAGCAGGAGGGCCCCCTCGCAGGAAGCCAAGGCACGGGAGACTTCGTAGGTGAAGTCCACGTGACCCGGTGTGTCGATCAGATTCAGGTCGTAGTTCTTGCCATCCTTGGATTTATATGGCAGACACACGGTCTGGCTCTTGATGGTTATGCCCCGCTCACGCTCGATATCCATGGAGTCCAGAATCTGGTCCTTAAAATCCCGGTCCGCGATGATTTTGCTGGACTGGATCATCCGGTCGGACAGGGTGGACTTGCCATGGTCGATGTGAGCGATGATGCTGAAGTTGCGTATGTTTTTCATTTTATTACAGGTTCGATCGAAACAGGTACCATCTGTCGGTTGACACCGGATTTTAACATGATTATAATTCTCTACTTTTACAAAATTTTTATTAATATCAGACCGTTTTCGGGCATGTCAACCGCTATCCGTAAGCGTTCTGTCGATAATGAAAAACGAGCTTCATGACACATCACATTCTTATTGTCGACGATGACCTTTCCATTCGGGATGCGATGCATGAATTTGTCGAACTTTCCGGGTACGAAGCGTCGGTTGCTTCCAGTGCCGAAGAGGCGTTGGAGGTGCTTTCGGGAAACGTCGTAGAAATCGTCATCACCGACATACTGCTGCCCGGCATGGATGGTCTGGCATTGACTGACCGGATCAAGCGGAACCATGACATCGATGTCATTGTCATGACCGGCTACAGCACGGAATACTCATACGAAGAGGCCATCAGCAAGGGTGCCAGTGATTTTGTCTTCAAGCCGGTGCGCTTCGAAGAACTGCTCTTGCGCCTCAAGCGGGTGCTCAATGAACGTCGCCTTAACCATGAGCGGATCCAAATGCTGGAGAAGTTGAGAAAACTCTCCATCACCGATGGCCTGACTCAGCTGTTCAACTCCCGGCATTTTTACAACCAGCTCAAAGGGGAGATCGAACGCTTTAACCGATACGGGTACAAGTTGAGCCTGCTTCTGCTGGATATCGATAATTTCAAGGACTTCAACGATACCTACGGCCATCTGGAAGGCGATAAAATTTTAGTACATCTCGGACGGGTCATCAAGTCCTGCCTTCGCAAGATGGACACCGCCTACCGATACGGCGGCGAAGAGTTTACCATCATCCTGCCGGGAACCCATGTCGAAGAAGCCAGGACGGTGGCCGAGCGTCTCAGGTCTGCCGTGGCTGCCGAAGATTTCTCCTGTGGAAAGGTTTCCGATTTGGAAATCACCATCAGCATCGGTGTGACGCAGTATCGGCAGGACGAAGAGATCTCCAGTTTTGTACAGCGGGCCGATCAGGCCATGTACCAATCCAAGCAGGCCGGCCGCAATCAGGTCTCCTGCTTCTTCGACCCTCCCGCCGGATGATCCTTGCTGATGATAGAATATTCGTTTCTTGAAACCCCGACCCGAATGGATATCGATCGATTGACCGAACTCTACCGGCAGGCCGGCTGGTGGACGGACGAGCCAGACAACCCGTCCCTCGTTGCCGGTATCGTTGCCGGCAGCCACTGCTTTCTGGTGGCCCGCCAGGCAAAGACCATTATCGCTATGGGCCGCGCCATCAGCGACCGGATCAGCGACGCTTACATTCAGGACGTGACCGTGGACCCGGCCTTCAGGAGGCAGGGCATCGGTTCCCGGATGGTGGCGGCGTTGGTGGCCCGTCTGGAAGCCGACGGCATCGGCTGGGTCGGACTCATTGCAGAAAGGAAGACGCATCCATTTTATCGACCCCTGGGGTTTTCGCCCATGGCCGATTCCGTGCCCATGCTCAAAACATCATGATTAAATTTAAACAACTGACACCACCTGACTATGCGACCTATCTCCCTTATTTCAAAAACCAGCGTTATTCCCTGTGTGCTTACTCCCTGTCCTCCATCATTGCCTGGAACAATGCCGAATACATTCCCTTGGGCGCTGAACATGACGGTGCGTTCGTCGTAGCGGCCGAATTCGAAACCGTCAAAAAGAACCGGCATCTGCTGCTGCCAATCTCGCCGGAACGGATGTTTACGCCCGAGGAACTGGTGACGGTGGCCGATCTTGCCGGGCACACGGAATACTGGTTCGTTCCCGAGATGTATGTGGACCATTTCGGCGAAAAGACTGTCGGTCGCCACTTTACGATAAAGCACCAGGGCGCCTATGACGACTATGTCTACCGGGTCGACGACCTGGCCGGCCTCAAAGGAAACCGGTATTCCAAGAAGCGCAACCTCATCAACCAGTTCCAGCGTGATTATGTGGACCCGGGAAAGGTGGTCATCGATTCCATCAACCGGAACAATGCCGAGGAATGTCTGCTATTTCTGGAAGCGTGGTGCCGGGAGCGCGACTGCGACGCCGACGACCAGGTGGATCTATCGTGCGAGAAGCAGGCGGCCATCAACACCCTGAATCACTTCGATGCGTTCGATCTGAAAGGCATCCTGCTGCGCATCGACGGTCAGGTGAGTGCATTCGGCATCTCCGCCCCCTTGACCCGTGACATGGCGACCTTACAGTATGAGAAGGCTTTCGGCAGCATCAAGGGGCTGTACCAGTATTTCGACAACGCCTGCGCCCGTATGCTTTTTAACGGTTATACCTACCTGAACAAAGAGAGCGATATGGGCATTCCCGGTCTGACCAAAGCCAAGAAATCGTATCATCCTTTCAAAATGGTACGCTCCGTCAAGTTGATCACGAATGCGAGGTGACACAATGCAACTCAAGGGGAAGAAAATTCTTATCCTGGTAGAGACCTTCTACAATGAATTCGAGTTCTGGTATCCCTACTACCGGCTCAAGGAGGCCGGGGCCCAGGTGACCGTGGTGGGGTCGGGCAGCGCCAACACTTATAAAAGCAAGGCCGGGCTTCCGGTAACCGTCGATACCACGGCGGAGAAGATCACTGTCACCGATTATGACGGCGTGGTCATTCCCGGCGGGTATGCCCCGGACCACATGCGCCGGTACCCGGCCATGGTCGGCATGGTGAAAGGCTTTGCCGAGGCCGGCAAACTGGTGGCCGCAATCTGCCATGCCGGGTGGATGCTGGTGTCGGCAGACATCATCCGCGGCCGAACCGTCACGTCTTACTTTTCCATCAAGGACGATCTGGTCAACGCCGGGGGCAACTGGGTGGACAAGGAGGTGGTGGTGGACGGCAGCCTGGTCACCAGCCGCACACCCGACGATTTGCCGGCGTTTATGCGGGCGATCATCGGTGTGCTGGGTAACCCCAATGTTGCATAAAAATATTTGAAAAGTTAGCTAAACTATTGGAAACATATTTGATATAGTCAAGTTGTTATCATTTTCTGGATGTCACGAATGGTGAAGTCCAAGAATGTCACGGTTTTTCTCATTATTTTTACCTTTCAGGAAAGCTGGAGGACTTCAGATCCCCGTCTTCAACGGGATCTGCGACCCGCGTAGTTAAGGGATCGCGGTAGCCGATTACAGCTTCACCCTTGACGCCTTGGCTCTGAAGCCCTCCAGCTTTTGCAACGTTGGGGGTAAGTCTGATGTCTGAGGACAGAAGACTAATTGCCTAATGATTTCTGAGATAGATCGAATTCCTCAATTTTGGTTGGATTTAGTGTAGGCGACACGTATCTGCCGTTGAGATTGAATTCAACATCAAAAGGCCGACTACCATATCTTTTTAGTCGGCCTTTTTCTTCCAGCGTTTCGCTTTAATGGCAGTATTCTGAAATTGATGCGCTCTTCATATTTCATAATTGTATCCCATTCCAATCGTACTGATTAAAAAGTTTGAAAATGGAACCTCCATTTCAGCAAAGAGCAAAACTTGAACCGCGATAACGAGCGCATTCCCCGCTGCTTGCGGCGGGGTTAGCGAGCGAACTGGAAATCTATTTTTTATCCTAACGGTGCTGCGCAGCGCTGCCGTTATAGGCAGAACATTCCCCGCGGCTTGCCGCGGGGAGGGTTCAATTAAAGATTTATCACCAACGTACTTTCGGCATCATGGATCTGTTTTTCATAGACTTTTTTATATGCCGCCTCTAATCCCTATTCTTAAAGCTTTTCCTCGTAGCTTAGCCGCCTGAACCCAATCAAACATCGGCATCAACGTGTTTTGTAATACGCCTTGACAAGACATGTCCATATCCGTATGATGTCACACATTAAGAGACATAGTCACGCATAGAGAGACATAGATATGGCCAAAGGAGCCAAGGCGCATCAACTAATTCATTGCAATTGGAGAAGTGATTGATGCCGCCAAAAGGTGAAAAATACTATTTTGTCGCGTCGCTGGCTAAAGGATTGCGCGTTTTGGAACTCCTGGCCGCAAACGGCGACATGTCTGCTTCACGCATGGCTGGTCACCTGGATACCAGCAGGGCTGCCAGTCACCGGTTTTTAACTACCCTTCGTGATCTGGGTTATGTCGAGAAGACAGAAGAGGGACAATTTCGGTTGACATTCAAAGTTGTTGAACTGGGTATGAAAAAGCTTGACGGATTCAAGATCCGCCATAGCGTGCATCCCTTCTTGCAGGAAATGGCCCTTGCCTGTGGCGAAACTGTGAATCTCGGACATTGGGACGGGACGGCTATCGTCCATCTGGACAAGATCAACAGCACGGAAGTCTTAAGACTGGACGTAGGACTGGGAGCGCTGGCGCCTGCGTATTGCACCGGTCTGGGCAAAGCGGTACTGGCTTTTCTGCCAAGTCATGAGCTTGAGGACTACCTCGAGTCGGTCGAGTGGGTGGCGATGTCTCCGAAAACCATTACAACGCCGGAGAAGTTAAAAACCGAAATCCAGAAAATCAGGAAACGCGGCTATGCGATTGACAACGAAGAATTGAGCCTGGGGTTGCGCTGCGTTGGCGCACCGATTTTTGACCACCAGGGCCGGTCGACATACGCCATGAGCGTCTCCGGTCCCACCCAACGGATGACAAAAAAAAAGATCAATACCATTCAGGCAAAATTGCTGCCCTTGTGCAGTCGGATCTCACGGATGATCGGTGCGCCTGAAAAATGAAATCTTCCATTCAGCAAATATAAAACAAATCAAGCAAATCAAAAGGAGGAAAACCAACAATGAACAGAAAGAAGATGACCCGATTCGATCTATTGAAATTAAAGCAGGACGGTCAAAAGGCGGTTTGGATTACCGCATACGACTACTGGACAGCCTCTTTTGCGGAGCAGGCCGGAATGGACATGCTGCTGGTGGGCGATTCACTGGGAATGTGTATTTACGGTTACAGTGGCACGGTTCCGGTGACCATGGACCAGTGTATCTGGCACAGTGAAGCGGTGCGACGGGGCGCAGCCAATACGTTTATTATCGGTGACATGCCGTTCCTGTCCTATCAGGTCAGTGTGGAAGAAGCCGTGCGAAATGCCGGACGGTTTCACAAAGAGGCAGGCGTTGACGCCATCAAACTGGAAGGTGGCGTTCGCGTATGCCCCCAGATACAAGCTATTGCCGACGGAGGGATGCTGGTCATGGGACATATCGGGCTCACGCCTCAGAGTTCCGGCCAACAAGGCGGTTTTAAGGCACAGGGGCGAACAGCTGAGGCCGCCAAAGAAGTTATCGAGGATGCCCTGGCAATCGAGGCTGCCGGCGCCTTCGCGCTGCTGGTGGAGGCCGTACCGCCTGAAGTCTGCGGAATTATCCGTGAAAAGCTTAGCATTCCTGTATACAGCATCGGCGCCGGCTGGGAAGCCGATGGACAACTTATGATCTGCAGCGATGTGTTGGGTATTTTTCAGGCCTTTACGCCCAAATTCGTTAAGAAATATGAAAACCTGGGAGAGAAAACGGTTACCGCATTCAAACAATACGCTCAGGAGGCCCGCAACGGGCAGTTCCCCAAGGAAGAACATGCCTACAAAATGGTTGATGGAGAACTGCCCAAGCTCAAGAAGTTGATCGACTGATCGATTTCGCCTGTCTGGTTTCAAAGGCACAACAACGTCTGGCCTGCCGGGCCAGAATAATTTACACAACAAGTTACATTCAATGGAGGCAAACATGTCTGACGTATTGAAAACAATTCGTGATTTTATGGAAAAAGAAGGTATTCCCGGCCGAGACGGCTATGATTTAGCTGACTCGACCAAGTCCTTTCCGGATGGTGCCCACTGGCGGATCGAGATCGCCGGCGTCGAACGGGCCACAACCATGGAAGCCATGATCGACGAGGCCAAAAAACGCAATGTCACCGTTCACCGCGCCATCGCCACCGTGGGCGGCTCAACCTACTGCGATTTCGAAGAACTTAAAGCCATGGCTCAGATGGCCTATGACGAGAAGATCGAATTGGTCATGGTGGTCGGCCATCGAAAAGGCTGGGATGCGGGCTCCAAAGAAGCCGCGACCCACGAAGGGATGATGCAGGGATTTCGCCTGAGGGGTTCGGACAACATCTCCTACCACATCGCCGACATCATGAGAAATATCGAAGCCGGTGTGCGCGGCTTCCTCGTTTATGACGAAGGCGTGTTGTTAATTCTCAACAAGATGCGTGCAGAAGGGGTTATTCCGACTGAAACCATCTTTAAATTTTCCGTATTCGGCGGGTACTGCAGTGCGGCCGGTGCTAAGGTGGTCGAGTCCATGGGAGTGAACTCCTTCAACCCGCTTTCCGACGTTTCGCTGCCGATCCTGTCGTCCATCCGCAAGACCGTGGACATCCCCCTTGACGTCTACGTGATCATCGTGGATGCTTTCGGCGGCATGTACCGGGCCTACGAGGCGCCGGAGATTGCCCGTGTAGCGGCACCGGTCTATTTTAAAATCGAACCGGGCACGAGTGAAGGCGACATCTACAAGCCCTGGGTCTCCGAGTCTTTCCATCGGGATCTGGTGCGTGAAAAAGTCAAAATGGCCCAGGTGATTCAGGAACTAATGGGCCGTCACGCTCCACAGTTAAAATTTTCGGGAAAAGGTCCGGCCGACCTGATTCTGCCAGTGGTTGGTTAATTGCTTCGTTTCCTCTTACCATTCGGATCGAAACAAGCGAAGGGAAAAACGATCAGGACAATTCAAGTGATAGCCTTTAACTTGCATTGCTGGATCTTTGATAACTAATTGCCTGGGACCGGTTGTCGGTCCCCGCGTAGAATCAATAAGAAATTTAAGGTGACCAAGATGGATAATGTTTTTCAGGTAGCGATCAACACGCTCAATCGAGCTGGAAAAATAGGTCAGATCGACGAGAGGGTGATGCAGATTCTTCAGGTGCCCAAACGGATTCAACAGTTTCATATACCCCTGAAGCTCGATAGCGGTGCTTTCAAGGTCTTCCCCGCTTATCGCGTTCACTACTGCGACGCCCTGGGGCCGTGCCGCAACGGCACGCGCATCCGTCCCAACCTTACCTTGGACGAAATCAAGGCGCTGGGTTTGTTCATGACCATCAAACACTGCGCTGCGGCCATTCCTGCAGGTGGCGCCAAGGGCGGCATCAAGGCCGATCCGGCCGAATTGACCCAAAACGACATGGAGCGGCTGGTGCGCGCTTTTGTACGCGCACTCTCCCCTAAGGGCCCCTGGGCCGACGTTCCCGGCGCGGACATCGGCACCGGCGAGCAGGCCATGGCCTGGATGTTGGACGAATATGAGCAGATTACCGGCAACCATTGCCCGGCGGCCATCAATGACAAGCCGCCCATTTTGGGTGGTTCGGTAGGCGGTGAAGCGGCCACCGGTCGTGGCGTATTTATTACCTTGAAGGCTGCGGCCGAAGATCTCCAAATGGTCATCTCCAAGAGCAGCGCCGTGGTTCAGGGCTTCGGTCAGGTCGGAACGGCGCTGGCAGAGTTGCTCGATGCTGAAGGGGCCAAGATCGTAGCCGTAAGCGATGTGTTCGGCGGCATCTTCAATGCCGATGGCATCGACATTCCGGCGCTCAAAACCCATGTGGCCGAAACCGGTAAAGTGGTTGGTTTTCACGGCACCGAGCCCGTTACAAATGAAGAACTGTTCGCGCTCGACTGCGACATTATCGTTCCGGCCGCCGTGCAGAGCGTCATCCACAAAGACAATGCAGCGGATGTCAAGGCCAAGTTGATCGTGGAAGGGGCTAATGGCCCAGTGACCACCGAGGCAGACGAGATTCTTGCCGAAAAGGGGGTTACGATTGTGCCCGATGTGGTGGCCAACAGTGGTGGTGCCACTGTCTGTCACTTCGAGCGCACACAGGGACTTTCCGACCAGTACTGGGACCTTCCAACCGTCAACACCATGCTGGAAAAACGGATTTTGGCGGCTTATCGTGACGCGGCTGAAACGGCCCGGGTCTACGAGGGCGCTACGCTACGGATCGGTACTTGGATCAGCGCGCTGAAGAAAATTGAAAAAGCGATGAAACTGAGAGGTTGGGTGTGATTGAACCCTCCCCGCGGTTTGCCGCGGGGAGGGTTCACCGTAAGGATGAAAATCGATTTGCTGTTCGCTCGCTATCCCCGCCGCAAGCAGCGGGGAATGCGCTTGCTATCGCGGTTCAACCGTCGATCCAATGGAGGAGCTATGACCCTGTTTAAAAAAAGCGAATACCTCGAACGCCTTGGCAAGACCAAGACGCGGATGGCAGATGCCGGAATAGAAGTGCTGGTCACCTCGGATCCAGCCAACATGAACTACCTGACCGGATATGACGGATGGTCGTTTTATGTACCCCAGTGTGTCGTGGTCAGCCTGGATGCGGATACCCCTCTGTGGATCGGGCGGCGAATGGATGTGGCCGGTGCACGGCATACCACCTTTTTGCCCTCAACCGATATCGTCGGATATCCGGAAAACTATATTCAGACCCTGCAGCGACATCCCATGAATTTCGTGGGGGATGTGATTGCCGAGCGCGGCTGGGGAGCAAAAACCGTTGGCGTGGAGATGGATGCCTATTATTTCACCGCCCGCGCCTACGCCGAGTTGCAGAAAAGCCTGCCCGATGGGCGCTTTGCCAATGCCGACCTGCTGGTGAACTGGATTCGCCTGGTCAAATCGGATGCTGAGATTTCTATCATGCGTGAGGCTGGCCAAATCGCCAACCGGGTGATGACCACCGCCATCGATCAGCTCGAGCCGGGCGTGCGCGAGTGCGATGCCGTTGCTGCTGTCTACCAGGCCCAGATGTCGGGCACTCCGGAGTTCGGCGGGGACTACCCGGCAATCGTGCCAATGATGCCCACCGGTGAGAAGACATCGGCGCCCCATCTGACCTGGACCGATTCGCCCTATGAGAATGAGCAGATGGTCAATCTCGAGCTGGCCGCCTGTCGTCACCGATACCACTGCCCCATTGCCCGAACGGCATATCTGGGTAAGAACCCGCCGGCCAAGCTGGTGGAACTGGCCGAACACACCGTGGAAGGCCTCAATCTCACTCTGGCGGCTATCAAACCAGGCATGCGTGCCGAAGCGGTGGAGCTGGTCTGGCGCAAGCACATCGCCAAGGTCGGGTTGGAGAAGGAATCACGAATCGGCTACGCCATGGGGCTCAATTACCCGCCGGACTGGGGCGAACATACTGCCAGCTTGCGCCCCGGCGATCAGACCATTCTCGAACCCAACATGACCTTTCACATGATTCTGGGTATGTGGATGGACGATTACGGCTTTGAGTGCAGCGAATCGTTCCGCGTCAGCGAAGACGGCTGCGAGACGTTCTCCGACGTGCCCCGCAAACTGTTCGTCAAAGGATAGGCAATCGCATGATCTATCACGCCCGAAAAGGACAAGTCAGCAGCGGGGAGGCCATCGGCATTCTTCTTCTGGACACCTCTGTGCCCTTCATCCCCGGAGATGTGGCCAATGCCACCACCTATGACTTTCCCGTCCGTTTCCGTAAAGTCGAGGGGTTCACGGTGGCGCGGGCCATCGGAAAGGACCCCACGATTTACGGCGCGCTGAAAACCGCAGCCCAAGAGTTGGTGGACCAGGGGGTGCGGGCCGTGACCGGCGACTGCGGGTTCATGGCTCTTCACCAGAAGCGCCTGGCCCGTGATCTTGAAGTCCCGGTGTTTTTGTCCAGCCTGCTGCAGATTCCGTTCATGCTTTCCATCTTGGGTGAGGGGAGCAAGGTTGGCGTTCTCACGGCCGACGGCAGCAGCCTGGACGAAACCCTGCTGGCCGCCGTGGGGGTGACCGATGCCGATCGACTCGTGATCGAGGGGCTGGAACAACGGCCACACTTCCACCAGTTTGCGATCCAGGAGACCGGTACGCTTGACCTGCAAAAAGTGACTGCCGAGGTGGTGGGGGCAGGCCGAGATCTCCTGCGGCGGGACAATGCGGTCAAAGTCCTGCTTCTGGAGTGCAGCCTGCTGCCACCATACGCCGCAGCGCTTCAGGCAGCCGTTCAAGTGCCGGTGTTCGATTATATCACCATGATTAACTTCGTTTTTTCGGCAGTGGTCAAACAACCTTACGAGGGCTTCATATAAAATAACCATACGATTCGTTATCAAGAGGCCAACGAGACATGGACACTCAGATATCTGAACAGATCGAAACGTACCGCGATGAACTGGTCGCTCTTCGGCGGGATTTCCACAAGCATCCCGAGCTTGGCTTTGAAGAGTATCGCACCGCAAAAGTGATTGAATCTTACCTTCAGGACCTGGGTCTGACCACCCAACGCATGGCCAAAACCGGGGTAGTTGCATTCCTGGAAGGATCCCGCCCCGGTCCCGTTCTGATGCTGAGGGCGGATATGGACGCCTTGCCGCTCAGCGAAGAGAATGAATTTGAATACAAGTCCCAAAACCCGGGTGTTATGCATGCCTGTGGCCACGACGCACACATGGCCATTCTGTTGGTGGCGGCCAAGGTCCTGATGCAGAATAAACACGCCGTTGCGGGAACGATCAAATTCGTTTTCCAGCCCGATGAAGAGATCGCCGGTGCCCGGGCCATGGTTGGAGAAGGAGTTCTTGACCACCCCACGGTCGATGCGGTGATGGGCCTACATGTCTGGACACCGGTGGAATCCGGAAAAATCGGCATCACAGCGGGGCCGGTGATGGGCGGACTGGACGTGTTCAAAATGACCATTTTGGGCAAAGGGGGTCATACCGGCGTCCCGGAGGATGCCGTGGACCCCGTGATTGCCGCGGCCAACCTGATTCAGACCGTTCAGATGATCCAGACTCGGGAAATCAGCAACCTGAGATCTACCATCATCATGTTCGGTAAAATTACCGCTGGAACCAAGAGCAACATTATCCCGGACAAGGTCGAACTGGAAGGCTCTATCCGCTTTCTATACAAGGGTGGTCCCGACAGCATCGAGCAGCCGACCGAAAGGTTCGTACGGATAAGTGAGCAGGTCTGCCGCACGCACCGTTGCACCTGCGAGATCGACATCACCCACGAGAATATCCCGTTGATCAACGATCCGCATATGACCGCGCTGGCCCGGAAGACTGCAGCAGAGGTATTCGGCGGGAAAGATGCCGTCATCGACAACGTCACCAGCGCCAGCGAGGACTTCTCGGAGTTCAGCGAGCGCGTCCCCGGGGTGTTCATGTTTCTCGGTGCCGGCAACGTGCGGAAGGGCACGACCGTTTCTCATCATAACCCACGTTTCAACATTGATGAAGACGTCCTATCGAACGGGGTGGCCATGCTTGTGCACGGTGCCCTGAATTATTTCAACACAACCGGAATTGGAAAAGGAGGTGAACACGGGACACGACACACACCTGACATGTAATCTTAATAGCCTCAGGCTCGTTCCAACGAGCTGCAGATGAAAGGAGTTGGACCATGAAGAGAAGCATTTTGCTGTTAACTGCCGTTTTTGTTCTCACCCTCTTTGGCACCGCCATGGCTGCCAGTTACACCGGACCGGCCATCAAAGCCAAACTGGCTTCCGAAGAGATTGAAGGTGACTTCATGACCGTCTGGGCCAGAAACTTTTCCGATCACATGAAAAAATGGTCCGGCGGCAAAATTGAAATCGAAGTCTACCCCTATGGCACCTTGGGTACCACTGGAGACATTAACGAATTGGCTCAGATGGGGGTTGTTCAGTTCGTTTTTTCCGACCACGCCTGGATTAGCTCCTTTGTTCCCCAGGCTCAGGCCTTGGCGCTGAACTACATTTTTCCTACCGAAAAGGTGCCTGAAGTGCTGGATCATATGGCTAAAAATGGCGAATTCATGCCGCTGCTGGAAAAGGCATTTCGCCAGAACGATCTTGTCCCTTTGTCGATCATGTTCGAAGGCTGGCAGTGGATGACATCCAAAAAACCGATCAAGTCACTGGATGACATCCAGGGCCTGAAGCTGCGGCTGATGTCTTCCAAGCTTCTGGTAGAAGGATACCAGGCCTATGGTGCTGCGCCCACCCCCATGAGCTATGGGGAGGTCTACAGCGGCCTGCAGATGGGTCTGATCGACGCCCAGGTAAACCCGCTCTTCGCGATTTATAGTATGAAATTCTATGAGGTGCAGGACTATGTTACCCAGCTGAAAAGTGAACCATTTATTGGCATCCCCACCGTCAACCAGGAATTTTTCGATGGGTTGACCAAGGAAGCGCAGACGGAGATGCGCCGATTCTGGATCGATGCCATCGTCCCCGCCGGCAATTGGATCACCGAGCGCAATATGTCGGACATGGAAAAGATGAAAAAAGCCAAACCCGCTTTGAAATTTTATACTCTCGATGACGCAACTATAGCCAAGTTCAAGGCACAGGCTGAGACCGTCTACCCGAAATACCCCGAGATCGGGGGTGAAGGCGCCCAGAAGGTTCTCGATGCTCTGTTGAAAGACATCGAAAATGCCAAAAAAGCATTGGGCGTCAAATAAACACCACCGTTGCAAAAGCCGAAGGGATTCAGAGCCAAGGCGCCAAGGGTGCAGCCGTAGAAATTTTCTGCAAGCTCTTGGCAACGCCGGAACTGGATTCCTCCGGCTTTCCCGCAAGGGTAAAAACATGAGAAAATTATTGTGTTTCCTGGAATTCACATTTGGTGAATTCCATTACGTACCTGAAGTTGTTACGATTAATCAATATTTTCAAATGGTAATAATAATTTTCGCATGTTTTTATTCAACATTGGGGTAAACACTCCTAAGGTACTGCGGCTGGCTTCATTGCCGCAGTACCTGAACAGGACTATCTGCGATGGAGACCGAGAAATGAATGATAAAAGCAGTGGTTCAAAAAAGTCGTCCGTCTTCCAGAAAATCAACCACTACACCGGCTTGATGGTCAATGGGGTGGAAGTCTCTATCCTTGTATTCTGCGTGGCCGCTCTTGGTATCCTTTTAATTACCAATGTGTTTGCTCGGACTTTTTTTCAAAGCATCTATTTTGCCGAGGAAGTGTCTACGTTTCTGGTGTTGCTGACCACCTTTACCGGTGTCAGCTACGGCGTCAGGAAGGCACGACATATCCGCATGGGGGCCTTTTTAGACGCCATGCCGCCTAAAATGGAGAAGGCCTTTATTATTTTCATCTCACTAGTCAGTGCGATCGTCATGGGGATCATGACGTGGGCCTCCTACGAGTATCTGGCCAATGCCATGGCTAAGGGGCACATGACACCGGCGCTGCGCGTACCGAAATGGTGGTTTTACGTGATTATTCCTGTCGGATTCGGTCTGGCGGGTATCCAGTATATCCGAACGATCATCAAAAATTTCACCGAAAAGGACCCCTGGCAGTCTCCGGATCAACAAAGCGAGTACGAAGATGAAGAGATTGGGGGGGCATAGATATGACACTTTTCGGAATCAGTCTGGCAACGATGTTACTGATCGGGTTCCCTTTTATGGTAACCCTCCTGGGATCTTTAATCCTTTATTTAGTAGTCTATATGCCTGATTTTGCGCCCAAGATGATCATTACCATGGTGCAGCAAATCATCACCGGGGTGACGCCGTCGGCGTTGGTCTGTGTACCGATGTTTATTCTCTCGGCCAGCATTATCACCTCCGGTGAGTCCGCCGGACGGTTAATCCGAATGCTGAAAGTCTTTGTCGGCCATCTACCGGGCGGATTGCCCATTACAACCAACGCGAGTTGCACGCTTTTCGGCGCCGTTTCCGGTTCGACCCAGGCCACCGTCGCGGCCATCGGCGGCACCATGCGGCCCATGCTGCTGGAAGCGGGATATAACAGTTCCTTTACCCTGGGTCTGATTATCAATTCCAGTGATATCGCTTTTCTCATACCCCCCAGCATCGGGTTTATCGTCTACGGGGTGGCCACCAGCACCTCCATCGGGATGCTATTTCTGGCCGGCATCTTTCCCGGATTGATGATTTTGGTGATGTTCTCCATATACTGCTACGCCTATTCCAAAGTAAAAAAGATCCCGACACTTCGCAAGGCAAGCTGGGCCGAACGAATCTCTGCAGTCAAGGACGGGCTTCCGGTCCTTGGGTTTCCGGTGATCATCGTAGGTGGTATTTATGCCGGGATTTTCAGCCCGACGGAAGCCGCCGCCGCTGCCGTGTTATATGCATTGATTCTGGAAACCATCATCTATAGAGCCATCACATTCCAAAGAATTGTCGACGCTTTTTTACAGACCGGTGTGATTACCGGAGTGGTCTTTATTCTGGTTGGCGCCGGCCAGGCATTTTCATTTTTAATCGGCTTCTTGCAGCTCCCCCAGCAGCTTCTGCCGCCGCTGTTCGGTACCGATCCGTCGATGCTGCGGGTGATTTTGATCATTGTGGTCGTTTACTTTGTCGCCTGCATGTTTGTCGATCCCATCGTGGCCATATTCATCCTCAGTCCAGTTTTTCAACCCTACGTGGTGGGTGCGGGGGTGGATCCCATTCTGCTGGGGACCCTGGTGACCCTGCAGGCTGCGGTCGGTTCGGCGACACCGCCTTTCGGCTGTGACATCTTCACCGCACAGCTCATATTCCGGCGACCGTACCTCGAAGTGATCGGCCACGCGTTGCCGTTTCTGCTGATTCTCATTCTGGCAACGATCATCCTGATCACCTTTCCGCAAATCGCGCTGTTTTTGCCGAATATGGCATTAGGTGGATAGTGTTTGATGGTGAAGAGAAGGAGCTACCTATGGATTATCAAAATGTGCTGGTATTGACCGACTTTTCAAAAGATTCCGATGAAGCGGTTAAAGCGGCGGTCGATTTTACAAAAAAGTATAATTCACGTCTGACCGTCCTGAATGTTGTACGTGGCATACCCAATCTGACCTTTGTGCTGTCAGATTCCGAATATCATAGGTTGGAGCGGAAGCTCGAAACCCATGCCGGGGAACAGTTTGACAAAATGGAAACAGCGATTCCCGAACTATCGGAGATCGGGTATAAACGTAAAATTCGAAAAGGAACCCCCTATATCAGTTGCCTGTATGAGATTGAAAACGGCAATTATGATCTGGTGTTCGCCGGTTCACATGGCAGGTCGGATTTAAAAAAGGTTGTCATGGGGAGTACGGCGGAGAAAGTATTGCGCCGTTCTCCGATATCTGTATTCGTTACCCGGAGATAGTCGCCCGAATCCGTGACGCAAATAAATGGGAATTCGCTGCAGTGCTTTGAATTAATGTTCTTTAGGAGTGCATTATGACACACATACCGGCTCTGCATGATGTGTATCGAGCACATGCCAGAATCAAACCGATGATTCTTCAAACACCGCTGTTGGCATCTACCGAGTTGGCGGAAAAAACAGGTGCGCGGTCGGTTTACTTAAAGCTGGAATGTTTGCAGAATACCGGGGCCTTCAAGGTCAGGGGCGCGGCCAATAAGATGCTAAGTCTCACCAATGAGGAGAAGAGAAGAGGCGTGATTACGTTTTCCACTGGCAATCACGGCAAAGCCGTGGCCTATGTGGCCGGAAAAATCGGTATCCCGTCGACAATATGCCTTTCGGAGCACGTCGCTCCCTACCGGGCGGAGGCGATCAGGAAACTGGGGGCGAAGGTATCCGTGAAAGGTCACTCCCAGGATGAAGCGGAAAAAAACTATCAGGACCTGACTGTTTCCGGTGGACTTGTCCCGGTGGTTCCGTTTGACGACCCGATGATTATCGCCGGCCAGGGAACGATCGCCCTCGAAATTCTATATGAATTACCGGATGCGGATTTGTTGATCGTCCCGATTTCAGGGGGCGGTTTACTATCGGGAATCGCCATGACTGCCAAATCCATCAATCCGGGCATTCATATTGTGGGTATTTCCATCGAACAGTCTCCGGCCATGCTGCAAAGCCTGAAAGCCGGTAAACCCGTTCAGGTGGAGGAAAAAGACTCCATAGCCGATTCGCTTTTGGGCGGTATCGGTTCCGACAATCGGTACACATTCTCGTTGGTGGAGAAATTCACGGACGAACACCTGTTGGTCTCTGAAAAGGAAATAAAAGATGGTATGTTTTATATTTTTGATAAGCATCACTTGATCATAGAAGGTGCCGCTGCTGTTGGAGTGGGAGCTCTTTTAAGCCAAAAGATCCATGTGAAAGGTAAGAAGGTTGTTACATTGCTTTCAGGAAGCAGCATCAATTCCAATGAATATATTCGCATTATACAGGACAAACTCACCAACGAGGGCAAGCAGTGACTTATATCCTTACAAGCTGTTGAAGGAGGTTTTTCATGAAACGAAGAACAGAGCTCATGTTGGTCCTAATCGTATTCGCTCTAATTTTTGGATTCACCGGACGAGCCGTGGCGGCTCAAAATTTGTTGTGGCAAGTGGCTCTGGAAGAGATCGAAGGTAGCATGCAACATGAGTATGCCAAGAAGTTTGTCGAAATCATGGAGGATAAATCCAAAGGGGAAATTCGCTGCGACATTCATTTTTATGGAGAGCTTGGCACTTCCGGTGAAATCACGAAGCTTCTGCAAAAAGGAGATCTCCAGTTCGCCTTCCAATCTCCCGGTCACCTGGGGTCCTATATTCCAGAGGTTCAAGTCTTTTCCATACACTACCTTTTTCCAACAGATTTCAACCTTCTCGAAAAAATTTTGCGCAAAGGGCCGAACACATATAACGTACTTGGAAAATACTATCGAAAAAATAAGCTGGAACTCCTCTCTATTATCGAGGAGGGCTGGCAGATATGGACGGCCAATAAACCTTTGCGGAAACCTGCCGATTTCGATGGCATCACTTTTCGGGTCATGTCCTCTCCGTTTCTCATCACCGCCTATCGCCTTTACGGTGCCTACGTTATGACCGTACCATACGGGCAGATTTACAGCGACCTTGAACTGGGTAGGATAGATGCGGAAACACAGCCCTTTTTCGCCATCCAAGAGATGAAATTTTACGAAGTCCAGGACTTTATGATTAAGGCCAATCAATTGCCGTTTATCGGGACCTTTGCCGCCAACCACGAGTTCATTAAGGGACTGCCACAGAATATTCGGATAATGATAGACAGTGCCATCGAAGGGGCCAATGAATATATTTTTGATTTTGAACCCAAATTGAACGAACAGCGCAAGCAAATGATTATGGAGGCCAAACCGTCCATGCAGTATATTGAATTGACGGATAAAGAGATTGCCGTTTTTAGAGAAAAAGCGAAACCACTTAGACAAAAGTATCTAAAGATGGGCGGTGAAGGGGCAGAGGAAGTTTTGGATGCGGTGATCAAAGATATCAATTGGGCTGAAGAAAAATAATGAGGAGGCAAAGCCATGCAAAAAGAGATTGTGTATAGTGATAAAGCACCAGAACCAGGTCCATATTCCCAAGCGATCAAATATGGCAATCTGGTTTTCGTTTCCGGACAAACTTCTGACGACCCGGTAACTCACCAACCGATTAAGGATTCGGTAGCTTCCCAAACGGAGCGTATCCTCACCCATATCAAATATATTTTGGAGGCCGCCGGTTCAGGCCTCGAAAAAGTGGTGAAAGTCAATGTTTACCTGTCTGAATGGGAGCACAAGCAAGAGATGAACACGGTTTACCAGAAATTCTTCCCACATGATCCGCCAGCCCGTATTGCAATGGCCGTTAAAGGACTGGATGCTGGGTTGGATGTGGAGATCGATTGTATCGCGGGTTGTTGAGCTTGCCTTCAACAACCCATACCCTTAACGCAGTATCTCTGCCAAGCGTCATCGTTGCATGATTACACCCGTCTGACGATGTCCGGAGAACAGGTCTTGCAGAAAAATATGAAGTTCCCCCAGAGCGAGTACGACCGGCGGATTCGACGAACCAGGGAGGCCATGGACAGGTGCGGCATGGAACTGCTGCTGGTGGTCGATCCGGCTAACATGAACTACCTGACCGGTTATGACGGGTGGTCGTTTTATGTCCATCAGGGGGTGATCCTCTCATTGGATGCCGATCGCCCGTTGTGGTTTGGTCGACAACAGGACGCCAACGGTGCCCGGCTGACCACCTGGTTGCCCGATGCATGCATATTCGGCTATCCGGACGAATACGTGCAGTCGCGCTACACCCACACCATGCGATACGTGGCCCAACTGTTGCGCGACCAGGGGCTGGCGGAAAAAAGACTGGGACTGGAGCTGGACGGCTACTGGTTCAGCGCCCGGATGTACCTCACCCTGCAGGAGGAATTGGCCCGGGCAACGCTGATGGACGCCACCAATCTGGTCAACTGGGTCAAAAGCGTCAAGTCCGAGCCGGAGATCGCCTATATGCGCCAGGCGTCGCGGATATGCGAGAAGGTCATGCAGACTGCCATCGACGCCATTGCCCCCGGTATCTGGGAAAAGGATGCGGCGGCCAAGGTGTCGGCGGCGCAGATTGCCGGAACCGATGGATTCGGCGGCTCTTCGCCGGCTATTTTCCCGATCATGCCCTCGGCGGAAAGGACCACTACCGCCCACCTGACCTATGATCCGGACCGTCAATACAGCACGGGCGATGTGGTGCTGCTGGAACTGTGCGGCGCCCGGCACCGCTATCACGCCCCGCTCGCACGCACTGTTTTCCTCGGAGATCCCCCTGACGATCTGCTTAAAACCGCCACTGGCGTGGTGACCGGCCTGCAGGAAACACTGCAATTCATCGGCCCAGGCGTTACGGCCGAGGAGGTCGAGGAACGCTGGCGGGCCTCCATCGCTCACACCGGTGTGGTCAAACCCTCCCGGGTCGGCTATTCCTATGGTCTGAACTATGTGCCCGATTGGGGCGAACATACGGTGAGTTTGCGGCCTGGTGATAAAACGGTGTTAGAGCCGGGTATGACCATCCACTTCATGCCAGGCATCTGGCTGGACAGTTACGGCTTTGAATGCAGCGAACCGGTGTTGATCACTGACAGCGGGTGCGAGAAATTTATTGAATTTCCTCAGCAGCTGTTTGTCAAAAACTGATCCATGACCATTTCACCATCCTCCTGGACAGGTTTGGTGTACGCGTTCGTTGCAGCGGTCTGTTACGCAGGGCTCAGCACCGCCATACGTTTTGCCGATGCCCACATGTGCATCTGGCATATCATTTTCTACCGGAGCCTGTTCGGTGTCTTGGTTGTGGGACTATTGGCGCGGATGACAGGGGTATGGATATTTGGACGTCAACGACTAACCCTTTGCCTCTTGGGCCTTTCAGGTGCTTTAGGTGTGACCGCCTTGACTGTTGCCCTGATCCTTTTGCCGCTTTTCGAGGCATTGGTGCTTCTTTACCTGTTTCCGGCATTTGCGGCCCTGCTATCGCCGTGGCTTACAAGTGATCACGTCAGCCAGAGGGATTGGATTTTCATTGGTACCTCTTGCTTCGGGACGGCACTGGTATTATGGTCGGGGCAGCTTGGCAGTGGAATACAGTGGGGACATTTCCTGGGGCTTTTCGCGTCGTTTTGCCTTGGACTCACCTTTACCCTGATACGTCGAATCAGTGCCGACAACAGCCCATTGACTCCATTTTTTTATATTTGCGTCGCAGGAATTGTTGTCAGTATCGGACCGGTTTTACTTCAGCCAACACTATTATCTATCTCAGCAGATGGATTGCCAGCGCTGCTCACCGTCGCTGTGCTGGCCACAGTAGCCCATTTGGCAGGCAATAAAGCATTAGTCTATTTGCCTTCACCACGGGTCGGGGTGATCTTAATGTCTGAGGTGATTTTCGGAGCAATCATTGGCCTGCTGATTTTCGGAGAATTCTTGGGCTTGCAAACCCTGTTGGGCGGTGTTCTGATTATCGGCAGTGGCATCGGACTCAACTTTAACAGGCTGCAATCCTAAAATAGATATCTGTGCCTTGTGGATGGATTCCAATATGTCGATTGAGTAAAGTTATCTTTACCCAAACTGAGTCATTGGTAGTCATATAATGAAAAGTTTTCAAATCTAATGATTTCATTTAATTCTTAACTATCGGCGTGCGCGGGACATGAGTAATTATTTCTGGTGTATTCTCGGTTACAATGGCTTGCTCTGCCACCGCCATTGACAATCCGGTTTCGCGGTCATTCAGTATCATATGTGTAAAAAATGACATGTTTTCTTCAAGCACAACGGGATTCCCTTCATAGATCATAGGCTGTTCCATCCACGTTGGAGGCCAGGCGGCTCCCATCGTGTATCCACAAACCGTCAGCACGGCTTCTTTCTCCCCGTTGTTTGAAAGCGTATTTTGATACATTTCGTAAATTTCACCAACCGTAGTTCCTGGGCGAAGGATCGATTGCACAGCGTCCAGGGCGGCGACACTAGTCGCATGCATTTTTAAATGGCGTTCGTTTATTTTGGGGCCAGTCAGGACAACACACATGCTCGCCGCATGATAGTGACGATATGCAACGCCAAGCTCGAGTGTGACCTGGTCGTTTTCGAGGACATGTTTACGCTTGGTCGTATATCGCAAATTTAAGGCTGACTTTCCGCTACCAAGAGGAGGGATATGGGCGGGTAAATCCCCGTCAAGACGGAAAAGCGTGTCATAAAATGTAGCGTAAATATCGCCCTCGAACGCTCCTGCAAATGTCGCCTCGAGTGTTTTGGCTAATGCAATATCCATTATTTCTCCAGCCTTACGAAGGTAAGCGAGCTCCTGCGGACTCTTAATCAATCGCAACTCCCGAATGAAATCGGGAACCACGATAAGCTCGCACCAACAATCCAGTGCGTCTTTTATTTGCAAGAAAAGTCGAGGGGTTAGACCCATTGTGTCGACCTGGATGCCAATTCTCTTGCCCTGCATTCCCAACGATTCCAGCATTTCTTTTATTTGATCGGATCGAGTTGCTTTTTGAGAATCTGGCGCTGTCCTTAAGTCTTCACAAATAGAAGAATACGAGGCATTTCCAAGATCGGCCGGACGCGCAAGGTGAGTCAATTGCCCATCGGTTCCGATAAACATACACCCAAAGATTGAAAAACCATCTGAGTCATAACCGGTAAGCCAATACATATCTTCGATCTTGAAAAGCAAAAGACCGTCCAGGCCTTGTGTAGTAAGGTTCATACGAACGCGATCCTGGCGTTGGGCAAACTCTTCTCTGCTGAAATGGATGTTTATATCGGACATGAAATTCTCGCTTATTGGTTACTTTTAAAATATAGTTACTCATCGCAATACGATGAGCACCGACAATTAATAATTGATGCTTTTGTTAAAAATGTGGAAATAGCTTGGAAATTGATATTGTTTTTAACAGATCCTCTTGAATAATCAAGATTCTATATTTAGTCGAAAACGGACCCAACCGCGTCATGTGGTTTCTTGCCAGAAAATGGAGTCGGCATTAAATGTGGAGGTACACTTTCTGTTGGGGTCAGTCTGAAAGCCGGTATAGGTTTGATTACATCGAAATAATATCTATCACGAAATTTAGATCAGTGGCTAATGACAGGGGACAGAGGACAGGGGACAGAGGTCAGAGGACAGAAGTCAGAGGTCAGAGGACTGAGGACTGAGGACTGAGGACTGAGGTCAGAACCGTGGACTCAGAACCCCAAACCCCGAGCCCAGAATTATGCCTCGCCAGTAAGAAAATCGGGCTCCTGAAACAAGGGAGCCGGGTAGGTGTAAAAGCCCGCTCCGCTTTTCATACCCAGCCGTCCGTCGTCGATGCGTGTTTTCAAAAACGCCGTATTGGCCGCCAGTTGGGTGTCACTGGTCGCCTTGGCCCAGTAGTCGTTGATCTTCCATACGGTGTCCAGGCCCACCTTGTCCATCATGCCGAAGGGACCCACGGGTGACCGAAGCACGCCCATCCAGGCCCGATCGATATCTTCGACCCCGGCCACACCGTTTGACGCCAAGGTCAAGGCGGACTTGAACAGGTCGCTGAGCATGGCGTTGAAGACGTAGCCGAAGTTCTCCCGTTCCAGAACGATGACGGTCTGGTGGAGCCGCTCGGCAAAGGCGCGGACCAGTTCCACCGATTCGGCCGATGTGCCCGGGTGGGGCATCACATCCACCACGTTGGTGAGCAGAATGTCGTGAAAGTGAAAGGCCAGAAAGCGATCGGGCCGGCCGGTAGCCTCGGCGAACATGGAGGGGACGAGGGTGGAGGTGTTGGTGGTGAACACCGTGCGCGCCGGGCACAGGCGGTTGAATTGCGCAAAAACCTTGCCTTTCACCTTGGGATCTTCCGGCACCGATTCGGTGACGATGTCGACCTCGGAGGCCGCTTCTTTTGCATCGTTGGTGAAGGTGATCCGGCCCAGGACCGCGGCTTTTTCCCCGGCGGGCAGGCGGCCGCGTTTGACGAATCGGTCCGCGAGCTGTGCCAGCCGCTTGCGTGTCGCTTCGAAAATATCCGGGGCCACATCGTAGACGACCACATCATATCCGTTCATGGCGCAAAGAAATCCGATCTGATGTCCCATGGTACCCGCACCAATGGTGAGAATACGCCTTACCTCGTCAATCTTCATACCGCACCTCCTTTATCTCTCATCTGGTCGTATCTTTCCCGCAATACCGGCAGGAAAACGGTTAAATCGTCGATTACCGCATAATGCGCCAGGTTGAATATGGCCGCTTTCGGGTCGGTGTTCACGGCCACGACGGTCTGGGATTCCCGCATGCCGGCCAGATGCTGGGGGGAGCCGGAAATGCCGCAGGCCAGGTAAAGGGCTGGCGACACCGTACGGCCCGTTTCGCCGATCTGAAGGGAGTGGGGAATCCAGCCCAGATCGCAGGCCCCCCGGGAGCCGCCGACCGCTGCATGTTTGAATAGGCCGGCCGCCGTGTCGAGCAGGCCTGCATATTCAGGCCCTTTTAGGCCGCGTCCGGCCGCTACGACCACTTGCGCCCTTTCCAGCGACTGATCCGTATGTGCACGTCGATTCATGCCCTGGGGGATGAATCGGTGGTCCGTGTCTGCCAAATGCCGGGTTTCCACAGATGGCGAACGGTCAGGGACATCCGGGGATGCCGAGCGGGAGAACAGTCCCGGCATGATCGTCAAGACCATCGGCCGGCTGCCGGTAGCCACGGTTTCACTCAGCTTGCCGCCAAAGACCGCTCGTTTGATTACAACCTTGTCGCTTTCTACTAAAAGGGAGTCGACGGCGGTGATGCAGGGGGCCTTGATGCGCCAGGCCAAGGTCGCGGCGGCCTGGCAGGCGCGCATGTTGTGAGGAAAACAGACGGCCAGCGGTGAGCATTCCTCAACCAAAGCCTCGATCGCCGAAGCGGTAATGGACGGGTTGGGGTAACGGCACTGCGCGTGATCCAAAACGATGACCGGCATGCCGGCAGTATTCGACCAGGACCGTGCCA
>RCNC010000387.1_pt1 | contig 28148 bp, 25 predicted proteins | sample 2041301 | NCBI WGS metagenome assembly RCNC01 (sample SAMN09708231, study PRJNA481090) | Marine sediment metagenome, whole genome shotgun sequencing project. | biome: marine sediment; feature: ocean; material: sediment; isolation source: Sewage treatment plant 13A marine sediment (STP13A) ... | reverse complement strand
CAGAACCCAGAACCCAGAACCCAGAACCCAGAACCCAGAACCCAGAACCCAGAACCCAGAACCCAGAACCCAGAACCCAAAGAGGCTTGTCGATGATTCTACCGGTAATTCTTGCAGGCGGCAGCGGTACCCGACTCTGGCCGCTTTCCCGAGCCCTTTATCCCAAGCAACTCATCAGTCTGGTTGACCGGCACACCATGCTTCAAAATACGATCCTTCGGCTCGGTGGCTTGGACGGGGCAGGACATCCGGTCGTGATATGCAACGACGAATACCGGTTCATGGTGGCCGAGCAGCTTCGTCAGATAGACATCAAGGCCGATTCGATCATTCTGGAACCGGTGGGCAGAAATACCGCTCCCGCCCTTGCCGTGGCGGCAATCCGGGCAATGAAGACAGGAGACGATTCCGTGCTGTTAATCCTGCCAGCTGATCACCACATTGAGTTAACTGCTGAATTTCAGGGAGTGATCAAGTCGGGGCATGCATACGCCCAGTCGGGCCGAATGATTACATTCGGCATTGTTCCGGATAAGCCGGAAACTGGATATGGCTACATTAAAATGGGTGACCCGTTACCTCCGGCAGGCGGGGATGCAACGGCCGTATGCATTGCGGCCTTCGTGGAAAAGCCGGACCTGGCAACGGCCCGGCGATATGTGGCCTCAAAAGATTATTGCTGGAACAGCGGCATGTTCATGTTTAAGGCGTCACAGGTATTAAAGGAGTTGGAAAGGTTTGTTCCCGATATTGTCGCTGCCTGTCGGGAAGCCATTGATCGAGGAAAGTCCGACCTGGATTTTTTCCGGCTTGATAAAGCGGCTTTTGCTGTGTGCCCCAGCGATTCCATCGACTATGCCGTGATGGAAAAAACAGATAGCGGTGCCATGCTGCCCATGGCAGCAGGATGGAACGATCTGGGATCGTGGGAGGCCCTTTGGCAGGTTGGAGAGAAAGACGATCTGGACAATGTGGTCAAGGGAGATGTGGTGCTGCACGATGTGGGGGATTCCTATCTGCACGCCGAGCACCGCCTGATCGCAGCGGTGGGATTGAAAGATCACATCGTCGTGGAGACGTCGGATGCGGTGATGATTTCCCCCCGGGACCGGGTCCAGGATGTCAAAGGGCTGGTAGATCAACTCAAGTCCCAGAATCGGGAAGAGACACGCACGCATAAGCGGGTTTACCGGCCTTGGGGCACGGTGGATCAATTGGTGGCAGGGAACCGTTTCCAGGTGAACCGGATCACGGTCAAGCCAGGCGGTGTATTGTCTCTTCAAAAACATTTCAACCGGTCTGAGCACTGGATCGTTGTTCGCGGGTCTGCACAGGTCACCAAGGCCGACGAACGGCTGTTGCTCAAAGAGGACAGTTCGACCTACATTTCCGCCGGTATTGCGCATCGACTTGAAAATCCGGGGAAAATCCCGCTGGAACTGATCGAGGTGCAGACAGGCGGATATATCGGAGAGGATGATATCACCCGGCTTGAGGATATCTACGGCCGACACCGGCAGGAGGAGTAGAAGTGGTCAGGAGACTCCCCCCTAACTAGTGCCCATCCATAAATGGTTATTTTGCCCGACCTCTGCGTTGCGCTAAAAATTTTATCCTTGTAATATCAACTATATGCACCCCAATGCACTTCTTTCAGGGCGCCTCCGGTAAAATTTTTCGCATGCCTTGATCTCGACCAAAATCCCTCATTTCTGGACGGACACAAACTAGGCTTTTAAAAAAATACGTTTGCTTGGCCATACGACGTTAACATTCGACTCAAAATGCTCATTTATCAACCATAAACTGCGCTCTTTCGCCGGTTTTGATTAGTCTTGCCTGCGCTCATGACATTTTTCAACAGCCTGCTAAACCCAAACCCTTTACACCCTGGACAGTTATTTTCGGGCCTTGATAGGATCCATGAAAGGTGCCTTCCTTTAGCAATTCTTTTCAAATTTACCCGCTGCAGGTCGTTCTGATGACAACAACGCCGACCTATGAAGAATTGGAAGCCAAGGCAAGGGCCCTGGAACTTGAATTAGCGGAATCCAAAAAACAAGACAATACGATAATCCGCCTGCTGTCAGAGGATTTTAAGCAGCTTGCAGACCGATCCCAGGATGCCATCTATCAATTCGATATCGAATCGCAGACCTTTCCATTTTTCAACCAGCAATTTCTATCCCTGTATGCAATGGAAGAAAATGGTGTGAAGATCCTGTCTCCGAAAAGTGTCCTCGTGCATATTCATCCCAATGATCGTGAAAAAGTCAAGGCTGCCAGAACGTTATCCTTACAACCCCAAAATAAAATCGGAGAAGCGGAATATCGATTTCTGAACGCCGACGGTTCCCAGCGTGTGATGCATGACCGCTGGACCGTCGTGCGTGATCATGGCGGCCAACCCATCGCCATTGAAGGGTTTATCCGGGACAACACCTGGCGCAAACAAGCCGAAAAAGAATTTGAACGGAGCATACGCAACTCCCTGATCGGCTGCTACATTGTACAAGATGCCACATTCAAGTATGTCAACCCGGAATTCATGCGCATCACGGGATACAGTGAAGAGGAACTGATTGGAACAGATCCACTTAATATCGTTCAACAAGAGTATAGACGCCAGGTCAATGAGAATTTCATCAAGATGGTGAAAGCGGAGCGAATTTTTCCGTACGAATTTTGTATCAGCGACAAATTCGGCAATACCAAATGGATTTTGGAAACCGCAACATCCATTCAATATGAAGGCAGACGTGCTGCGTTGGGCTATTTTATGGATATCTCCAAGGGCAAGCAGGTTGAAAAAGAGCGCCTTGCCAAAGAGAAATTATTGACTGCCCTGGAGTTGGCTGGTGCCGTGGGGCATGAACTCAACAATCCGCTGCAGGTTGTACTAACGTGTACCGAAAAATTGGCGCTCGTCTCAGATGACAACGAACGCAGTTTCCGATTGCACAGTTTGTTAAAAAAAAATATCGAGAAAATGAGAAAAATAATCCATAAATTTCAGAATATTACCCAATATGCCACCAAAGACTACGTGGATGGTAAAAAAATCATCGATATCGATGCGGCATCCTCGAAGACATCGCGCAAGTGATGGGAGACTTTTAGAAACGGCAAAGACCGGCCGACCGATGCTGTAAAGTGGGCGAGAGGTCGGGTGGTATTGGTTTATCGACTGTGAACCAACAGGGTCACCGGCCCGTCATTGACGATGTCGACCTGCATCATTGCACCGAATCGGCCGGTGTGGGTGTCGACGCCCAGCTTTTCCACACTTTCCACGAAATGCTGGTAGAGCCGTTGGGCCAGAACCGGTTCGGCGGCATTGATGAAGGAAGGCCGCCTGCCTTTGCGGCAGTCCGCCAGCAGGGTGAACTGGGAGACCACGAGTATCTGCCCCCCCATATCCATCAATGAGCGGTTCATTTTGCCTTGTTGGTCTTCAAAGATGCGCAGGTTGGCCACTTTGGCGGCCAGGTATTCGACATCGGTCTTTCCATCGCCATCGGCCACCCCCAGGAGTACATTGAGGCCGGGGCCGATGGCGTCCACCACCGATCCGTCGATGGTCACGCTGCTGCTTAGGACTCGCTGAACCACGGCGATCACAGGGATCCCTTTCTATCGGCCGGACTTTTTTCGAAATGCGTCGGCAAAAGGGTTGTTGAAAGGCGATGGCGATGCCGGTTTGGGCGCGGTTTTGGGCTTGGGCCGGTTGCCGGCCGGCCGTTTTTTCCGGGGATGATCGGCCCGGGGCTTCGGTTCCGGTCTTTTTCCCGGCTCACTTTTCATGGACAGCGAGATGCGTTTGCGGGGCAGGTCCACATCCATTACGGTGACGGTGACTTTTTGCTGAACGCTGACCACATCTGACGGGGTTTTCACGAATTGGTCACACAACTCGCTGATATGGACCAACCCGTCCTGGTGAACACCGATGTCCACGAATGCGCCGAAATTCGTGACGTTGGTGACGATCCCGGGAAGCTTCATGCCCGGTTCAAGGTCATGGATGGCAGAGACGTTTGCGTCGAAAGAGAAATACTCGAAGGGCTCCCGGGGATCCCTGCCGGGCTTGGCCAACTCGTCCAGGATGTCGGTAAGGGTCGGCAGACCGATGGTATCGGTGACATAGCGGTGCAGGTCGATTTTTTTGCGCAGGCCGGCATCGCTCATCAGATCGGCCACGCTGCAGCGCAGGTCCCCGGCCATGGCCTGGACCACCGGGTAGCTTTCCGGGTGGACCGCACCGGCATCCAGTGGGTTGTTGCCGCTTTTGATCCGTAAAAAGCCGGCGCACTGTTCGAAGGCTTTGGGCCCCAGCCGTTTGACCTTTTTCAGGTCTTCGCGGCCGGTAAAGGCACCGTGTTCGTCCCGGTGGCTGACAATGTTTTTGGCCAGTTGTGGTCCCAAGCCGGATACATAGGTTAACAACTGGACGCTGGCCTGGTTCACTTCGACCCCCACGCCATTAACACAGCTGGTCACCACGTCGTCCAGGGACCCTTTCAGGGCGAAGGGGTCCACGTCGTGCTGGTACTGACCCACGCCGATTGATTTGGGGTCGATTTTGACCAATTCTGACAAGGGGTCTATCAGCCGGCGGCCGATGGAGACGGCGCCGCGCACGGTAAGGTCGTGGTCGGGAAATTCCTGGCGGGCGATTTCCGATGCCGAGTACACCGATGCACCGCTTTCGTTGACCATAATCACCGACAGGGATTGCGCATCGATGGTTCCTTCTACGAAGGCCTGGGTCTCCCGGCCGGCGGTGCCGTTGCCCACAGCCACCGCTTCGATATCATATTGACGGCATAGCGCGGAGAGGGTCTGTGCGGCGACCGCTGCCTGTCGCTCCGAGGTGTGGGGGTAAACCGTGTCGTTGTGCAGCAGCTTTCCCTGACGGTCCAGGCACACGACCTTGCAACCGGTGCGAAAACCCGGGTCGATGCCCATCACCCGTTTGGCCCCCAAGGGGGAGGCCAGCAACAGTTGGCGAAGGTTGTCGGCAAAGACGCGGATGGCCTCTGTATCGGCCCTTTCTTTGATGGCCACCCGTACCTCGGTTTCCATGGAGCGGGACAGCAGGCGCTTATAGGCATCATGGGCCGCGGTTCGCACCTGCTCGGCATCCGGGCCGTCACCCGTTACGAAAAGATCCTCCAATATGGCGATGGCCAGTTCCGGAGGCGGGGCAATGGACAGTCCCAGTATGTCCTCCTTCTCTCCACGGCGAATGGCCAAGATCCGATGGGATGGCACGGTGGCCACAGGTTCCTCCCACTGGAAATAGTCTTTGTACTTGGCCCCTTCGCCCTCTTTGCCGGCCACTACCTGACTGCGGATCACCGCTTTTTCAAAAAACAGGTGGCGAACCCGAGACCGGGCCTGCTGGTCTTCGTTAATCGTTTCGGCAATGATGTCCCGTGCGCCGGACAGGGCCGCTTCAACGGAATCTACGGTTTTTTCAGGGTCCACGTAGCCGTCGGCCAGCGCGATCGGGTCCGCACCCGCTTGGGCGAGAATGGCCAGGGCCAACGGTTCCAACCCCCTTTCGCGGGCAATGGTGGCCTTGGTTCGTCGCTTGGGCCGGTAGGGCAGGTAGATGTCCTCTAAATGGGTCATCGTATTAGCGGCCTGCACCTGGGCTTTGAGATCCTCGGTCAGATGGCCGTGCTGCTCCAGAGAATTCAGGATGGCTTCCCGCCGGCTGTCCAGCTCCTGCAACTGGGTCAGCCGATCCCGGATGGTGGACACCGCCACTTCGTCCAGACTGCCGGTGGCCTCTTTGCGGTAGCGGGCAATGAAAGGCACGGTGGCTCCGTCTTCCAGTAGTTGGGCAACGGATTTGATCTGCGCCTCATTCAGGCGCATTTCTGTGCTGATCGCGTCGATATGGGAAAGGTTCGTTGGGTTCATTGAGTTTGTTGAGTTTATTGGGTTCAAATCAGCCGATGGCTTAAGGCCGATCGCTCATGGAAGAAAGACTTGTCCGGCCTCCGTCATCTGACCTCAGTTTTCCGGATGTTCAACAGGCGCCATGCGGTGCCGGCAGTCGCGGTTGGGGCAGACGTGCAAGGTGCCGTCCCGCTTGGTCGTTTTTTCCACCATGTAGGCATTGCCACATGCGGGGCAGGGGATTGCCACCGGTTTATCCCAGCTGGCAAAACTGCATTTAGGATACTGGTTGCACCCGTAAAAGATTTTACCCCGTTTGGAGGATTTTTCCACGATCTCGCCGTCACAGCCCTTTTCGGGGCAGGCGACACCGGTGGGCTTGGCATTGGGTCCACCGTTGAGGGACTGGGTATGTTTGCATTCCGGGTAACCGGTGCATGCGAGAAAATCCCCATATCTCCCCCGTTTGACCACCATGGGCTTGCCGCACAGGTCGCAGACTTTATCGGTCGCTTCGCTTTGTTGAACCGGTGCCACCGGGGCAATGATGCCTTTTTCATCCCGCTCGTAATCGCTGGAGTAGGTGCACTCCGGATAGCCGGAACAGGCCAGAAAATGACCGTTTTTACCCATCTTGATGCGCAGGGCGTTTTTTTGGCACAAGGGGCAGGTCAGGTCCGTGGGCATGCCCACGCCCTTGACGCTGAGCATACTTTCTCCGGCTTCTGCCAGCTTCCGGCTGAAGGGGCCGTAAAACTGATTGAGGATGGTCAGTGCCTCCACCTCAGACTGTTCAACCCGGTCCAGGTTAGTCTCCAGGCGGGCGGTGAACTCTACATCGAGAATTTCCGGGAAGCTGGCAATCAGCAGATCGTTGACGATAAGTCCCAATTCCGTGGGCTTGAAATATCTGTTGATCAGTTCCACGTAGCCCTTGCCCCGAATGGTGGAGAGAATGGCCGCATACGTGCTCGGCCGGCCGATGCCGTTTTCCTCCAGCTCTTTGACCAGGGATGCTTCTGAAAATCGTGGCGGGGGCTGGGTAAAATGCTGTTTGGGGTCGATTCCCAGCAGTTCCAGAAGGGACTTTTCCGCCAGTTCCGGCAGCGGCTGGCTTTTCTTGTTGCTTTCCGCTTCGTCGTCGGCGCTTTGATACACGGCGAAGAAGCCGCGAAATTTTACCGAGGAGCCGCTGGCAGTAAACGTATAATCACCGGCAGCGATGGAGATGGTCTTCTGATCGATGAGCGCCTGGGCCATCTGGGACGCGACGAAACGCTGCCAGATCATGGTGTACAAGGCCAGCTGATCTTTGGACAGATAGCGTTTGACCAGATCCGGCGTGTGATGCACTGAGGTCGGGCGAATGGCCTCATGGGCGTCCTGCGCTTTGTTCTTGTTTTTGAAGAAGCGTGGCCGGTCGATGGCGTACTCCTTGCCGAACCGCTGGTTGATCAACGCCAACGCTTCCTGTGCCGCCTCGTCGGCGATGCGGGTGGAGTCGGTACGCATGTAGGTGATCAACCCCACAGGCTCACCGGGCCCCAGGTCGATGCCTTCATAGAGCTGCTGAGCGACCATCATGGTTTTTTTGGCGGAAAAGCGAAGTTTCTGAATCGACTCCTGCTGGAGCTTGCTGGTGATAAAGGGCGGCAGGGGATTGCGCCGTGTGGTCCGTTTGACGACTTTGTCAACTGCGAATTGAGCAGTTTCCAGGTCCTTTAAGATGGCCGTGGCTGTGGCTTCATCCGGAATTTCGATTTTTTGCCCATTTTTACGCACCAGCTTGGCCGCAAATGCCGGCGGTACCATGCCCTTTAAGTTGGCGGTAATGGACCAGTACTCTACGGGTGTAAACGCCTGAATGGCGCGTTCCCGGTCGCAGATAATGCGCACAGCTACGGACTGCACCCGGCCGGCACTGAGGCCGCCTTTAACCTTTCGCCACAAAAGGGGCGAGATCTGGTAACCCACCAATCGGTCCAGGATGCGGCGGGTCTGTTGGGCTTCATATTTGTCCCGGTCCATATCCTGGGCCTTGGTCATGGCCTCGAGAATCGCCTTTTTGGTCAGTTCGTGAAACAGCACCCGGTGAAAATTGCGGCCCTTTTTTTTGAGCACTTCGGAGGTGTGCCAGGCAATGGCCTCCCCCTCGCGGTCCGGGTCAGGGGCGAGATAGATGTCTGTCGCATCGCCGGCGGCCGACCTCAGCTGGCTCAGCACCTTTGACTTTCCGGGAATCGTCTTGTATTGCGGCGTGAAGTCGTTTTCGATGTCGATGCCCAGGTCTTTGCTGGGCAGGTCCTTGATGTGTCCCACCGTTGCGGCCACGTTGTAGTCGCTGCCGAGATATTTTTTAATGGTTCTGACTTTTGTGGGTGATTCTACGACCACCAGGGGTTTACTCACTTGATACCTCTTGGTTAACGTTGTTTTGGATCGATGCCGGGCATCAGGCAAAACCGTTTGCCCGGTGATTGGACTACCAGCCCTTTGAGTTCCAGCTGAAGCAGCAGCCCGGACAGCCGGCCTGATGAAAGCGCCAGACGCCTGGAAAGGTCATCGATGTGAACGGAGTCGGCTTCAAGACTATCGATAACCATGGCTTCGTCTTCCGTCAATGCCGGTGTTGACGGTTTCGGTGGCTTTGATGCTACCTGCTCATGGGTTTGAATATGCAAAAATTCATCAAGAACATCCCCGGCATGCACCACCAGTTTGGCACCTGCTTGAATCAGGGTGTGGGTACCGACGCTTTTAAACGAGTGAATGTTTCCGGGGACGGCAAACACCTCCCGATTCTGCTCGGCGGCTAATCGGGCGGTGATCAGGGAGCCGCTTCGGCCGGTGGCCTCCACCACCACCGAACCGTGGCACATGCCGCTGATGATACGGTTGCGGGTAGGAAAATGGTGCGCGTCGGGGCCGGTGTCGAGGGAAAATTCGGTCATCACGGCGCCATTTTCAGCGATCTGGTGGAACAAACGTGTATTTTCCCTGGGATAAATCTGATCCAGACCGGTACCTAAAACGGAGACCGTACACCCGCCAGCGGCGATGGCACCTGAATGGGCTGCGGTATCCACCCCCCTGGCCATGCCGCTGACGATATTTACCTGCTGCCTGACCAGATCCATACAAAGCTGCCGTGTGGTGGAGATGCCATAATCGGTGGCATTGCGGGATCCCACAACGGCGATGTTCAGCCCGGTGGTCGGTAGCGTCCCGTAAACATATAAAAATGGCGGTGGATCCGGAATCTGGCGCAGGAGCGGGGGAAAACAGGGGTCTGTCTGGGTGACGATGGTGTATCCTTTTTTCCGAACCGCTTCCAGTTCGCGGTCAACCGCATCCGGAACCCGGTGACGTCGTATAGTTGCGACCAAACGAGCGGTGACCCCTTGGACCGACTGCAGTGCAGGACCGTCTGCGCAAAGCACGGCTTCGGGCGATCCGAACTGCTCCACCAGACGTCTAAACAACAGATTGCCGACCCCTGGCACGCTTTTCAGGGCGAACCAGGGTCGTAATGAAGCCATCTATTTTCTCCGGGTCTGCCATGCTAAAAGGATGGGGCTGGCCACAAAGATTGACGAATAGGTGCCGACCATGACTCCGATCATAAGGGCAAAGGAGAAATCGTGGATGATTCCGCCGCCGAGGATGAACAGGGACAGCACTACGATCATCGTCGTTCCTGAAGTAAGGATGGTGCGGCTCAGTGTTTCATTGATGCTCTTGTTTAAAATGGTGCTCAGGGGCTCTTTGTGATACTTGCGCAGGTTTTCCCGGATTCTGTCAAATACGATGATGGTGTCGTTGAGTGAATAGCCGATGATGGTGAGCAGCGCGGCTACGATGGGCAGGGTGAATTCTTTGTCGAAAATGGAGAACATGCCCACGGTAATGGTTACGTCATGGATCAGGGCCACAATGGCCCCCATGGCGTATTTGAATTCAAAAAACCAGAATATGACCAAAGAGACGATCAGGGCGGCCAGCATGAGAAAGGGAACGGAGACATGGAACAGGGAGAGCAGGTAGACCGACCCCATGATGGCGGCCGCCACGATACCGCTCATGGCCCATTTCAGTTCAAAACGACCGGAGATGTAAACGGTAATTAAGAGCAAGGCGTAAAACATGGCGAACAGGGCCTTTTCGCGCAGGTCCTGCCCCACCTGGGGGCCCACCATTTCAACTCGACGGATTTCCACCGGTACATTGGTGGCCTCCATGAGGTTCTTTTCGATTTTTTCCGACAGCCCTTCCATAGCCGGGTTAGTGGCATCGGTGCGAATGAGGTATTCATGATCGTCCGCCTGGCCAAATTGCTGCACCGCCGATGCGGCCAGTTCCATTGTTGCCAGACCGGATTTGATTTGGTCGATGGAGACGGATGCATCGAATTTGACCTGGACCAGGGTGCCGCCGGCGAAGTCGATCCCGTAGCGGGGGCCCCGGTTTACCAGCAGCGAACCGATGCTGATCAGTATCATCGCCAGCGACAGAACGAAGGCGATTTTGCGTTTCCCAATGAAATTAATGTTGATACCCGGTTTGATAAACTGCATGTATCGAGTCCTTGATTGTGGTTTTCCGTTGCCGGCCAGGATTTAATTGCCTGCTCGGACCGGGGCATCCGGCTCAGATGCTGATGGATCGAACTTTACGATTGATAAGAAAGTAATCGAATATGGCGCGCGTCAGCACCAACGCGGTGAACAGGCTGGCCACCACCCCGAGACTCAAGGTGACGGCAAAACCCTTGACCGGACCCGTGCCGAATTGAAACAGCACCAGGGCGGCGATGAGGGTGGTGACGTTGGCATCCAGAATGGTCAGGGTTGCCCGTTGGTAGCCCGCATCCACGGCGGCCCTGGGTGTTTTGCCCAGGGTCATCTCTTCTCGGATCCGCTCGAAAATCAACACGTTGGCATCCACGGCCATGCCGATCGTCAGGATGATGCCAGCGATACCGGGCAGGGTGAGCGTGGCACCGAATCCAGCCAACCCGCCGGCGATGAGCAGGATGTTGAGCATCAGGGCGAAATCGGCAACGATTCCAGATCCTTTGTAATAGACGACCATGAACAGGATCACCAGGATGCCGCCCACACACATGGAAAGCAGGCCCATCTGGATGGAGTCGGTGCCTAAAGAGGGGCCGACGGTCCGCTCTTCCAGGATCTGGACGGGTGCCGGAAGCGCACCGGCACGCAGCACAATGGCCAGGTCCCGGGCTTCTTCGGTGGTGAAATTTCCCGTAATTCGGGCCTCTCCGCCGGCAATTTTGTCCTGGATGACCGGAGCGGAGTAGACGTTGTTGTCCAGCACGATGGCCAGGCGCTTTTTCACGTTTTCCGCGGTAATGCGCTCGAAGAGCCGGGCCCCTTTTTTGTCGAAAGTGATCGAGACATACGGCTCATTGTACTGACTGTCGATCTGCACCCGGGCATCGGTCAGATACGCTCCGGTCAGGGACGTGCGCTTTTTGATCAGATAGGGAATCTTCTGGACGCGCCGGGTGGCCGGGTCTTCTTTGGTCTCGTAAAGGATCTCGCTGCTGGCGGGAACGTTTCCGCTCAGGGCCGCGTCTACGTCGTGATCCTCGTCCAGCAGTTTGAACTCCAGCAGGGCGGTCTTGCCGATCAGTTCTTTGGCCCGCTGGGTGTCTTTGATGCCCGGTAGCTGGATCAGAATGCGTCTTTCTCCCTGAAGGCGGATATCCGGCTCGCTGACCCCGAACTGGTCAATACGGTTGCGAATGGTTTCCAGGGCCTGATCCACGGCCAGTTTGCGGATATGGTCGGCTTCTTGGTCGGGAAGGTCAAGGACGATCTTGAGCACACCGTCCTTGACGGTCCGGTCGACAATCCGAAGATCGCGGAATTCTTCGTCCAGCAGTTCTTCGAAACGCTGGACGTTGTCCTCTTGGGCTACTTTAACGGCCAACTTGACGGTTTCCACCCGTTCGATGCCTAGAGTCCGAATCCGTTCTTTTCTCAACAGATCCCGCATCTCCTGGCCCACCCGTTCGATGGTGTTTTCAACGGCCGTGTCCGCATCAACCTCCAGTACCAGGTGCATGCCGCCCTGAAGATCAAGGCCCAGGTTGATTTTATTATGGGGCCAGACGCCGGGTTGAAATGTCGGAATCACATACACCACAGCGGCAATGATGACCGCCGCAATCACGATTAGCCTCCACGAAAGATTCTTCAACGCTTCGTTCCTTTCACGATAAACACGCCAAAGCCCCAGCCGACGTGTCACCTCTGAACTGACAGCAGGCGAAGCTGCAGTCGAATCGGGTTAGTGGTCCGGTGGCAATGGGGCTTTTTAGGAGAAACCGATTTGGATTTAGGCTTTGCCGCTGTCGGTTTTGTTTTTCTTTTCTTTTTTGGGCGCGGCCGGGGGCGGGGTGGTCTGCAGCAATGCGGTCACGCTGGCCCGGTTGACTTTCACGCGAACTTTTTCAGCGATTTCCACTGTCAGCGCACTTTCCGAGACGCCGGTGACCCGGCCGTGAAGGCCGCCACTGGTGATAATCCGATCACCGGTTTTCAGATTGTCAACCATCTGCCGGTGCTCTTTGGTTTTCTTCTGTTGGGGACGGATCAGCAGAAAATAAAAGATGACAAACATGAGAATCAGCGGAATAAACGACGCGAATCCTCCTGAACCACCTGAGCCGTTGGCCCCACCCATTCCTCCCATTGCGTAAGCGATATTCATTGGTATCAAAACCTCCTGTCAGATATTTCAAGCAGCCCCAGTGTAATATTGAAATCGCGTTCACCGGCGTCACGCTTGTTTGGCTACCGTTAAAAGTGGCGCTGATATACTGCAAATCACCCGCCCCGTCAAATGGTTCTTGTGGACAGCAATCCACCGTGGGACTGAAATGGCGGTAAAGGCCTATATGGGCGGGGTCTCCACGGCCTTGGTTTTTTTATCGTAGGCAACCTCCATCTGGCCGGGGATCATGTCATCCCGGGCGATAATGGTGACTCCTATCGCCCGTTTGCCCTCCAGGTCGCTCAATTCCTTGCGTTTGCGATTGAGCAGGTAGGTTGCCACCGGGGCAGGTAATTGCGCCGTAACCTGCAGGATATCCCCTTTCAGGGTATCCAGTTTCAGCTTCCTTAAAAAACTCAGTCCCAGGGATTCCGTGGACGATACCTGGCCTTTGCCACCGCAACGCGAACAGGTTTCCATGCTGCCAAAATCGATGGATGGCCGCAGGCGCTGGCGGGAGAGCTCCAGCAGGCCGAATTTGGAAATTTTACCAATTTTGACCCGGGCCCGGTCCTGTTTCATGCTGGCGCGGAGGGTCTTTTCCACCTGGTTGCGGTGCTTTTGCTCACGCATATCGATAAAATCCACTACGATGAGGCCCCCCAAGTCACGAATCCTGAGCTGCCGGGCGATCTCGGCCGCGGCTTCCAGGTTGGTCATCAATGCAGTCTCTTCGACATTTTTTTTCTGGGTGCCTTTGCCGGAGTTGACGTCGATGGCCACCAATGCTTCGGTGCGCTCCAGTACCACCGATCCGCCGGACTTGAGCGTAACCCGGTTGTCGAAAATGGTCGCGATCTGGTCTTCCAGCTGGAATCGGGTGAAAAGGGGTTTGTCCGATTTATGTAACTTGACGATGTTGGTCTGTTTCGGCGCGATGATTTGGACGAAGCTTTTCACCTCCTGGTGGACCGCTTCATCGTCGATCAGAATTTCTTTGATGTCGGGCGTAAAGTGGTCGCGAATGGAGCGGACGGCCAGGTTTCGATCCTTGTACAGGGCAGAGGGTGCCTGTGCCTTTACGGCCCGGGCGGTGATGCTTTTCCACAGGCGCAGCAGGTATTGGATATCCTTGGCCAGCATGGTTTTGGTGCACCCCTGGCCGGCGGTGCGGATAATAATGCCGAAGCCATCGGGCAGGTCCAACTTTTCAACGATTTCCTTTAGTCGATTGCGTTCGGTTTCCTCTTCAATTTTTCGCGAGATGCCCCGGCTGTCGCTTCCCGGCATTAGCACGGCGTAGCGGCCGGGCAAGGAAATGAAAGTCGTGAGCATGGCTCCTTTTTTCATGATGGGGTCCTTGGTCACCTGCACCATCAACTCCTGGCCACGCTTCACCAGGTTCTGGATGGTGTTGCCGTTGGCCGGTGGGCCCTGAAAATAGTCGCTGTGGATCTCCTGCTTCTGTAAAAAGCCGTGACGGTCGGCACCGAAGTCCACGAACACGGCCTGAAGGCTGGGTTCGATGCGGGTGATCACACCTTTGTATATGCTGCTGTGTAGAATTTCCCAGGCCGTGCTTTCGATGTGAAATTCTTCCAGGCGGCTGTCCTTGACGATGGCCAGGCGAACCTCTTCAGGGTCGACTGCATTGATGAGAATTTTACTAGTCATTAGCTGACGGTTCTATTCCTTCCGCTTTTGGTTGATATTGTCAAATTTGTATAAATAAGGAATTGTTACAATCAAGTCAACGGATTTTTGAGGATATCCATAAAAAGGGGGGGCGGCGAAATCGATAAACGATCGACCGATAGTCGGCAGGATTGTCTAAATACCCCGGCAAATACCAGCAAAAAGGGTGTTTTTGATCCGTTGGATAGCCAGAACGGCTCTTGATATTTACCTGGCTTTATGGCATGAGGATGCACGCAAGTTTAACAAAATTAATAATGTTCGCAAGAAGATAGGAAGATTCATGGATTCACGGTATGATCCCCAGGCCATCGAAACCAAGTGGCAGAACCGCTGGCAGGACGACCGGCTGTTCACTGTCGTCGAGGAGACTGACCAGAAAAAATACTACCTGCTGGAAATGTTTCCCTATCCATCAGGCAAAATCCATATGGGACATGTGAGAAATTACACCATTGGAGACGTGGTGGCACGCTACAAGCGGATGCGTGGGTTCAATGTCCTTCACCCCATGGGCTGGGATGCCTTCGGCATGCCGGCCGAAAATGCGGCTATTGCCAACGACAGCCATCCGGCCAAGTGGACCTATGAGAATATTGACGCCATGCGGGCCCAGCTTAAAAGGCTGGGGTTCTCCTATGACTGGGGCCGGGAACTGGCCACCTGTCGTCCCGAATACTACCGCTGGGAGCAGTGGCTTTTCCTCAAGATGGCCGAGCAGGGCATGGCCTACCGCAAAGAATCCTATGTGAACTGGTGCGATCCCTGCCAGACCGTGCTGGCCAACGAGCAGGTGGAGGCGGGTTTGTGCTGGCGTTGCGGCAAACCGGTACGCCAGAAAAAGTTGTGGCAGTGGTTTTTCAAGATTACCGACTTTGCCGAAGACCTGTTGGTGCATTGCGACATGCTTCCCGGTTGGCCGGACAAAGTGACCACCATGCAGCGCAACTGGATCGGCAAAAGTGTCGGCGCCGAGATCCGGTTCCCCGTGGAGAACAGCCAGGCGGCCATCAGTGTGTTCACCACACGCCAGGACACGGTATTTGGGGCCACTTTCATGTGTCTGGCACCTGAACATCCGCTGGTTCCCAAGCTGTCGGCTGGAACCGACCAGGAAGCTTCCGTGACGGCTTTTGTCGAGCGTATCTCCCTTCAGGACCGCTCCACCAAGGCCATCGAAAACTATGAAAAAGAAGGCGTGTTTACCGGCGCCTATTGTATCAACCCCATGAACGGCAGGCGAATGCCCATCTATACGGCCAACTTCGCCCTGATGGAGTACGGTACCGGCGCGGTCATGTCCGTTCCGGCCCACGACCAGCGGGATTTCGATTTTGCCCGCAAATACGGCCTGCCGGTTATCGTGGTGGTCAGCTCCCAGGACGAGGAACTGGACGGCAGCACCATGAATGCTGCCTATACCGGCGAGGGTGCCATGGTCAACTCCGGGGATTTCAACGGATTGGGCAACCGGGAGGCCATGGAGGCCATCGCCGCCTTTATGGATAAGAACGGCATCGGCAAAAAGACCATCAGCTTCCGCCTTAGGGATTGGGGCATCTCCAGACAGCGATACTGGGGCGCGCCTATCCCCATGATTCACTGCGACAGCTGCGGCATCGTTCCCGTACCCGAGGCGGACCTGCCCATCGTGCTGCCTGAAGACGCCGATCTGCTGGAAGGCGGACGCTCGCCGCTTCCAGTGCTAGCGGCCTTTAACAAGGCCCGCTGCCCCCAGTGCGGGCGAGACGATGCCCGGCGGGAGACCGACACCATGGACACCTTCGTGGAGTCGTCATGGTATTTCGAGCGGTACTGCAGCCCCCGTTGCGACACTGCCATGTTCGACACCCGGGCGGTCGACTACTGGATGCCGGTGGATCAGTATATCGGCGGGGTGGAACACGCGATTTTGCACCTGCTCTATTCTCGCTACTTCACCCGGGTGCTCGAATCATTGGGACTGGTGAAATTCAAGGAGCCCTTTACCCGGCTGCTCACCCAGGGCATGGTCTGCAAGGAGACCACTGCCTGCGAAGAACATGGCTTCCTTTTTCCCGAACAGGTCGCGGAAGACGGCGATGCCCGGCGAACCTGCCTGCAATGCGGTCAGCCGGTGACGGTCGGGCGGGTGGAAAAGATGTCCAAATCCAAAAAGAACGTCATCGACCCCAACATATTGCTCGACGAATATGGGGCCGACACCACCCGGCTCTTTTGCCTGTTTGCCGCGCCGCCTGAGCGGGACCTGGAGTGGAGCGAACAGGGGGTAGAGGGCAGCTTCCGCTTCCTCCAGCGGGTCTGGCGGTTGGCCGAACGCTGGCTGCCGCTAATGATGGACGGTGAACCCAGCCCGAGTGACTTCCGGGAGTTAAATGGACCCTTCCGCGAACTCAACCGAAAAACCCATGCGACCATCAAGCGGGTCACCCAGGATATCGAGGATCGGTTTCATTTCAACACGGTCATCAGTGCGGTCATGGAACTGGTCAACGCCATGCAGGCCATCGACGAATCTGGCTCGGATGGTGCGGGGAAAAGGACCATGCGCTTTGCCCTGGAGACGACCGTCCTGCTGCTGTCTCCCATCGTTCCCCATTTCTGCGAAGAGCTGTGGGAGGCCCTTGGCCACTCAGACAGTATTTTGCTGAGTCGCTGGCCGCCCTTCGACGAGGCGGCCACGGTAAAAGAAGAAGTCGAAGTGGTGGTCCAGGTCAACGGCAAATTGCGCAGCCGGTTTTCGGCCGCTCTGGATACAGACGAAGATACGCTCAAGCAGATGGCGATGGACGACGAACGAGTCGTCCGATTTGTCGACGGAAAGCCTGTAAAAAAGGTGATTACAATAAAAAACAAGCTGGTAAATATTGTTATTTAAAGTATCACTTAAAGCTTAACACCGAACTTTGCATTCAAAAGGGTGTTGATGAAATTCAGATGGGGTGCAATAGGGCTGGCCGGTTTTTTGGCAGTGACGCTAACTGCATGCGGCTATCATTTTACTGGCAGCGGCAACTTTCCGGCCGGTGTATCCCGGGTATTTATACCCATCCTGGAGAACCGGTCGGCTGATACGGGTGCGGAGATCATCTTCACCAACGACCTGATCTTTGAATTCACCCGAAACCGCCCGGAGAGCCTGGCTGAGGAGCGGTCTACCGCCGATGGCATCCTGACCGGCACCATTGTTTCGATATTCGTGGAAAATACTTCCCGTTCCACCGTTTCCACATCGGTGGAGCGTCGGGTGACCGGTATACTGAATCTGCGATTGGAATCTCCGGACGGTCGGATTCTCTGGTCATCAGGAAACATTTTCGAAAGCCAGACCTATGCGGTTGTCAATGGAAATAAAACGGCGACGGATTTTAACCGGTCGGTCGCCATTGACGCCGTTTCCAAAAAAATAGCAGAATCCGCCTTCAACCGGCTGACGGATGATTTTTGATGATTGAGAGCCAGCGATGCCGCAGTCGGAAGGAATCCGGCAATGATCATTAACTGCGGATTCTTCCTGACTGCGGGCGCAGGGAAGGGTCAGGCTTGCTGTGCGTTGACCTGCTTGGCAAGACGGGAAACTTTGCGGGAAGCGGTCTTTTGGTGGAGCACCCCTTTTTTTGCCGCTTTGTCGATGGCGGATTTGGCTGTGTTGAGCTGCTCAACGGCATTTTCCGCACCTTGATCCACGGCAAGGCGCACATCCTTGACCACGTTTTTTACCCGAGTCTGAACGGCTTTGTTCCGCAGGCGCCGCCGCTCATTCTGGCCGGCGCGCTTCAATGCTGATTTATGGTTGGCCACCTTCTGTTACTCCTTTCGGAAATTAATTGGGAAAACACAAAACTTCTTGATATCCAAAAAAATTGGGCAAGTCAAGGGTTTTTGTGCCTTCCATTTATGATCAGGGCCCTATGAATTCCGCCGCCAGGTACCAAGTAAAAAGTGAGAACCGCAAGGTCACCCACGCCGCCGGCGTGGTGGGGGTGGCGACCCTGCTCAGCCGTATCTTCGGCTACGTTCGGGATATGGTATTGGCGTCTTTTTTTGGTGCCGGGATGACCATGGATGCCTTTATTGCCGCCTTTAGGATTCCCAACCTGCTGCGCCGCCTGTTCGGTGAAGGGTCGTTGAGCATTGCCTTCGTACCTGTTTTTACGGAAACCCTGCTCAAGGGGGGGCGCGAGGATGGTCTTCGCCTGGCCGTGAGTGCCCTGAAACTGCTGCTGGTCTGCCTGTTGGTCGTATCGATCATCGGCGTGGTCGCTGCACCAAGCATCATCCAGGCGGTCGCCCCCGGGTTTTCCGACCTGCCGGAGAAGATGGGTCTGACCGTCACCCTGACGCGTGTCATGTTTCCCTATGTAGCCTTTATCGGACTGGTGGCCCTGTGTATGGGCATTCTCAATGTGCTGGGTCATTTTGCGGCCCCGGCCATCGCGCCGGTCCTGTTGAACCTGGCCATGATCGGCGCCGTTTTTGCTGTTTCCCGGTTTTCGGATTCTGAAACGGTTCAAGTCATGGGGCTGGCCGGTGGGGTGCTGTTGGGCGGGGTCCTTCAATTGGCCCTGCAGCTGCCTTATCTGGTGAAACATGGCGTCCGGTTCTGGGTAGGGTCCGGCCTGTGGCATCCGGCGATGAAAAAGGTCGGCATCCTCATGCTGCCCACCATTTTTGGTGCGGCGGTCTATCAAATCAACATCCTGGTTGGAACCCTGCTGGCTTCTCTGCTTCCCGAGGGCAGCGTTTCTTATCTGTATTATGCCGACCGCCTGGTTCAATTCCCCTTGGGTATATTCGCCCAGGCGGCAGCCACGGCTGTTCTGCCCAGCCTCTCGCGGCAGGCGGCCAACGGCGATCAGGCCGGCATGGGAGATACCTTCGGCCATGCCATGAGCCTGGTGCTGTTTATCACCATTCCGGCCATGGTGGGGCTCATCGCGCTTCGAGAACCCATCGTCGCATTGTTGTTCCAACGCGGGGCCTTCGATGCCCAGACCACGCGATTGACCTCCGATGCCCTTTTGTATTATGCTTTGGGACTGTGGGCCTTTGCGGCCGTGCGTATTGTGGTTTCAACGTTTTACGCCATGCAGGATACCCGAACGCCAGTCAAAACCGCCACGATCTCCATCGCCGTCAACATCCTTTTCGGAATGGCTCTTATGGGCCCGATGAAGCACTGTGGGCTGGCTCTGGCGACCTCGCTGGCCTCCGTGGTCAATCTGGTGCTTCTGGTGGTTGTCCTGAGAACCAAGCTGGGGGTGATCCGGTGGCGGCTCATCTTTTCCAGTTGCCTGAAGACGCTGGCTGCATCGGGACTCATGGCTCTGGGTGTGGTGGTGATCTGTCGGCTTCTCATCCCTCTTGAAGCCGAAACGGGCAGCCTGAGACTGCTGGCGGGAGTCAGTGCCGGCATCATCGGCGGCATGGTTATCTTTTCCGCGGCGGCCTGGACGCTGAAGATTCCGGAATGGCAAAATGTGATGGTGTTGATGAGAAGGAGTTTGAACCGGTCATGAACCTTCGCCGGAAAATCATCGTTGCCGGTGCCGTCATCGCGCTGTTCAATTTGATGCTGCTGATCGTCTTCGGCGACAATGGCCTTGTGGAAATGCACCGGCTGCGTGAAAAGGAGCAGACCATGGTGCAGCAAAACGAGGCGCTGGCCAGTGAGAACGTCAGCCTCTATCGTACCATCGGGCGGCTGAAAAACGATCCGGCCTTCATCGAGAGCGTGGCCCGCAATGAACTGGGCATGATTGGCAAAGATGATGTCATTGTTATTCTTCCAGGTTCCAAAGGGCAAAGGAAATGATATGGACGGTACAGGGGACAAAACTTTTTACACGGTGACCATGGCCCGCGTTTTAGCCGATCAAGGCAGATATGAAGAGGCCGCCCGGATTTACCGTTATCTGCTGGATCAGACCCCCGACCGGTCGGATCTCAGGCAGGCACTGGAGGCGGTGACATCCATGCTGCCGGAACCCCCCGGTCACTGGGATGACATCTCCGGTCTGATCGAGCGGTGGGTTCGTTTGATGGTCAGGTGGAATGCACTCCGGCGCCTACGAAAATGCCGTGTTCAAAAACAGTGATCCGAGCGACATGAAAAAAAACGTTCTGCATGATAAAAATATCGTTCTGGGTGTATGCGGCGGAATTGCCGCCTATAAAAGTGTAGACCTGCTCAGGCGGCTGGTGAAACAGGGGGCCAGCGTGAGGGTCATCATGACTCACAGCGCCACCCGATTCGTAAGCCCCATGACCTTTGAGGTGCTGTCGGAAAACCAGGTGTGTGTCGATCTTTTTGATGCGAAAGATGACGCGGCCATCCGGCATATCGCCTGGGCGGAATCGGCCCATGGTGTGGTCATCGCGCCGGCCACGGCCAATATGGTGGCGAAGCTGGCCCATGGCATCGCCGACGACGCCCTGAGCACGTTCATGCTGGCGGTGACCTGCCCGGTAATGATCTGCCCTTCCATGAATTCAAACATGTTCGAACACCCCGCCCATCGACGCAACCTCAAACAGCTTGAAGCGGACGGCTGCCACATTCTGGCACCCGGTGAAGGATCGCTGGCCTGCGGTACCGTCGGGCCGGGCCGGCTGCCGGAGCCTGCAGCAATCGTGGACCGGCTGGCCAGCTTTCTTACCCCCGACGACCTTGCCGGCAGCAACGTATTGGTCACCGCCGGCCCCACCCGGGAATCCATCGATCCGGTTCGGTTTATCAGCAATCCCTCTTCTGGTAAGATGGGCTACGCCATTGCCCGGGCCGCTGAATACCGCGGTGCCCGGGTGACCCTGGTCACCGGTCCCGTGTGTTTAGATTTTCCGTACAACGTCGAGGTGGTGCCCGTCGTTACGGTGGACGATATGGCCGACGCCGTCTTTGCCCGTCTCGAACAATCCCATGTGGTCGTGAAGGTGGCAGCGGTTTCAGATTATCGGCCCGTTAACAGCGAGGCCCACAAGATCAAAAAGCGTCAGGACCGCATGCAACTGGCCCTGGAGCGGACCACGGACATCCTGAAAACCGTCGGGCAACGGAAAACCCATCAGATCGTTGTCGGGTTTGCCGCAGAGACCCGGGACATGGAAACCCATGCACGCAAAAAGCTCCAAGAGAAGCATCTGGACATGATTGCGGCCAATCTCATCGGTCCACCCGACTCCGGATTCGCATCCGACACCAACCGCATGACCCTGTTTTTTGCAGACGGCCGAAAAGAGCAGCTCGAGGTGATGGACAAGGATGCGGTGGCCCACCTGATCCTTGACCGGGTGGCCGAATTGGTCAAACAGAGAGCCGTTCCTTGAGGTCACTGGTTCAATGACCCTTTTTAAAAGTTGTTTCTTCCGAAAGCCAAGATGACTGCCGACGCGCCACATTACCAAATCATCCGGGACATTCGAAACACGCTGTGTTATCTTAAACAAAGCGGGTGCACCGGTTTTGACTGCAGCGCGGCCAGCCTGAAGATCCTGAATCATCTGGCCCTGCCACGTCAAGGTGCAGCGGTTGATCGGGAAACCTTGGAAGACGTGTGCACGGACCTGGGCGACTGCACCCGATGCGGGCTATGTGAATCGCGGACCCACATCGTGTTTGGTGAGGGCAGTCCGAACGCGCAAGTGGTATTTGTGGGCGAGGGGCCGGGATTCGATGAGGATAAATGCGGTCAACCCTTTGTGGGAAAGGCTGGACAGCTTTTGACCAAAATCATTGCTGCCATGCGGCTGACCCGGGAGACGGTTTATATCGGCAATATTGTCAAATGCCGGCCTCCGAACAACCGGAATCCGCAACCTGACGAAATCCACCAGTGCCTGCCGTTTCTCAAGCGACAGTTGGCCGCCATCAATCCGCGCGTCATCTGTGCCCTGGGAAGTGTGGCCGCCCGGGCCCTGCTGGAAACCGAGACGCCCATCTCCCGCCTCAGGGGACGGTTTTATGAGTTTCTGGGTATTCCGGTGATGCCGACCTTTCATCCGGCATATCTGCTGCGCAATCCGGAAAAGAAAAAAGAAGTGTGGGAAGATGTCCAACAAATTATGAAAATGCTGGAATAGTCGCACCCCATGCCCCTTTCCCGCCTTCAAGGGGGTTGTTATGAGAAATCGATCCATCACCGTTGGCGTATTCGTCGCATTGTTGTTGCTGCTATCGATCTGTCAGGCCGATGCCGGATCGGAACCCGTCTATTTAATCCGGATCACTGGAGCCATCTCTCCCGGCAATGCCGATTTTCTGGGTTCGGCCATCCACAAGGCCAACGCAGAAGGCGAATTCCAGGCCGCCGACCGCCTGGCTGCGGCGGCCAAGATTATCGACCAGTATCCCACCGCCATTCAGCTGCGCTACCTGCAGACCATGCGGGAGATGTCCGCCGAGCAGAACACGACCACCATTTTTCCCCTGCCCCTGGATCTGTTCAGGCCATTCCTGAAGTTGGTGGATAAGGGAAATAAAGGAGTGATCTCTATTGACACGCTCGGGGGGATGGGATTACTTAAACAGTTTTTTGCAGAAGATGGTGACCGATTTGGCGGGGTGAGCGTGGCACCCATGATCGGGGTTTTGTCCGTTAATTCATGAAAGGAGACTGGATCAAATGACCAAAGGTACGGAAGGTGCAGAAAAACCGTTGGATAAAATGACCGTCAAGGAACTTCGTGAAGTCGCCCACACCATAACGGACCTCAAGGGCATTCACGGCATGAATAAGCAGGATCTGATAGATGCCATCAAGGCGCATCGGGGCATCAAGGAGGCAAAACCCAAAAAGCCCAGCCGATCGCTTCGACAGATTAAACAGCATATTCGGGAACTCAAAGCCCTTAAACGTGAAACCGCTGCAGAAAAAGACCGCAAGAAATCCGGCATCCTGCGTCGCCAGATTTCCCGGTTGAAGAAAAAAACACGCAAGGTGGCCTGAAGGGCAGACAGTTGAAAGACCAGGAAGGACCGATGATTGATCCGGCGGCACTTGCCTTTGACATCGATGGTGTAATCGCCGACACCATGCACCTGTTTCTGGATATCCTCAGGGATCACTACGATGTCCACACGGTGCGATACGCCGACATCACCTGCTACCGGCTGGACCATTGCCTGGATCTGGACGAGGAGGTTCTGGAGGGGGCGGTGGCCCGGATTCTCGACGGGGGGTACCGGGCCGCACTGAAACCCATATCCGGTGCCGGGCCGGTGTTGAAGCGCATCGGTGAGACCACGGGGCGCATCCTGATGGTGACGGCCAGGCCCGAGCCGGGTCCCATCGCGCTCTGGATGAACCAGCTTCTCGACGGTCAGCATCACCGGTCCAGAATCGTGGCAACCGGTTCATTCGAGGCCAAAACCGATGTGCTGCTGGAAAACGGCATCAAGTGGTTTGTGGAGGACCGCCTGGAAACCTGTCACCTGCTCAACGCTGCCGGTATTGCGCCTGTTGTGTTCCGGCAGCCGTGGAACCGGGAGCCCCATGGTTACCTTCAGGTGCAATCATGGCAGGAACTCGAACAGCGGATCGCTTTCCCATGACGCGGATTGGGTTTACCGAACAGATCGACTTTTTCCTGCAGGTCCTGGCTTCGGAAAAAGGCTACTCCGCCCACACCATTCGGGCCTATGGCCATGACCTTGCGGAGTTCGCCGGCTATGCCGCCCGCGCGGCAGGTTTGTCCGAAGAAGAAGAGAAACGGTCGCTGGCCATCGACAATGTCGACAACCTGACGGTCCGGGGGTACCTGGGGCTTCTGCACCGCAAGAACGAGAAGGTTACCATTGCCCGGAAGCTGTCGGTGCTGCGATCCTTTTTTCGTCACCTGGTGAGACACCGGCTGATCACCGAGGATCCCACGGCCGCCATCCTGACGCCCAAGCACAGCCGGCGGATGCCATTCTATCTGTCCGTTGATGACATGTTTCGCCTGCTGGATCAGACGGCCGACGACACCGTGCTGGGACTGCGCAACCGGGCTCTGTTTGAAACCCTTTACGGATCGGGGATCCGGGTGTCCGAGTTGACCGGCCTGAATGTGTTCGATGTTGATTTTTCCTCAGGATGTCTCCGGGTGTCCGGAAAAGGGAACCGTGAACGGATCGCACCGGTGGGTGGAAAAGCGCTGAATCGTATTCAAACCTACCGGGATAGGCTCTTTGCCTATACCGGCATCGGCCTGGCAGTTGATGGCCCGCTCTTTTTAAATAAAAACAAGGGCCGGCTGAGTTCACGTTCCGTGGGCCGGATTCTGGAAGCATTGATTCGCAAGTGCAGTCTGGCGGTGCCGATTTCCCCCCACGGCATTCGGCACAGTTTCGCCACCCACATGCTGGACGCGGGGGCAGATTTGCGCACCGTTCAAAAACTGCTGGGTCACAAGAGCCTGTCAACCACCCAAAAATACACCCATGTAAGCATTGACCGGCTGATGGCGGCCTACGACAGCGCCCACCCCAGGCGATAGAAAGGATCCGGGTTTAATTCATGTCCCACCAATCCACGCAACCTTCACTGCGATTCCACGGCACCACCATCCTGGCTGTCCGGTCGGAGGATCAGGTGGTCATGGCCGGTGACGGCCAGGTGACCCTGAACAACACGGTCATCAAGCACCATGCCCGCAAGGTTCGGCGCATATACAACGACACCATCCTGGTGGGGTTTGCCGGTGCCACTGCCGACGCCCTGACCCTGACCGAAAAATTGGAGCAGAAACTGGAGCGCTACAACGGTAACCTGACCCGATCGGCCGTGGAACTGGCCAGAGATTGGCGTGCGGACAAGTACCTGCGCCGTTTAGAGGCGTTGATGATTGCCGTGGACGACTCGTCCATGTTACTCATATCGGGCAACGGGGATGTCATCGAACCGGACGAGGGCATCGTGGCCATTGGTTCGGGCGCTGTGGCCGCTCAGGCGTCGGCAACCGCCCTTTTCCATCAGACCGAATTGGACGTGCGCCGGATTGTCGAGGTGTCCATGCAAATCGCCGCGTCCCTGTGCGTATTCACCAACGATCATTTTACCATTGAAGCACTTTGATCCATGAATGACCTAAAACCCATTGATATCGTGGCCGAACTGGACAAATACATTATCGGTCAGAATGATGCCAAGCGATCCGTCGCCATTGCCTTGAGAAACCGATGGCGTCGCCAGCAGGTGCCTGATTCGCTCAAGGATGAGATCGCCCCCAAGAACATCATCCTCATCGGCCCCACCGGTGTTGGCAAGACGGAAATTGCCCGGCGCCTCTCGCGGCTCAGCGACTCACCGTTTTTCAAGGTGGAGGCATCTAAATTTACCGAGGTCGGATATGTGGGTCGGGATGTGGAGTCCATGGTCCGTGACCTCCTGGAACTGACGGTCAATGCCGTTCGTACGGCCGAGCAGGAGGCTGTCACGGAAAGGGCCTGGCGCATTGCTGAAGAGCGAATGTTGGACCTGCTGCTGCCCAAGGCCGATCCGGGTCGGGCAGACGCTGCAGGAGAAGGCGGCCTGGAAGTGGTCAACACATCCGCTGATACAGCTTCGTCCACACGGGAAAAGCTGCGAAAGATGCTGCAGGCTGGAAAGATGGACAGTCGTTATGTCGACCTGGATGTGGCCGAGCGCAACATGCCCATGGTTGAGATTTTCTCCAATGCTGGCATGGAGGAGATGGGATTCAACTTCAAGGATATGCTCGGTTCCCTGCTGCCCAAGAACACCCACCGCCGAAAGATCAAAGTTCCCGAAGCCATGAAAACCATGGCTGCGGAGGAGGCCCAGAACCTGGTGGACATGGACAAGGTAATCCAGGATGCGATCGTTAAAGTGGAACAGTCCGGTATCATTTTCCTCGACGAGATCGACAAGATCGCAGGTAACAGCAAAGGGCACGGTCCGGATGTCTCCCGGGAGGGGGTTCAGCGGGATCTTTTACCCATCGTGGAGGGATCCATGGTGAATACCAAGTATGGACCGGTGAAGACCGACCATATCCTGTTTATTGCCTCCGGTGCCTTTCACACGATCAAGCCGTCCGACCTGATCCCGGAGCTCCAGGGACGGTTTCCCATCCGTGTGACCCTGGATGCACTGAACCGCAAGGATTTTGTCCGCATTCTGACAGAACCGAAGAACGCGCTGCTGCTCCAGTATATCGCCTTGCTCAAAACCGAGGGCGTGGAACTGGCCTTCTCCGACAATGCGGTCAAAAAGATTGCCGAGATTGCCGAAGAGGTGAATGACCGTACAGAGAATATCGGTGCCCGGCGTCTTCATACCGTTATGGAACGCCTGCTCGAAGATATCCTCTTCGACGCACCCGATGTGCAGGATGTTCACCTGACGGTGGATGATGCATACGTTGGGGAAAAGCTCAAAGCGATTAAGGATGATGAGGATCTGAGCCGGTATATTTTGTAGCAGGGTTCAAGGATTCGAGGGGTCAAGGGTTCATGGAAAATGCTTTAGTATTTTTCATGGCTAAAAGCGGGTATCACAGAAGTTGAACGGATGTTATAAACCTTGATAAATTCTATGGAAAACAAACCCTTGAACCGCGATAGTGAGCGCATTCCTCGCCGCTTTTGGCGGGGTTAGCGAGCGAACTGAAAATAGACTTTCATCCTTACGGTGCTGCGCAGCACTGCCGTTACAGGCAGAACATTCCCCGCGGCTTGCCGCGGGGAGGGTTCAATCCCTGAATCCTCGAACCCTATTGAATCTAGGAACCACCATGACACCCGAATGCGCCCCCCCCCACTCAACCGTAGCGGACATTCTCATCGAGGCGCTGCCCTATATCCGCAAATTCTCCGGTATGACCGTGGTGGTGAAGTACGGTGGCCACGCCATGGTTGACGAGCAGCTGAAAACCGATTTTGCCCGGGATATAACCCTGCTCAAGTTCGTCGGTCTCAATCCGGTGGTGGTTCACGGCGGCGGCCCCCAGATCAATCGGGTTTTGGACCAGATGGGCATCCGTCCCCAGTTTGTGCGTGGTATGCGGCTCACCGACGGCCCCACCATGGACGTGGTGGAGATGGTGCTGGGCGGAAAGGTGAACAAAAGCATCGTGGCCGAGATCAACCAGCAGGGGGGCAAGGCCGTGGGGCTGAGCGGCAAGGACGGCGGGCTCATTGAAGCCAAAAAGATGCGCATTCTCCACCAGGCCGATGCGGGCAGTCCGCCCGAAATCATCGATCCGGGAATGGTGGGAGAGGTGACCCGGATCGACCCCCAGATCATCCATACGCTCTCCGAAAAGGGATTCATTCCCATTATTGCCCCTGTGGGTGCGGGTGCGGGAGGGGAAACCTACAACATCAATGCGGACCTGGTGGCCAGCCACATCGCCACGGCCCTGTCTGCCGGTCGGCTGATCCTGCTCACCGACGTGGACGGCGTGATGGATGCCGACGGTGAGCTGATATCCTCCATCGATGCGGCCACCATCAGTCGCATGATCGCTGACGGAAGCATCAGCGGCGGCATGATTCCGAAGATCGAATATGCCCTCTTCGCCCTGAAAAACGGCGTGGGAAAAGTGCCCATCATCAACGGCAAGCGCCGCCACGCGATACTGCTGGAATTGTTCACCGATCGGGGGATCGGCACGGAGGTAATAGAATAAGGCATCCATTTCTAAAATGGACACCGGAAGGACAAGCTGAACCTTGAAGAGATCATGGCTTGATTCTATGCGACCGACAATGTATCGACCCTAACTCAGAACTCAGAACTCAGAACTCAGAACTCAGAACTCAGAACTCAGAACTCAGAACTCAGAACTCAGAACTCAGA
>RCNC010002512.1_pt1 | contig 28154 bp, 22 predicted proteins | sample 2041301 | NCBI WGS metagenome assembly RCNC01 (sample SAMN09708231, study PRJNA481090) | Marine sediment metagenome, whole genome shotgun sequencing project. | biome: marine sediment; feature: ocean; material: sediment; isolation source: Sewage treatment plant 13A marine sediment (STP13A) ... | reverse complement strand
AGGGTCTCTATCATGGGAAATGGCCCAGACACAGGTCTTTTTTTCCAGGGTCCAGATGGTGATGAAGGCCTCATCCGGCAACAGCTGTTCCTGTATTTGCCCTATTCCCGGGGGACTAGGGCGAATGTAATTGGTGTATTTGGGGTAATCATTTTCAATGTGTGCGATAATAGAGGCGCGCGCTTCGGCCAGAGACTGAATATCGCGTTGGAGATTTTCAAGGGCCATACTCTGTTCACCGCTAGACGCAGCCACGGCATTGTGAAAGGTTGCTTCAAGGCTTTTTAGCTTTTTCCCGGCATCCTGTTCCTGGCGAACCAGATCGGCAAGCTCCGGGTTGACAAGGGAGGCCGCCCTGGCACTGCTCTCGCTTAGGGCGCTGCCAACCCTGCTGTAGCGCGCATCGGCGAGTTTGAAAATTTCATTGACGATGTCGATGCCATAAGCCTGTTCTGTTTGCTGAGAGTAGATCTCCAGCAACATGTCGATGTAAAACTGTAGCAGGGCGTTGGCCCGGCGGCGTTTTTGAAAATTACTGTCCGAGGCCTTGATGATGTCTAACAGATCGGGAATTGCTTTTGAAAACTGCTCATAGGCCATACGAAAATTCCGGTTGGCATGGTAAACCATTGCCTCCAGTGCCAGGATTTCGGCCTCGCCATAGAGAGTTTTCAGACGAAAACGCTGATTAAAGCCCTTGGCTTCACTGATTAATTTTTCGGCTTCCGGAATTCGTCGGTTTTTGATCAGACATAAAATCATATCTGAATTTCGGCCAGTGTAGCGCCAGTATAAATATGAATTGTCCTGCATACCGGCAAGAGCCCGGTCGTAAACCTCCACAGCCGTCGAAAAGTCATATGCAGCACTTAACACCTCGCCCCTAAAAAGGTGGGCCCTGATCATTCTTTCTTCACTAGTGGATAGCCGCAGGTGTTCCAGAATTTCGATCTGGGCGGTTGAAAGAATATCGGCATTGGTCAGATCACCCTTTGCCAGTATAATCTCCCCAAGAGTCTGCAGGGCGGCGGCAGTAATGGCGGTGTGTTTGCCGTAAATACCCATGGCCTCACTGACGGCTGTACGGGCTTCCCTCTCCGCTTCAACCAGCCGTCCCTGGTACATGAGATTGACGGCCAGGGCCAGTCGGGCATAAACCGCACCCAGGGGCATCAGCTTACGGTGACTGTACTGGAAGTTGAGTATCTGGGCACGTAAGCTATGGGCCTGAGTGTATTGGCCCTGGGCTTCGAGTAGCTCTGCCTCAGCGGTAAGGATTTCGCTCTCGGTACCCTGGTCCCGTAGTTCGCCCCCGTAGGCCGCCAGGCTGTAGCGGGCCCAATCCGGAATTGTCTTATAATAGCCGTAGGCTCTTTTTATAGACTGACCGGCAAACCAGAAATTCCCCATGCGATGCTGCACCCGACTCTGAAATCCCAGGTAAGGTCCTTTCAGCCAAGACGATCCCCCCCGGGATCTCGAGAGCATACGCATGGCAGTCTTGCTAAGATCAATGGCCTGGTCGTAACGCCCGGCGCGCATTTCCAGTTCGGCAAGTCGACGGTACAGGCTAGAATCCTTAAGGCCGGTCCGCTTGCCCAGATCAATGGCCCGGTGCAGATCGTCACCGGCATCATAAAAACGATTTAGTTCATAGCGGGCGTACCCTCTGGATTTATAAAAGAGGAGTTGGTCCTGTTGGCTCTTACCGGATAGAATTGGAGTATCAGCCTGACGTAGTAGGGCTGCCATATGATCTTGACCAGCATGTTGCTTTTTGTTCAACAGGGACAGGATGTCATCCATTTTTCGAGGTGGTGGCTCCATGGGGACACGCTGCATGCTTAGCACCACCTTGCGCGCTTCCTCATAACTCATTTGGGGCTGCTTGGTGGTTACGTCGGTGGTTGCACAGGAAACGATCAGCATGAATGTGATCAGGGTCAAACAGACTCTTGATATTTTCATGGTTGGATACCTCCACAAGTATCGAGAAGCTGACCTGCTATACAGATATCAATTTACTTACAAAAAAGCAAAAAAGGGTAAATCCCATTGAGTCAGAATTGACCAATACCATATCTAGTATTTATTATATCACAAGAAATAAGGGGCCACTTATTCCAGCGTGATTATTCGATTCTAGTAGATACCCACGGGCTTACGCCCATGGCACTTAGGCAAAATTGAATGTTAATTGAATTTGGCCTTTATCAGATTTCTCCTGATATTCAACATACCTTTTGATGACGTCTTCGTCTATCCCAACTGTTGAGGAGAAAAAACCAGGAGACCAAAACTCGTTTCGCCAATATATCTTTCTTATATGTTTAAATTTCTTCCGAATCTCTCGGCTCGTGTTTGCTTTTATTTTACCTATTATCCCGGAAACTGAATACCGCGGCGGAATGATGATCACCAAATGAATATGATCTTTCTGAATACTGTAGTTCTCTATTTCGACATCGGGATGATATTCCTGAATAGTGAACAATTCTTTTTCAACAAATACTTTTAGTTCGCCTGTGAGTATCTCTTTACGATACTTGGGGACCCATACAACATGATATTGATGCCGATATGCTCCATGACCACTTAATCTTATTTCCATGGGACGATCGTATCATAAATTCAGCATATTTTATATATAGCCACTGCTTAACGCTTTCATCCATGGGCTTACGCCCGTGGTCTTCAGCGTTTTACTGGATAAACTCAACACGGCGGTTTAATGATCGATTTTCCTCAGTATCATTTTCAGCAATTGGTTGATTTTCACCAAAACCTTTAATGACCATCCTATCAGAACTAATTCCGTGAGAAACCAAGAGATACGCTGCACCGATACCTTACTCATTGTGCTTCCTCCAAGACTAATTGCTAACAGATGCTATCGGTAAATCACCAAATAATTCTTTTCGCGATAACCAAGGCGTCTGGTTGCCCTTTGTTTCTTCATCTACATAGCTACTCACGTAATCCACTAATTCCATGAATTCTACGACCCCATTATTATTAATATCTACATGTTTAGATTTTGCGCTAAGACCCTGTATCAATGCGAATGTAAAGATGCCAGCACCATCGCCGATATCGGGGCTTTCCATTGAATATTGCCTCCCCTTGGAAGCTGAAAATACCATTATACCACCCCGTTTTCCAGAGAAAAACTCTTGGGCAAGACGGTCATTTGGAACAACAGTCTCTGTTATTAAACTTCCTGAGTGGCATGCATCAAGAAGTAAAATCACTCGACCTTTAATTTTCGAAAGGTAAGTATTCAGTAGTGTCCAACTTAATCCCCCATCTTTTGGATTGTCGACGTTTTTAACTGTGGAGGTTAAAAAATAAAATGTCCCGCTCTCATCCTTTACACCATGGCCAGCCATATGAATGATTACTATATCGTTTTCACCAATACTGCTGTGGGCATCAAGAACACTAGTGACCTTTTCAATTGTTGCATCTTCATTAGTTATCAGGCTGTTCTGAATTTTCCCATACAATTTGCCCTTATTTTTTTGCATTGACTTGGCCAGAGATATGGCATCGGTATGCGCAAAATCAAGCTGCCATCTATCAGAGAGTTTTGGGTAGGCACTGATACCGATTCCTATTATATAGAGATTCGGCATGGATAAATCGGCATTTTCTGAAAATACGTCCAAGTATTTTGGATTGCTGAAAAAGCCATTTTCATCATATGCAATTGCGGTAATACGATTGGCACCTGCAAAAAGGCGAATATTTAAAGTAATTTCTATCTCTTTGGTGTTTACTGGTGTTTTTATAGCTGGCTTCCCATTTACAAATATTTGTAAGCTTTTGACATTATTAACAGAGGAGGCTTTAATGGAAATAGGATATATTTGTGAAGTTGTCTTTTCAATAGACCGATGCTCCTGTAGTTCAAGTTGCGGTGGTTGAGATAGTTTTGGTGCAGGTTTGCCGCAGTTTAGACAGCCTCCAAATCGTTTTTTTACTATCCCTGGTTTATTGAACAGTGCTTCGAACTGTTCGTAAGAGTAGGTTTCATAAATCCCTGGTATTACATAGTGTACCAAATTGTTTCCTTCCACACTCTTACTGTAATAGCCGTCTGGTGTCGTGGTGATCCATTCACCATCTTGACTCCCGTGCATTCTCCCGAGTTCAGTGGCCGTTGGGATGGACCATTTTCGAATTGTTGCATCACCGCTTCCTGAATAGAAATACTTCATATCCGGTGAAAACAGAGCACCAGTAATATGATCGGAATGACCGCTCAATGTCATTATCTGTTTCCCTGTTTTTATCTCCCAGAATATCAGCTTTTGGTCATCGCTGCCTGAAGCCAAAACCTGGCCATCCGGGGAAATTGAAGCCAGTTTTACATTACCCTTATGGCCTTTATAGATCATTAGCAGCTGTCCTGTAGTAACATCCCATGCTTTAACAGTTTGATCACCTCCGCTTGAAATAATCATTCGCCCGTTAGGAACAAAGGATGCAGAGTGAACACCGTAAAAATGTCCTTGATATTTTTGAATAACACTACCTGTAGACGCATCCCTTAATGAAAAGGGTTTAGCCGCACTAGTGCAGAGAACTGAGTTTCCATCTGGAGAGAAAGCAACACTGTTGATCGCTTCTTCTTCTTTGATCTGCCACAAAACTTTCCCAGTGTTCGGGGTAACCATCAATAGATCACCATTTTCAGTGCCCACAAGCATACGCAGATCATCCGGCGAAATGGAAATACAAGTAATGGGTTCCCTGGTTATCTTGTAGTTTAATTTTTGTATTCCCTTAAGGATGTCCCAGATGATTATACGACCTTCTCTACCGCCGGAAATAACAGTTCGACCTGTGGAGAAAATGGCAACTGACGTTATACCTTTTAGATGGCCTCTATATACTTTCTCTTGGTGCCCGTCGAGTGTATTCCAGAGTTTTAAGGACCCATCCTGGTTAGCTGATAAAAGATATTTGCCTCCAGGCAGAAGAGCCATATCGGTTATTGCCGATGCCGAACCTTTCAATTTATTTACTTGTAATCCAGTGAATGCGTCCCAAAGGATTATTTGACCGTTTTCCCCGCCGGATATAACATAGCGACCGTCAGGAGAGAAAGCACAGGCCTTTACACCCTTTCCATGTCCTGATAATGTTTTAATCGCTGTCGTTTTATTAATATCCCAAAGTTTTACAGTACCATCTCCGCTTGCAGATACTACATGCTGACCATCGGTTGAAAACATTACTGAATTAATGGCCTCTTTGTGGCCGCGATAAGTTCTAATCAATTTGCTATTTTGAATATCGACAAGTCTTAATATACTATCGCTTGCTCCACAAATTGCATACTTTCCATCAGGTGATAAAGACATTGATGTTAGGTATGAATCCTTCAACGAAAGTACTTTCTTTCTAATGGGAAAGTTAAGATGCCATAATCTCAAGGTACGATCCTTGCTACTCGATAAAATAAAATTACCGGATGGAGCAATGACAGCACTGGTAACGGCGTCAATATGCCTGGAGGTATAGTAGTTCCGCCCTTTTAATGTGGTTTTTACATGTGCTTTATAACTGTAATAAAGTTGTAGCGATGCATGATCACGATCTTCATGGCCTGTTGCTGTAAATCCGGGGTTTGAAGACATTCTTACGGAATATTTATGACCGCCTATTACTTTACGCTTAGACCCATTGGATATACGCCATAGGATCATTGAATAATCTTTGCTGCCTGAAAGAGCATATCGGCCATCTTTTGATGTTGATACTGAATAAACTCTGTCGGAATGCCCTTTCAAGGTTCGTACCTCTTTGCCAGTTGTTGCATCCCATATTTTCAACGTATTATCCCAACTAGCAGAAATAATGAGCCTACTTTTCGGTATGAATGCTACAGCACTAATGGCATCGGTATGGCCTTTAAAGGATCTAATTTCGCGTCCTAAAAAAACATCCCATAACTTCAAGGTGTGATCTTTGCTACCGCTTAATACATAACGACCCTCTTGTGAAAATGCGATGGATGTTATTGGTGCAGAATGACCGGTCTGCACAACTGCCTTTATGTTGATACCTTCTGACAATGCTGTGGGATTAAAGGTGCCTTTTGTCGAAGCGCAAGCAAACACCAACAGAGAAAAACCCATTATTATTACACAGAACCTTTGTTGAAGCTTACTCATCGTGTTCCTTTTTGTATTGCAAATAAAGAAAAACGGGATACAATTGTGATAGCATTATATAATTGATCACTTAAAACAGTATAGCAAATCTTTCAACTTTTTTCCGATAAAATTAGTCGAGGTGAAATAACCTTTTTAATAAAATACTGGCATATCGCAGTCGGCTTGATCTATTTAGTCCAACATAGAAACCCTGGTCATCTGGATCAGGATCTTCACCTACGAGAAGCTCTTCTAACTTAATTAGTTCTTTTGGATAAATTGGTATGAACTGTAGAGTCCTCGACAACTTGATTCCCCGTTAATGTCGGCTTCATTAGCTTTGGAACTTATCCCCTGCGTAAGCGCCCAAGTAAAAACACCGAAACCGCCCACGATTTCTGGACTTTCCATCGCGGATAGGCGCCTTTTGGATTCGGTAAATACCATGATTCCTGCTCGTTCACCTGTAAAAAGTTGGTGGGCCATTTCATCATTTGGCACCACCGTTTCATTAACGATGCTGGGCAAATCTTACTGATGTGTTGGAAATGTCCCCCTTTTTCAGAGGTAGTTTTTGAGTGTGATGTATAGCATCTGCCTGGATGGAATTTGCGAAGAGTAAGCGATAGGCGCTATCTACTTTTTATCGTAATCGCGCTTGTTCCTTCAAAGAACTGAGCGATTGAAGAAGTTCCCTTTTCTATCTGGGTTACGGCAATACCACGAGTCTTAATCGCTAAAGACTTTTTGGTTCCATTATATCGACCAAAACCATTATCCATTTTTTCCATAGGAACTGGGCCCAGAGGGAGATCGCTTGCATAAACGACTATTTTATCTACACCGAAAGGGGGGCTGGCTATTAATGTAAACTTATCCTTTTTATCAGGAATGGTATAGATTTTACCTGCCTCAAATAAATGGTTTTGCCGGAACTCATTTGGCAATAGCTGGGTAATTTTTCCATTTGAAGAAATATCAACAACTCTGGCATAAAAATCTATATTGCCCTTTAAGAAAATATGGATATCTTCACCCTTTTTATATTGTTCCTTAGATGTCCAAACTTTAATAGTCAAAGGAGATGCATTGCTCATATAGTCGTCAGAACTCCCTTTATTTTCGAGCGATTTGATCCCGTATTCAACTTCGGCCTTGATCCAGACATGATAACGAGTATTGTTTTCAACACCAAAATCTTTTTGCTCAATAATTTTTACCGATCCCTCAGAAGTCGCATTGATACGGTCATCTACAAGTTCAAAGTTTTGAATCGTTGTTTTTGACTGGATAAAAGACGTTGTCATTTCAAGGGCTTGTCTTTTGGCATTGACAAATGCCGTTTCCCTTGTTTCTGCCAGTGTCATGTTTTCAGATAAAAAAGCATAGCCATCTACAACCTGAATGCATGAACGCTTTTCCCTATCATTTTTGGATAATTTGTTTTCCGAATCCATCCCGTATACCAAGCTAAAAACGTTCAGAAAGAAACAAATGGAAATGAAGACAATAGCAGCTTTTGTTAACATATTACGCATGTGTGACCCCCTGTCTCTATTCAGGCTTTTAGACAATGTCTGCAAACTGAAATCGACCAAGTCATCCAGGATTGTCACTCAATCCTCACAAACTCGACCCGGCGATTTATAAGGCGGTTTTCCTCAGTATCATTTTCAGCTATTGGTTGATTTTCACCAAAACCTCTAATTGTCAACCTGTCAGGATGGATTCCGTGGGAAGCCATGAGATACCCTGCAACAGATTGAGCTCTTTCCTCCGATAGTTGCTGATTGTATTCATCAGATCCTTTGCTGTCGGTATGACCTGAAATCATTATCACTGAATTGAACAAACCATTTTTCAATGCATATCCAAATTCATCCAGCAAATGGAATGAATCTTGATCAATTACAGAGGAATCAAAATCAAAATTGATTAATGCTCCAGCTTTAGGCAGGATATCTATTGCTTCTATAACTTGAATACCGCGTAACCTAAAACGCTTACCACCGATAATTTTGTAAACTCTACCTTGTTGAGATAAATATATTGCCCCATCGGGCGCTTTTAGCGTTTTATCGATGTCTTGGCTAAGGGCCTTGAGTATTTCAGCTTGGGTCTTAGGGAAAACAAGGTCATTGGCTGTTGAACTATTGACGAATAGAAAAAGAAGTATTGCTGTTAAATAGACAAATTTTTTCTTCATTTTATTCCCTCTATTACTAGTTACCAACAGCAGCTATCGGCAGATCACCAAACAATTCTTTTCTCGACAGCCACGGTGTTTGGGTTCCCCGAGTCAATTTGTCAACATAGCGCGTAACGTATGCCACAAGCTCCGTGAACTCAACCACTTGATTTCCATTGACATCAGCATTTTCTGCCTGGGCGCCTATTGCCTGCGTGAGGGCATATGTAAACACACCAAATCCTCCACCTATGTCGGGACTTTCCATTGAATACTGGCGGCCTTTTGAGGCGGAAAAAACCATGATGCCATTGCGTTGACCAATGAATAGTTGGTGGGCCATCTCGTCATTAGGCACTATTGTTTCGTTGACAATGCTACCTGAATGGCAGGCATCCAGAAAAAGAGCCACCCGTCCGCTTTTTTGCTGCAGATGGTCGCTTAGCAGATTCCAGTTCAATCCTCCGTTTTGTGGACGGTCTAATGTGCTATGGGTTGTTAAAAAATAAAATTCGCCGTTTGAGGATTTAACCCCGTGACCAGCCATGAAAACTACAATAAGATCAATATCGGTGTTGGATTGCAGCTGGCGTAACTTTTCAAGTATCGCTGTATCAGTGGCTGTTTCATTGGTCATGAGCGTGGTTGTCACTCGGCCGAACAGTTTACCCTCTTGCTTTTTAAATGCGTCGATGACCGCCTTGGCATCGGTGTGGGCGTACTGAAGTTGCCAATTCAATGGAAGACGATCATACTTACTTATACCGACGGAAAATATATGAAGATTCTGTTGACGAAGCTGTGAGTGATTGCAGATGACGTCTACGTATTTGGGGTTGCTGGAAAAACCGCGCTTATCATATGCTATACTGGTAATTCGGTTGATACCATAAACTAGAGGAATGTTCAATTCCATTTCAGTTTGATAACCTGCCAATGGAATTTCGAGGGTTGGTTTACCATTCAAGAACAAGCGCAATGAATGATTGGTTGTTAATACAACGATATGACGGCTCCGTCAAGATTCTGTTATGAATCTAAAAAGGGGAAGAAACTATCTAAAATGATTAATAGTTGATTATCGAAAGATGTTTTTTTTAAGAATTAGACGAGATTGAAGAACCTCGCAGCAAGCTACGGGGAATACGCTCGCTGTTGCGGTTCAATAGGTTTGACCAAACTTCAGTATCACCAATATCACAACTTTTTTGAACGGGCAATTTAAGCTGCTTCTGCATGCAATTTCAGGCCAAGTGCCATAATAACCTTAAGAATCGTATCGAAATTAGGGTTTCTTTCTCCAGAAAGCGCTTTATAAAGGCTTTCGCGGGATAAGCCAGCATCTCGCGCCACTTGTGACATGCCCTTTGCGCGAGCAATATCACCCAAGGCTTTAGCAATAAATGCAGCATCCCCATTAGCTTCTTCAAGGCAGGCTTCAAGGTAAGCGGCCATTTCCGCTGGAGTGCGAAGATGTTCAGCGACATCGTATCGGGTAGTGATTGTTTTAGCCATAGTAAACTCCTATAGGTTCTGTGCTAGGCGTAAAGCGGTTTTTATGTCTTTGACTTGTGTATGCTTATCCCCGCCGGCCAACAGAATTACCTGCCGTCAATCGTTCTATCCGCACTAGAATCCGAGCTCTTGCGCGAATGTCATTTAGTGTATCAAGCCATTTAGCAAAAACTTCAGTTTTGTGAACTTCAATCATATTTTGTATTGTAGCCACCTGGCTACATCTTGTCAACTATTATCCGTCTATCATTCTGCGCATAAGCTTGCACATGCAAGTATCAATGTTGTTAGAAGCAGTAACTGTAAAGACTTCATCCAATTTTGGGATTATCAAAATTGGAAGGTTTTATGATTGAGTCTTTGATCTACGAAAATCGGGCAGCAATGGCCAAGTCATTACCGAGCCATCGCCATCTGTCGCAAAAGACTTCTTTATGTAGTTATGAATGTGTTAATTTTCAGATAGGGATTTTAATAGGGATCACCGTTTGTGGATATCACAACATCAGTCAATGTTGTGATAAATAGAGATAATCACTATATCGCCAATATTGCAGATATCATCATTCTTAGGGAAAAAATTATCAGATGTTTTGTAACATTAGCAAATTTATGTGATTTCCCTTGATTTATTATTCTTCTTGCGGTATAGTTTATATCCAGATTTAGGGTAAACATCATGATTACAACAAAAACAGCAGCTAAAATATTGGGGATAAGCCCCAGGCGGGTCACGGTTTTAATTATCGCTGGGCGGTTGCCAGCCCGAAAGCTTGGGCGCGATTGGATCATTGATGAAAAAGATTTGGTTAAAGTTATTGAACGTAAAACCGGAAGACCGAAGAAGAAAAAATGAGAGCACTACTATTATGCGATTGAATGATTTAGATATAAATACCTCTTCCGGGGATAGGGTCGCTCCCGACAAGGCTGGTTATCCCGACCAGCTTTCCCTGGATAATCAATTCGGGACTGCCAAGGGAGGCAGATCATGACATTCAAATTTATTGATAAACTTGAAAAGGACATTACCACTTATCTGTACGATTACAATCAAAAGGGTTGGGCTTGGCGCGGCACCGAAAAATTGGGAGAATTCCCTGAAGGAGCGCTACGTGATGATAAGAGTGATGTCTTGAGTTGGTTGGCACGTTCACAAAAGTGTGAAGGCCTTAAAAAGCGATTGGAAGAATGCATGTCCGACCTTGACCGCATAAGGCAGCAGGATGCCTCAATGATCGATGCTGTTGATGATCAGATTAAGCGCATCGATCAGATGGCTGTGATCCTACAATACCTTTCCAGTAAGCCGATGTACACAAAATGGGAAACATCAGACCTATTAAAAGGTGTAGACCATGGCTGTTTACCACAAATAAAGCTACTGGTAAAAGGCCACGCCAAAGACCCGGTGCTAAAACCTTTCCCCTGCCCCAACGCAACATGGGAAGCCGTTAAAATCACCCTGATAAGCGATGATACCGTAAGAATTGAAACACCTTTAGGGTCCGGTCGATTTTCATATCATGAGATAGGTCTTAATGATAAAAGGAGCGGGGACAGACCCAAAAAATCTTGGAATATGCTTAAGCTCTTTGCTGCTCAACACGGGAAAATATCTCGTGAGAATACAAAATATATTTCTGTACTGCCCGATACAGCCAAGCGGCTCGACTATCACCTGAGAGATCTGTTTGGGATAAAAGAGCGTATATATAAAGGCCATTATAAAAAATACAAAGGGTATCATACACGTATATTTTTCAGTGACCAGACTTCGGCGCATTAACCTTTAGCACTGATTCCTCAAAGAAATATTCTAACCACCTAAAAGGAAAAATCCACGGTAAAAGGATTTTTCCTTTTTTACTTTTGAAATTATTCAAATTTTTATCCTGTCTGATTTCAGTCTCTTATAACCATATCTAAAAATAGTTTCCCCTTCATTCAGATTTTTCCCCATTAATCAATAGAAGCAGAATCTTTTTTATAATTCTCTATGGAGGTGCTTACCATGTATCGAATCGTCATGAGCAGAAAGCTTTGGGAAGCTATCAAGCTTGCAGACGAACCCGCCTACCGCATCGCGCGGAAAGCAGAAATCAGCCCTACCACATTGTCAAAGATGATGCACGGCATCGATCAAATTAAAGATGAAGATCCAAGAGTGATTGCCGTGGGCAAGGTCATGCCGACATCGCCATGACATCCAACATCTATGGTCATTTAATGCCGAACCGTGACCGCACCCAGGTCAACCTGCTCGCAATCCGCACCCAAAGCGCACTCAGAAAGAGAAAAAGCCGTAACCAATTAAGATTACAGCTTTTTTTATCTATGGTGGCGATGCAGGGAATTGAACCCCGGACACTGCGGATATGAGCCGCATGCTCTGACCATCTGAGCTACATCGCCAATCAGAATCGGCTTCCCGAAATTTAACAGCGGGTTTCCTACCAACTTGACATGCTGAAGTCAAGCTGTTTATTGCTGTTTCTTTACCGGGAAAGATCCGGCAGCTTCGATCGTAAACTCCTCGAGAGATTCCGGTAGATCCGAGAACACGACCATGAACGGGATGGCCTGCCCCGGTTTCACATCAAAATTGGATTTCTTATCTCCAAATCGATTGGACAAACGCTGGTTGATATCCGTCAGAGACATTTCAGACAAATCCAGATCTGAAATTTCATTCCCACCGTATACAGTTACCTCTCTTGCCAGTGTTTTGCCGGTGGAATAAAGACTGCCCTGTATTTTGATATACTTGCGGCTTTCGGAAAATTCATTTTTAACCGTACCGGTGATGATAAATAATTTTCCATGCGTTTTATTATCAATGAAAACACTGCTGATGTTGTCAACCCTGATCTCACCAACGTCTTTCATCTCGGGTTTCATCACCTGGTTGAGATAAGGCACCTGCTTCAGATAATCCGTCACATACGGCACATCCATATTCATAAATCTATCGAGCAGAACAACCACAACCAGTGGCAATATAAGCAGAATCAGGAGCAACAGAATCGGCCGCATAATACCACTTTTTTTGACAGGCTTGATTTTTTTGACTTTCTTCTTTTTTTCTTCTTTCTTGGTCGGGGCCTCATCGACAGCCACCAAGGGTTCTTCGTATTCAACGGTATCAGATCCCACCCCAATCTCTTCGGCTTGAGATATGGTGGCCATTCCATCGAGATCGTCGGCATCTTCATCGACTTCAAATTCAAGTTCGATGTCTCCACCGCTGAAATGCCCTTCAACCTGGTCCCCTTCAGCCGGGATATCAAACTCCTCAAACCCGGAGATGTCGAGGTTTTCTGCCTTACCCCCGCCATCACCGGCCATAACCGGTTCGGGAGCTTCATCGATGTCCAAGTCCAGTTCTACGTCTTCGATATCTTCTTCCATGTAGTCGTCATCTGCATCGATCATAATATCCGACAGATCAATCTCACCTGACTGATCCATCAGATCGTCGTCGGGCGACTCTTTCCACTTTTCCACTTCGGTTTCGACATCGTCAAGATCGGACAGGAGGCTGACGGTTTCAGCCTCTTTACCATCCCCTTCGAGCATCTTTTCGATGTCTGAAAGATCAACATCCTCGCTATCCTGGTCAGCGGTATCATCTGCGGCGTCTCCCTCAAGCTCCATATCCAGTTCAAAATCGAGGTCTTCGATCTCGACATCCTCTTTTTCCATGGAAGGAAGCTCTGGTTCAGCCTCCGGGGGAGCGTCATCCGCCATCTCGAGGTCGAAGTCAAGCTCTTCCCCGAGATCGTTAGGAACATTCTCGGTTTCAAGCTTCGGAGGTGTATCGAGCATAACGGTTTCTTCAAAATCTGAAAAATCGAGTTCTTCCGACTCTCCCTCGTCTTCGGTCAAATCCGATTCTGTTTCCAGCTCTGAATCCAGATCAAGCTCCAGGTCAAGATCCAGGTCACTTTCATCGGTTTCAGCCCCTGATTCAGATTCCATGGATAACTCTATATCGGAAAGGTCGAGTTCCTCAGACGAGATATCTTCGTCGATCGACACTTCCTCTTCAGGCGCTTTGTCAAAGTCCAGATCCAGATCAAAATCTTCTATTGCGTCGCCGTCGGCCGGTGTTTCCCCTGCAGGTGCCTCGTCAAAGCTCAGATCCAGATCTAAATCTTCTATCACGTCGCCGTCGGCCGGTGTTTCCTCTGCAGGTGCCTCGTCAAAGCTCAGATCCAGATCCAGATCTTCTATTGCGTCGCCGTCGGCCGGTGTTTCCTCTGCAGGTGCCTCGTCAAAGCTCAAATCCAGATCCAGATCTTCTATTGCGTCGCCATCGGCCGGTGTTTCCTCTGCAGGTGCCTCGTCAAAGCTCAGATCCAGATCCAGATCTTCTATTGCGTCGCCATCGGCCGGTGTTTCTTCTGCAGGTGCCTCGTCAAAGTTCAGATCCAGATCTTCCAGGGAGACTTCTTCGGTGAGCGCCTCTTTCGCTGCCGGCTCCATCTCTAAGGATTCCTCGATATCGGATAATTCCTTTTTCTCCATCACGTCTGCCACTTCATTCGGCAAATCGACGTCCGATTCTCCAGAAAGCATTTCTTCTACGCCGTCAACATCGTCTGCAACAGCTTCCGCTACAACTTTATTTTCTTCAGAAACCGTATCCATATCGAACGCCAGGTCGAGATCGTCCAGGGACGCATCCGTCTCTTCTTCAACTGCGGAGTCCGCCTCATCACCTATCGTTTCTTCTGCACCCACATCCTCGATCGCCCCGGCAGCCATGTCACCTGTTTCCTCATGTGCAGATTCAGGCTCAGGCATTTCGACTGCTTCGATTTCTTCAGGTGACACTGTTTCGGCAACGGCTTCCTCCAGTTCCGGCGGAGCCGGCGGATAGGCTGTAAACATGTTCTTACACCTGGAACATCGAACCTTTGAACCCGTCGGTTTTAATAGTTTTTCATTCAAGTTAAAACTGGTTTCGCAGTTTCCACAGGTGATAATCATGGCAAGCCCTCGCTCGTCAGTGCCCAGTCTCAGGTCAGCGGGCACCCGTTAAAATTTCAGGTGATAAATTTCAGGTAGATTCGGGGTCTTTGGATCTTTAGATCTTTGCTTCAGTTATAACAAAAATCGGCCAGAGAATCCACGCGACAGCCGGGAACGAAATTACACGATAATTGACTTCTTGTCAATAATTTAAATTCGTTACATCCCAGTATCTGATAGCATCTGTACCAGTTTTTTCTGTTCCTCCGTCAGGTTTTCAGGCGTCTTGACGTGGATCGTGACGAACAGGTCACCTCTCCCGGAACCTTTCATGTGTGGTAGGCCATGTCCCGGCAGACGCATGCGGGTCTTATGTTTGGTGCCGGGTGGAATCGTCAAACTCAATTCCCGGCCGCTCAGGGTCGGAACCGAGAGCTTGGTACCCAAAATCGCTTCACTCAATCGAATATCCCGCGTAAGCGTCAAGTTATACTCCCTGGCGCTGAAAATAGGATCCTTTAGAACCTTAGACTTGATAAACAGATCCCCGGGCTGTCCACCATAGGGACTGTTTTCCCCCTTACCGGTAATTCTCAGTTTTTTGCCGGAAATCATTCCTTTCGGGATCTTGACAGAGATGTTTTCCAATTGATCATTGTGCTGGAACCGGATAGCCTTATTGGCACCTGTTTCAACCTCCTGCAGGGTTAGGGGCAGTTCATATACAAGATCCGAACCTTTTGCCTGCGCCGCCTGTCTTCCCCGGCCCCTGAAAGGATCACCACCAAAAGCAAACCGGGAGCCGCCCCTGCCGCCGGAAGAAAAATTCATACCACCGAAGCCAAATTCCTTGAAGATATCACCAAAATCAAATCCCTTGAAAATATCTTCCTGGGAATAACGCTGGTGAAATCCGGATGACCCAAACGTATCGTACTGCTTACGTTTTTCCTTGTCACTAAGGACTGCGTAAGCTTCGCTGATCTGTTTGAAGGTTTCTTCTGCTGCCTTGTCGCCCTTTGTATGATCCGGATGATATTTCATAGCCATCTTTCGATAGGCTTTTTTGATTTCTTCAGCACTGGCGCTCTTGTTCAGACCCAGAATTTTGTAGTAATCCGTTTCAGGCATACTATTATACTCCTAAATTTAAAATACCGCATAGGTGTAAGCTTAAAGCCTTAAGCAGTAAGCAGCTTAAGGCTTTAAGCTTACCGCTCAATCATTTCTGGTCTAAGTTAAGCGCTTTGAGCAATCGTGTCAAGCACCGTTATGGTTATTGAACTCATTGATATTGAAGATAATAGAACCTAAAATGAGCAATTGTCGAGGTTGCCGTAGTTGCCGCAAGATCGGCAATCGTACATTTTAGGTTTCAGGATGCATGGCTGGCCTTGAGGGCTATCATGAGAACGGATATGGCGGCAGGGGTTATCCCTTCCATTCGGGATGCCTGCCCTAACGAAACGGGCTGGATGTCGTTCAACTTTTCTTTCAATTCATTTGAAAGACCATGTACGGCATGATAATCGAATGCGATTGGAATTTTAATTTTTTCCAGGTGATTGAATTTTTCAATTTCCCGCATTTGCCTGGCGATATAGCCTTCATATTTAATCTCGATTTCCACCTGCTTAGCTACTTTTCCGGTCACGGGTTTTGGAGCAGGGGCCAGCATTTCCACGGTGTGATATGACAGTTCTGTCCTTTTCAGGAGCCGGTCCAGATATATGCCGTCTTTGAGTAACCGCGTCCCCCGACTCTGCAGATACGTGTTGGCAACTTCGGACGGCTTGATCACAACCCCCTTGATTCTCTTGATCTCGGCAGCGATCTGTTTTTGCCTTTCATGAACATCTTTCAAGGTGTCGTTGTCGATCAGGCCAAGACTGTTCCCAATCTGCATAAGCCGCAGGTCTGCATTGTCTTCACGGAGCATCAGGCGGTATTCAGCCCGGGAGGTGAACATGCGATAAGGTTCCCGAGTCCCTCTCGTTATTAGATCGTCCACCATGACCCCCATGTAAGCCTGGGATCTGTCCAGAATGAAAGCCGGTCGCTGCTGTACCTGACTGGCGGCATTGATTCCCGCCCACAAACCCTGGGCGGCCGCTTCCTCGTAACCGGATGTACCATTTATCTGTCCGGACAGAAACAGACCCGATACCCGTTTGGTTTCGAGCGTGGCTTTCAACTGTACCGGATTAACATAGTCATACTCGATGGCATAGGCGGGACGCATGATCTCAGCAGATTCCAAGCCTTCCACCGAGCGTACGAATTGAATCTGAATATCCAGAGGGAGACTGTTTCCAAGACCACTGGCATATATTTCGCTTGTGTCAACCCCTTCGGGTTCCAGGATGATCTGGTGGCGATCCCTGTCCGGAAATCTTACGATCTTATCTTCAAAAGAGGGACAATACCGGGCCGAAACGCCCTTGATCATACCACCGTACAAGGCCGAATATTCGAGATTTTTTTCCACGATCTCATGGGACCGCTCGTTGGTGTGCCCGATAAAACTGGGCATCTGTTTCAGTTCGGTACTTTTGGAAAAATACGAGAACAGGATGGGCGTTTCATCCCTTTCGTGCTTCTCAAACCTGCTGAAATCGATACTGGCCTTGTGAAGTCTTGGTGGGGTGCCTGTCTTCATCCTTCCCAGACTAAACCCAAGATCCTTCAGACTTTGTGCAAGACCGTAGGAGGCAAATTCCCCGGCCCTCCCCGCTTTCATGGACGTAAATCCGATATGAACAAGACCACTCAAAAAGGTGCCGGTTGCCAGAATCACTGTTTTTGCCCGGTATCCAAAACCCGTATGGTCTTCAAGACCGACGACCCTCCCGCCCTCTACCACCAGTCGTTCCATAATGGTCTGCTTGAGTGTCAGGTTCGGTTGGTTTTCAACCACTTTCTTCATGGCCAGGTGATATCGCATCTTGTCGTTCTGCGTTCGGGAAGAGTGTACGGCCGGCCCCTTTTTGGTGTTCAGCATCCGGTATTGTATGGCTGAACAGTCGGTAATTCTGGCCATCTCACCACCCAGGGCATCCACTTCCTTGACCAATTGGCCCTTGGCCATGCCGCCGATGGAGGGACTACAGGGCATCGCCGCTATTTTGTCCAGATCCATGGCCACCAGCAGCACCTGACAACCCATCCGTGCCGCCACCAGGGCCGCCTCGCAACCGGCATGACCGGCGCCGACGACAATGACATCGTATGTATTAGAATTATTGGCCATTTAATTGTCTCCAAAATAAAAATCGTTAAACGATTTTATCATATTCATTGACGGATGAGATTATTTGCAGCAATCATACATATAAAATTTGAAGCACGAATTTCTAAATCCTAAACAATACCAAATGATCAAGACAACACTTATACCTTTAACCAGAGGCTTTGTTTGGGTCATTAGCTATTTGATATTTAAATTTGTTTCGTATTTCGATATTCCAATTTTGAGTTTATCACAACAAAATTGGCTCAAAATTTCGGTTTGGCGATGATTTCTTGTGTTTAATTTCAATACAAATATCGCCCAACCCTATATAATAGGTCAAGCACCATATGGCAGCAGCGGACAAAAGATACAACGATCTCAACACCTACCTGCGCAACCGGTTTGGATGCCGGGTCCAGAAAATTACCGTCGATGCCGGTCTGACATGCCCGAATCGGGATGGCACCATTTCTACCAAAGGGTGTATCTTTTGCAATGACCGGGGATCGGGAACAGGGGCCCATAATAGAGGTCTCTCCATAACCCGGCAACTCGAGCAGGGAAAGGCCGCACTATCGAAACGATACAAGGCCAAGAAATTTCTAGCCTATTTCCAGTCGTTCAGCAATACCTATGCCCCTGTTGAAGTCTTGAAACGCATCTACGAGGAAGCCATCAGCATGGACGGTATCGTGGGTATCTCCATTGGAACACGGCCGGACTGCATCGATCAGGACAAACTGGCATTACTCCAGGAAATGGCAGGCAAATGTCTTGTCTGGGTCGAATACGGGCTCCAGTCAGCCCATGACAACACCCTGTCTCTGATCAACCGGGGACACGACGCAGCCTGTTTTGCGAAAGCTGTTGAAAGAACCCAAAACAGAGGTATTCAAATATGTGCGCATGTCATCTTAGGGCTGCCGGGTGAAACCACCGACCACGTACGCGATACCGCCAAATTTATTTCACGACTGGGCATCCACGGTATCAAAATCCATCTACTCTATGTCATCAAGGGCACGCGACTCGAAACCATGGTTCAACAAGACGCATACCGTTGTCTGACACAGACCGCCTATGTTGATTTGGTATGTGATTTTCTGGAACGGATCCCCGATGACATGATCGTTCAAAGGCTCACCAGCGACCCGCACCCGCATGAACTGGTCACGCCCCACTGGGCCCTGAACAAAATGGAAACCCTGTCTCGTATTCAAGCAGAGCTGGAACGCCGAGATACCCGTCAGGGCAGGCTTTTTAAATAGTGCCCATCCGTATCGGATTTCATTTGACTCTTCCCGACAATGATACTATCCGTCGAATGGCTATTCGGTCTATAGGGAAAACGTTCCGATTGAGGATCGTTTTTCTGCTACAAACCCTTATGCCGCCATCCTATTTTCGGAACATTATTATGACAAGCGGTATAAATACTGATCCATCCACGTTGGTTATTAGCAAACACCAGAAAATTCACTTCAGCATGTAAATTAAGGACCCTATGTTTCAACGATATGGTATCATCCCCCCAAAGGAGTCAACCCACAGCCCCCTTTCGTTACAGGCGTCTGTGATGGCCATATTTCTGTGTGTTCTTTTTGGAGCCAATGCGGTGGCGATAAAATTCTCAATGATGGGTCTTGGCACATTTACAGCGGCTGCCGTACGTTTCAGCATCGCTGTCGTGGCCATATTTCTGTGGACCCGATTCACTCACCAATCCATCCGCTTCAGAAAGGGTCAGGCCCACCAACTTTTGTTCATATCCGTTCTGTTTGCAGCCCAAACTAGTCTGTTTTATGTGGGTCTCAGTAAAACATTCGCTTCACGGGGTGTCCTTATCGTTAATCTGGTTCCGTTTCTGGTGCTGCTGCTCAGCCATTTCTTTACACAGGATGACCGGATCACCCCTGGCAAGCTGTCAGGTATCCTGATGGGCTTTTCGGGAATACTTTTCTTGTTTCTGCAGAAAAGTGATATTTCAGATGCACTCAGAACCGGCGACATGATCATTTTCTGTGCCACCCTGCTCTGGGCCTGCGGCGGGGTGTATACAAAAAAAATCATTCAAAATTATCGCCCTTTCCAAACGGTTTTCTATCCCCTGTTGTTCGCCGTGCCACTTCTGTATATCTGTGCATTTCTTTTTGACAAACCCATGATGAATGCGCCGGGTGGAGGTGTTCTGGCAGCTATTTTATATCAGGGATTAATCACCGGCAGTTTTGGTTTTGTAGCCTGGAACGTACTCCTGCAACGCTACGGTGCCGTATCCCTGCACACGTTTATTTTTATCATGCCGGTGGTTGGCGTGCTGTTAGGTGGACTGATGCTGAAAGAGCCGATAACAGGTAACATCCTTATTGCCCTGGCATTTATCGGAACAGGGATATTTGTTACCCAATTTAGCAAGAAAGTTGATTATGCAAAAGGACAAGGTAAAAAATAATACCGTTTTGAGATAGCTTCTATTCGCTGGCGGCGGTTTCCTTGGCAAGCTCCTCGGGGCCCATGGTCCAGAAAGGCTTTCCATCTGAAGTCAATCTGACTTTCAATACAAAGTAGTCGCCTTTTTTGATCTTGGATGCCATGAAAATAAACTCGTCATTAATTTCAGCCCACACACCCTTGATTTTCAACCTGTCACCTTTCTTGAGCCCAATATCTTTGCGCCCCAGGTACCACTCCGGGCATATGTGCACCAGGGTTTTATCCCCTTTGGATTCCTCGACAACAAGTGCAACAGCCGGCTTCATACCCTTGAGCGGCACCACTGTGGTTACTTTGGTAACAGTGCACCGGATGCGGTCCATCTCCGATGGATTATAAAACTGGTTGTAGGTGCTGCCCAATTCCCAGCCACCCATGTCTTTTTGTTCCCCTGCAATGGCAAAACCAGCTCCCAAAACGATCATCGCGACAACAGACAACAGCCAGCAACATATACCTGACATTTTAAATTTATTCAGTATCATGGCGACTTCCTTTCAATATGTTTTGATATTATAACCAATCACGAAAACACGAAAAACTTCATGGTCTTTTTTGTGTTTTCGTTCTTTCGTGATTTCGTGATATAAAAGCATTGTCTTTCCCCCGACAAACCCGGATAACACCTAATCTCAACCGCTTTGTTTAGCCTAGACGCGAATTGATTAGGGCTTTCATTATTATGACCATGCCAAAAGAGGTTGTCAAAGACAAATTTTAACCACCTTAAGCAATACAGATATTTATTTTTTAACACTCAATTGATCTGACAAAAATTCCCGGGTCCTGTTTTCCACCTTGCTGGAAACAACCGGGTCTACCCAGACAACCTCCCTGTCGGCCTTAAACCATGTCATCTGGCGTTTGGCATATCGCCGGGTGTCCCGTTTCAAGGTCCGGATGGTTTCCGGCCAATCCAGACGCCCGTCCAAAAAATCGAGCATATGGCGATAACCGATGGACTGCATGGATTTCAATTCACCTGAATACCCGGATTCCCGCAAGCGCCTGACTTCATCCAGAAGACCCGCATGAATCATCGCGTCAACACGCCCATCGATGCGGTCGTAAAGCTGGTCCCGTTCCATATGCAGACCGAATTTTAGTGTCGTCATTCTGCTTTCTTGAAACCGGTGCCGTTGTTGATAATCGGAGATCGGCAACCCCAATGTTTCATACACTTCCAGGGCGCGCAGGATACGATACCTATCATTGATGTGCAATTTTCGCGCAGTTACGGGATCGACCTGTTTCAGACGTTCAAAAAGGGTCGCTGCCCCTTCTTTTTCAGCCACCTGCTTCAACCGGATCCGAACCTCTTTGTCCACAGGTTTCGCATCAAACAGGCCATAAATCAGAGACTTGATATAGAAACCCGTACCACCCACCACAAACGGCAATACCTGCCGTGCCTGCAAGGCCATTACAATGGGAAGCGACAGGGTGGCGTAGCTTTCCGCGTCAAACGGTTCGTCCGGGTCTACAATATCCACCATGTGATGGCGAACCACCGACCGTTCCGCCGGGGTTGGCTTGGCTGTGCCGATATCCATGTGCCGGTATATCTGCATGGAGTCCGCACCGATAATTTCTCCCTGGAACGACTTTGCCAATTCCACGGCAAAAGATGTCTTACCGATTCCAGTCGGGCCACAGATGATAATTGCCCTGGGCTTTGACTGCTTAGATTGCATCAAAATCGTCTCGTTTCCATGTCGAGCCAAACCTGTTTGAAATTTATTCAAAATAATAGTATATAAAGGATAAGAGTCAGGGTCAAGGATCCAAACCATAAGCGATAGGCCTTAAGCTATAAGCTTTAAGGCGCTTACAGCTTATAGTTTATAGCTAATTGTAAATAATAAACCGGAGAATTTCATGAAAATAGCCGTCGTTGGGGGTGGCACAAAATGCGCCCAGTTATTGAATCTCATCGATCAGCATACATTTGAAAAAATTCATCCCAGGGTCGTTGCGGTGGCAGACGTGAAAACCGATGCCCCCGGTCTGCTTCTTGCGAAAGAAAAGGGACTCTTCACCACCACCGACTATAACGACCTATTTTCCCGTGACGATATCGATCTCATCATAGAACTCACCGGCAACCCGGATATTATCTATGATATCCTGAAAAAAAAGGGATCGGATGTCCGCGTCATCTCCACACGAACCGCTCAGCTTTTCTGGGAAATTGCCCGCGTTTCGAACATGCAAAAAAAAACCAGTCAGGAGCTTTACGAGGCCAACGCTCTTTACAAAACAATGATCAACGAACTGATCCAGGAAGATGTTCTCGTCATCGGACACGACTACCGTATCATCGACGTCAACAATACTGTCCTGAACCGGCTGGGACTGAAAAGAGAAGAGGTGATCGGCAAATACTGCTACGAGATTACTCATCGCCAGAATTTTCCATGTACCGGAAAACAGCACCCCTGCCCCTTGTTAAAAACCATGGAAACCATCGAGCCCTCCCAGACCACCCACGTCCATCTGGACAAAGACGACAAGAAAGTATACTATTCTATCTCTACCTATCCGCTGATAGAAAATGGCGACATTTTCGGCGTGGTCGAGATATCAAGAGATATCACCGGTGAAATAAATGTTCAGAAGTCCATGATGAAGCAAGAAAAACTGGCTTCCATCGGGCGTCTTTCGGCGGGTGTCGCCCACGAAATCAATAACCCTCTCACCACCATCTTAACAACGTCCATGCTGCTTCAGGAAGAGACCCAACCCGAAGACCCCATGTATGCGGAATTGGATACCATTGCCAAAGAAACCCTTAGATGCAGAAAGATTGTCACCAGTCTACTCGATTTTGCCCGACAGACCAAACCGGACAAGAAAGAGCACAATCTCAACGACATCGTCAGGGAAAGTCTTCTACTGGCAAAAAAACAAGCGGCTTTCAAGGATGTGGCCGTAGAACAGGATCTGGCGTCTAATTTGCCGCTTGTTTTCGTGGACAAGGGTCAGATTCAGCAATCGCTTATCAACCTTGTGTTAAATGCCATCGCGGCCACGGCCGCCGGTGGTTATGTGCGCGTCCTCACCCGGCATGTTCCTCAAAACCGTGAAATTAACGTGGCTGTGACCGACAACGGAGCGGGCATTTCCGAAAACAACCTGTTGAAAATATTTGACCCGTTCTTTACAACCAAGGATGATGGCAGCGGCCTCGGGCTGGCCATTACACACGGCATCATCGAGCAGCACAGTGGATCCATCGAGGCCGAAAGCAGACTCGGGCATGGAACGACCTTTACCATCAAACTCCCCCTGGCAAAGGACGAAGTTCATGAGCGCTGAACAACAGCGAATCCTCATTGTGGACGATGAACCGAACATTTGCCAAAGCTGCGTCAAAATCCTCTCGAAACAAGGCCATAGTGTCCATTACGCATTAAATGGATATGATGCATTGAAAATGATGGCGGATGAACCGTTTTGTGTCATCGTTACCGACCTCAAGATGAGCCGCCTGGGTGGCATGGAGCTACTTCACCGGGTCAAAGAAACCTATCCGGATACCCACGTCATCGTCATCACCGGGTATGCCAGCGTGGCTTCGGCCGTGGAAGTGATGAAAATGGGAGCCTATGATTACCTCCCCAAACCCTTTACACCCCATGAACTCCGGGCAGTTGTGCACCAGGCCTTAACAGACATTGAGTTACAGCAACAGAACAAAAACCTACAAAACCAGACCCGTCAAAAAAAAATTACCTCCCACCAGCTTATCGGCAGCAGCCCCAAAATCAGGAAAGTCATCTCCATGGTTGAAAAGGTAGCGCCTACGGATGCCACGGTTCTGGTGACCGGTGAAAGCGGTACCGGAAAGGAGCTGATCTCCAGGGCCGTCCATGCAAACAGCGAACGGAAATCCAATGTATTCTTTGCGGTAGACTGTGGCACCCTGTCCGGAAATCTTCTCGAGAGCGAGCTTTTCGGCCATAGCAAGGGCGCCTTTACCGGTGCCCACAGACAAAAGGAAGGCATCTTCTCGCTGGCAAACAAGGGGACTGTTTTCCTGGATGAAATCAGCAACATCAGCGTGGAAGTCCAAGGGAAGCTCCTCCGGTTTCTGGAAACACGTGAATTTTTGCCCCTTGGCAGTACCTCACCCAGAAAAGTGGATGTCCGCCTCATTTTTGCCACCAATAGCCATCTCGAAGACATGGTGTCCGAAGGATCGTTCAGGGAAGATTTTTATTATCGTATCTATGTTTATCCGATTATCATACCGCCCCTCAGGGAAAGAAAGATGGATATCCTCCCCATTGCTTACCATTTCATCAAGCAGTTCGGGCAATCCATGAAAAAAAAGATCAGTGGTCTCGACGATGCCGCCACCAGCCGTCTGCTGGCATTTGATTGGCCCGGAAATGTCCGACAGCTCCGGAATGTGATCGAACGGGCAATCATTCTCTGCGACAGGGACATCATCGGTGTTAAGGACCTACCGCTTCTGGGCGAAATCGGCGACCTGGAAAACCTGGTGGAACATACCCCGTCCACCAACAAAGAACTCAAGGCCATAAAAAAAGAAATTCGCCAGAAAGCCGTACAAAAAGTTGAAAAAAACTTTATCCTCAATGCTTTGATAAACAATGACTGGAATGTCACTCATGCCAGTGAAAAAACCGGTCTTCAGCGTACCAGCTTTCAGAGTCTGATGAAAAAGCACGGAATTACCCTGCCAGGTCGCTCCCAAAGTGAAAAATCCTGACCAAAAAAATCCGACCACCATACCAACACTTGATCGCAAGTTCAGGAGACAGAAGTCAGAATACAGAATTTCGTATAGCGCTAAATGTCTCTGGCCTGGCCCAAAGGACCCGGTTTTAATAATGGAATATATGATAGCGGCACGTTTAATTATACCGCTTGTCATAACAATGTTCCGAAAATTGGATCGCGGCATAAGGGTTTGTAGCAGAAAAACGGTCCTCAATCGGAACGTCTTTCTGACAACCCCTATAAACCGACCCACATTTTTATCCATACATGTATATATTTTTTATACACATTACATTTTCTTTGGTTGGTCACAACACACCATATTGCCTCTATTCAGTATAATTTTATGTGGTTACACCAAGCATCCTTTCAAAATATCATCGTTTCACCTGCCATGACAGCCAGTTTGACAGGGATTTTTCACCAATAACTGTATGTTTTATTTATACGTTTATGAAATGAATCAACATCTTACATAAAAACATTTGTCATTGTTTCAGTATGTTAGCCACAGCATGCCCCTTTGGCACACCTTGTGCATTTACCAATTGCAAACAAAAACCTTGCCGAATAAATTAATACAGCCAGGAGGATCACATGGAAACAGCACCAAAAATTATCGTGGTCGATGATGAAAAAAAAATCTGCAGCAATGTGGAAAAAATCTTAAAGAAGAATCACTATGAAGTGGTGCACGCCATAAGCGCTGAAGAGGCCCTGGAAAAAATGGCTTCGGAATCCTTTTCCCTGCTTATATCAGACATTGTCATGCCCGGGAAAAACGGTCTCGAGCTCTTAAAGCTTGTCAAGGAGCAGTGGCCCCTCACCAAAGCGGTGATGATGACAGCCTATGCATCCACAGACACAGCAGTGAAAGCTATTCGAATGGGGGCACTGGACTATATCCCCAAACCTTTCACACCCGACGAACTGCGATCCACCGTTGAAAAAGCCCTGACAGGAAAGCTTGTAGAAGCACCCACCACCGCCAAAGAAAAAGAGTATATCGATGTTATCGATTTTGATATGCCTTTTGATCCGGATGAAGTGGCAGCTGTCACCGGAGAAGCCTATGCCAAGTCATTGGGGCCCTCAGACATGCCGGTCATTGAAGTCAAAATGCCTGAACCTCTGGCGGGTTTTTGTGAAACCGGCAACATGGTGTGTGATATTTTCAAAAAACTGGGTGCCACCTGCAAGGCCGGTACAAAAAAAGCACTATGTCCCAAGCTGGCCAAGAAAAAAAGAGCCTCCGAAAAGAAAAACATAGCGGATGTCAAACAATTGATTGGTATTGACCAGCCCTTTGATTATGAGGAAGTGGCAGCGGTAACCGGTCCCGAATACATACAGTCCCTGCAGAGCGAAGGTGTTGCTTTTGTACCCTATGAAGAGCTGAAAAAGAATGTAGCCAGGATGATGCAAAAGGGGAAAATTGACGTGGATATGCCCTTTGACAGGGACGAGGTCGCCCGACAGACCGGCGAAACCTATGCAGACCAGGTTTCCCGTTCGGACATGCCCGTGATCGAGATAACAGCCTCGGAATCCCTGGAAGGCTTCTGTGAGGTGGGCAGCATGGTGTGCGATATATTTAAAAAACTGGGAGCCACCTGCAAGGCCGGCACAAAAAAAGCGCTATGTCCTAAGCTGGCCAAGAAAAAAAGAGCTGCCAAAAAGGGAAAAAGCATCGACATGACGGAGCTCATCAGTATCGATCAGCCTTTCAATTATGAAGAGGTCGCAGCTGTCACGGGCCCTGAATATATCGAGAACCTGGTCTACGACGGCACCGTCCAAGTACCCTATGAAACACTGAAACAGAATGTCACACGTATGACCAAAGAAATGGAACAGACCTCGGCTGCCAGTTTAGTTTTTCCCAATGCATCTATCACAAAAAATGTTCTGGTCATCGACGACGAGGTGGCGGTCAACAACAACATCCGTAAAATTCTTCATAAAAAAGGCTACCAGGTCGACCAGGCGATTACCAAAGAGGAGGCTCTTGAAAGCATCGCATCACATCCATATAAACTGATACTCCTTGACCTTAAGATTCCGGGTGTCAAGGGTCTGGAGCTACTGCAGACTATCCGAGATAAAAATCCGGAGGCAAAGGTCATCATGATCACCGGCTACGCCAGCATCGAGACCGCCGTGGAGGCGACGCGCATGGGCGCCGTGGATTATCTTCCCAAGCCCTTTACACCGGATGAAATACGCGAAGCCACGGACAAGGCGTTTCTCCTTGCTGCCTGATCCCAATGCCGGATAACGGTATCGTAACAATCAGGCGTTTCTATTAAAAATAAAAGCCCCCGGGATACACAATAACCCGGGGGCTTTTGCACAGCCGCAGCACACTTTCTTCAGCCTTCCACAAACTGATTATTTACATAAATATTGACCCTGTTACGACGCACCCTTTTTTTCCATCTCTTTCTTTTCGATTCCTATTGACAAGCCCACACCCAGCATATAGATAAATTCCTTGGTTAATCACCCAGCAACCTTTTTTGGCTGAGTGGCAGGCAATCTATCACAACAATTCATTTCCAGGAGAAAAAAAAATGGAAAAGGATATCATTGGATCGGTTCTGGTTGTCGGCGGGGGTATTGCAGGTATGCAGTCTGCCCTAGATCTGGCAAATTCCGGGTATTACGTCTACCTTCTTGAAAAGTCACCTTCCATTGGCGGGGTAATGTCTCAGCTTGACAAGACCTTTCCAACCAACGACTGCGCAATGTGAATTATCTCTCCCGTACTGGTCGAGGTCGGCCGGCATCTGAACATCGAGCTTATCACATACGCGGATCTTGAATCCGTTGATGG
>RCNC010000386.1_pt1 | contig 28154 bp, 17 predicted proteins | sample 2041301 | NCBI WGS metagenome assembly RCNC01 (sample SAMN09708231, study PRJNA481090) | Marine sediment metagenome, whole genome shotgun sequencing project. | biome: marine sediment; feature: ocean; material: sediment; isolation source: Sewage treatment plant 13A marine sediment (STP13A) ... | reverse complement strand
GATGGTTTTCTCTTCAACACGTGCGTAGTCATACAGACCGGCTTCATCAAAGAGAACACGGTCCTCGTAGTCGTCAAACCAAATGGCATCCGGGTTGCGTCCGACGATACACACCTTACCCCGGCGTGGTGCATCCAGTGCATTACGCAGAATCTTGAAGATCAGCACACCGTTTTCCGCACCTTTAAGACCTGGAACAGGCTCATTGGTCACTGCTGACACCTCGGTCTTGCCAAGGTAATGTGTAATTGACAGGCGAGCGTGTGTTTCCACACCTGAGAGGCCTTTTTGCGATTCGTTCAGGATGTTCCAGGCAGTCTCGATCGGCACATTAAACGCCTGGTAGGCGACGATATCCCTGCCACAGAAGAAGTAATGATTACCAACACCCACCCGGTACAGGGCGCGTTGCATCACTCTCAGCGCATCGGAATCATCGTTGATGCCCTTGATGATCGGGGCCTGGTTCTCGATATTGATCCAGCCACGTGAAGCGATTCCCTGCATCGCTTCCAAGGTGTCGGGATGCCATTTAAGAGAACCGTTTGGATTGGTTTGATAGGAACCATCCGCAGCCTTGCGCAGGAATTCATCCGGATGGTTGAAATGAATCATTATCCTGAAACCAACCTCGGGATAGGTCTCGTGGAAGTTGTCGATCATGGCAAGAAACGTCTCATCGAAACGTTTCGGATGGAACGACATCTCTTTGGTTCCGAGACGGATCGATTCGATGCCTGCTTCTGCCAGTGCCGCCATCCAGGCACCGATCTTTCGGTTCGGAAGCACCATCGGGTCACCACCCGATAGCAGCATCTCCCTGAGTTTCTCCCTGCCTGTTACAGGGTGTTTGCCTCCGTTTTCCTCCACAATCTTGTTGTGTGAGAGAACATAGTCAGTAATCGGCTTGATTTTCGCCAGACCTTTCTTGGCGACAGTGCCATCCTGGCGTTCGATATCCTTCTGACTGATCAGTTCCTCGCGATAACAGAAGCGGCAATGCGCCGAACAGGTAGAAACCACATACATCAGGCCCATTTCATATTTATGCAACAAACCCTCAACCGGCGCGTAGTCCATCTGGTAGCCGGGGTCCTCGGAACCTGCCAGGTTGAGTGTTTCATCGGGGTTGGCCTTGATGATCGTCTTTAATGCCTCGCTATGTTGGGCCAGTTCAAAAAAGTGCCTGGTCATCTTGACCGGCATGCGCGATTCAACATCGCGATCGGTGCCTTTCAGGTCTGACAGTACTGAGAGTTCGGCAGAGGAGTAGAACTCTTTAATATCATCCGGTGCCTTATCTTCAAAGAAAGGTTTCAGACCGTTGATGATCTGACGGTCATATTTGGGGTTCTCAATCGTTTCCAGAAAAGCCTGTTCTCTCTCGGTCGGAACGTATCTGCCTGCACTTGCCATTTCATACCTCTTTGATGATGTTGTTACCAGCCATTAATGTAACATATTGAACCTTTAATGTGTAATAATGTAACATGATGAACATCATGAATGCACCGACTTCAAGCTCCGATCTGATTGCCGCGGTCAGCAGTGATCTGACCCCCACGGAACGACGTATCGCGGAAGCGGTGCTGACCGAACCAACTTTGCTTGCATTTGGCACCGTTTCTGACCTGGCCAACCGTGTTGGTACCAGCCGACCTTCAATTGTGCGTTTTGCCAATAAGCTAGGCTTCGACGGCTACACACAGCTACAAAAACATGTTCGCAGTGATTTATCCCATCAACTGGCGCGCCCAAGCGAACGCATCAGGCGCGGAGACAGGATAGCTCCACCCGCACGAACGGCGATCAATAGTGCGATTGCGTCGGTTTTTGTCGCGCTTGAGGGTGCGCAGTTGGCCGAACTAGCCGCTCCCCTCATTCGGGCTGAAAAAATATGGGTTCTCTCCGGAGAGACATCAAAAGCCGGTGCCCATGCATTTCATAGTGGCCTTTCCATGGTCCGTCCGGGTGTGCGCTCACTGGAAGAACACTCGTTTGGTACGGATCTGAGTGACGCGGGACCAGCTGATGCGGCCGTAGTCTTTGACTTTTTCCGTTATCGTCGGCAGGTAAGCAATGCAGCAAGTGTATTTGCAGATGCCGGGGTGACAATCGTGGCCGTTACTGACAGCCCACTGTCTCCATTGGTCGATCTGGCCGATGTCTGGTGCGAGATCGAAGTTCCCGCCATTGGTCCATTTGACAGTTCGGTTCCGGTCGTAGCAGTTGCCGAGTTATTGGTTTCCCAGGTTGCGAAAGATCTTCAGGACGAAGCGACCGCTCGCATCGACTGTATTGAGGCTCTCTGGGAAAAAACAGAGGTTTTCCTTTAGCTTTTATCATCAAGGAGAAATAGCAGGTGATTAAAAAGAAATATGCTTCCGTCAAGAGCGCAGTCGCCGATATCCCTGATGGCGCCACGGTCATGATCGGTGGATTCGGCGCATCGGGCAGCCCGATTGAATTGATTCATGCATTAATTGACCAGGGTGCAAAAAACCTCACTGTGATTAATAACAACACCGGTAACGGTGAAGTAGGTCTTGCTGCCCTGATTGGTAACGGGCAGGTAAAAAAGATGATCTGCTCTTTCCCAAAGTCCAGCCAGTCGAGGGTGTTTCCGAAGTTGTACCAGGATGGCTTGATCGAACTTGAACTGGTGCCTCAAGGCACACTTGCTGAAAGGATTCGTGCTGCAGGTGCCGGCATCCCCGCCTTTTACACACCGACCACGGTCGGCACGGTGCTGGCCGAAGGTAAAGAAACCCGTCAATTTGATGGCCGTGAGTACGTCATGGAGCCATGGCTTCAAGCCGACTTCGCACTGGTTAAATGCGAGGTGTCTGATCCAATGGGCAACCTGACCTATAACAAAACAGCCAGGAACTTTAATCCCCTGATGTGCACGGCTGCCACCACCACCATTGTCCAAACCAGGAAGCTGGTGGACGCGGGTGACATCGATCCCGAGACTGTCATCACACCGGGTATTTTTGTCAACCGTATCGTAGAGGTTCCAGAGCCAGTTCACGAGGACACCCTGATTGCAGCAGGAAGGAGTTACCCATGAATACCGGTTGGACAAGAGACCAGATGGCTGCACGAGCTGCGCAGGATATACCCGATGGTTCATACGTGAACCTGGGCATAGGCATACCAGAATTGGTAGCACGATATGTTCCCGAGGGCCGTGAATTTATCTATCACACTGAAAACGGCATGCTTGGCATGGGTCCACCCCCAGCCGAGGAAGAGCGTGATCTGGACCTGATGAATGCAGGCAAAAAATACGTAACTGCCGTTCCCGGCGCTGCCTATTTTCACCACGCGGACAGTTTCTGCATGATACGTGGCGGTCATATCGATGTATGTGTACTGGGCACCATGCAAGTGGCAGCCAATGGCGACATAGCCAACTGGTCCACGGGCGCACCCGGCGCAATTCCCGCAGTAGGCGGTGCCATGGATCTGGTACAGGGCGTCAAACGTATCTACGTCATCACCCAGCACACCACCAGGCACGGCGATCCCAAGTTGGTCGAAAGGTGCAGTTATCCACTGACAGGACCCGGTGTGGTTTCACGGATATTTACCGATCTTGCGGTAGTTGATGTCACCCCTGACGGGTTCCAGTTGGTAGAACTCGCACCGGGCATCAGCTTCGAAGAGGTTCAGGCCAGGACCGGCGCACCGATCCTGCCACCGACCTGATTAATCAATAAACCACGACAATCTGAATAAGGACTGGAAACACAATAATGACTAACGTATTCATTTGTGACGGTATTCGCACAGCAGTAGGGCGTTACGGTGGTGGAATCTCTTCTATCCGTAGCGATGATCTCGCAGCCATTCCAATCACGGCCCTGATGGAACGTAATCCAGGTGTTGACTGGGCCTCGGTCGATGACGTGATGCTTGGCTGTGCCAATCAATCCGGCGAAGATAACCGCAACGTGGCGCGGATGAGCAGCCTGCTGGCCGGACTCCCACAGGAAGTGCCGGCCTGCACAATCAACCGTCTATGCGGATCCGGGCTGGATGCCATTGGCAGTTGTACCAATGCGATTCAAGCCGGTCAAGGTGACCTGATGATCGCCGGTGGTGTCGAAAGCATGTCCCGCGCACCCTTTGTCATTGGCAAGGCGGAATCAGCCTATGGCCGCACCCCGAAAATGTTTGATACGACCATGGGTTGGCGGTTTATTAATAGAAAGCTGGATGCGCAGTATGGGACCGATCCCATGCCGAAAACTGCGGAAAACCTCGCAGAACAATACTCCATCAGCCGTGAAGACCAGGATCAGTTTTCTTTCTGGAGCCAAACCAAGACAGATGCTGCACAGACGGATGGTCGTCTGGCACGTGAAATTTGCCCTGTCAGTGTTCCACAGCGCAAAAAAAATCCTCTGATCTTTGACAGGGATGAACATCCACGTCTGTCATCCCTTGAGAAACTTGCACAGCTCAGACCCCTGTTCCAGGGTGGCACGATAACCGCAGGCAACGCCTCCGGTATTAATGATGGTGCCGCAGCACTGTTATTGGCATCAGAAGCCGGTGCCAGCCGCTATGGTCTTAAACCGCGTGCCCGTGTACTGGGTATGGCCGTCGCCGGTGTGCCACCAAGAACCATGGGAATTGGACCGGTTCCCGCGACCACGAAATTACTGAAACGACTGGGTCTGACACTGGATGATTTCGATGTACTTGAGCTCAATGAGGCGTTTGCAGCACAGGCACTCGCCTGCACCCGGCAACTGGGACTGGCGGACGACGACCCCAGGATCAACACCCGTGGCGGTGCCATCGCCATCGGTCATCCACTCGGAATGAGCGGTGCCCGGCTGGCGATCACCGCCATGGATCAATTGCAACATGGCAACGGCAAACTGGCACTTTGCACCATGTGCATAGGTGTCGGCCAGGGTATCGCTATTGTTCTTGAAAAAGTGGAGTAAACAATGAAAACAGGTTCATTGAAGCATGCTATTGCGGATGCACGGGCACGTTACGTATCTGCCAATCCACGTAGCAAAGAAGCAGACAAATACGCCGGAAAGTTCATGCCCGGAGGCAATACTCGCTCCGTTTTACATTATGACCCATTCCCCTTGACCATGGTTCACGGGAAAGGTGCTGATCTCGTGGATCTGGACGGACATCGCTACGCCGATTTCCTGTGTGAGTATTCCGCCGGCCTTTTTGGTCACTCGGATCAAATCATCAGGGCGGCTGTGCACGAGGCCCTCGACCGGGGTGTTTCCATGGGTGCACCTACTCACTATGAAAGGGAACTAGCCGGTCTGTTATGTGCCCGATTTTCTTCAATTGAGAAACTCAGGTTTTGCAATTCCGGTACCGAAGCCAATCTCATGGCGCTTACGACAGCACGGATGATAACCGGTCGGGAAAAGATCATTGTCTTTGACGGCGCCTATCATGGGGGTGTTATCAAGTTTCCCAACGGCCTCTCGGCATTTAATGTGCCCTATGATTTTGTCCTGGCAGATTACAATGACACCGAACGAACTGCAGAGCTAATCCGTCAATTGGATGACCAGCTAGCCGCTGTCATTGTCGAGCCGATACTGGGTGCCGGCGGCAACATTCCGGGCACCAGGGAGTTTCTTAAAATGCTCCGAAGAGAAACTCGCCAGGTCGGTGCATTGTTGATATTTGACGAGGTCAAGACAGGCCGTATCGGACCCTCTGGTATACAAGGCCTGATGCGAATCAAGCCCGACCTGACCACGCTGGGTAAATTTATCGGTGGTGGCTTGCCAACAGGTGCATTCGGTGGAAACGCGAAGATAATGAACCGCTACAACCCGAAAAAACAGGGAGCCTGGAACCATGCCGGCACCTTCAATAACAATGTCTGTTCGATGGCTGCAGGCGCCGCGGGTATCGGCGAAATCTACACGCAGCAAAGGGCGCTGGAGTTTCTCGATTGGTCCGAGGCATTTCGGGTTGCACTCAACGAAATGTTCACCGACAAAGATATGCCAATGCACTGCAACGGCCTCGGCTCAATATTCGCGATACATTTTACGAGAAAACCGGTGAAGACAAAAAATGATATCAGTGCCGGGTGTTTGTCGCTTCGGCCCTTGCTGCACATGGAATTGTTACTTTCCGGCATCCTGGTTGCAAGTCGTGGTGATGTGTTCCAATCGCTGCCCATGACCCAAAAACATCTTTTCGAAGTCAGCCTTGCCCTTGAGAATTTCATAGACCGTTACAAACCACTGGTACTCAAGGTGTTGGGTATGTAATCGGCATCTCACTCTCAGACAGTGATTGCGTGCGTCGCTTTCACTTCCTCCATGACCACGTAAGTGTGGGTTTGTTTGATGTCTGACATTCGTGCCAGGGTCTGGCCCAGAAAGTCGCGATATTCAAGCATACTGCTGGTCCGGACTTTCAACAGGTAATCGAATCCACCAGCGACCATGTGGCATTCCATCACCTCGGGACACAGACCAACCTGTTCTTTGAAGCGATCAAATACATCCGGGGTGGTGCGATCAAGTAACACCTGGATAAAGCTGATAACACCGGCGCCAAGTTTTTGTGGATTGAGCAGTGTTACATAATCAAGAATGTAACCATCCGCCTCCAAACGGCGCACACGTTCAAGACAGGGTGTCGGGCTCAGATTAACCGAGCGGGCCAGGTCTGCATTGCTGATACGGGCATTACCCTGTAGCAGGCGCAAAATCTTGTAGTCGATGCGATCCAGAATACGGGCCTTTGATCTATTCACAGCATGTTCGCCTGTTTAAATGATATTTTTGTAGTGTTTACATTGTATTTAGTGACAATACAGTAGCATATATCGCGTATTAATCGGCATTTTGTAACATAATACACATATCTGTAAACACCAACATAGAGGTCGGTTTTGTGAACATAACTGCTGGTTCTTCATTATCAAAAACGCGTCTTGCTCTGCGCCAGGCCACACATGCCGACGAGAATACGATGGCCACGAGCATGCTGGCAGATTTTCCGGCAAACCAGGTCGAGCTTGACGGCATTGTTGAAACTGCACATGCCATTGTCACGAAATCCAGGGAGATGACTGCCCAGCGGGGAACACTGGATGCCTTCATGCAGGAGTTTGGCCTGTCTAACCAGGAAGGCGTAGCCTTGATGTGCCTGGCTGAAGCACTGCTGCGCATCCCCAACGCGGAAACCCAGGATGCCCTGATCGCCGAGAAAATTGCTTCGGGCAACTGGGCAGATCATCGTGGAAGCTCCCAGGACCTGTTTGTCAATGCCGGTGTCTGGGCATTGATGCTGACCGGTGGGGTTATCAAGCTGGATGACCATGTGACAAAAGACGCTGCTGGCTGGACCAAATCTGCAGTCGCACGTCTGAGTGGACCCGTTATCCGCAAGGCCGTGATGCAGGCCATGCGCATCATGGGACATCAGTTTGTCTTTGGCCGCAGCATCAAGGAAGCTTTGAAACACAGAGCCAAACGCGACGCAGGTTCCAGGCTGTTTTCTTTTGACATGCTGGGTGAAGGTGCACGTACTGCCTCTGATGCCGAACGTTACCAGGAACTATATCGGCGCGTGATAAAAGCGGTCGGGAATGCGTTAAGCGATGAAATTGAAGATATCGCGGCACGCTCATCCATTTCGATCAAGCTGTCCGCCCTCCACCCGCGATACGAGGCAGTTAAACACGACCGTGTTATGAACGAGTTGCTGCCGAGGGTAAAAGAACTGGCATTGCTGGCCAAATCCCACAATATGCAACTGACCATTGATGCCGAGGAAGCAGACCGACTGGATATTTCCCTGGATATATTTGAGGCACTGGCCCGTGATAAGGAGCTTTCCGGATGGCAGGGTCTGGGGTTGGTCGTGCAGGCTTATCAAAAACGCGGACCCGCAATGATCGACTGGCTGATCGAATTGGCCGAAGAAACCGGACGGCGTTTTCCCACCCGCCTCGTCAAGGGCGCTTATTGGGATTCCGAGATCAAGCATGCCCAGGAAATGGGTTACCCCGATTACCCGGTCTGGACACGCAAGGTCACAACCGACCTGTGCTACCTGGCCTCTGCACGAAAGATGCTCGAAGCCCCGCTGGCTTTTTATCCACAGTTTGCCACGCATAACGCACATTCACTCGCTGCTGTGGCAGCCATGGGTAAAGGCGTGGAGATGGAATTCCAGCGTCTGCACGGTATGGGTAATCTGCTCTACAAGGCCGCAGGTATGGTCATTGAAGATATGCCCAGGGTACGTACCTATGCACCGGTCGGCGCACATGAAGACCTGTTGCCCTACCTGGTACGACGTCTGTTGGAAAATGGTGCCAATTCCAGCTTTGTAAACCGCTTTATGGATGCCGATGTGCCCGTTTCAGACGTGGTCGGCGACCCGGTTGAAGCGGTTGCTGCCATGCAAGACAGACGTCACGGCGGTATCCCGCTGCCTGCTCAGCTGTATGGAGACAGGTTAAATTCGTCGGGTCTGGATCTGGCGAACCCATTAGAGGTTGAGCCCCTGATCAAGGCACTGGCCGAAAGATCAGAAATAGCCTATGAAGCGCCCTCGATCGTCTGTGGCAAAGCTGTGGGTGGCGAAGAAATACCGGTCAAATGCCCGGCCGACAACCGAATTGTAATCGGCACTACCCGACATGCCGAACCGGAGGATATCAACCGTGCACTGGATGCTGCAGTCACGTCACAGAAAGCCTGGGATGAGCTGGGTGGAGAAGCCCGCGCGCAAATCCTCGAACGTCTGGCTGACCTGATCGAAGAACATCGTGTGCCCTTGCTCGATCTGTTGGCAAGGGAAGCTGGCCGGGTGATCGCCGATGGTATATTCGAGGTTCGCGAGGCCGCCGATTTTTGTCGGTACTATGCATTACAGGCACGTCTCAATTTTGCCGAACCAAAGTCACTCAAATCCCCAACGGGTGAAAGCAACCAGCTTTCCCTGCATGGCCGGGGTGTGTTTTTCTGTATATCGCCATGGAACTTCCCACTGGCTATTTTTACCGGCCAGATTACCGCGGCACTAGCCTCTGGCAATGCGGTTATTGCCAAACCGGCCGACCCCACACCATTGGTGGGTGCATATACCATCCGCTTGATGCATGAAGCCGGTGTTCCCACCGATGTGCTGCACCTGCTCATTGGCCGTGGCTCGAAAATGGGTGCAGTGGTGGTCTCGGACGAGCGAGTGACGGGTGTGGCGTTAACCGGTTCAACCACTACCGCTCAACATATCAACCGCGCCTTGGCTGCCAAAACCGGCCCGATCAACACACTTATCGCTGAAACCGGTGGACAGAATGTGATGATCGTCGATTCCTCTGCCCTGCCTGAGCAGGTTACCGATGATGTCATCACATCCGCATTTTCTTCAGCCGGTCAACGTTGCTCGGCGCTACGTGTGGTTTATCTGCAAGACAGTATTGCTGACAAGGTCATCGAAATGCTGAAGGGGGCACTGGCGGAGCGCCAGATCGGTGACCCGCTGGATCTGGCCACCGATGTCGGACCCGTGATCAATGTCAGTTCACGTAATGGTCTGGAAAAGCATATTGACCGGATGCACGCGGAAGCTAAGTTCATTGCCAAAGGCAACCTGCCGGATGGTCTTGATAATGGTTCATACCTTGCGCCGCATATATTCGAAATTCCTTCTCTGTCGACACTGAAGGACGAGGAATTTGGCCCTGTCCTGCATGTGATCCGCTACAAACCCAAAGAAACCGACAAGGTCATGGCACAGATCGGGGACACCGGATTTGGCCTCACATTCGGTATTCACTCCCGCATCGAGGGTTTCTGGCTGGATCTGTTTTCGAAGAATGCGGTCGGCAACACCTATGTCAACCGAAATATGATCGGTGCTGTCGTGGGTGTTCAACCTTTCGGTGGTATGGGTCTTTCAGGCACCGGACCCAAGGCCGGCGGACCGCATTACATGTTGCGTTTCGCCACCGAGAAGATTCTGACCATCAACACGGCAGCCATCGGCGGTAATACCGAGCTTTTCAGACTGAACGAATGCCAGGGTGACTGATTAAGTCACCCTGCTCTACTCAATTAAACGGCTGTACTGCTGGTTTTTGCCGGGAACACGGTAGCCATCCCGTCAAGGTAACGCCACTGCGCATCGATGTGTGCCTGGAGCGATTCCGCATTACCCCAAAGCTTGCGAAAACGACGTTGCTGGTCAACGTAGGATTGGACGGGGGTGCTGTCGGGTCGCTGATTGATACGGTACCGGCAGCCGTCAAATATTTCGTAAAGCGGAAACAGACCACTGCGTACAGCGAGTTCAACCAACTCGGTGCTCTGATCGGGTTCTGACTTCCAGCCTGTCGGGCATGGCGACAACATTGTCAGAAAGCGAAACCCCTCTACTGACCGGGCATACTTGACCTTACGTAAGAAATCTTCACGATGACTGATTGACAGTGTAGCGGCATAGGGAATCCGGTGTGCGGCCATGATGGCCATGATGTCTTTCTTGCGCTCGCCTTTTCCGGATGGCGTGGTACTGGTAACCGCACCAACGGGTGTTGCACCACTACGCTGACCACCGGTATTTCCGTAGATTTCATTGTCGTAACAGATATAGATCATATCTTCATTGCGCTCTGCCGCAGCCGATAGGGTCGCGAGACCGATGTCATAGGTGCCACCGTCACCGGCCCAGCAGATCACCGGGTTGTCAATATCATTCATATTGGTCACGGCTGTAATACCGGTAGCAACAGCCGGGGAACTGGCAAACGTTGTTGCCGCGGTGGGCACGCCGTAACCAGAAGTGGGGAACGCACCTGCTGTAACGATACCGCAGCATGACGGGATAACCAGCACCGGTTGTTCGTCGCCCAGCGCCTCATCGAGCCACTGCAGACCAATCGACATTCCGCAACCGGCGCAATTGGTATTGCCCGGTCGCAATAAATGGGATTTGTAGGGTTTGGAGGGGGTAATTGCGGTCATACTGACATATCCTTCCATTCCGGATCAGATGCACTTGTGCGTTGACTCAGGTCATCAATGATCGCGTTGATATTCTCGGGAGTGACATCACCACCACCCAGACCAACCAGGTAGTCCTGCAACAACACGTTGGGATTTTCTCTCAGTGTCGCCGCAATTTCGAGCCAGAAAATCCCACCAGAACCCGGCGAGTGGTTACGGTCTAATACGGCTACTTTACTTGCCGATCCAATGGCAGAGATAAATTCCTTACGCGGAAACGGACGGAATAACTTGCTTCGTATCATTCCGATCTTTTCACCATTTTTCCGACGTTCGATAACAACGTTACGAACCGTACGTGCCATGGTATTACAGGCAATCAGGATAATGTCTGCATCTTCGGTTTCAAATGATTTGAGTGCGCCCGCAGGACGTCGGCCAAAGATCTTTTCAAACTCATCACGGGCCTCGTCAAGTACCGGAATAACCTGCTCCATTGATTGCTGTATCTCATACCGGTGCAATTCTGTTTCGCTTGGCCAGGTCAGACCACCGAAGGTCGATGGGTGATCATGTTTCAGACCATGCGGTATTACACACTGCGGAAGAAATGCATCAACCTGCTCCTGGGTGGGCAGATCAACGACCATTTGTGTATGTGAGGTCACAAAACCATCCATTGCAACAATCGATGGCAGCAACACGCGAGGATCTTCAGAGACCCGGAATGCCAGCAGTATCGTATCCAGCAAATCCTGGTGACTGGAACAATAAAATTGCAGCCAGGCTGCATCCCGCATCATCAGGCTGTCACCCTGATCCACCCAAATATTCCAGGGTGGCCCGAGCGTGCGGTTAACCGCAATCATCACGGTTGGCAGGCGATAGTAACCGGCCGAAAAGATATTTTCTGTCATATAGGCCAGCCCGTTTGAGGAACTGGCAGTAAATGTACGGGCACCTGCCAAAGCGGCACCAATGCAAACCCCCATGGCACTGTGTTCGGACTCGACCAGCACGACCCGCCCTTTGCTGAATTCAAACCCGGAAAGATACTCGATGATCTCGGTTTGCGGTGTTATCGGATAAGCCCCTACGCAACAACCACGCGCATTGCGGTTGGCTTCACCCGCGAGTGCCAAAGCATGACCGGCCACGTGGTTTCCGGTCGCAAGCGTTCTGCTCATCAATAATTTCCTCCCTGCTTACAAATCGGCCATATAAATCGCACCGCGAGGGCAAGCGGTCATACAGACACCACAACCCTTGCAATATTCCAGATCAAAGACGTATCCGTCTCCATCAACGGCGCGATTGAGAATGCCCTCCGGGCAGTATTCCAGGCAACGGTCACACTCGTTACAAACGCCACAACTGAGGCAACGGAGCGCCTCGGAGACCGCCGCGTCATTCGGACCCGCCTGGAAGCCCAGGTGGACTTCGTCAAAACAACCCTGTCTCACGGCCGGGTTGAGCGTTTTGACGGCCTCTCGCGGCAGATGCTCAAAGCGGTGAAACTTGATGACGTCAGAAGTCGCCACGGGTTCGGCTGGCGGTGGAAACAGGTCTTCACCCGTCAGTGTGCGGTGGATATGTCTTGCCGCCCTGATGCCACAGCCAATGGCAGCTGAAACCGTTCCTTCGTTGGTGGCAAAATCACCACCCAGGAAAAACGGTGCGCCACTGAGACCAAGCAGTGCTTCGCCTTCTTTAATCACCGACCCTTCCGGAAGAATGGAAATGTCATGAGATTGCCCCAGGGCCAGGATCACCAGGTCACAGGGCAAGTCAAAGCGGGCTTCAGGACTGGTATCCGCGATCGGTCTGGGTCTGCCACTGTCATCGGCAGCCCCCAATATCATTCCCTGGCAAGTCAACAGGGGGCCATTGGCAGAATCAGCCAGGCGGACCGGAGCCACAAGTTCATCCAGGATAATGCCTTCTTCAAGCGCCTGTTCGATCTCCTCGTGTATGGCCGGCATTTCGCTACGGGTACGACGATAGACAACACGCACTTCACTGGCACCAATGCGCAAGGCAGAGCGCGCTGCATCCATGGCCGTGTTACCACCACCAATAACGATGACACGCTGACCATCGAGCCGTTCATCGCCAACTCGTACTCTATTCAGAAAATGTATACCCTGGATCGGGGCAATCGAACCTTTATCACCGAGATCAAGGTCGCTGACATTCTGCAAACCTGTACCGACAAATACCGCCTGATATTCCCGGCTCAGACGCAACATATCCTCACGATTCAGTTGACAGCCAGTCCGGGCGGTAACGCCATGGTCAAGTATGTAATCGATTTCTTTATCCAGAACATCACGTGGCAAGCGATACGCCGGTATGCCGGTTCGTAGAACACCACCCAGTTCGTCATCCGCCTCAAACAGTGATACCGGGTAACCCAGGCGCGCCAAATGGTAAGCAGCGCTAAGCCCGGCAGGACCCGAACCGACCACTGCCACTGATGCATCCCTGAATGGCTGCGTGGGCTCCGGACAATTACCGTTTTCGGCTGCTGCACGTTCAATTTCCCTGACGTTTACCGATGTGTCGAATTCAGCCCGGTTGCAACCTTCCATACACGGTGCGGGGCAGACCCGGCCACAGACGGCAGGCAAAGGAGAAGTTTCAAGCAATATGGACAGGGCCTTGTCGTAATCCCGCTTACCGACCGCTTCAACGAACCCTCTAACATCGTTACCGGCGGGACAAACATGGTTGCAAGGTGGTGTCAGGTGTCGACGCTCTGGTTTTTGCGTCGCCCAACTCCCTGTTTTGATTTTCGGCATGCCACCCACATCTTCATCAAACAGGTCGGCAACCCTGACCTTTTTGGCAACCGCGGGCGCCTCATGGGCCTCACCCGGCATGCTGCTGGAACGTACCTGCTTGAATGCTTCGCGAACACAGGTTTTGTTGGCACCGGTAAAATTAAGATGATCGAGCGCTGCCAGGATATCTGCCAGCGACAATTTGAGCACCCTGGCAATCGAACCTGCCATGGTGGTATTGACGATGGGTACCGTGCGTGTACCCAGACCCTGGGCTACTGCGATACTTGTAGCATCAATCGTAGCGACTTCACGACCGGAGAAAAGCTCCTCATAGTCAGCACAGTCCTGTGGGGTATTGATAATAAGAGAACCACCGGGTTTCAAGGCAGCATCCATGCCTGGCACGATCAGAGTGCGATCCAATACCACGATATGATCCGGGTGCTGAACCTGATTATGGTTGGTGATTTCTTCGTCGTCTACACGAACAAAAGCTTGTAACGGTGCGCCGGAGCGTTCTGCAGCGTATACGCCAAATGCCTGTACATACTTGCCTTTGAGAAAATAAGCCGAGGCAATAATCTTGGCCAGCGTAACGCCACCCTGCCCTCCACGTCCGCAAATTGTGATTTCCATCATCGCGGCAGTTTCTATCCTCTTTTTTGTGTTCGATTATCCACCCAAACCAATGATGGTGGATGCCGGATAAAGCGCGGGAATTCCAGTAATAGCCCTGGCACTGAAAACTCCCGACAAGGACTCAAATGCGGTCGTCATGCCGTTGCGTGAAAAGAAACTCAGGGCATTGACACCGCAGTGGTTATTTTAACTCAAATAGCAACTTTTTTATATTCAAAACCTCTGCAAACTAGTGATTTTTAGTGCTGGATTTCCTTTAACAATTCCCGCGCAATGATCATACGCTGAATTTCACTGGTTCCCTCGTAAATAGAAGTAACACGGACATCCCGCGCATACCTCTCCAGCGGATATTCTGCTGTGTAACCCACGCCACCCATTAACTGAAGTGCCGTATAACAATGCCTGTTGGCGGCTTCCGTCGCATATACTTTGGCCATCGCTGCCTGCTTCATGAATGGCAGCCCCTGCTCCTTGAGAAAAGCCGCATTCATCAACAACAGGCGTGCAGCCTCCAGTTCAGTATAAGCATCGGCAAGCATCCATTGAATACCCTGAAATTTACTGATTATCTGGTTGAATTGTTTTCTCTCAGCCGTGTAAAGACGGGCAAAATCCATGGCCTCAAGTGCCACACCAAGCGCCAGGGAGCCGATGCCAATTCGTCCGCCGGCCAGTTCCTTTACTGCAACACGATAACCATCATTCAATTTACCCAGCAATGCACTTGCCGGGATACTACAATCTTCGAGAATCACGCAATTGGTGATAGAAGCATGCTGGCCCATCTTGTTTTCAGCCGGGCCGATACTCAAACCGGGTGTACCGGCTTCGATCAGGAAGCAGGATATGCCCTTACCCTTGGACAAACCCGGGTCGGTGACCGCCCAGACAACATAGACGCCGGCGTATTCGGCACTCGTAATCCACATTTTGGTGCCATTCAGAACCCAGTTTTCGCCAACCCGCACAGCCCTGGTCTTAATGCCAGCCGGATCCGAACCTGCACCCACTTCTGACAGACAAAAAGCCGCCGCCGGATACTCACCGGAACAGAGTTTTGGCAGGTAGCGTGCTTTTTGTTCTTCACTGCCAATGGCCTGGATGACTTCACCCACCATATTGGTCACTGACATGGTCACGGCCGTGGATGCGCAAGCGCGGGCAATCTCCGTAACCGCAACACTGAATGCCACCGCACCAGCTTCAGTACCGCCGTAGTCAGCGCTGGTGTTCATTCCCATAAAGCCAAGTTCAGCCAACTTTAACAAGTTGCTCAAAAAAGTCACCTGGTCATTGCCCTTGTCCAGTTCCGCGGCGACTGGCGCAAGCTCGCTGCCGGCAAACTTTCTTGCCATATCCTGGATCATGGATTGTTCTTCGGTCAGTAATAAATTCACACAATGTTCCTTCGCCGGATCGACATTTTTCTTCTAGTGTCCAAGATACACTCAAAACAGAAAGAAACACAGGACGGAAAACCTCTAAATAACTCACTATTTATTTCATGTATTTCTCACAAAAGAAGATATATGGTATGAATATCGAAATTTATTCACTAGAATTGACATATGGCAACCATCGCATGTCACTATGTAAAAGCAGCACTGGTCGGTTCGATCCGGCATGGATGTGACGCAGATGAACTGCTGGTCAAGTCGGGAATCAACCCCAGGCTGTTTGCCTCACCTACAGGCAGGGTCAGTGATAGCCAGATGACACGTCTGGTTCAACGCATCTGGTGGGTGATGGCTGATGAGTTCATGGGTTTTACCCGCAGCCCCTGCAAACAGGGTCTGTTCGCATTGGTCGTGGAGTCCGTCAGCCGCTGTGAAAATTTGCGGGAAGTGTTTGATCTGGGAAGCCGACTCTACAACCTGGTAAGCGATGATATTCATACGGAGTTGCTGGAGACAGAAAAACATAGCCTGCTCTCTATCAGGTTTGCAGAACCGGAGCTGGATCCGGATCACTTCTACCAGGAGTTCTGGATGGTGATCTGGCATCGTTTTTCCAGCTGGCTGATCGGTAGAAAAATTTCCCTGCTCTATACCCGGTTGGCTTACGAAAAGCCACCGCATGCCGTAGAGCTAAACCACTTGTTCCCGGGCCCCAAATCCTACTCCCATCAGGAAAATCAGCTTGCCTTTGACACTCAATACCTGAACCTGCCCCCAATACGAAACCAGGCTGAAATAACGAATTTCCTTAAACATTCCCCGGCTGGCCTGATGACCATTCCAGGTGATGATCGCAGCCTGAGAAACAGGATTACCAATTTGGTCCTCACTCAGAGCAAAACCGTACTGTCTCTTCCGATGATCGACGAAATCGCCAGCCAGCTTCATGTCACCCCACAAACCCTGCATCGAAGTCTGAAACGCGAAGGAACCAGCTATCAGCGCATCAAGGACAGTATCCGGCGGGACATTGCAGTAACCCGCCTGGTGAAAGACCGCATGCCGGTGAATCAAGTCGCAGAAATTGTCGGATTTTCAGAAGCTCGCTCGTTCACAAGAGCGTTCAAAAACTGGACCGGTCTATCCCCAAGGGAATATTGCAAATACGTGTAGGGTGGGTAACTCGTTACCCACGATTTGCCCTTTCGGTTGACTGCAACCCCGTGCTTAACAAGTTACGCACCCTACACACACTGGGTAACTCGTTACCCACGTTTTACCGAACCATCAAGAACCAACCCCGTGGGTAACAAGTTACCCACCCTACGCATCAAACCAATCAAAAGCACCGTCATCCCAGCGCCCACCACCAGCCATACACAAATTATTGAAATAAATTATAATTACGACTGCGGTTACGGAATCCCGAAACAAGCCTTTCAAACCCTGTTTCAGGGGGATTTACGTACTTTTCAAATAATATTTCCTATGGATTAATAATTGTGAAAAAAGTAATCGAGTGTGTGCCAAATTTTTCCGAAGGCCGTGATCTTGCGATCATCAAACAAATCACTGACGTGATTGAAAGCGTCCAGGGTATCCGCCTGTTGGATGTTGACCCTGGTGACAGCACCAATCGTACGGTGGTGACATTTATCGGCGAACCGGAACCGGTTAAAGAGGCTGCATTCCTGGCCGTGCAAAAGGCGGCTGAGTTGATAGACATGTCAAAGCACAAGGGCGAGCACTCCCGCTTTGGCGCCACCGATGTTTGCCCGTTTGTCCCGGTCAGCGGTGCGACGATGGAAGATTGTACTGAAATCGCCCGCCAGGTAGGACAACGTATCGGTGATGAGCTCGATATCCCGATCTACCTGTATGAAAACGCGGCCCTGAAACCCGAACGACGCAACCTGGCCGATGTTCGCTCGGGCGAGTATGAAGGGCTGCCGAAGAAACTGGCGGACCCGGTCTGGAAACCGGATTTTGGACCCGCTGTATTCAACAGCAAGGCCGGTGCCACAGCAGTCGGTGCACGTGAATTTCTGATTGCCTATAACATCAATCTCAACAGCACTGACCGACTTTACGCCAATGAAATCGCCTACGAGATTCGTGAACGTGGACGCTGGAAACGTACCGGCAATGTCGAGCCTTTTTATTACAAGGGTGATGTTGTCTATTTCGAGGAAGGCAAGTACCCGGATGGCAATTCCGATTTCATAGCAAGTTCATTCGAAGAATTGGCCGACTTCTACAAAAACGAATACGGGGCAGACCTTTACAAGCGTTATCGCTCTATTGGCCTTGATCCTGATAACCTGATTGGCAGACCTGTCTATAAAGACGGCATGTTCACCCACCTCAAGGGTATCGGCTGGGTCGTTGATGACTACAATTGTGCGCAGATCTCACTGAACATGACCAATTACAAAATCACTCCTCCGGCCGACATTGTCGAGGCCGCACGTACATTGGCAGCAGAACGTGGAATTGTTATTACCGGTTCGGAAGCAGTCGGTGTGGTGCCCTACGAGGCCATGCAACAGGCAGGACAGTTCTATCTCCGTCGTATGAAAAAGTCCACTGGTATTCCGGCCCGTGATGTCGTCACCACGGCGGTTCAGTCGCTGGGTCTCAGTGATGTCTCCGAATTCGATATCGACAAAAAAGTCATCGGTCTGCCGACCGCCGACGGTCCACTTGTGAACATGAACATCACCGAATTTATCGATGAGGTCTCACGTGACACACCGGCACCGGGTGGTGGTTCAATAGCCGCTTTGGCTGGTGCTCTTGGTTCAGCTTTGGCCTCGATGGTGGTCAACCTTTCAGTTGGTAAAGGTGAGTTCAGTTCACGTTACGAAGAACTGTGCCCACTGGCGACGAGCGCACAAACCATCAAGGATGAACTCATCCTGGCGATTGATGCAGATACTGAAGCATTTAACGAGGTCATTGCCGGTATGCGTATGGCCAAAGACACTGCGGAGCAGATTGCAGTGCGATCAAAGGTTATCCGTGCAGGCTACAAAACAGCAGCCGAGGTGCCATTAAACACAGCCAAACGTTGCCGGGAGGTATTGGATATCTGCCAGGCAGCGGCGGATATCGGCAACATGGCAGTGATGAGTGATGCCGGTGTTGGTGCCCTGATGGCCTATGCCGGTGTGCAGGGTGCTATCCACAATGTTCGCATCAACCTGCCCTACACCAAAGATGAGAACTTCATTACGAAAATGAATAGTCAACTGGGTGCACTGCTTTCCGAATCCAAAGAAATCTGTGAATCAATACAGCAACAGGTTGAGAGAACTTTTTAATTTCGTACTCCGTGGCTAACCGCTAAACCTCAGGGTTTCGCGGTTGGCCCTGTAGACACCTATAACTTCAGACCTTCACGTTCAAACATTTCCACAAGCGGTCGTAATTCTTCCCGGTAGTTTTGCCACCGGCCAATCGACGTCGTGTAAACCGGTTGTAAGCAAGGTAGTACTGGCCAAACTCCTGCAGCATGTTTTCAACGAACACGTGCCCTCAGGGAAGCAGGTTATTACTTCAATTGTCATACTGAGGTTGATCTGGATCGAATTTGTGAACATGTCATTGCATATGTTGAATTCAAACTTCGTGATAACAGCGTGGAAATCCGGCGCCGTTTTGAAGCGGCAATTGAACTGCTTCCTGAGTTCAGGGATTGTCTTCGAGTGACAGGAGAGACAGACTACATTTCGTTCACCTGCTGTACGAATGTTGCTGAGTTGAATCGTTTGTGTGACGAATTAAGTGCAAACAGTAGCTTGAAAATTCAAAGGGTGGTAACTCGCGTAATCCTGGAAAGACCCAAGTTCTATTTAGGTTATCCAATTGCAAAACTCAAGTGGCTTGAGTAGCTGTCAGAATCAAAACATTTTCAATGCCAGTCTGATGTCCGTTAAGCGTAGTAAAACTCACATCTGGAAGGGAACACACCATGCAGAATTTCATCAGCACACTATTTATTTCTGTAAGCTCTCCGATAATGGCCACTGCCGATGATCACGGCAATCATGACACAGACAGTCTTTATCGTGAGTTGATCCGTACCGTGGCTGAAAATGATTTCGATAGCATGGCGACCACCTATCATCAAGATGCTGTGCTGGTGACGTCCAATAGCACAAGCCTGATCTCGTCGGTGATGCCGCGCTGGCGCACCATGATGGAGAACAAGCAAAAACCTGCAACTGAAGAAGAGTGGAACAACCCGCCTCAGTGGCCGTAAAAGCTGGGTTTATAAAAATTGATGCCTAGTGAATAACCGCTTACTGCGTGTGACTTCAACCGGTCATTTCGGAAACAGTAGTCTTGCATCATTGAGATGACACTCTATGTATTCTTGTGACTAGTCCTAAATGCTATGGGTTAGCCAACAATTGTCAGCTTCTTGCCTCGATTTCACCTGGATGCGCGTATCTGGATAATGCAAAACCGTCGTGCTGTAAAAGCAAGATAGAATCCTCATGCTGCTCGAGTCGATGTTCAATAGTTTAGATTCCTTGCCTTGGAGCAGGTGTGCGAATTTTTGCTTGTCGTTGCCTTCACATGCTTTGCCATGACGATTGATGGTTGCGCCGCTTGGCACATCTGACGTGGCATTTGCACAGTCAAGCGAAAGCCAACTGCAACAGAAACTCCGTCAAAGCAATGTGCAGCTCGCCGATATTGTCATGCAACAAAAGAAGCTGCTTAAGTTGATCTATAACAGTCATGCTGACGTGGAACGGTCGGAAGAGAAAGCCATGCAGGAATCGGCCAAACTGGTTGAACAATACAAACAACTTGCGAACAAGGGGGGCGTTTTGGAAAATGAGTCCCGGCAACAGTCTGCACAACTTGAAGGCCGAAAAGACAGCGCCCAGGCGAAACCAACGCTGCTAGAGAATTACCGCACCAGACTTGCTGCGGTTAGGGATGATTATGAGACTTACCAAATGCTGGCCAATGAACCAACGATCTGGCCATACTGGATAGAAACGAAATACAGTGCCAGGCCATATGGTGTGCCACGCAAACATGTGATCAGAAAAACCGTAAGACGATACTTGTCGGAACTAAAAGCCAGCGGCAAGAAAATCGACCTGGATGAATTAACAAGAAGACTCAAAATTGAGAAGGATATCGCCGACGCCCTTCGAGAGAGAATCCAAAACAAGATTTTAACCAAGATGAAATTGGAAATAGAAAGTTTGCAGAAAAAAATAGACGCATTGGAGAACCCAACTGCTGTGGCAGGGGTTACCGCGGTCACTCAAAACGATACGCTGAATGACGCCCCCTACTATGCGTCGAAGTGCCCTGAAAAAAACCCGGGGGACGCCAAAAACCCGGATCGCCTGAAATACATTTTTGATACCAATAATATCCCCAAAGACGGAGAGCATGTGGTTTGCCAATACTGGAAAGACGGTGATCTGGACCGTGAAAAACCTTATAAAAATTACAAGGAAGATGGCATATCATATTTCTACTTCACAAATAAACCTCATAATTTGAAATTTGTGCGTCGGCGTGTAGATGGGGAAAAAGACGGTCCCCAGACAGACTTTAATCAAACGACAGAAGGTAAGCACTACAAGTTTATAGAATCGGAATACATTTTGGGCGAAGTCCAGCAATACACCCGATATCGTGAGGATGGAAGCATCCATTATGTCAACACTTATAGTGGTGGCAAAAAGATCAGAGGATGTGTTTATCCCGACGACGGTGGGGCAGTTCGCTGCAACGATTACTGAGTGATTGAAACCTGGTCCCGTTTATCTTGCGAACCCGCGAGGCGCTGGTGGTACTCCCACCAGGGTCCGGTTTACGTCTATCACCGCCGTCGCAGTGCTGACTATCTGGATTTGTTGGTATTTCAACATACTGGCTTACCCGCTCCAGTAGTAAGACCACGTGGAAGGCGTCTCTTAGCCCCGTTCCAGCGGGGTTTTTCCTATCTGGCGAATGTCCGAAGTTGGCCGACTCCAGCTATATGCCGTGACCGGAATTGCCAGTTCCAAAATCAATTAAGCTTTCCTTCCTATTACCACTCCCCACAATAATATTTTCAAAAGCCAAATCTCCTAATAGAATCTTTGAATTAATAGAGCCAAACAACACCTACATTAACAAAACCATTAGCATTATTAGCCTTCACAAGCCAACTTGTAGAATCACCATGAGTCCCTGGCTGTATAGCATTAGGGCCCTGGCCAGTGATTTTATTGTTGCTAAAAATAATTTCAATTGTCCATGGGGCATGGATGGTTCCTATCTTTAACAAAAATCTGGGCAGCCTGAACCGGTTCAGAATGTGGTTTTCGTCTAAAGGAATAATTTGTTTGAATATTTAGCAGGAATGATTTTGTATATTCGTATATTATAATTTAATGAAAATTAATGTAGCAGGCTCTGTTTGGTGACCATCTGCAAAGAAAATAATAATTTTCACCCCTTTAAACCTAACTAAAACACCTATCCTACAGGAGCTGGATTATGGCAGAAACGTCGCAAGCACAAGAAGAAGACAAACAGGATTCGGTCACTCAGGATGCGGTACGCAACCTGGCAACAACCACAAAATCCGTTCCACAAATGGTGGGTATTACCCCGCGTTACCTGACTCGCCTTTTACCCTGGGTAGAGGTCAACTCCGGCACCTACCGTGTCAATCGCCAGAAAATTGTTCTGGCTCAGGATGAAAAGATCAAGTTTGATTTTGAAAGTGGCGATAGCCGGATACAGGCTCACCATCTTCAAACACTGTCGCTGTTCAAGAATGTCGATGAAGGGGTTCTTGAGAAGCTGGCTGGAAAGTTCAAGGGTGAGACCTATGTAGCCGGTGAAACCATCATCTCGCAGGGAGATGCGGGTGATAAGTTTTATATCATCATGTCCGGTAAGGCAGAGGCCAAACAGGCGGGAAATCATGGCAAAGATATACGTCTGGGCTTGATCAATGAGGGCAGTTATTTTGGTGAAATAGCCTTGCTGATGGATTCACCCCGCACGGCAACCGTCGAAGCGGTCACCCCGATATCCGTGCTTAGCCTGGACAGAAACGACTTTAACAAACTGATGAAGGATGTTTCCGGTCTGAAGGAACGCCTGATTACCGAGATGGAAGAACGTGACCGTCTTCGGGCAACCCTGGCGAACGAGTTCGGTGAACAAAAGCTGGATATATTCACTGGTGAAAGCGGTGAGGAAGAACTGACCGGCACGCATGTAGATTATGACGAAAGCCCGAGAGAATACCCGCTGACGATGCTACAGAGCATTGTGCGTATTCACACCCGCATTGCTGACATATTCAACGAGCCTATCAACCAGGTTCGTGAGCAGCTTCGCATGACCATCGAGGGTATGAAGGAGCGTCAGGAATGGGAGATGATCAATAACAGTGATTTTGGCCTGGTCAACCAGGTTGCGCCTTCCATGCGTCTTGCAACCCGTAATGGCTCGCCGACACCCGATGACATGGATGACCTGATTTCGAAAGTGTGGAAGTCACCGGCCATGTTCCTGGCACATCCCAAGGCGATTGCTGCTTTTGGGCGTGAATGTACCCGTCGTGGCGTACCGCCAGCTACTATTGAGGTCTTTGGTTCACCGCTGCTGACATGGCGTGGTGTGCCCATTGTGCCCTGTGACAAGATCATGATTGAGAAGGGCACGACCAACATTTTGCTGATGAGGCTCGGGGAAGAGCGCCAGGGTGTGGTTGGCTTGCATCAGACCGGAATTCCCGGTGAGCAACAACCCAGTTTGTCGGTTCGGCACATGGGAATAGACGCCCGTGCAATTTCAAGCTACCTGGTAAACCTTTATTTCTCCTGTGCGGTGTTGGTGGATGATGCCCTGGGAATGTTGGAAGACGTAGAAGTGACCAACTACCATGACTATCAATAAAAACCTGCCGAACATGCCCAAACGCGGGCATCCGGACCAGTTTGGAATTGATCTGCCACAAACCAGCTATCTCGATCCACAGAATATTTCGAGAATGGCCAACCAGATCTTTCAGGAAGTTCCGCTGCCAGCGGGTACTCCTGAAACAGGTGAAGGCGGCAACCTGTTAAATCCGGCAGCCTTCTCAGGCATGTCCGCTATTCCGCCGATTCCGGGGCCGACCCAACTTGAACCTTTACCGGGACAGATTCATACCTATACCGATGGTTCAACGTTTGAGGCCATTGATCCGGCTTCACATCTTTATCTTGGTGAAACGCAAATCCCGGACCTTTCTGATATGTCCCTGGGTGTTTTAGGCTCGTTGAGCAATGATAACAGCATTAATCGCCTCTACTTTCTGGGTGAGGAAACACCTGGATCCGGCCCGGCTCCCGAGCAAACAAACCGCGGCCAGCTCATGGATATGAGTGGCATGTCTGCATCGCCATACCAGACCCATCAATCGACTGCATATTCGACAGATTATGCGGTCACGTCTGCCGGTGCTGGCCAACAACTGCCTGCTCAGAATGAAAGTTATGCCTTACCTGGTGTGCAGTCACAAAATTCCGGGCATTTTGATGTTTACCGTGTCCGTAATGACTTTCCTGTTTTACGTCAGAACGTCAATGGCAAGCCGTTGGTATGGCTGGATAACGCCGCCACGACCCAAAAACCCCAGCATGTCATTGATGCGATCAAGTACTACTACGAGCATGATAATTCCAATGTTCACAGGGGCGCGCACACGCTTTCAGCCCGCGCAACCGATGGTTATGAAGGTGCACGCGAGAAAGTCGCTCGGTTTATTGGTGCTGACAGTGCGGAAGAGATCGTGTTTGTGCGTGGGGCTACAGAGGCCATCAACCTGGTCGCGTTCGCATGGGGTCCGGATAACCTGGAAGAGGGCGATGAGATCATCGTTTCGGAGCTCGAACACCACTCCAATATCGTGCCTTGGCAGTTCTTGCGTGAAAGCCTCGGCATCAAGCTAAGAGTCATTCCGATGAGTGATGATGGAGAGCTCAGGCTGGACGAGTTCTCACGCATGCTTAACACCAGGACCAAATTGGTCGCAGTAACGCAGGTGTCCAATGCGCTGGGCACACAGGTGCAAGTTGAACAAATCGCAGCCATGGCACATAGCGTGGGTGCCAAAGTGCTGGTGGATGGGGCTCAGTCGGTTCCACACTTCAAAGTTAATGTGCAGGCTATGGATGCCGACTTTTTTGTCCTGTCAGGCCACAAGATGTTTGGCCCAACCGGGATTGGCGTGGTTTATGCCAAAAAGGAAATTCTCGAAAGAATGTCACCCTGGCAGGGTGGCGGCAGCATGATCGAAAAGGTCACCTTCGAGAGCAGTACCTTTAACCCACCACCTGCCAGGTTCGAAGCAGGAACGCCCAATATTGCCGATGCCATCGGTCTGGGTGCTGCCGTTGATTACCTGGATAGCCTGCCGTTTGAAGCGGCCATGGCACATGAACATTCCTTGATGCAGTACGCGCAGCACAAGTTGCCCTCGGTACCCGGTTTGAAGTTGATAGGAAACCCGATACACCGGGTGGGTTCAATTTCACTGATCATGGAAGGTATCGAGACTCAAAAGCTGGGCAAATTCCTGGATAGCGAAGGTATTGCAGTCAGGTCAAGCCACCATTGTGCCCAGCCAGCTCTTGCACACTATGGTCTGACCGAGACGGTGCGCCCGTCACTGGCTTTTTATAATACCCATGAAGAGATTGATATCCTCGTGCGTGCTTTGCACAAGGCGAGACAGGAGTTCTCTAAATAAGCTGATGTTTGCGCAAATAAATACCCACGACCCTTGCCCCCTTTGATGTAGGGTATGGTGTGCGGCGTCAGCCCATATAGGACCAATCAACCGATTTAACTAAGAGACACTTCTGGTATTTTTAAACTGAAGCAGAGGGGTTTCAATATGAGCATGTCAAACACCACTAAACGGGTCAAGTAGACCCGTCGCAAGTTTTTGTTGCCAAAACGTCCGTAGTTGGCCGATAGCACTATTTCGCATCGTTAAAAATCGTACCTGGTGAATAACCGCTAACTGGCTGTGACTTCAACCGGTCCCACAACTCCAGTCACGGCGAATAATCGGAACCGGCCAGAAGTGGACCTTTAGGCGTTTGGATCCGACTCGCTTAGAAAAGGAAAGTGCCCAACCAACTGTTAGCAGGCTAGACTGGAGAAAGTACGGGCAGAAAAGCATCTCTTAGAAAAAGGCTCAAGTGGTGCCAAATGCTCTGACAACGTACACTCGGAAATGACCCGACCTTCGATAACTACATAACTTAATACCGGCACCATTATCCCATGAAGACGATTTTATTTGAACAATTTGAAATAGATGCCACAAGAATCGAAAAACTTGATGGCCTGGAGAATGCCAACTACCTCGTTGAAACCGAAACAGAGAAATATATTTTTAAAACATACCCCTATACAAAACATACACTGGCTTTGGTCGTCGCTGAAAACAATACTCTCTTATTTCTGGACAAGAAGAACCAAAGTAATACGCCAAGACCCATTCCATTACGAGATCAAAACTACACCGCAATACTAGAAATTGATGGGGAAAAATATATCTGCAGAATGTTGTCCTATCTTAGTGGCAATTTTCTGGCTTATGTACCTCATACAGAAAAGTTGTTTCAATGTTTCGGGCGATTTCTTGCACAGTTAGACGCAAAACTGCAGCAGTTTAGCAATGACACAATTCAAGCCAGGCAATTGAAATGGGATATTCAGCACCTGAACTTGAGTAAAAAATACCTGGAGCATATTCCTGATGTAAAAGATAGAAACATTGCTTATTATTTTTTTAAACAATTCGAAACAAATGTGGTGCCAATTCTTCCTGAGTTGAGAACATCCATAATCCACAATGATACTTATGAAAGGAACCTCCTCGTTGCCAATGAGGAGGTTTCCGGAATTATAGATTTTGGTGATCTGGCGCATACGTTTCTAATAAATGAATTGGCTATTGCCATTACCTACTCCTGCATTGATAAGGAAAACCCATTGGAATGGGCTTCAATACTTATAAAGTCCTATCATGAAATACTGCCTGTTGAAGAGCTGGAACTGGAAGTGCTTTACTACCTCATAGCCGCCCGGCTTTGTATAAGTGTCTGTATTTCTGCCTATGCAAGAAAGGAAAACCCCAACAATGATTATGCCTTTGTCAGTGAGAAATCTGCATGGCAAATGCTACATCGTTGGCTGACAATCAATCCCGTCGCAGCAGAAACAAGTTTTCGTAAAGCGGCTGGATTTCCTGCCAGGAAACCACTGCCTGTTAAAAAGATGTTGGCAAAAAGATATGAACATATGAGTTCAATCGTTTCGGTCAGCTATGACACACCGATTTACATGAAAGGGGCTGCATTTCAATACATGTATGACGCCTACGGGAACACCTATCTGGATGCATACAACAACATTCCGCATGTCGGGCATTCCCACCCTAAAGTCGTGGATGCAGGACAGCGACAAATGGCGAAACTCAATACGAACACAAGGTATCTTTATGATTCTTTGAATGAATATGCCGAAAAGCTTCTGTCGAAATTTCCAGACTCATTAAATAAGATCTATTTTGTGAACTCAGGAAGTGCGGCAACTGATTTGGCGCTGCGTCTTGCCAGGGTCCATACCGGGCATGAAAAAATGATGGTCGTGGAGCATGGTTATCACGGAAACACCCAGGCTTCTATCGATGTGAGCGACTACAAATTCAGTAATCCAAAAGGACAAGGGATAAAAGAATCTATCTTAAAGGCCCCCATTCCTGATACCTATAGAGGCAAGTATACTGATGATGATGGTAGTGCCGGGAAAAGGTATGCCGAGGAAGCGGTTAAATTAATTGAAGATTCGGATACGCCAATTGCGGCATTCATCAGCGAGCCAATATTAGGTTGTGGAGGCCAGGTGCCTTTGGCAAAAGGTTATTTGAAGCGCCTGTATCCAGCGGTAAGAAAGCAAGGCGGCATTTGTATTGATGATGAAGTACAAACAGGATTTGGTCGTCTGGGCGATCACTTTTGGGGATATGAAGCCCAGGAAGTTGTTCCTGACATCGTAATTCTCGGAAAACCCATGGCCAACGGACATCCTATGGCAGCCGTAGTCTGCACATCGGAAATTGCGGCATCGTTTGAAAAAGGAGTGGAATTCCACAGTTCATTTGGCGGAAATCCTGTGTCTTGCGCTATTGCTTTGTCGGTTCTTGAAATTATTGAAGAAGAAAATTTACAGGAAAATGCGAAAATTGTTGGGGAATATTACAAATCATTATTATCAGGGCTTCAAAAAAGGTATCCTTGCATTGGAGATGTAAG
>RCNC010000395.1_pt1 | contig 28168 bp, 23 predicted proteins | sample 2041301 | NCBI WGS metagenome assembly RCNC01 (sample SAMN09708231, study PRJNA481090) | Marine sediment metagenome, whole genome shotgun sequencing project. | biome: marine sediment; feature: ocean; material: sediment; isolation source: Sewage treatment plant 13A marine sediment (STP13A) ... | reverse complement strand
CGAGCACGTTGATAGGCGGCAGGTGGAAGTGTGGCAACACATGTAGCCGAGCCGTACTAATCGCCCGAGTGGCTTGACTCACCCCAGTATGACGCACTCCACACGCACAGCGGCGCTTTTTCGCCCAATCGGCGAAAAACGCCCACACACGCTCGAAGAATCCAAAACCGAATCTTTGGCGCTCTCAAGCGCGCGCTTTTGCCCCTCGGGCAAAAGCCGCGTTTTCCTCTACCCTTTGGTCTAGATGTTGGTGGTAATAGCGTTCCCATCCCGAACACGGCCGTTAAGCCCCACCGCGCGAATGGTACTGCTGGTTTATCCGGTGGGAGAGTACGTCGCCGCCAGCTTCATATAGAGTGAGGGCCTGTCCCGGTTGTTCAGGGGGCAGGCCCTTACTGCTGTAACCGACCCCCCTGCTCAGTAGGGCAGGGGGGTCTTGTTTTTTTGCCCCCCGTCTTTTCGGACGGGGGGCTTTTTGTTTCCCCTCTAGCGTTGCGAAACTCCCCCTCATCGGGGAAGTTTCTTCCAATGACGAATCCAAACCCAGATACCTGCCCGGAAGGACCACCGACCCGTTGCGGCTATGTGACACTGTTGGGAAGGCCCAATGCGGGGAAATCCACCCTCATGAACGCCCTCATCGGGCAGCGATTGAGCATCGTCACGTCCAAAGCCCAGACAACCTGGCAACGGGTCACGGGGCTCCTGACCACGGACAGGGCCCAGATGATCTTCCTGGACACCCCCGGGCTCCTGGAGCCCCGGGACCTGCTGCAACGGGCGATGCTTGCGGCTGCCCAGGAGGCTCTACAAGAAGCTGATGTCATCCTGCTCGTTCTGGATGGAGGCCGGGGGTATAGAACTTCGGATATGGAGCGCCTTGCCGAGACTTTGAAGGAACGTCCCTCTGTCCCACTGGTTGCCGCCATCAACAAGATCGATCTCGTGAAAGAAGGCGGTTCGGAGGAGATGTCCCGGTGGGTGTCACAAGAAATGGGGGGTGAACCGTTCTTGGTATGTGCCCAGGACACCCGAGGGGTGGAGGAAGTTGGAAAACGCCTTGAGGCATTGTTGCCTCCGGGGCCGTTCCTCTATCCACCAGACGAGGTCGCCAGGGATCCAGTTCGGTTCTTTGTGTCGGAGATGATCCGGGAGACAGTGTTCCAGGAATATCACCAGGAAATCCCCTATTCAGTGTTCGCCCAGATCGAAGAGTTCAGGGAAAATGAGGACCCGATCTATATTCAAGCCAATCTTTTTGTGGAGCGGGATTCACAAAAAGGGATCTTGATCGGCAAAAATGGGTCTTCAATTCGTAGGCTTGGAACTCTCTCGAGGGAAAAAATCGAGGAGTTCCTGGGTCACCGAGTGTACCTTGACCTCTGGATCAAGGTTCTTCGAGACTGGAGACGGAAGAGAGGACATTTGAAAAAGCTCGGATTTCCGGTTCCGGAGGAGGACTCCAGCACGTGAGGGGTATTGGTCTCCGGTATCCTCCGCTCCTGGTCCTCCTGGGCATGAATCTGTCACTCTGGGCTCCCTCCGGGGCTTCGGCCCAAGGCCCAAGGCGGCCTGAGAATTTGACCACTTACGCGGCGGGGATCTTTACGGCGGAGCCGAGTTCCACCGAGGGCGCTCTCACCCTTCTTCTCCCCATCGGCCCCCGAGGAATCGGGATGGGCCGGGCCATGTCCACCGCTTCAGGGCCAGAGGCTGTTTTCTGGAACCCAGCAGGACTGGCGAAACTCGAGAGTGGAGGCTTTTTCGTGTATAGGGGGAACCACCTGGCGGGAGATGCCACGGGGTTCTCTCTGGTCCTGACAAAGGAACCCCTGGGCACCCTGGGGATCTCGTATCAACTCCTGGACCTTGGCGGTCAGGAGTTGACGGACGAGAACAACAACGTAGTTGGGTCCTTCAGCGTTCGAGACCACCTGGGCATCGTTTCCCTCGGAATGGAGATCATCCCTCGCCTGGACGCGGGACTGAATTTCAAGATCTTCCAGTCCAGGTACACCTGCCGTGGACAATGCATCGACGCGGGAGTGACGGGCACCACCTACGCAGTGGACGCGGGCATCCAGTCCCAGCCCGTCGATGACATTCCCCTCCGGTTCGGCCTTCTCCTTGCCCACCTCGGTCCAAGCCTTCAGCTCATCAATAGCGAGCAGGCCGATCCGCTCCCGACGCGCCTCAGGGCCGCAGCCTCCTACGAGGTCCTTCGCCATTTCTCAGAGATGCCCAACGTGGAACTCTGGTTGACCACGGAACTGGAAGACCATTGGCGAGACCTTGGCGACCCGAATTTGTACCTGGGAGGGGAACTGGTCGCCGGGGAAGGGGGCCTCTTCATGATTCGAGCGGGATACGGCCAGCAGGAGTTGGGGCAGAGCCCCGGAGCCAGTGTGGGTCTGGGCCTCCGTTACGAGCGGTTCGACCTGGGCCTCGCCAAACGGTTCTCCTCTTCATCGGTGGACGGCAATCCCGAACCCGTACACATCTCCTTTGGCGTGTTCTTCTGACATGTGGCGCCCGGTCCTTGTCTGGCTGGCGTGCCTTTTGTTCCCGGGGTTGTTAGGCCCAGCCTCGGTGTTTGGACAGGAGCCCCCGCTCAACTGTGTCCGGCCTCTGCCAGGAGTCTCGGCACAAAACTCCGTTTTTGTTTCACCCCAGGGGAACCTCTGCCGGTCGCTGGAGTCCCTCACAGCCGACACTCCGGAAGCTCAGGTGGCCGTGGGACGAACTCCGGAGCCGGGGAAGGCCTTCCTCTTTTCTGCGGTCCTGCCCGGCGCCGGGCAGTGGTTCCTGGACCAGGATCGTTGGCCTGTATACCTGGCGGTCGAACTCTGGGCATGGATTCAGTTCTATGACTGGCGACGAGAGGGAACGGATCTTCAGGATGACTACAAGGACCTCGCATGGTATGTGGCCCAGAGGGTGAGCACCGGGCCTCGGACCGATGCCGGTTGGGAGTACTACGAATCCCTGACCAAATTCAACACCTCAGGTGCCTTTGACGCTGATCCGCTGACCTCTGGACTTCAGCCCGAGACGGACTCAAGGACATACAATGGGTCAATCTGGGCCCTGGCTCAGGGGATCTACATTCCGGAGGACCCGGAAAACCCGGTTGGAGAAGGCTCTGATCCCTACGAACGGGCCTTGGCCTATTACTCTTCTCGGGCCTATGGTTCTGATCTGGCATGGAAATGGGGGGTCAACGTCCTTCATCAGGAGGAGTATGCCAGCCTTATCCGTGATTCAGATGAGGCTCTCAGAAACTCCACCAGTATGATCGGTGTCATCATCGCCAACCACGTCCTGAGTGCAGTCGACGCACTTGTTTCCGGCCGACTGGGGATAGCCGGTCAAACTGAGCCTACACTTCAGTTCAGCCTGCTCCCCGGCCTCATGAACACCCGGGCATTCGGATTCCGGGTTCGCCTTCCTACCCCACTATCTCATGTCCCCTGAACAAACCGAACACCTCATCGCCAAAGCCCTGAAAAGATCTCAAAAAGGCCCACTAAAGGCCAAGGAGCTTGCGAAAGCCCTGGAGATATCGGGCGACGGTTACGGAGCTTTTCGCGATCTCCTCAAAAAGATGGAAGAGGCCGGTGCAATCTACCGGGTGAAGGGCCAGAGATACGCTATCCCGGAGAAAATCAACCTGAAGGTTGGTTTGCTTCAGGTGACCCGAGATGGAGACGGTTTCGTGGTAAGCGACGACGGTAGTCGCGACCTCTTTGTCCCGGGATCCCTCCTGGAGACCGGAATGGACGGTGACCGGGTCGTAGCCAGGGTGGAGGGAAAGCCAAGGGGAAGAAACCCCAACGGCCGGATTATCAAGATTCTGAATCGGGCTCACCCGACCATCGTGGGCACATTCCAGGAATCCAGGCGATTCGGGTACGTCAGCCCTCTCAACGACCGGCTTTTCCGAGACGTTTTGATTCCGGAGGGGGAGGAGGGAGGAGCGAAGACCGACGATATCGTCGTAGCTCGAATCTCCGCCTATGGGGACCTTAAACTGAACCCGATGGGCTCGGTGGAACGGGTCCTGGGGCCAGTGTCCCAACCAGGAGTGGACGTCCTTGCCATCCTTTTCGGCCACGGCCTGGACTTGGAATTCCCTAAGGAGGTAGAAGAGGCAGCCCAGCGTGTCGTCGAGAAGCGGGCGGAAGATAGTTGGGATGACAGGGTGGACCGAACCGATCTCCACATTTTCACCATCGACCCCTCAGACGCGAAGGATCACGACGACGCCCTTTCGATCGAACCCCTATCCGGCAATAGCTGGGAAGTGGGGATCCACATTGCCGACGTGTCCTACTATGTGGAAAAGGGAAGCCCTTTGGACCTCGAGGCATTGAGGCGGGGGACCAGCGTCTATCTGGTTGATCGAGTGGTTCCGATGCTCCCCCATGTGCTTTCCTCGGACCTCTGCTCTCTCCGGCCGGATTTGGATCGGGCAGCGGTGTCGCTATTTGTAACACTGGGGGCCGACGGTGGCGTCAGAAAGCACCATTTCGAGCGAACGAGGATTCGGAGCCGCCACCGCCTGGACTATGAGCAGACCCAGTCGGTCCTCACCGGAGAGGGGTCCATCGACCCCCGAACCGACAAGGATCTTCGGACTCTGGCCACCCTGGCTCGTACACTGAGGGAAAAGCGGATTCAGCGGGGATCCCTGGACTTCGATCTTCCGGAGGCCCGAGTGATCCTGGGAGACGACGGGGCCCCAATCGACATCCAGAAAGTGGTCCAACTCGAGAGCCATAGGCTGATCGAGGACTTCATGCTCCTGGCCAATGAGACCGTAGCCAGAGAGGCCGGAAAAAGGAAACTACCTATTCCTTTCCGGATTCATGACCCCCCGCCGCGGGACCGCCTCGAAGAGCTGAAGAGGTTCCTCATTACCTTAGGCCATCCCATTGGAAAAAAAGGCGTTACGGGTAAAGACCTCCAGAAGGTTCTAGCCAGGGTCGAGGGGAGGCCAGAGGCCGCCCTCGTCTCCACGGTGGTCCTTCGGTCAATGGCCAAAGCCCGGTACCAGGTGGACAACGTGGGCCACTTCGGACTGGGAGCTCAGGACTACACCCACTTCACTTCACCCATTCGGCGATACCCTGATCTCATGGTCCATCGGGTCATCATCCAGGCTCTGGTTCTAGGAGAGCCCATTCCAAGAGAGTGGGGGGGGGAATCTCTCGCCAAGGCCGCCGAGCGGTCTACGGAAAGAGAAGTAATGGCGGTCCGGGCGGAACGGGACAGTATAGCACTGAAGAAGGCCGAATTTATGGAACGGCACCTCGGTGAAGAGTTTTCCGGGACGGTCAGCAGTGTAACGACCTTTGGCATTTTTGTTCTTTTGGACGAATACTATGTGGAGGGGCTTGTGCACGTGAACTCTCTGATGGACGATTATTACGTCCTTCGGGAACGTGAGTATGCCCTGGTGGGCGAACGGACCGGTCGGCGGTTTAGGCTGGGTGACGCCCTGAAGGTTCAGGTGAGCCGAGTGAATCGACTGGAGCGGAAAATCGATTTCGTGCTCGCCGGCAGTCCACACCCCTCCGAGGTTTGACACTTAACCTCCAGGGGATTTAACCTGAATATTCCTCTTACCCGGTGACCATCGGAGGGCTATGGCTACGGGGAACACACTGGTCTATTTCACAGTTGGAAAACAATCGCCACCCGGGATTATCCGGCGATTCGGCGATTCCCACGGGCTTGAACTGATCCAGGCCGAATCCAGGGCCGAAGTGATGGCTCTTCTCAATCGCTCGTTCCCGGCCTGTCTGGTCCTGGACGCATCGGTGGAGTCGAAGGCCGCCCTGGAACTATGCGCGGCTATCAAGGCTGATGCCTTCACCTCCATTGTACCCACGGTGGTGTTGGTCTCCGACCGATTGGAAGGCCCCGGAGCGTCACCTTCAGCAGGTCTTCAGGCCGGGGCGGACGAAGTCGTAAGCGACCTGGTTTCCGAAGAAGAAAGGTCCCTTCGGCTCGAGTTGGTCCTCCGAAGGGCCGCTCGGGACGTCAACGTCCACCCGACCACCCGGCTTCCGGGGACAGGGCAAATCGAGCGGGATTTCGCTTCAAGGATGGCCGACGGAACCCATTTCGCCGTTTGTTACGCTGATCTGGACCATTTCAAAGAATTCAATGATCGGTACGGGTATAACCTTGGGGACTCGGTCATCTACCTGACTTCCAGGATCCTTCGGGACGTGGTGCGATCGCTGTCACCGGGGGGCTTTGTGGGGCATATCGGTGGCGACGACTTCATCTTCAACGTCCCGCTCAATCGCTTGGAAGCAGTATGTGACGAAGTCATCCAGCTCTTTGACGAACTGATTCCCTACCAGTACACCGTAGAGGACCGGAGGGCCGGGTACTTCCTCGGAAAGGACCGAAGGGGAACCGTCCACCGGATACCCCTCATGACTCTGTCGATTGGGGTGGTAACAAACTATATCCAGAAATTCTCGCATACCGCCCAGGTGAGCGAACTTGCTGCAGAGATGAAGACATACGCCAAGACTCTCCCTGGATCAGTCTACGTGGTGGACCGACGGGGAATTGCCGGCGCGCCGCACTCCGGGGCTCCGAAGAACCGTGCCATGGACAACCGGGGCACGCCTCCGCGCCCTGGTTGATCCACCCCGTGACCTCCGTTCCTGGACCCGAACCTCACGCAGAGTGAAAAAAGCCATGATTGTCGAGTGCCCAGCCTGTAACACGATCTTCCCCGTGGATCCGAAGAAGGTCCCTACCGGCGGAATCGATGCCCGCTGCAGTGTTTGCAGTGAAGTCTTTTTTGTGGCTCCTCCAGAACCAGAGGCGGAAGTTTTTGAACCCGAAGTGGAGGTTATCGAGCCTGAAGTGGAGGCTCCGGAGCCATCAATCGATGAACCCGCCTTCGATGCACCGACCGAGGACCTGGTCGAAGAGGAGCTACCTCCCGTAATCGAGGTCGACCTTGAACCCGAAACGAACTTCGAGGTGGAGGTAGAGCCGATTGAGAGGGAGCCCTCTTTCGAGGAACAAGTGGGCTCTCTCGGAACCGAAGCGGTGCCCGAATTCGGCGACGGCCTGGAGCCGGGCTATGTCCCGGAAGAGACTCTCGAGCCAGAGCCTGTTTTTGAGACCGCCGAAGCCACCTTCGAGAAGGTCGAAGAGAGCGTCGTCGAAGCGACTGAGAGCGTTGTGGAGGCGACTGAGAGCTTCCCAGCGGCCGCGGACACCGAAACCACCGAGGTGGTGGAAGAGGTGGAAGAGGTGGCAAAGATCGTGGAGGAAATTCCTGAGGGCCCGACGATTTCGGCCCCGGTCTTCGGCAAGCGGGACCCCATGGAAAAGGCTCAGCGCCTCGCCCGGGTCCTGGTTTCGGACATCATCCTCTACAACCCGGATCGGCACCATACGGCAACGGAGACCGGCCGGGTCAAGGAGGAGTTCGAGGAAGAGATCCAGAAGTCCTGGAGCGAATACGTGGAGCAGGTAGGCGAAGAAGTCGCCGATACCACCCCCTACTTCAACGACGCTTTGAATGAGATTCTGGCGAAGGGTGAAAAGGTTTTCTGAGGGCCGGGGTTGAGACCAACCCCCTTTTGAGGCTGCAACCGATTGTGAAATAGAGAGTTCTCTGGTTGATGCCTACCCCGGGCCTGGGTATATTCCTGCCAGCTTCCTGAGGGGTCGCCTAATGCGGTGGCCCCTCTTGTACATTCCCGCAATCCTGTCCGCGTTCTGGATCGTGCCCATGACCAATGAGTTGCTGGATCAGCTGTCCGCTGCCCGAGCCAGAATCTCCGAGCTCCGGGGGTATCTTTGACATCGCAAATCGTGCGGTAGAAATCCAGGGCCTGGAAGAGGCCATGGCCTCCCCAACCTTTTGGGATAATCCGGACGCAGCCCGAAACACCATCGAAAAAGCCAACAAACTGAAATCCTGGGTCGAGCCTTGGCGGGAAGTGGCGAAGAGAGCCGAGGAGCTCCAGGAAATGGCCGAACTCCTGGCTGTAGACCCTGATGAAGAGTTGGCTGGGGAGTGGGCTCAGGAGTTGGGGGGAGTGATCAAGTCCCTCGAGGCGCTGGAGCTCAAGACCATGCTTCAGGGAGAGGACGATCACCGGAACGCCATCCTTACAGTGCATCCGGGTGCCGGAGGGACTGAATCCCAGGACTGGGCAGAGATGTTGCTCCGGATGTATACGCGTTGGGCCGAACGACGGGGGTTCTCCGTCTCCGTTCTGGACCTCCAACCGGCTGAAGAGGCGGGAATCAAGAGCGCCAGCTTGGAGATTTCGGGTGACCACGTCTACGGGTACCTGAAAGCGGAGAAGGGAGTCCACCGGCTCGTGCGGATTTCTCCGTTCGATTCCCAGTCCCGGCGGCACACCTCCTTCGCCTCGGTCTTCGTCTACCCGGAAGTGGACGATGAGATCGAAGTGGAGGTGGACGAGTCGGACCTCCGAGTGGATACCTATCGAGCCTCCGGAGCCGGTGGGCAGCACGTCAACAAAACGGACTCAGCTGTGCGCCTCACCCACCTGCCGACGGGAATCGTAGTTTCCTGCCAGCAGGAACGTTCTCAGCACAAGAACCGTAGCACAGCCATGAAGATGTTGAAGGCAGCCCTCTACGAGCATGCCCTCCGGGCTCAGGAGGAAGAGAAACAGGCTATTGAAGCCACAAAGACCGATATCGGGTGGGGTAGCCAGATTCGCTCCTATGTTTTTGCCCCCTATACGATGGTGAATGATCACCGGACGGAGATGAAGGCCGGGGACGTCCAAGGTGTTATGGACGGGAAGCTCGACCCTTTCATTGAGTCCTTCCTCAAGAAATTCGGCGCAGTGACAAAAGCGTGATAAGAGCATGACAAAATCATGATTGATGAACTGAACCAGGTCATGAAGGTTCGGCGGGAAAAGCTGGACCTTCTCAAGGAAAAGGGCATCGAACCCTTCGCCTACCGATACGAGAGAACCCACGAAGCCGGTCAGGCCCGGGAGCTGTTCCAGTCCGAAGAGGCCGCCGGGACCCTGGGCGAAGACGGCCGCGGCCCGTCGGTGCGTACGGCGGGGCGGCTCAAAAGCTTCCGTGGCCACGGGAAAACCGCCTTCGGCCACGTGGAAGACGGGACCGGAACTCTCCAGGTGTATTTCCGGAAGGACGTTTTGGGCGAAGACGCCTTCCAGACCATCATGGATCTGGTGGACCTGGGAGACTGGATCGGAGTTGAAGGCCCCCTGTTCCGAACCAGAACTGGAGAGGTCACGGTCAGAGCGACCGGCTGGGAGTTCCTGGCCAAATCCCTCCGGCCGCTTCCTTACGGGAAATCCGAGGAAGACCCGGAAACAGGAGAACGCATCGTACACAGCGGTTTCTCCGACATCGAATCTCGTTACCGCCAAAGATATGCGGACCTGGCGGTTCACCCGGAGGTCCGGGAGGTGTTCCGGGCCCGAAGCCAGATGGTGACGGCGGTTCGGGAATTCATGGACGGGGAAAACTTCCTTGAAGTGGAGACGCCGGCCCTTCAGCCCCTCTACGGGGGCGCCACGGCCCGGCCCTTCGTGACCAAGCACAATGCTCTCGATCGAACCATGTACATGAGAATCGCCGATGAGCTCTATCTCAAGCGGCTCATCGTGGGTGGATTCGACCGGGTCTACGAAATCGCCAAAGACTTCAGGAACGAGGGGCTTTCCCGCTTTCACAACCCCGAGTTCACCATGCTGGAGTTCTATCAGGCTTTTGCCGACTACCATGACATGATGGACCAGGTGGAGCGACTCATCGTCCACGTTGCCGATCGGGTTCTCGGCAGCCGGACCGCCTCCTACCAGGGCCAGGAGATAAGCTTCGAGCCACCTTTCAAGCGGATTCGGTTGGTGGATTCCCTCGCTGACGCCCTGGGTGCCGACCCCATGGAGATGGAAGAGGCCGATCTCAAGGACCGGGCTCGGAAACTCAAAATCCCCGAGCTGGACGGAGCCGGAAGGGGAAAGCTACTGGACAAACTCTTCGAAGCCCTGGTTCAGGAAGAACTAACTCAACCGACGTTCGTCCTGGACCACCCCAAAGAGCTCAGCCCCCTGGCAAAGGGCCATCGGGACTACGAGCCACTTACGGAACGGTTCGAGCTTTTTGTGGTAGGGCAGGAGGTGGCTAATGCCTTCTCCGAGCTCAACGACCCCATCGACCAGCGAAAACGTTTCGAGGAGCAATCGGGCTTGATGGCTCGGGGAGACGACGAAGCTCACCAGGTGGACGAGGATTACATCCGGGCCCTCGAGTACGGGCTCCCGCCCACCGGGGGAGTCGGAATGGGCTTGGATCGACTCGCAATGCTCCTCACCGATCAGGCCTCAATCCGGGATGTGATCCTCTTCCCGGTCCTTCGAACGGAGGAGTAGGGGGCTCCGGGCCCCGATGAATCCTTATGAAGCTTGCCTGGGACATCGCTCGACGATATCTGGCTCCCCGCAGGGGCGGGAGGTTCCTGTCGTTCATCACCTGGGTCTCCCTGGGTGGGGTCACCGTGGGAGTGACCGCTCTTATCGTCGTGATCGCTGTCATGACTGGAGCCAAAGAGGACTTCCAGGATAAGATCCTCGATGTGAATCCCCACGTACTGGTCCTGGAGTATTTCGGTGGGTCCCTCCGGATGGAGGACTGGCGGCCGGTTCTGGATTCGATCCGGGAAGTGGAAGGAGTGGTTACAGCCACGCCCTTCGCCCTCACGCAGGTCGCCCTCACAACCACGGAAGACTACGCCCAACCGGCCCAACTTTATGGCATCGATCTGGGAAGCCTTGGTGAGGCCGCAACGGGAATAGAGGAGCGGATCCGCTCCGGGGAACTCCCCCTGGGTGAGACTGAGTCGGGCCTTCCGCCACTGCTCATCGGGTCGGGGTTGGCGGAGCGGATGCTCATCTTTGCCAAAGACACCGTCCTGCTCATGTCCATGGAGAACATCCAACGGGATCCATTCGGTGGATACAGGCCGGCCATGCGGGAGTTCGAGGTCACCGGGCACTTCACTACCGGTATGTACGAGTACGATATCGGGAATCTCTACGCTCATCTGACCGACGTTCAGGACCTCATGGGGACACTGGACGTGGATCAGATTTCCGGGATCGGTGTCCGGACAACTGACGCGTGGTCGGCCCCGGAGTTGGCTTCCAAACTCCAGGAGCGCCTTGGCTTCCCCTACGACGCACAATCCTGGGCCGAAACCAACCGGGCCCTTTTCTCGGCCCTGGCCCTCGAAAAACTGGCCATGTGGGTAATCCTCTTCCTGATCGTTGTGGTAGCCTCCTTCAATATCGTCAGCACGCTGGTGATGGTCGTAGTGGACCGAACCCGGGAGATCGGCATCCTCAAGTCCATGGGCATGACCAACAAACGCATCCTACGGGTCTTCGTACTCCAGGGGGTTTGGATCGGAGTGATCGGGACGTCGATCGGGACTGCCCTGGGATGTTTCCTGGCTTGGCTTCTGGATACCTACGAGATCATCAAGATCCCACCGGATGTGTATTTCGTGGACCGCCTCCCGGTGGCCCTGCACTTCTCGGATGTTCTCGTGATCTTCCTGGCGAGCGTGGCTGTGGCTTTTGCGGCCACCATATATCCTGCCCGCCAGGCCGCGAGCCTCGAGCCGGTGGAGGCCATTCGCCATGAATAGCTCAGCGCCCACTTCTCCCAACGCCACCGGAGAGATGCCGCCGCTGGAGGCCCAGGCCCTGAAGAAGTCCTTCATCGCCGGTGACGGGAGCGAACTCAGGATTTTGAAGGGGGTGGATCTCACGGTTTCGGCAGGGGAAGTCGTAGCCATTGTTGGTGCCAGCGGCGTCGGGAAATCCACCCTTCTTCATCTACTTGGAGCGCTGGATCGCCCAACGGACGGGAAAGTCGTTGTTGGCGGGGAAGCACTGTCGGAAATGGACCAGGATGCCAGGGCGAGGATCAGGAATCGCTTTGTCGGCTTCGTGTTTCAGTTCCACCACCTGCTGCGAGACTTCTCTGCACTGGAAAACGTGGCCTTCCCATGCCGGATCAGTGGAAGCTCCCGGGACGAATCGATGGACCGTGCCCGGGAGTTGCTGGATTCCGTGGGCCTCTCCCACCGCCTGGATCATATGCCGACCCAACTCTCGGGTGGGGAGCAACAACGGGTCGCCGTGGCTCGGGCCTTAGCCAACGACCCTCTGATCCTCCTGGCTGATGAGCCTTCTGGGAATCTGGACGCCTATACGAGCCGGGACCTGCACGAATTGCTCTTCCGGTTGAGGGAGGAGCAGGGCACATCCATGGTCCTGGTGACCCACAATCTGGATCTCGCAAGAAAGTCGGATCGGATCTTGGAGCTCAAAGACGGGTTTCTCCATAACGGCGAGCCGCAAGACGGCTCTGAGGCCTTTTCGGGGGGCGCGTAGATTGGTGGAAAAGGATCAACCGGAGAACGTGTGCGACAACTGCGGAGAACCCGGAGCTGTCGTTCACCTGACTCGGGTGGAAAACGAAGAGACGACGACGACCCACCTCTGTGAGAAGTGCGCCGCTGAGAAGGGGATTCAGACCTCGATCAAGTCCCCCAACCTCCCCCTGACCGACTTTCTGGCAAAGATGGGTGGGGACAATCTCTTCGAAGCCGAAGGAAGTCCCCAGGAGGATCTCTCCTGTCCCTTCTGTGGCCTCTCCACAGCCGATTTCAAACGCCTGGGGCGCTTGGGGTGCCCCCAATGCTATTCCACCTTCGAGACCTATCTGAGGGGCCTCCTGAGGCGGATCCACGGGAGCACCCAGCACGTGGGCAAGGTCTACCTCCCCCCAGACCCCAGCGTTTCGGACCGGGAGCAACGTCTGACCGCCCTGCGTCGGAAATTGTCCCGGGCTGTTGAGACGGAAGATTTCGAAAGAGCCGCCGAACTCCGGGATCAGATCCGGACCCTCGAGCCAGCGACCTGAGCCACACATGGATGATTTGATCACGATCCCGGACTACGGATTGGGTTGGTTGGACGCCAGCGGCCCGAAGTCGGACATCGTTCTCTCCACCCGGGTCCGGCTTGCCCGGAACCTCCAGGGCCATGCCTTCGGCCCCAGGGCGCGGGTGAATGACAGGGAGGCTGTCCTGGGCCAGATCAAAACGGCAAAGGACGCATGCGGGTGCCTGAAGGGTGCCACCCTCTTTGAGTTGGCCGAAGTCGCCCCGAGGACCCAGCAAATCCTCTTGGAACGGCGACTCGTTTCCGAGGATCTTCTGGGCGGGCCGAAGGGGCCTCCCTCTCGGGGATCGGCCGTGGTTCTTTCGGCCACGGAACCCACCAGTGTCATGGTAAACGAGGAGGACCACCTCCGACTCCAATCTCTTCTTTCTGGACTCCGGCTCCAGGACGCCTGGACGCTGGTGGATCGGGTCGATGAGGAACTCGGTACCCAGCTTCCCATGGCCTACCACCAGGAGTTCGGGTTCCTGACCAGCTGCCCCACCAACGTCGGGACAGGGCTGAGAGCCTCGGTTCTCATGCATCTTCCGGGGCTGGTTCTGACCAAGGAGATCGGACAGGTCCTCAAGGGTTTGAACCAGGTCGGCCTGACATTCCGAGGCCTTTATGGCGAGGGCTCGGAGGTGGTGGGGAACTTCTTCCAACTGTCCAACCAGACGACCCTGGGGAAGACGGAGGAAGACCTGGTCGATCATCTGGACCAGATCGTGAGACAGGTGATTCAGTATGAGGAACAAGCCAGGCAGGTTTTGCTCAAAGAAGCCGCCGCGGTGACCCAGGACAAAATATGGCGGGCCTATGGCTTACTCCGGTTCGCCCGGTCCCTTTCTTTCGAAGAACTGGTAAACCTTCTGAGCGGCGTTCGCCTTGGCGCCAGCCTGAAACTTCTCCCGGGTCTTCGAGTATATACCGTAAACAAAATCATGATCTACTCGCAGACCGCTCATCTCGAGCAGGCAGCGGGTCGCGATCTTCCCCCTCCCGAGTGTGACGCGCACAGAGCGAGTTATGTGCGACGGGTCCTGGCCAAGGAGGGGGTAGTTTCTTTCGACGAGGAAAGCAGTCCCGAGAGCCCATGAATTACAACTTCACCGACCGCGTTCGAAAAGTTCTGGCCATGGCCAGAGAAGAGGCCATCCGGCTCCAGCATGACTATGTGGGAACCGAGCACATCCTCCTGGGCCTGATCCGGGAAGGGGAGGGTGTAGCCGCTGCCGTTCTCACGAAACTCACCGTGGACCTGGATGCGATTCACGAGGGGGTGGAAGAGTCGGTGCGAAAGGGCAAAGCCACCATCGCCCTTGGAGAGCTCCCCTATACATCTCGGGCGAAGAAGGTGCTGGAATACGCCATGGCTGAGGCTCGGGAAATGAGCCACTCCTACGTGGGAACGGAGCATCTCCTTCTCGGGCTTCTTCGGGAAGAGAAGGGAATCGCGGCTCAGGTCCTCAATTCCCTGGGGGTCACCCTGGAGGAAGCGAGGTCCGAAACCGTCAAGATCCTGGGCTCGGACGTCGGCCCCGCTGAGCCCGCCGGCATCGGCGGAGTGATTCCCGGAACCGACACTCCGGCAGGGAAGGGAGACAAGAAATCCAAGACTCCTGCCCTGGATCATTTCTGCCGGGACCTCACCGATCTGGCAGGTCGTGGAGAACTCGATCCAACCATTGGGCGCCTTGATGAGATCGAAAGGGTGGTGGAGATCCTCTGTCGCCGGAAAAAGAACAATCCGGTCCTCATCGGAGAGCCCGGCGTGGGAAAAACCGCCATCGTGGAGGGCCTTGCCCAACTCATCTCCCGGGGGGAGGTGACGGAGGCCCTCAAAGACCATAGGGTCCTTGCCCTTGATATGGCCGCCGTCATCGCCGGCACCAAGTATCGAGGGCAGTTCGAGGAACGGCTAAAAGCAGTGATGAACGAAATCTCCCAGAACCGGACCGTGGTCCTGTTCATCGACGAGCTTCACACGCTGGTCGGGGCGGGCGCGGCGGAGGGAGCCATCGACGCTTCAAATATGTTGAAGCCGGCCTTGGCCCGGGGGGAGTTGCAGTGCATCGGCGCATCGACGCTGAACGAATACAGGAAATACATCGAGAAGGACGGGGCCCTGGAACGGAGATTCCAGCCCATTATCGTGGATCCTCCCACGGTGGAAGAGACGGTTGAGATCCTCAAGGGGCTCCGGCCGCACTATGAGGATCATCACCGAGTCACCTTCCCGGACGAAGCACTGGATCAATCCGCCCGCCTCTCCGACCGGTACATCACCGACCGCTTTCTGCCCGACAAAGCCATCGATGTGATCGATGAGGCTGGTGCCAGAGCCCGCATCGCCAGTCAGGTTCCGCCCCCGGAGGTCGAGGAACTGGAAGAGTCCCTCGCCGAGATCGCCGAGAAGAAGGAAGAGGCCATCCGGGATCAGGACTTCGAAAAAGCTGCCGAGTTGAGGGACAGGGAACGGGAGCTTCAGGACGAGATCCGGAGCCGGAAAGAGGCCTGGGAGGAGGAGCGCAGGCAGCACCGCCCCGAAATCGGCGAAGAGGAAGTGGCCTTTATCGTCAGCCGTTGGACGGGCATTCCGATTACCCGCCTTCAGCAAGCCGAAACGGATCGTCTGGTCCACATGGAGGATGAGATCCACAAGAGGGTGGTGGGTCAGGATGATGCCATCGCCTCGATCTCCAGGGCCATTCGGCGGAGCAGAGCCGGCCTCAAAGATCCCCGGCGACCCATCGGTTCTTTCATTTTCAGCGGACCCACAGGGGTGGGGAAGACCGAACTGGCCCGTGCTCTGGCAGAGTTCCTCTTTTCCGATCGAGAAGCTCTTATCCGGGTGGACATGAGTGAGTACATGGAGAAGTTCTCCGTGTCACGACTCATCGGTGCCCCCCCGGGCTATGTAGGGTATGAGGATTCCGGCGCTCTCACCAAGGCCGTGCGAAGACGACCCTACTCGGTCGTTCTATTGGATGAAATCGAGAAGGCCCACCCGGATATCTTCAATATTCTCCTCCAGGTGCTGGACGAGGGACATCTCACGGACAACTACGGGCGGGTCATTGATTTCAAGAACACTGTTCTTATCATGACCTCCAACCTTGGCGCCCGGGAAATTTCCAAGGGCGGCGGACTCGGTTTCCATACCCAGGATCCGAAGTCCACCTACGAGATTATTCGGGACAAGGTAAAGATCGAGGTGGAACGGGCTTTTAATCCGGAATTTTTGAACCGGGTTGATGATACCATCGTTTTCCACCCTCTTACGAGGGAAGAAATCGGGCAGATCGTCCATATCCTCCTGGGGGACGTACGCGACCGCCTGGCGGAGGAGCGGCTCACGCTGGAGCTCTCCGACGCGGCGGTGGAGTTTCTTGTGGAGAAGGGCTTCGATGAGAAATTCGGGGCAAGGCCTTTGCGGCGGGCGATTCAGAGGTACCTTGAGGATCCACTCTCGGAGAAAATCCTCCTTGCTGAGTTTGCGAAGGGGGATGAAATCGGTGTGGATGTGAATGCCGAAGGAGAAGAGCTCTGACTTGCGGCCACGTCCCCAACCAAGACCTGACGGTTAGAAACAGCAGGGGAAAAGACACAACAATGCTTTTCTTCAAAGCCACCTTCAGCAAAAGGACTTGGATTGCCGCTTTGGCTTTCTTTGTTCTGGGTGGCGCAAGCCGGCTAGAGGCGCAGGACAACCCCACAACAACCGGCGTCCCTGACGTACAGATAGATTCCATCGCGGTGGTGGGAAACTCCCGCCTGGCGGTAGCGACCATCGTTGGAACCCTGGGATTTCAGGCAGGGAGTGTAGTCACCTACCGTGAGATCCAGACAGGCATCAAAGCCCTCTTCGCTACCGGTCAGTTCGCCGACATCGTTGTGCGGGCGGAGGGCGCGGCTAACGAACCCGTGACCCTGGTTCTGGAGGTGGAGGAGCAGCTCCTTGTTCGGCGGGTGGACATCGTGGGGCTGCAAAACGCCTCGGAATCGACGGTCAGGGATACGACCGGACTGCAGGCGAACCAGCCTTACTCCCCCGTCCGGGTGATGGCTGCCAAAGAGTTCATCCGTTCGGAACTGTCAAAAAAAGGGATTCCCTTCGCCCGCATCGAAGAGACCATGGCTGATGTGGAAGGCGAACCAGGCCATGTGACCCTCCTCCTGGAAGTGGAGGAGGGAAACAGGATCACCATCGCCGAAGTGGTGGTGGTGGGGAATGAGGCCCTGACTGACCAGGAAATCGTAGGGGCCATGAGTACCAAGAAGGAAGGGTTCTTCTGGTTCCGGGGTGGTTCCTATGATGCCCAGGCGTTCCAGATGGATCTGGTCGACGCCATTCCGGCCCTGTACCGCCGCCACGGACACATCGATTTCGTGGTTCTTTCCGACACCCTCGTCGTCGATCCCCAGACCGGGAAAACCCGCGTCGAACTGGTGGTGGACGAGGGTCCGCAGTACCACCTTTCCGAGTTCGTGATCGAGGGCAACCGCCATTTCACAACGGAGCAAATCGAGCTCTACTTCGCCCGCCAGGAAGGTGGCCTACTGAGCACGCTGGGCCTCGGTGGTGAGTCGGAAGAGGAGGCGGATTTCTTCGACGCCCAGAAGTTCGAAGAGGCGGTTTTCGACGTTCGACAGGCATACAACAACGAAGGGTACCTCTACGCTAAGGTCGAACCCTGGATCGAGAAGCTCGATGCGGTGGAGGGGGAACCGCCCATGGTCCGGGCCGGGTGGCTGATCACCGAACAGAATCCTGCCTACATCAACAAGATCCGGATTGTTGGCAACGAATACACTCATGAGCGAGTTATTCGGGAGAGGATCTACGCCCTCCCCGGAGACGTGTACAGCCAGGACCGTCTCCTCCAAAGCTACCAGAGCATCGGCGCTCTGGGGTTTTTCGAACAACCCATGCCGCTCCCTGATATCGTGCCGGATGACATTACAGGTGACGTGGATATCACGTTCTATGTGGAGGAGAAGCAGACCGGCTCCATCAACTTCGGGACCGCCGTCGGCGGCGGAACCGGTGTGTCAGGGTTCCTGGGATATGACCAGCCGAACCTCTTTGGGCAGGCCAAGCAGGGGCATCTTCGCTGGGATTTCGGCCGCTACATCAACTCCTTCACGCTTTCCTTCACCGACCCGGCCTTGTGGCAGTCCAGGACAAGTGGAACCCTGTCCCTCTTCAGTTCCAGAGACCGGTTTTTCCAGTTCGCCACGGGTAGCCGAAAGCGGCAAGGATTTTCCTTCCGGCTCGGCTTCCCGGTCCCATGGTCTCTCCGGACCCAGTTGATGGTCGGGTATTCTTTGGCCAGGACCGAGTACAAGCTGTTCAGCAGTACCGACGACACATCGCTGTTTGGTCTTCCTCCGGGGACTCAGAGCCAGATCTCCATTGGAATCACCAGAAACAACCTCAACCACCCGATCTTCCCAACCATGGGCTCCCGGCAGAGCTGGAATTCGGAGTTCAACGGAGGAATCCTGGGAGGGGACGGTGATTTCCTCCGGCACCTGTTGGAAAGCGCCTGGTACGTCCCGATCGGACAGGTAGGGGGCGACACCCCCGGATCCAGCGCCATCCGGTTCACCTTGGGGCTTCACCTGAAAGCCGGGGCGGTGTTTGGGGACGTTTCGAACTTCCCCTTCGACCGGTTCTGGATGGGTGGAGTTCAATTCGGCGAGAACCTGAGGGGCTACGATGAGACCTCTATCACGCCTTTGGGGTACTACCCTGAGAGGTCGAGAGAAATCGCCGACATTCAACGGCTGGGGAATGCATTTTTGTCCGCCACTGGCGAGTTTGCGATTCGGGTGAGTGACAACATTTCCCTCTCAAGCTTCTTCGACGTCGGGAATGTCTGGTCCGATCCGAAGAGCATTGATCCAAGTCGCCTCTTCCGTGGAGCGGGTTTGGGTGTACAATTGGTGACGCCATTTGGGCCAATTGGACTGGACTACGCCTACGGTTTCGACAAAACCGAACCGGGTTGGCAGCTCCACTTCAGGATGGGCCCGGGGTTCTAAGAAAAACATGAGGCCGCCCGTCAACAGGCCTCCTGCAGAAACGTGGAGATTATCTGATGCGTGCCATTAAGGTTTTTTTGCCCGTACTTTTGGTCCTGGCCCTGGCCTCGGCGGCCTCGGCCCAGGCCAACCTCAAGATCGGGTATATCGATTCCCAAGCCATTTTGGAACAGGATCCCTCTGCCCAGACGGCTCAACAGCAGTTCGAGGCTTCCTTGGCGACCTACCAGGCTGAGGTTCAGCAACTGGGTGAGGATCTCCAGAGGCTGGTGGAGCAGTACGAGCAGCAACAGGCCATGCTCTCGGACGATGCCAAAGCGAACCGAGAGGAAGAAATCCGGCTCAAACAGGCCCAATACCAGCAGAGGATCACCGAACTGGAGCAGCAGGCCGGTGTCCGGCAGGCTGAGCTTGTTGAACCGGTGATGGAGAGAATCACTGCGGCCATCGAGGACATTCGGGCCGAAGGCAACTATTCGATGATTTTTGATGTCGCAGCCCAAGGGATCATTTCGGCCGATCCTGCTCTCGACCTCACGGCTGAGGTGGTCAGAAGGCTTCAAACTGCGGTCGCACCCGGTGGTTCGGACCGGCTTTAGGACCTGTTCCTGGCCGAAATGTCATGGAGCCCACTGGCCTTCCGAGAGGAAGGCCAGTGGGCTCTCTTTCTTGTCCTTGGGCTCCGGTTGCCTGATGGGCGGAAGTCAACTCTGGCGTTAAAAAGGACGGGCCCGTGACGGACGTTGTGAAGGGTATCCAGGAAGGTCCAACTCTTTCGGCCGGCCAGGTGGCGAAGCTGGCAGGAGGACGAATCGAGGGGGATCCCTCGGTTCAGGTCAGTGGGATCGCGCCCCTCAGCCAGGCCCGGGCGGACGATCTTGGCTTCCTCACCACCCCCAGGTACCTTCGGGATTTCGATGGAACCGAGGCGGGGGTTCTCCTGGTCAGCCAGGCACTGGCCGCCGCAGTTGAGACCCACCCGAGCCGGGTGGTGGTGGAAGACCCCCGGCAAGCGGTTCTCCCCCTACTCGCCCACTTCTTCCCAGAGGCCCCGCCTGAACCGGGCATCCACCCGACTGCGGTCCTGGGGAAGGGTGTCGCATTGGGGAAAGAGCTCACCATAGGCCCCTACGCCGTAATCGGCGACGGGACGTCGTTGGGGGATGGGGTACGACTCGGTGCCCACTCGGTGGTAGGAGAGAATTGCGTGGTCGGGAACCAGTCGGTTCTTCACCCCCACGTGGTCCTGTACCCGAACACAGTCCTTGGATCGAGGGTCGTACTCCATGCCGGAGTACGCATCGGTGCAGACGGATTCGGCTACGTTCCGGCGGAGGGGGGAATTCGGAAGGTACCTCAGGTTGGAGCCTGTGTGATCGGGGATGACGTGGAGGTGGGCGCCAACAGCTGTGTCGACCGGGGTTCTATCGGGCGAACGGAAATCGGCGCCTCCACCAAGATCGACAATCTGGTCCAGGTGGGTCACAACGTCAGGGTCGGTCGGTCGGTTTTGATAGCGGCCCAAGTCGGAATAGGCGGATCCATCGATATCGGGGATGGCACGATGATCGGTGGACAAGCTGGCCTCGCCGGTCATCTGGATATCGGAGCCGGAGCGAAATTGGCCGCTCAAACGGGCGTGATCGGTGACGTGCCTGCAGGCAGGACCGTCGCGGGGTTTCCCGCACGGGAGAACCGGGAGTTCCTTCGGGCCACCGCGAATCTCTACAGACTCCCGGATGCGCTTAAGCGAGTGAAGGGCCTTGAAGAACGGCTGGCCCGGCTGGAAGAATCCGAAGAAGCTTGAGCACAAGGTCCCAGAACACCCTCGGTTATGTTAGATTATCCGGGCTATACTCCAAATTTCTCGGGGCATCAGGCGGCTTGATCCACTCCTCTGAAGCCGCAAAAAGCGTACAGGTCTGAGGCGAATGAGCCACGGTAATCAGCACACCATCAAGAAAACGGTCTCAGTACAGGGGATCGGGGTCCACTCCGGCGCTCCAGCGACCCTTACCTTCCTCCCAGCCGATGCCGGGACCGGAATTCGTTTCAAGCGGACCGACCTGGAGGGAGGCCCGGAAATCCAGGCAGATCTTGGCCATGTAGTAGGAACGGAACTGGGAACCACTATCGGGGAGGGCGAGGCCAAGGTTCAGACCGTCGAGCACGTGATGGCCGCTCTCGCCGCCATGAGGGTGGACAACGCCCTTTTGGAGCTTTCAGGACCCGAACCCCCGATTCTCGACGGATCCTTTGCCCAGTATCTGAAAGCACTCGAAGAAGTGGGAGTCGAAGATCAGGGATCACCTCGGGCTGTGATCCAGCTTCCGGAACCGATCACTCTCAAGCTGGATTCGGGTGAGTTCTACGTTGCCTCCCCTGGGGATGGCCTACGGATTTCAGCCACCATCGAATTCGACCACCCGGGCATCGGCCGTCAGTTCGGGACCTTCTATTTCAGCGAGGGTGCGTTTGCACAGGAGATAGCCCCGGCCAGGACCTTCGGCTTCAAGTCCGACGCGGAGATCCTCCATGCCCGGGGCCTGGCCCTGGGAGCCTCGTTGGAGAACACTGTTGTTCTGGATGAGAAAGGTGTGCTGAACGACGAACTGAGGTTCCCTGACGAATTCCTCCGTCACAAGGTAGGAGATATGGTGGGGGACCTTTCGCTTCTGGGCGCCTCACTGGACCTCCACATCGTCGCTGAACGCCCGAGCCATCATGGGAACGTCGCTTTGGCCCGGGCCATCAAGAAAGCTGTGGCCAGAGCCTCCGGTGCGCCGATTCTGGACGCGAAGCAGATCATGCAATACCTGCCGCACCGTTTCCCCATGCTCCTGGTGGACAGGATCGTAGAAGTGGAGACGGGAAAAAGGATCGTCGGCATCAAGAACGTGACCATCAACGAACCCTTCTTCCAGGGCCATTTTCCGGGTCACCCCATCATGCCCGGGGTCCTCATCATCGAAGCCATGGGGCAGGTCGGGGGCCTGCTCCTAATGGACGCTGTAGAGAAGCCGGAAGACTACATCGTTTACTTTATGGCCCTGGACAACGTGAAGTGGCGCCGCCCCGTGGTTCCGGGCGATCAGGTGGTTTTCGAATTGGAAATGCTCCAGTTCAAACGCCACATCTGCAAGATGAGAGGAAGAGGACTGGTGGATGGCAAGGTGGTAGCTGAGGCAGATCTAATGGCACGGATTGTAGAGCGATGAGTGATAAAGCATTGGGAACGGAGAGCACCCAGGAAACCATCATTCACCCTTCCGCCATCATCGACCCTGAAGCGGCTATCGGGGAAGGGGTGGAAATCGGGCCCTGGTCCATGATCGGCCCTCGGGTGACGGTGGGTGCCGGAACCCGTATCGGAGCCCACGTCCTGGTGGAGAAGGACACCACCATCGGTGCCGGCTGCCATTTGCATCAGGGTGCCGTCCTGGGCACAGACCCTCAGGACCTCAAGTATCGGGGTGAAGACACGGTCCTGGTGGTGGGCGACCGGACGGTAATCCGGGAGTACGCCACTCTGAACAGGGGTACGGCCGATCTCCGACGGACTGTGGTTGGAGACGATTGCCTCCTGATGGCCTATTCCCACATAGCCCACGACAGTCAGATTGGGAACCATGTGGTCATCGCCAATGCCGTGAATATGGCCGGACACGTCCTCATCGAAGACTGGGCCATTGTGGGAGGCCTTACCGCCATTCATCAATTCGCTCGAATCGGGGCCCACGCCTTTGTCGGTGGAGCTTCCAGAGTCTCTCAAGACGTGCCCCCCTATACAAGAGTGGCCGGAAGCCCCACGAAGCTCTATGGGTTGAACAGTATTGGCTTGGACCGAAGGGGGTTATCCCGGGAGGTTCGGCAGGCCCTGAAGAACGCCTACAGAGCAGTCTTCCAGGGAAGTCTCCCCCTCTCCCAGGGTTTGGAGCAAGCCGAAGCGGAAGCTGAGGATTTCCCTGAGGTCCGACATTTCCTTTCTTTCATCCGAACCAGTCAACGGGGAGTCACGACCTGATGTCCGAAACGTCCGGGGAGCTCCGAATCGGCGTTGTGGGGACTGGCAGTCTGGGCTTCCACCATGCCCGGATTCTCAGAGATGTTGCTCAGACCGAGATGAAAGGGTTTTTCGAGACCCGTCCAGAACGAGCGGATGAGGTGAGTCGTGAGCTGGGAATCGAGAGCCACGACACGCTGGAGAGTCTCCTGGACCGCGTGGACGCCTTGGTCGTAGCCGTTCCTACGATTGCCCACGAAGCGGTTTCGGTCCCTGCCCTGGAACGAGGTGTCCATGTACTCATCGAAAAGCCCATGGCGCCGGATCTGGATGCTGCTGACCGGATCCTCCAGGCAGCACAGGGAACAGGGGCCTTGGTCCAGATCGGACATGTTGAGAGGTTCAACCCGGCCATTCTCGCCGCCTCCGAGTACCTGGAGAGCCCTCTTTTCATCGAGTCCCACCGGATCGCACCGTTTGTGCCCAGAAGCACCGACGTTGCAGTGGTGCTGGACCTCATGATTCACGACGTGGATCTCGTCTGCGGCCTGGTGGGGGATCCCATCGAGGACATCGCAGCGACAGGCCTCCCCGTTCTGACCCCCAATGTTGATATCGCCAACGCCCGCCTGACCTTCAAGGGGGGCGCCGTTGCCAATCTCACTGCCAGTCGGGTCTCCCTCGAGAGGATGCGGAAACTCAGAATCTTCCAGCGGTCCGGATACCTGAGCCTGAACCTGGCCGACGGAACCGGTGAGTTTTTGCGCTTGAAGGAAGATCTCCCAAGCTTTTCCGGGGCCAGCGGTTTCCTGGACGGTATTCCCGAAGGGGGAATGGAAGCTCTGATCGAGCGAATTCCTCTGCAAGGAGAGCGGGTCGAGCCTCTCAGGAGTGAGCTGGAGAGCTTCCGGGACGCCTGTCTGGGGCACCGGGAGCCGGCAGTCTCAGGCGCCGACGGCCGGGAAGCCCTGGCGGTCACTCTTTCCATCGAGGATAGGATTCGGTCCCATGTCGCTCATTCGCATTCGGCGTAAGCGAAAAAAGGAGTGGATCGACGCCCAAAAGGGGAAGACCCCCAGGGCTCTGATCATGCTCTTTGCGGTGGTGATCTTGGTTGTCTGGTACCTGAGCTTTCGTTTCTGACCGGGAGCAAGCCGTGTCGGGCCGTCCGGCTATCCTGATGCTGGCCGGGGAAGACTCCGGGGACCTTCACGGTGCCCAGGTGGCCCGGGCCCTCCGTGAACGCTGGCCTTCAGCCACCCTCCTGGGACTGGGCGGAGACCGAATGGCGGCGGCGGGGGTGGAAATCCTGGTGGGCCTGGACCAACTCGCCGTCATGGGCTTTGCCGAGGTTGTCCGCCATCTCCCCTTCTTTCTGAAGTTGGAGAAGCGGCTGAAAACGCTTTTGGCCGAAGGCGGCATCGACCTCGTACTCCCCATCGACTACCCCGGCCTGAACCTTCGCATTTCTCGAGAAGCCAAGGCCCGGGGAATCCCGGTCCTCTACTACATCGCTCCCCAGGTATGGGCATGGAAGGCCAAGCGGGCCCATAGGCTCGCGGAGGACGCAGAGCGCATCGCCGTAATTCTTCCCTTCGAGGAGAAGATCTTTCGGGACGTTGGGGGCAGGCCGGTCTTCGTGGGGCACCCCCTCCTGGAGCACGGTGACGGGGGCCAGGACCGGGAGGATTTCTGTTCCGCCCAAAGCCTGGAAGCGGACCGCCCCATTCTCGCACTTTTCCCTGGATCCCGAAAACAGGAAGTCAGGAGACACTGGGAGCTGTTCTACCAAACGGGCATCCGGATTCGGGAAGAGAGGCCCGATGTCCAACTCGCCGTCGCCCAGGCTACCTCCATCGATCCCGAGAGCTTGATCCGGCCCGGAGTCACCGTAGTGGAGGATGGAGCGGGACTCCTGGCGCACGGAACGGCTGCCCTGGTGAAATCCGGGACCACCACATTGGAAGCGGCTTTGGCGGGGATTCCCTTTGTCACCGTATATAAAACCAACCCGCTGACATACTTCCTTGCCAAGAGGATGGTCAGGGTCCCCCACATCGCTTTGGCGAATCTGGTAGCCCGGGAGAGGGTGGTTCCGGAGGTCCTGCAGAGTGAGGCCACGCCGGAACATCTCCTTACCCTTCTTCGTCCCCTTCTCGATCCCGCGTCGAAAACGAGAAAAGCCACACTCGAGGGGTTGGCACGGATCAAGGATTCCCTCGGAACCCCCGGTGCATCTGGCCGGGTAGCGGATCTGGCGGTAGAGGTCCTCCGAAACCGGCCCGGGATTCCCGAGGCCCGGGAAGGGCGGGACTGACATGGACTGGAAAACCTTCCAATTCCGGATGTCCGGCTTTCTCGGCAGGGGCCTACTGGGCGCCTATTTCCCCTTTGTCCGCTGTAAGAAAGAGGGCGCCGAACACTTTTTGCCGTTTCGTCGGGAGGGGAAGCCCTTCATCTTTGCCTTCTGGCACGGCCAGCTCCTGTCCCTGGTTCACCACCACAGGAACGAGGGAATCGTGGTGCTGGTGAGTGAACACTCGGATGGAGAGTACACCACCCAGATCATCCACCGGCACGGCTTTGAGACGGCCCGAGGGTCCAGTTCCCGAGGAGGGGCGAAGGGGTTGAGGTCGATTCTTCGGGCAGCGAAAGCGGGAAAGGTCCTGGGCTTCACGCCCGACGGCCCCAAAGGCCCACGGCATGAGTTCAAATGGGGCGCCCTTGTTGCTGCTCAACTCTCGGGTATCCCCATAGTGACGATTACCGTCGGCGCTGATCGGGCCTGGTACCTGAAAAGCTGGGACCGATTTATGATTCCGAAGCCTTTCTCCAGACTTCGGATTCGGTATGGGGCGCCGAGATGGGTCCCCCGGGATGCATCCGAGGAGGACCTGAAGGACATAGCGCTTGAGCTGGAGGAGGAGTTGAACAGGTTCACCTTGGAGCTGAATCCCGCTGAAGCGGGAATTCGGGAGGAGATATATGGCCAGGAGTGAACTGACTCCCTGGCCGGAAGAGGCCGACGGAATCGCCCCAGTGCCCATTGCCGGCACGCCCAAACCCCTGCCCGTTCACATCAGGGAGTGGGTGGTGCGTTGGTGGGCTGGTGGCGGCGGGGGGCTGGGGAAGACCCTCAATCTTTTAACGCTGCCCTTGGAGTATGGATTCAAACGGGGCTCGGGGTTCCGGAACCGAATGTACGATAGGGGTATCCTGCCCCTCCAGAGGGCCCCTATCCCGGTGATCTCGGTCGGAAACCTCACCGTGGGGGGAAGTGGAAAGACACCCTTCTCCGCTTGGCTCGCCCAAGCTCTTCGAGCAAAGGGCGAAAAGCCTGCTCTTGTGGCCCGAGGGTATGGAGAAGACGAGATGGTCCTCCACCGGCAATGGAACCCGGACTGCCTGGTCATTGCAGAAGGTGACCGGGCTTATGCAGCCTGGAGGGCTGCCAAGAAGGGGGCCTCGGTGGTGGTCCTGGATGACGGATTCCAACATCGGCGCCTCGGTAGGGAACTGGACATTGTCCTTGTGGCGGCGAGCACTCCCAAAAGGGTCCGACTTCTTCCCCGTGGACCCTTTCGGGAGGACCTCTCCGCCCTATCCAGGGCCGGTGTGGTCATCATCACCCAGAAGGGGAGGGGAGACCCAGGGCACGGAGTGGAGATGGAGATGCGCCTCGAACCTTTCCTCAGGGAAGCTCCGGTGAAGGTCTCTTTTGTCTCCGACGGGTGGACGGACCTGGATGGAGAACCTGCCCCGGGCCCGGAGGATGACCATCTGGCCGTCTGCGGAATCGGCGACCCGAGGGGCTTCTCCTCGATCCTTGTCGAAGCCACGGGGCGGCCAGGGGAGATGATCTCCTACCCGGATCACCACGACTACAGCTGGGGGGACGTCACGGAGATTCGGAACCAGCTGAGGGGCCGCACGTTGGTCACTACCGAGAAGGACGCCGTAAAGCTCCACGCCTTCAAGGGTGATCTTCCGGGAACCCAGGTTCTCAAACTGCGGGTAGAGGTCCTGGAAGGGGAGGAACGCCTCTGGGACCACATTGGAAGGGTCCTTAGGGCCGGCCCCACCTATCCTCGCCGCGGCGGAGCGGAATGAGACTCCACCTCCTCTGTGTCGGTAAAACTCGGGGAAGCCTCAGAGAAGCCACTCTGGATTTTGAGACCCGGGCTGGTCGGTACTGGCGGCTGGAGGTCCAGGAGGTTCAGGCCGGCCTGGGAAAAGGCCGGAAGGCCGAGGCCGAAAAAGTGCGCCGGGCCGAAGAGGAACGTCTCATGGCTCGCCTGGAGAAGACCGGGGGAGAGGTCATCGCCCTCACCCGGGAGGGACGACCCATGGGGTCGAGAGAGCTGGCGTCCTTCCTCGACCAACGGGGCGTCCGTTCGGTTCAGAACGTGTCTTTTGTCATCGGGGGAGCCTTTGGCCTTGGGGAGGGTATCCTGAAGCGCTCCAACCTCAAGCTTTCGTTGTCACCTCTGACCCTCCCGCATGAGGTGGCCAGGTTGGTGCTGGCTGAACAACTCTATCGAGCGGGAACCATCCTCCGAAATGAGCCCTACCATAAAGGGGCCTAAACGCCGGAATAAAAAGGACTGACCATTGAACCTCCAGATCCTGTCAGGACCTCCTGGAGGGCCGCCCCTCGTAAAGGACTACCTCCGGGGGGAGCCCCACATCTGTCGTTTCTTCGAAGGCGGGTTCCGGGACACCACCTCCTATTTGGAGAAGGCTCAGGAAGTGGATCAGCGGTTCCACAAGGATGCACGGGCCCGATCGCTCGAGTTTATCGAAGCCTCTACCGGGCCGGCCCAGGACCGACTTGGTCGCTTTGTGGACGAGGGAGGCTACTTCGTCACAACCGGTCAGCAGCCCGGGCTCTTTTCTGGACCCCTCTATAGCCTCTACAAGGCTCTCACGGCGATAAAACTAGCCGGTGAGCTGGAAAACCTCCTCGGTCGACCCACCCTTGCACTGTTTTGGGTCGCTTCGGAGGATCACGATTGGGACGAGTCGGACCACACCCATATTCTGAATGTGGAAAACGAGGTCCAGACCTTCCGGGTCCCCGCTCAGCCGGGTACGGAGCAAA
>RCNC010000383.1_pt1 | contig 28237 bp, 20 predicted proteins | sample 2041301 | NCBI WGS metagenome assembly RCNC01 (sample SAMN09708231, study PRJNA481090) | Marine sediment metagenome, whole genome shotgun sequencing project. | biome: marine sediment; feature: ocean; material: sediment; isolation source: Sewage treatment plant 13A marine sediment (STP13A) ... | reverse complement strand
TCAGATGATGATATTCGGGAAGGTGTGAACAGATTGAACAGATTCCTGCGCAGGAGGTACACTATATGATTGTCAACTGTCCCAATTGTGATAGTAAGTATAATATTCCTGATAATAAGATAGGAAGCTCACCTAAACGCTTTCGATGCAGGAAGTGTTCCGTTTCCAGCGCACCGGCCTGAAACCCGATGGCACCATCGAGGGGCATTTCACTGCCTGCGGTGTGCGCTCTCACTACTCCGACCGGTTCCGCCAGTGGGGCTTCGATCTGCCCGCAGCGATCTATGAACCCATGGCAGCCCAGCAAAGCTTGGCTCATTAAGGGAATGTACTAATAACATTACCTTACATCATAACCTTTTGCATTCAACTTTTGCCCGTCATCCTTCCTTGGGTGGAGGAGTGCCAGAAGCAGTTTTTGATTTTCGAAATATCAAAAACCCGGGAATACAGTATCATGGTTTTTAGTGATTTCGCACTTTCGTGATGAATGATCTTCTTAAGCAGATCCCGATTTGGAGGTGTAAGTTCAAATGATGGATGAACGCGAACAAATCCCTTTTGACGTGCTGTTTGTCGGGGGAGGGCCGGCCAATCTCGCCGGGGCTATCCAATTGATGACGCTGGCCAAAGAAAAGGGGGTGAACCTTGAGGTCGCCTTGATTGAAAAGGGGGCTGAAGTTGGGTCGCATGCCGTAAGCGGCGCCATTCTTAACCCCCTTGCGCTCGAGGAATTGATGCCGGATTATGAAGACCGGGGGTTCCCGTGTGAAGCAACGGTCCGGGGTGATGCCTTTATTTTTCTGACAGCGGGCAAATCGTTCCAGATACCCATGGTCCCGCATTATATCCACAATACCGGGTTTCACGTCATCAGCTTGTCCCGGTTTACCCGCTGGCTAGCTGAAACAGCCGAAGCCATGGGCGTTAATATTTTTCCGGGTTTTGCCGGTGCGGAGGTGCTTTTCGATGAAAAGGGGAGTACGGTCATCGGCGTAAGGACAGGCGACAAAGGGCTGGATATTGACGGCAGTCGCAAGAGCACTTTCGAAGTCGGTATCGACCTGATGGCCAAAGTGACCGTGTTTGGCGAAGGCGCGCGCGGCAGTCTGGTCAGTAGTCTGGAAAAACAATTGGGTATCTCCTCCGGACGCATGCCCCAGGCGTATGAAACCGGCATAAAGGAGGTCATCCAACTGCCGATGGATTCCTTCTTTGACCAGCAGACCTTCAACTGCATCCACCTGCTGGGCTATCCTTTACATCTTGATATGCCGGGGGGCGGTTTTATTTATGATATGGGGCAGCAGCGCGTTGCCATTGGGTACCTCGTTGGGCTTTCTTATGAAGACCCGCACCTGGACATATATGACCCGTTCATTCAGTTTAAACAGCATCCGTTTGTGGCCGATATTATCCGCAATGGGAAGGTGATTGAACAGGGTGCCAGAACCGTTTCCACAGGAGGCTATTTCAGCATTCCGCAGTTGGCGTTCAACGGTGGGCTTCTGACAGGCGGTTGCGCTGCCATCCACAATGTTCCGGCACTGAAAGGTATTCATACCGCCATGAAATCGGGAATGCTGGCAGCCGAGGCGATTGTTCAGGCCTTTGAAAAACAACATTTCGATGAAGGGACATTGCGTGTTTACGAGGACCTGATAGCCTCCAGCTGGCTGCAAAAGGAGCTCTACGAGGGACGTAATTTTTACCAAGCCCTTGCTAAGCCCCCGCTGCTCAAGGCTCTCCACCTGGGTGCCCAGTATCTGACCCGGGGGAAGGGGATCCGCGATAACATGCCCATACAGGATGACCGCCTGACCATGAAGCCGCAGTTTTCTCCCGCGGCAGATCAACGTGACCAGACAGAAAAAGATGTTTTTGACAATGTGCTCATTGTCGATAAACTGACCGGTGTATTTCTTTCAAAAACCATGCACCGGGAGGACCAGCCGGTCCACCTGATTATCCATGACAGGGATCTTTGCGCCAACCAGTGCCACGAGACCTATGGCAATCCCTGCACGCAGTTCTGCCCGGGAAATGTGTACGAGGCAGTCCCAGATGAACAGAACCCGGGCCGCATCAGGATAAAGCTCAACCCGTCCAACTGCTTTCACTGCAAGACCTGTGATATCAAGGACCCCTATGGCAACATCACCTGGACCTGTCCCGAGGGGGGCGGTGGGCCGGGGTATAGTGTTGTGTGACCTCAAAACAGAGCCCCAGAAGACAGAACCACAGAAGACAGAACCACAGAGGGTGGAGCTACAGAGGACCGATAGTCAGTAGGTAGTAAGGAGTAGGGAGAATTCAGGAGGGCAGAAATCCGGAGAACAGAGTCACAGACGGCGGAGAACAAAAGAGAACCGCCAAGCCGCAAAGATCGCAAAGGTTTTTATCACCTCAAGGATTAAGCTACCCGCAGGGTCGAAGGTTTTGTCGAATCGTAAACTGCCAGTTGTCATTCTAAACTGGCAGTTACCCGATTCGACAAAAAAGGTTTTCTTGGCGTCTTGAGCGAAGCGGGCGGTTAGATTAGGGATCAGAGAGCGTAGTCCGTAGCCTGCAAATTGAAACCAGAAACCTGATACCCAACACCCAACACCATGGGAAATAGCTATTGGAGTGACGACCATCAATCAGGAACTTACCAATCGTGTAAAAGGACGAGAGCAAACGCCTTTCATCACCTTCGACGATGTCACCCTGAGAGTGCGCGATTACCACATCCTGCCTTCGACCAACTGGGAAATAAAAGAAGGAGAGAGCTGGGCCGTATTAGGTCCTAACGGTTCTGGGAAATCGACCCTCATGCGTGCTCTGGCAGGAGAAATGCCGGTGGTGGGCGGAACCATACGTCGATATCACCCCCTGGCCATGCCCGAATACATGGGGTATGTTTCATTTGAAACCCACCGGCAGGTGATTGCCAGGGAACAGGCGGCAGATGCTGCCCGCTATTTCAGCGGGGATATAGAGAGTTATTTAACCCCTGACGGACTCATGGAGATTGTCGGGAAAGATGGGAAGCAGTCAAAAGGCGTCACGCGTGGTGCTATTATCTCCATGCTCGGGATTGAAGGCTTGCTGGACCGGCCAATACGCTTTCTTTCAACCGGTGAAATCAGGCGTATTCTCATCGCCAGGGCCATACTGCGCTCCAGAGGGATGCTGCTTTTGGATGAACCTTTCGAGGGACTCGACCGTGAAGGGCGGAACCTCCTGGCAGCGTCCATAGATCTTTTGTTGGCATCCGGGGTACGTGTCATGCTGGCCACCCACCGAATGGAGAACCTTTTGCCCGCCTTTACCCACGTCATCGGGTTAAAGGCAGGGCGGGTCTTTTGCAGTGGTCCCCGTGACCAGATGCTCACAAAGGAATCCATGGATCGGCTTTATGATCTGGACGCCGGCAGGCCAGAGAACAACACAACAACCGGCCACGCCGTATCAATCAATGCCGGTTCCGATGGTTTTGTGGTTATCGAGATTAATAATGCCGGTGTTTGTTACCGGGGTGTGAGCGTGTTCGAGAATCTTAACTGGAAGGTAAGAAAAGGGGAAAACTGGTCCATCACCGGCCCCAACGGTTCGGGCAAGTCGACCCTGCTGCAGATGGTCACCGGGGATCACCCCCAGGCCTATTCCAATGAAATTTATCTGTTCGGTCGGCGACGGGGAAGCGGCGAGAGTATCTGGGACATCAAACAGCGCCTGGGGGCGGTGTCCTCCGAGTTTCAGGTGAACTACCGCAAAACCATCAGGGCCTTTGATGTCGTTCTTTCCGGATATTTTGATTCCGTCGGTCTGTATCGCCAGGCAAACACATGGCAAGTAGAAACTGCGCAAACCTGGTTGGAGCGTCTTGGTCTATGCCATTTGAAAGAAAAGCGCTACGATTTTCTCTCCTTTGGCGAGCGGCGGATGATATTGCTGGCGAGGGCGGTTGTGAAAAACCCCGAAATACTTGTGCTGGATGAACCCTGCCAGGGGCTCGATCCTGCCAACCGCAAGCGCATACTCGCACTGGTCGATGTCATCGGCAGGCAGCCCCATACCCAGGTTCTCTATGTCTCCCACCATCCGGAGGAAATGCCGGCCTGCATCACCCACCACCTGGATTTATCCGCAAGGAAATAAAGGATTGATTCCTTATTGGGAAAATAATGATAGACGGACCCCACTGAAACACCAGCCCGTTCTGCAATATGGTTTGTAATCATACCGGAATTTGCCTTGGCGGCTGGAGAAGAGGAACTCATTGCCTATTTGAACAAGCTGAGAGACAAGAAATTACTCTAACCCTGAAATTCCATGAACCGCAGGACGCTGATACAAGGCCTTCAGCCTGAGCGTAACGAATAGCGATTAGTATTAAATGGCCCGATACTTCAAAATGTTGTTATATATTGTGAATTGTTCCCATTTGCATAGAAATTTTTATTTTTTCCCATGACAGTGCTTGAATTTCTTGCCACTATTGCAGGGGCAAAGTTCATTGCGTTTTGCTTTGGAAAATGCTCGGCTTAAGTCCTCCTCATGTAACACCTTCATGATACTGGCCGGAGCTACATTCCTGCTAAGTAATTCAGCCATGATACGCATCGGTCTATTGATGTGATGAAAAAATAATTGATAACCCTCACATAAGTAGTTTAAGCCTGCTTCACCGTCAGGGGCTTGAATGAAACGGTTTCTTGGGCATTCTCCATTGCAGGCGAAAAGCACATCACAATCTCGGCAATACTGCGGCAACCGGTCTTGCTTTTCCCGACCGAACTTTACTAACGTATCCGAAGTAATGAGCGCAGTTATGGGTGTTTGGATCATGTTCCCTAAAAGATACTTTTTTTCGACAAAATGATCACATACATAGACATCACCGTTGTGTTCCATGATTGGAGCAGTTCCACAATGAGGAGCAAAAATGCACAGACTGGGAGGTGCTCCAAACCACTTTTCAAGAGCGACATCAAAGCTTTGGATGAAAACACACCCTACGTCTTTTCGAACCCATTCATCGAATATTGTTGTCAAAAACCGGCCATAGGCTTTGGCATTTACCGATCTATCACTGACAGTATACGTCTTATGGCCTCCCATTTCTTTTTTGGTTTCAATAATAGGAATAAACTGTATAAACTGCGCACCAACCTTATCTCGTAAAAATCGATATACCTCCAGCGGATAGTCGACATTGGCCGCGTGAACCGCTGTCAGAACGTTGAATTCGACATGATGCTTTGCCAGGAGGCGGGCGCCCCGTAGCACCCGCTCAAAAGTTGGGCTACCATGCTTATCCTTTCGATAGGCATCATGATATTTTTGGGGGCCGTCCAAACTCAAGCCGACAAGAAAATCGTGCTTGTGGAAGAATTCACACCATTCATTGTCCAACAGCACTCCGTTGGTCTGGAAGGTATTTTGAATCTTCATATGCGGTGTTTGATATTTCTTCTGAATTTCAACGGAACGTCGATAAAAATCCAGGCCCATCAAGGTAGGCTCGCCCCCTTGCCAGGAGACAGTGATCTCATTGGTCGGGTGAGATTTGATGAGCTGCCGAATATAGGATTCCAGCAACTCATCGGTCATTCGGAAATGGCTGTCCGGATATAGGGTATCCTTACAGAGGTAAAAGCAGTAACGACAGGCAAGGTTACACACAGATCCTGTGGGCTTGGCCATTAAATGGAATGCCCGCAGAGAGTTCTCGTCAGTCAATAAAAATTTTCCTTTTGCTTTTTTGAGTACCGAGTTTTTTCATTCGACTTGGTAAAATTAGTATGGAAACCTACAGAAATTTAACCTCCGTCGTATAGAAAGGACTTCATCACATCAACTTAACCCCATAGTTGCATAAACAACATGGCAACGTATAGTTAATGATTTGTTATTATATACAATATGGTAGTGATAGCGCCATTTCCTGGATATTCCCCCAGGTGAATTCTAAGGATGGCGTCTGTTTTGCCATGTTGTTTACCCTCCGGCTTTTGCAACGCTGGGGTTAAGCAGGGTTTGGCTAATAGTAACTAGATTCGTCCCAGCAGTGAGTGCACAGTTTTTCCTTGGGAAGGCCGATGGCTGATACAAGATTATCCAGTTTCTGGTAGGCAAGCGACGTCAGCCCCAGCCTTTGACCGATACGTTCTATCATTTTCAGGTTTTTAGGAGAGTCCGCCCGGGCATATTCTTCCAGAAAATCGGTCTCTTGTTTTTCCATTTCGCTGATTGCTTTACGGCCGGCCAGGTCCAATGTGGATCTTGAAGTCGAAAAATTCAAAAAATCGCACGAGTAGATCAAGGTCGGACACGCCGGGCGCATGTGAACTTCCTGGGCGCCATAATCGAACAGCTTGCTGATATTGTCTTTCAGCTGCGTACCGCGAACAATCGAATCTTCGCAGAACAGCAACCGCTTACCCTGGATCAGATCTTTGATCGGAATAAGTTTCATCTTTGCTACCAGATCTCTCTGATTTTGGTTCTGGGGCATGAAGCTCCTTGGCCACGTGGGAGTGTATTTGACAAATGGGCGAATATAGGGGACTTTTTTCCTGTTGGCATAACCGATGGCATGTCCGATCCCTGAGTCTGGTATCCCGGCAACGTAATCAACAACGATGTCGTCATTATCAGCCAACACCTCTCCGCAACGGTTACGCGAGGCTTCAACATTGATGTCCTCGTAACTTGATGCCGGGTATCCGTAATATACCCACAGGAAGCTGCAGATCTGCATCTGGTCACCCGGAGGGCGGCATTGCTCGAGGCCTTCCGCGGTCAGGCGTACGATTTCTCCGGGCCCCAAATACTTTTCAATTTCGAAACCCAGGTTTGGAAAAGCGCATGTTTCGAATGTCACGGAAAACGCATCTTCCTTTTTACCGATAATAAGAGGGGTTCTGCCCAGCTTGTCACGAGCCGCATAAATGCTGTCTTCAGTCATCAGCAGCAGCGAACAGGATCCCTGGACGGCTTCCTGCACTCTTTCTATACCTTCTACGAAAGAGTCGCCCTCGCAAATCAGCATGGCAACAAGTTCGGTGGGGTGCAGTTCTCCGCCGCTCATTTCGGAAAAATGCATTTTTTTCTGATAGGCCTTTTCCCCGAGTTCATTCAAATTGTTGATTTTGCCGACCATGGCAAGGGCAAAGGTACCCAGGTGAGACCCTATGATTAAAGGTTGGGTGTCGGTATCGCTGATGACACCGATACCCACGTTACCGCTGAACTTGGGCAGGTCGGATTCGAATTTAGACCGAAAGTAGTCGTTCTCGATATTGTGGATGGAGCGTGAATATCCTTCTCCGTTTTTCAGGCACAGCCCCCCCCGTTTTGTCCCCAGGTGTGAATGATAATCCGTCCCGTAATACAGATCCAGCACACAGTCACTTTTTGAAGCAATGCCAAACAGTCCGCCCATGGTAACTCCTTTTTGTTGTTTTGTGTTCTAAATAAGCCCCATTCAGGGGATTAATCGTTCTAAAAAATGTGTGTCGATGTTTCCGATACGGAAGTCCGGATCATCGACTACGCGTTCATAAAAATGAGTGGTCGTTTTGATTCCCTCGATGGATAATTCAGCCAGAGCTCTTTTCAGGCGCATGATGGCCATAGAACGGTCAGGGGCCCATACGATCAGCTTGCCGATGAGAGAGTCGTAGAAAGGGGTGATGATGTATTGATTGAAAATGTGGGTGTCGACCCTGACGCCGGGGCCGCTGGGGAGCATCACCGATTCAATCTTCCCGGGTGAGGGCATAAAATCATTGTCCGGATCAGCTGCATTGATGCGGCATTCGATGGCCCACCCATTCACTCGAATGTCTTTCTGGCCAAAAGCCAGCGGTTGTCCTGCGGCAATCTTGATCTGCTCCTGGACGATGTCGATGCCGGTGACCATTTCCGTGACCGGGTGTTCCACCTGTACCCTGGCATTGACTTCCATGAAATAGAAATTTTTATTTTCATCCACCAGGAATTCAATGGTGCCGGCATTTTCATAATTAAAGGCTTTTGCTACCTGGATGGCGGCTTCACCCATACGCCTGCGCAGGTCAGGATCCACGAAAGGGGATGGGGATTCCTCGATGAGCTTCTGGTATCGTTTTTGTATGCTGCACTCTCTTTCACCGAGATGAACCATATTCCCCGCGTTATCCGCCAGAATCTGAATTTCGATATGGCGGGGTTTGCGGATGTATTTTTCAATATAGAGATCGGGGTTGCCGAATGCGGCCCGGGCTTCTCCGGAAGCAATGGCGAACGCATCTGCCAATCCCTGATCATCATTGGCTATGCGCATGCCCCTGCCGCCACCACCGCCCGAGGCCTTGATGATGACGGGATAACCGATGTCACCGGCGATTCGGATGGCGTCCTCGGCAGAGGTAACCACATCCTGGCTTCCCGGGATGATGGGGATTCCCAGCTTTGTCAGGGCTTGTCGTGCATGGGACTTGTTGCCGGCTATAGCCATTGTTTCGGGCGTCGGACCGATGAAACAGAGCCCGTTGTCTCTGCACTGGCGGACAAAGGTTTCGTTTTCGGATAGAAAACCGTATCCAGGGTGGATGGCCTGGGCATGTGTGTCTTTGGCCGCCTGGATGATGTTTTCCACGGCAAGGTAGCTCTTGCGGCTCAAGGCCGGCCCGATATTGACGGCTTCATCAGCGAGTTTGACGTGCAAGGAATCTGCATCGGCATCCGAGTAAACGGCAACGCACCGGATGTCCATTTCCCTGCAGGCCCGGACAACTCGCAATGCGATTTCCCCACGGTTTGCGATTAATACTTTGTTGAACATTTGTTCGAGTTCCTTTTTATCGAATGAAAAAGCCCTGCTTCTGAAGAAATGATTTCATGTAGGGACGGATTTTCCGGCTCATATAATCGGCTATCTGCCCGGTCCAGGTCTGGTCTTTGAGATTGCTGTCCCGGGTTTGGTAATAGGTGTTGGTAATACGGTCGTAGGCCTGCAGATACCCATCTTCGTTTTCGCGATCATATTGGTCTGTTTTGAAAATGGCTTCCACTGGTAAACGCGGTTTCACTGGCGGTGCGTGGTCCGGGTATCCCAGGCACATGCCGAATACGGGGTAGGCCTTTTCAGGGATGTGCAGAAGGTCGCATATTTTCCGGGGGTCGTTGCGGATTCCGCCGATGTACACTCCCCCCAAACCTAGTGATTCAGCCGTGATCATGGCATTCTGGGCCAAAAGGGCCGTGTCCACAGTGGCCACGACAAACTGTTCGGCAAAACCTTTGGCTAACTCTTTTGCGTGCATGCCGCAGGCAGTTTCCAGGCGGGTGAGGTCGGCGCAGAAAACAAGAAACAGGGGTGCCAGCTCCACCCAGGCCTGGGGTCCGCTCAATTCGGCAATTTCGCGGCGGACCTTTTTATCGATTACCCGAATTACGGTGTAGGCCTGGACATGGTTGGAGGTGGCGGCGCATTGGGCCGTCTCTATGATGATCCCGGCAATTTCGTCGTCCACCGGCATGTCCTTGAATTTTCTGATGCTGCGATGGGATTTTAAAAGTTCGATCGTGGGATTCATCACAATAGCCATTATATCTCCGTCACTTGCAGTTTTTTTATTAGGGGATCTTGATGTTGCCCTGATAAGGGGTGACGCCATAAGGGGTCTTGTCAGGGGAGAAGTCAAAGGGTTTTGTGAACAGCGGATCGTCGTAAATTCTGCGTAACAACTGATCACGAAACAACGGGTGGGCCACGTTGGCAACCGCCAGAGCTTTATTGCCCAGGGTCAAGCCCCTGAGGTCGGCAATACCGTATTCGGTGACCACGACTACCCCGTCGTAGGCCGAAGCGGTCAAGCTGACGCCCGGCGGCGATGTGGGTACAATTTTGGAGTCTCCCTTGTTGGTGAGAGATTTAATGGCAATGACAGGTGTGCCGAAGTCGGGCTCCTGGAGGGCCCGGATGAAATCCGGCTGGCCGCCTACACCACCGTAGTATCGCCGGGGGTCAATAAAATCCGCCCAGACATTGCCGAAAAGATCCACGCCAATGGCTGTGTTCACGGAGATAAAAGGACGGTTGGCCTGAATAGTGGCAGCTGAATTGGTGTAGGATGAAGGCCGCATCTGAACGCCGGAACGCATGTGAGCGAAATCGTACAATTCCCGGGAGCCCATGATCAGGCTGGTGGTGCTGTACCCCATGTTGGCAGCTTTTTTATGGTTGGTGACGATGCCTGATTTCTGCAGGAGCATCAAGCCGTCACCGTACAGTTCAGTCTGGATGCCCAGATTTTTGGGGTGCGCATCCCTAATGGTGCCCACCACTGCGTCTGGAATTTTGCCGATACCCGCCTGAAGGGTGATACCGTCCCGGATGAAGTGCTCCGTGATCAACGCTCCGATGCGACGCTCCACCGGCGGCATGTCATCGAAGTCCGGGGCGGGAAAGTCATACACCGGTTGGACGCCTTTTTCCACCAGGTAATCGATGGAGCTGGCGTCCACCATGCTTTGGCCGTGGGTAAAGGGCATACTGGGGTCGAGTTCGGCAATCACGACGCTGGCGTGGTCGATGGCCGTGTGCATGGCTTCAACGGAAAGCCCCAGGCTGAATTCACCGGTATGGGGGTGCTGGCTGACCTTCATGAGGACCACTTCGGGTTGATATTTTCGCCCGCGGCTGATCAAGCTTTCAATGTTGGCCAGGGTGCAGGGCAGGTAAAATGCCCGGCCTTTATTGGCGGCATGGCGGACAGCACCGGCCGAAAACATCGAATAAGCCATCACCCGGTCCTGCAAACCCTTTTCCACGTAGGGGACCGGCCCCTGCAGCAGCAGGTGCACCATTTTCAGGAAAGGGAGTGCGGGTGACCGGGATTCCAAGGCACGGGTCAGCGCTTCAATGGCCGATGTGGGTGTGGCCGCATTGGACCCGACATAGCAGGTGATGGCTTCTTTGCCCTTGAACTTTTCAGCGATGACATTGGCAATGTCATTGAGTTGAATGGGTTTTGGCAAGGTGGTCAACTGGTCTCCTGATGCATGCATTGTTTAGCCACAAAGGCGTTGGGACTTAACGGTTTTCCTTTAAGCGGCAATTTGCTCATTGGTCTTTGTGATTTGGTTGCAAAAGCGTCATTCGTTTGTAACGAATTGACCAGGAAAAAGCAATGGCGGTAACAGCGGAGAAAAAAGGCAGAAGGTGAAACCGTGATACTGAATACAAACGACCCAAATCATAAATTGAGAATTAGCAGATGTTGGTTGCTCATCTATTTATTAAAAAATGAACATCGAACACTCAACGTCCAACATCCAACGTCGAATGAAGCTTTTCAGCTGAAAGCATTCAGTATTTTTTAAATTGTCAGCCAAGAGCAAAGAGGGTTTTTAAATTTCGATGTTCAGCGTTCGATGTTGGGCGTTCATCTGTCATCTGGGTCAAGTCCTGACTCTCTAACTACCGACCATCGACTACTGCCCGTCTTCTGTGATTCCGTCGTCTGTCCCTCTATTGTTCTGTTCTCCAAGGTGCTCCCACACCTGGTCGAACATGGCCTGGGAGGCCTGGTAGGCTTTTTCAGTATCATGGGTTGCGATGGCTTCCAGCATGGAACGGTGGAAGGGCAGCGATTCCCGCTGGGTATCGATATCGTGGGTATCTGCCTTGCGGGCGGTATGCACGGCCTGGCGCATGGTGTAGCCGATTTGGGCCAGCAGTTCGTTACGGCAGGCACTCAGGATTGCCGCATGAAAAGCCATATCACTTTCCAGGTAGGTATCGTAATCATAAGACACCTCATCTTCAAGGGTGCCGGCCAACTGCTCATAGCAGGCCCGGATGTTGCCGATCTCTTTTTTATCTGTTCTTTGGGCTGCATAACGGGCAGCTTCCGATTCGATGATGCGGCGCACTTCGGTAACGTTTTTTAGAAAATCAAGCTTGTTGCCCACTTTCAGTTTCCAGAGCAGAACGTCTGCATCGAAGAGGTTCCAGTTCTCGCGGGGTTGAATCCGGGTGCCCACCTTGGGTTGCGTGCGAATCAATCCTTTTTGAGTTAGGACCTTGGTGGCTTCCCGAAGAACGCCGCGGCTGACGCCGTATTGCTTGCACAGGGCATCTTCATTGGGTAGTGTATCTCCTGGCCTGGCATCTCCTTTCATGATCCTTAGGCCGATCTCTTCCACTACATATTCATACAGCTTTCTGTGCATGGGGCGGGTATTCATTGCGATTTACCTTTTCGCGAACGCACCCCGCGCTGAAGCGTACGGGATGGATTTGCCCTAAGTTGCATAAACAACATTAGGGTTTGACCTCAGTTTTTCATCTTGACATGGATTGTTTATTCATATAATCATTATATGATTATATGAATAAGGTCAAGTATAATATTTTTGTCGGCAGAGATGGTTTAGCGTTTTAACAATCTGTGTCAATTGAATCATGGAGGCATATGATGAAACATCAAGATTACATCGCAATGGAGGAGAAATTCGGCGCCCACAACTATAAACCCCTGGAGGTAGTTTTGAAGCGTGGGCAGGGGGTGTGGGTATGGGATGTGGATGATAAAAAATATCTCGATTGCCTGTCGGCATATTCGGCGGTTAACCAGGGTCACTGTCACCCGGCTATCCTGCAGACCATGATCGATCAGGCTCACAATCTCACCCTGACATCACGGGCCTTTCGCAACGATCAGCTGGGGTTGTTTTACAACGAGCTCTGCGCCATGACCAATTCTCACAAGGTGCTGCCCATGAACAGCGGCGCTGAAGCCGTGGAAACAGTGATCAAAACCGTGCGAAAATGGGGCTATACCGTCAAAGGTGTACCCGAAAATGAAGCTGAGATTATTGTCTGCGCCAACAATTTTCACGGCCGGACCATCACCATTGTGGGGTTCAGCACCGACGAGAATTCACGCAAAGGCTTCGGTCCTTTTACACCGGGATTCAAGATCATACCCTTTAACGATGCCGATGCTCTGAAAGAAGCCATAACGTCCAACACCGTCGGGTTTCTGGTAGAGCCTATTCAGGGTGAGGCCGGGGTCATCATCCCTGATGAAGGGTATCTCAAAGAGGCCAAGCGTATTTGTGAAGAAAACAATGTGGTGTTGATCTTGGATGAAATCCAGACCGGCCTGGGACGTACTGGAAAACTGCTGGCCGAGGAGCACGACCATGTCGAGGCCGATCTGACCCTGATCGGCAAGGCGTTGTCAGGAGGATTCTATCCTGTCTCTGCGGTCCTTTCCAACAGCGAGGTTATGAACGTGCTGCAGCCCGGAGAACATGGAAGCACATTTGGCGGCAATCCGCTTGCCTGTGCCGTTTCCAGAACAGCCCTTAAGGTGCTTCAAGAGGAGGGCATGATTGAAAATGCTGCAAAAATGGGGACATATTTCCTGAACGGCCTGCAATCCATTGCCGACGATAGGGTAACCGAAGTCCGGGGCAGAGGGCTGCTGATCGGGATGGAATTCAAACCCGAGGCCGGCGGCGCCCGCCAATATTGCGAAAAGCTCATGGGGGCGGGAATTCTCTGTAAGGAAACCCATGACAATATCATTCGATTTGCGCCGCCTCTGGTCATTTCACAGGATGATGTGGACTGGGCTATCGAAACCATATCCAAAGCACTTTTTAAATAACCAATAATCAACACTCAATTTCCAATGATCAATTTGCTGGCTGCACTTGGACATTGATCATTCGTTATTGGATATTGGTTATTCTATCATTTATTATCTTTGTGTTTTTGTTGTTACATTAAAAAGGGAGATAGCAATATGATCGAAAATGTCATTATAATGGGTGCCGCAGGGCGTGATTTTCACAACTTTAACGTTTACTTCAGGGGCAACCGGCGCTACCGGGTGATCGGTTTTACAGCCACCCAGATTCCGGACATTGACGGGCGCCGTTATCCGGCGGAGTTGGCTGGGGATCTTTACCCGGAAGGTATTCCCATCTATTCCGATGACCGCCTGGCCGATCTGATACAAGAGCACGCTGTGGACTTGGTGGCCTTTTCCTACAGCGACGTGCCGCACAGTGAGGTGATGCACAAGGCATCCATCGTGAACGCGTCCGGGGCGGATTTCCTCATCATCGGTGCCCAGTACACCATGCTAAAGTCGGAAAAGCTGATGATATCTGTTTGTGCTGTGCGTACCGGGTGCGGAAAATCGCAAACCAGCCGTCAGGTGGTGCGCATCCTTCAAAAAACAGGACGGAAAGTCGTTTCCATACGCCACCCTATGCCTTACGGTGACCTGACCCAGCAGATTGTACAGCGGTTTTCATCTTACGATGATTTTGATCGCTATAATTGTACCATCGAGGAGCGCGAGGAATATGAACCGGTCGTGGCTATGGGGGCGGTCATTTTCGCTGGTGTGGACTATGCCAAAATTCTGGAGCAGGCGGAAAAGGAGGCTGATGTCATCGTCTGGGACGGTGGCAACAACGACACGCCTTTTTATCGGCCTGACGTGCACATTGTGGTTTTCGACCCCCACCGGGCGGGTCATGAAACCCGGTATCACCCGGGCGAAACCAACATGCTCCTGGCGGACATCGCCCTGATCAATAAAGTAGATAGCGCCTCACCGGGGGATGTTGACAAGGTTCGGCAAAGCATTCAAACCCACAACCCGGAAGCGACTGTGGTGTTGGCGGAGTCGGAGGTGACAGCTGAAGATCCAGGCCTGATTGCGGGAAAAAGAGTGTTGGTCATCGAGGACGGTCCTACCCTGACCCACGGAGAGATGGCCTTCGGTGCCGGCATCATCGCTGCCGACCGATTCAAGGCCGTGGAGGTAGTGGATCCCAGGCCATATTTAAAAGGTACTCTGAAGGAAACCTTTGAAACATACCCGGCTATCGGAAAGCTCTTGCCGGCCATGGGGTACAGTGCTGAACAGATCAAGGATCTGGAGGACACTGTCAACAGTATAGACTGCGATCTGGTTCTAGCGGCCACCCCCATCGATCTCACCAAGCTGATTAACATTGACAAACCGGTCCAGCGCATACGCTACGAATACCGGGACCATGGGGAGCCGACGCTTGAGGCAGTCCTTATGGAAAAGCTGGATCAGGACAGTAGGGCGTAAGGAGTAGGCAGTAAGGAGAAACCAGAAGCCGGAGGACAGAAATCCAGGATCATTAACAATTGGCTATTAATATCATTAATTATTACAAAGACGTACTATCCTTTAACGGTTAATAATCAATTGTTAATTCTTAATTCTCCGCATTCCCCATTCCGAGTTCCGTATTTATTTTACAATTTTGAAAATTTGGACATAATATGGAAGAAGTTTTAGAAGCCAAACGTAAACCCATTCTATTAGTCGCTCTGGGCGGCAACGCGCTGATTCGAAAAGGGCAGGATGGATCCATCCAAGAGCAGTTTGAAAATCTCAGAAGGCCTATTCGGCAGATCGCGCAGCTGGCAAATGATTACAGGGTCGTCATCACCCACGGGAACGGACCCCAGGTGGGCAGTCTTCTGCTTCAGCAGGAAGCCTGCCAAGAGGTTCCCCGCCTGCCTCTGGAGATACTCGTCGCCCAGACAGAAGGCCAGATCGGGTACATGATCGAATCATCTCTGGACGGAGCCCTGATGGAGATGGGGACAGTCTATCATCCCCTGGTCACCTTGATCACCTATGTGGTGGTATCTGCCGGTGATCCGGCTTTTGCAAAACCTGCCAAGCCCATTGGCCCTGCATTTTCCAGGGAGGCTGCCCAGGCCCTGCCATACCCGACAATGAAAACCGCCAAAGGATACCGGCGCGTGGTGGCTTCCCCGCGTCCGGTGACCATTATCGAAAAACGGGAAATCAGGAAACTGATCGAGATGGATTTTATCGTCATCTGTTGTGGCGGAGGGGGCATTCCCGTTATTCGAGAGGGCAGGAGTTTCAACGGTGTGGATGCGGTGATCGACAAGGACCTCGCCAGTACAAAGCTGGCAAGGGAAATCGGGGCAGATATATTTCTCATCGCCACCGACGAGCAAGGGGTTTTTCTGGACTACGGCACTCCGGATCAGAGAATGCTTGCCAGGCTGACACCCAAGGACGCCGGTCAATTACTCGATGCAGGTCACTTCCCGGCCGGTTCCATGGGGCCCAAGGTTGAGGCGGCCGCAAAGTTTGTCCAGCATACCGGGAAGAGGGCGCTGATAGCCTCCATCGACCACATCGAAGATGCAGTAAAGGGGGATAAGGGGACCGAATTTCGAAGGTCAATAGTCTGAGTGCCAGAGCCCCAGAATCTCAGAGGCCGGAGGACGGATGTTAGGTCGTAAGGTCAGAGACCAGCGGTCCTTAACAAAAAACCACAAAGGCACAAAGGATTCAAAGAGAAAATTGTCATAATCCTATAGGCACAACCCGACACCCCTTTATTTCCTGTTCCTTCCTCACTCAATAATACCTAAATAGTGCCCGCATATAACCTGAATATTACCCGTATTGTAAATTCCAGTAAGTGTGGCATGCTCCTTGTCAACCGTGATCGGAAATTTGATCGAGCACGGAAAACAAAAGGAGGGACCATGAACGGTTTGCTGTTTATCGATGACGAAGAGGGGATCCGACGATCCATTGTTCGGGCCCTGCGGGATGAACCCTATCGCGTGTATACGGCTGACAACGGGGAAGTTGGCATGGCCGTGCTGAGGGAAAACCTGCCCTACATCGACATGGTGATCTCGGATTACAAGATGCCCGGCCGCAACGGGATCGAGACCCTCGCGGATATCGGGACGCTACATCCGGAAATTACCAAGATCATCCTCACCGGCTACGCCACCATGGAGGCTGCCATCCAGGCCATCAACAATGGGGTGGACGGGTTCCTCACGAAACCCTTTGACAATGTGGAACTGCGGGCGAAAATACATGAAATATCGGTACGTAAGTACCTGAGGCAGTTTGTTCCTGAACAGATTTACAAGGAGATGAACATTCACCAGGGCACCTTGCGCAACAAATATCACCGGGTGTCGGTCCTGTTTTCAGACATCCGGGGTTTTACACGGATGTCGCGGGACATCCCCCCGGAAGCCCTGGCTGATTTCCTGAACTACCGCTATTTCACACCCATGGGGGAGATCGCTTTTCAGCACAACGGAACCACGGACAAGCATATCGGGGACAGCATAATGGTGGTTTACGGCTCGCCCGTAAACCACAGCGATGACGCCCTGATGGCTGTCAGATCGGCACTGGCCATGCAGCAGAAAGCCAGGGAGATCGATGAACGGCTGATCAGAAAAAACGGCCTGCGCCTGCGTATCGGTATCGGCATTTCCACAGGCAAGGTCTTTTCCGGTGTCCTGGGGTCCTTGAGGAAAAAGGAATTCACTTCCATCGGGATGGCGGTGAACATTGCCGCCAGGCTTCAGAGTATTGCCAAACAGGAAGAGGTTCTGGTCACGCGGGAAACATTGGATCTGATCGGAGGCGACATTTTGGCCGAGCCGCTGCATCCGATTTATGTAAAAGGCGTGGACGAGCCCATCGAGGCGTATCGGGTGATAGGGGAAGAATGATACTTTTAGGTTTGGGGATAGATTGGGAGATATTACCGATTGCGTAGTCAATTTATAGGATTCGAGGGTTCAAGGATCCAAGGGGTCAAGTGAATTTGCTGAAAAGTTTTAAAGGGTTAGAAAACAGACCCTTGGCCCCTTGAACCCTTTATTTCAAGCTCACCGAGTTTCCCGGAACCGCTCCGGTTCCGTCGACCAGAATAGCTTTTGATTGGTCATCCGACACCGAAATTAACTCAAGTTCCCCGACTACGGCTCCGGGTACCCTGTATCTGTTGCCAAAGGCACCATTCAAGATCTGGTCGTTTTTATAAATATATAAATGGTTCCCGGCTTTCAGCCCCACCTTTTTACCGGCTGAAATGACAGCGGTATCGCCTTCGGTCGCAATAATGAAACCCTGCCAGGGGATGCCGGAAACAGTTTTACAGATATCGGTGTTCATATCCTTTACAATGAGTTTGAGCAGCTTTTCTATGGCAATGATGTCGAAATACTCACTTTCTTTTTCAGACTCGGAGGCTTGATCAACATCAACTTCGATTTCATGCAGATAGGTTTTGTCGAGTAGTTTGGCGCCTGTTTGCGTGTCATAGATAGCAATCGTTACAGCAACTTGGAAATAGCTGTGCTCACCAGTCAGCCAGCTGATTTCATCACTTTGGCGAATATCGCTTATGGCCCCCGTTACGACGGCATTGAAGCCGTTTTGCCGACCGATGTCGGCTATGGCCATGTTGTCCATCATACCGGATTCCAGCTTGGGAACAGGGTCTAGATCCATTGGAAATTCACTTTGCCCCGGGATAATGAAGGTTGGTTTTTTACAGCTAGCCAAGAGCGTGTCTACCAACCGGTCTTGAAATGGCCGTTCAAGATAAGCATCGTCAAACCGTTTTTTGTCCTCAAAACGGGTGATACAAATCTGTTTTTTCAAGTTATTGCCTGACCGGCCGGACTGGAGGTTCTTCGGTGTGGAAGAACAGGACTGGACAAACAGCATAATGACTGCCATCAATAGCGCCGGAAACAGTAGCCGGCATATAGCTTTCTGGCTTGGTTTGTATTCTCTGTCACTCGCTTTATAATATGCCATCGAAGGTATTCCGTAGATATAAAACATTCAAATTATTTGATAGCGACCTAGTTGCATTTCATAAAATCGTGGAACCCGATTTTATTTCCCCAAAAGCTGCTCGGACGGTTGTATCGATCCCGCCTCTTGATGTGAAGTCGCCGACAACTTCCATCGATTTCGGATTGAGAACCTTTACCAGGTCTTCCAGGATGCGGTTCACGACGTGTTCGTAATAAATCCCCACATTGCGGTACTGCATCAAATAATATTTCAGGGATTTCAATTCCACGATTTTCTGATCAGGCCGGTATTTTATAGCGATCCGCCCGAAGTCCGGCAAACCGGTCATGGGGCACACGGATGTGAATTCTGGCTGTCGGATGACGATGTCCACATCTCTTTGGCCGGCATAGTGATAGTCAATAGGGTCCAACTGGGCGGAGTCGATGATGTCAGGGCTTTCAGCCTGGTATTTTATCTTGTATTGATCTTCTGGCAGCATGGCTGCATACCTCCTTAGCGTTCACCTGGGGGAATATCCAGAAAATGGCGCTATCGCTCTGATATTACAAATAATAGTAATCTATAATTTATACTTGGCCATATTGTTTATGCACATATGGGGTTAACATACAGCATATAGATAAGCCATGATTATTTTATGGAATTTCCTAGATTGAATTTGGATGAGCGTTTCAACAAGAGCTCTGTCCCATGCCCCTTTATTCATGCCTGCATTAAAACGCTCCAATAAGATTATAGGTTATCCGTCAGTCCAATATTTGACAGGGTTCCTTTAAGCGGTGTACACAAGAGAAACATTTCCGGGTATTGATTAGGCACATATGGTCAGGAAAAACGATAACCCGTACAGGGGGCATGTGCTACCTGTTTTATTCATTCAACTAAACAAGGAATTAGCAATGGCATCCATGGACGAGCAAATCTTGCGTGCGGCAAAAGAGGTTGTCGTAAAATTTATCGAAGCTGGCAGGGTCTCCCCAGCCGGGTTTTCAGAGACGTTCAAAAGTGTTTACCAGACAATCGATGAAACCGCCAGGGGCATAAAATCGGAAGCGTCGGAGGAAGACCCGGGGGAAAACCCATAAATAAGGACAAATATCCAATAACCCATAACGAATGATCAATGTCCAAGTTATGGCAAACCGCATAATGCATTGGGAATTCGGCACACGGTTTAGCAGGGATATTAATCCCTGCGCTACAATGCAGTCAGCGGGGTGCCTGTTAGCTCAAGTCTTCAGCTCTGTTGAAACTTGATTATTGGACGTTGGGTATTGATTATTGGATATTCAATCCCGATCAGTGCGCAGCAGCCCAGTTGTCGCCGGAACCCACATTGACCTTCAGGGGTACGCTCAGGTTCCAGACATTTTCCATGGCATCCTTTACCAGCGCTGTTACGTCGTGGAGCTCGTCGGGCGGGACTTCAAGGATGACCTCATCATGGACCGACAGGAGCATGGCACTGCGGTAGCCCTTTTCTGTCAAGGCTTTGTCCACCTCTATCATGGCCAGCTTGATCAGGTCGGCCGCAGTCCCTTGAATGGGAGTGTTGGTGGCAATTCGTTCGGCAAACCGCCGCAGGTTACCGTTGTTGCTGTTGATGTCGGGTATGAGCCTGATTCTTCCTGACAGCGTGGCGGTTTTTTCCGTTTTTCTTGCCTCGTGAATCACTTTTTCTATGAACGTTTTCACACCCTTGTATCTTCCAAAATAGTTATCAATATAGGTTTTGGCCATTTTCTGGCTGATGCCTAGTGATTTCGAAAGACCAAAAGGGCTCATGCCGTAAATGATGCCGAAGTTGATTATTTTGGCCTGCCTCCTGAGATCGGCGGTGATGAACGAGGGGAAAACCTGAAACACTTCGGACGCCGTGCGGGTGTGAATGTCTTCGTCCTCCTTGAATGCCTGAATCAGGATTTCATCCTTGGAACAGTGGGCCAGAATGCGCAGCTCAATCTGGGAATAATCGGCGGACAGGAGAGACCAGCCGTCCCTGGGTACAAAGCATTTGCGGATTTCTTTGCCTTCGTCTGTCCGGATGGGGATATTCTGCAGGTTGGGATCGGAGCTGCTCAGCCTTCCGGTAGCGGCTACCGTTTGGTTGTAGGATGTATGGATGCGCTGGGTGTCGGGGTGGATAAGGTCGAGCAGGGCATCGGCATAAGTGGACTTCAGTTTCGCCAGGGTCCGATGCCTCAGGATCAGTTCAGGCAGTTCGTGTTTCCTGGCCAATGTGGTCAGCACTTCCACATCCGTGGAATACCCTGTCCTTTTTTTTGTTTTTTTCTGAACAGGGAGTTGCAGCTTTTCAAATAAGATAGTTCCCAACTGCTGGGAGGATTTGATGTTGAAGCGCTCACCTGCCATGTCGTATATTTTATCTTCGATCTGGTTCAGCTGTTCCTCAAATAATCTGGACAGATCCTTGAGCCGGTTTTTGTCTACACGGATGCCGTTCATCTCCATACGTTTGAGCACGGGAACCAGCGGCATTTCAATGTTTTCGAGAAGTTCGGTAAGTCCCAGTTTTTCAATTTCCGGTTTCAAAACCCCATAAGCCATCAGCGTGATATCCGCGTCTTCGCATGCGTAGGGAACGGCTTTGCCCACGGAGATATCGGCAAAGCATACCGACTTTTTACCTTTGCCGGCAATGTCTTCGTAGGTAATTGTTTTATGGTCCAGGAAATCAAGGGCGATCTGATCGAGGTTGTGCGCCCGCTTGGAGGGGTTGATGAGATACGAAGCCAGCATGGTGTCGTAGGCCACCCCCTTGAGGTGGACACCGTGGCGGGAGAGCACGATCCAATCATATTTGATATTTTGCCCTATTTTTTTAATGGACGGGTTTTCAAAAACCGGCTTCAGGCGTTCAATAACCTCCTGGAGGTTCAACTGATCGGGTGCACCCAGATAACGGTGCCCGCAGGGGATGTAAAACCCCTCGTCAGGACGCATGGCAAAGGAAAATCCAACCAATTCGGCGCGCATGGGGTTGACGGATGTGGTTTCCGTATCCATGGCGATCTGAGCCGAACATTTCAGATCCTCGATAAGGGCATCCAGTTCGTCGGTAGTCATTACAGAACGATAGGTTTTATTGCTCAGATCCGATTCCCTTGGAAAGATGGCCTGCAACTGCCTGAACTCCAGTTCGGAAAAAAGGGTGGACAGGACCGCCGTGTCCGGGTCCTTGATATCGTAGTCCGACAGCTGAAAGGCCAGCGGCGCATCCGTGTTGATGGTCACCAGCTCTTTGCTCAAAAAGGCCTGCTCCTTGTAGCGGATCAGATTTTCTTTCTGTTTCTTTTTGGTGATGGTATCGACCTGTTCATAAAGTGCTTCCATGTTTCCAAACATTTGAATCAGGGTTGTGGCGCCCTTAGGGCCGATCCCCGGGACACCAGGGACGTTGTCTGATGCATCGCCGGAAAGCCCCATGACGTCAATGAGCTGATCAGGGGCGACACCTGTTTTTTTAATGGCGTCTATATCGAAAATAGTGTCTTTCATGGGATCCAGCATGATCACACTTTCAGAAATAAGCTGCTTGAGGTCTTTGTCAGCGCTGACCACAACCACCTTATACCCCTGTTGCACGGCGGCTCGTGCAGCCGTACCGATGAGGTCGTCGGCTTCGTAGCCGGACAGTTCAACGGCCTCTATATTGAACCCACGCGTGACTTTTTTAATGTAGGGTAACTGTATGACAAGATCTTCCGGCATGGGCGGTCGGTTGGCTTTGTAATCAGGGTAGACGGCATGCCTGAACGTCGGCCCCTTGGCATCGAAAAACATGACAATCCATTGCGGTTTTCGGTCTTCCAGCAATTTCATTAACATGCGCGTGAAACCGTAAACGGCGTTGGTGGGCAGTCCCTTGGAATTAGAAAGGTCCCTGATGGCGTGGTAGGCACGGTATATATAGCCGCTGCCGTCGATAAGATAGACGGCTTTCCCGTTGTTTCCTTCTTGGTTCACCCCTTGAGGTGTTGCTGTTGACATGATGTTTTTCCTGCCCTAAATTTTCATGTGCTTGAATTGGACGTCAATTTGAGAATTTATCTTCACCACATCTTAGGCTTGCCATTCATGGTCAAGTATGAAAATAAAAAATCGTTTCTGTTTTACAATATTAATCATACGCATTAGAAACATGCATCCGCACTGCTGATTGTTGATCTCCCAGGTGGTGGGACAGGAATATTATTCTCGAGTGTGGCCCACTGTTTCTAATGAAATTGTATTGCATTTTTCGCCAAAAGGCAAGGCGGCCGGGGTATAATACCTGCAAGGTTCAGGTAATGGCGTATGACAGTGACTTCAGGAAGAAAGGCATATAGCAGGAAACGACGCAGGACCAGGGACAAGACCTGCCATTGCTGCAGAGAAGTTGCCCCTTTTTGCTGGACCTGCCGGTGTGGTTTCAGAATTTGTCAGGTCTGCATGGATGAAAACGTGTGGGGCATGTCCTGTAACGGCATCACATGGCAGTGCCCTGACTGTGGGGAGCAGAATGGGTTTGGGAACCAGTAGCTCATATACGGGAAATGATGAAGTGCCAATACCCAAAAATGAAGGATCAATGTCCAAGTAGGGGCAGGCCTTGTGTCTGCCCGTTTTCGCGAATCGATTATGGCTGTGCGGGTACCCACAAGGGGCACCCCTACTTGATCATTGGACATTGGATATTGATGATTGGAAACTAAAAGTACGAGTTGTCAATCAATGATCGATGTTCATTAAAAAACCAGAATGCTTTCCAGGTCCTTAAGTGTTTCGATGTGATACGTTGCCTTTAGGGAAGGATCCTTGTAGGCCGCAAAAACAACACCTGCTTTCCTGGCGGCAGCCTCATCTACCTCTGTGTCCCCTATATACAGAAGTTCAGACACCTCAATGGCGAAATGAGCGGCAATCTTCATCAGCCCCTCTGGATGGGGTTTGGGATGAGTGACGTCAGCCGCACAGACAACATAATCAAAATATGGTTCCAGACCATGTTCCGAAAGCACGCGCCCCATGGTATCGGTGCGGTTGGTGGCGATGGCGGTCTGGTAGGCTTGGCGCAGCTTTTTAAGGATCGGAACCAGGTGGGGTTCAATGGTCATGTCTCTGATAAAAGGGAGATAACTCATGGTTTTCCGGTGTTCATGCGCCTGTTCGATTAAATCGGCACGGCCGCATAAAAAAGTGATGGCATCGTCCACCGTGTGGGCATGGGTATACAAAAATTGCTGATCGGTCATTGCAGGCAGGCCCAGGTTCTGGAGCAGGGTGTTGTAATAGGCCCGATTGGCGGCTGCGGTGTCGAACATCACACCGTCGCAGTCAAAGGCAATGACTTTATACTTACGATCTTTCATGAAGTTTGATAACTTTTTTTATTAACTATTGCCTTTATGCAGTAATCAGATTCCCGACTTCTTCACCGCCCGCTTCGCTCACGCTAGGTGCGCAAAGATTTTTCTTAAAAAAGATCCTCTTGGCGTTCTTTGCGCCTTTGCGGTTCAAGGTTTTTCGACCACCGACCACTGACTACTGACCACCGCTTACCTTCTCACCTTCCGGCAAACAACTTGTTATAATAATCAATAATTAATGGAAAATTGTTAATGACTCTGCATTCTGTTTTTGGTTTCTGGCCTCTGCTCACTGAGGTTCCGTCCTCCGTGGTTCTGATCACCGACTACTGATCTCTGGTCCTTAGTCCTCAAACGCTCCGTTTTCAACGTTATTCGCTGCTGTCGGTGGTCTTCTGGTCACTTTCCGGGTTTTTTATATTGCCGTGCACGCTGACCTTGATAACCGGTTGGATGTCACTGTCCGTTTTCAGTGAAAGTACGTCGTGATAGCGGCCCTGGTCTGTTTTCCGGTTTTCCACCAAAAGTTCGTAGCCATCGCCTTGGGGGAACGTTTTCTCATTGAGAGAAAACTGAATGTCGCGGCCCTTCATGGCATTTATTCCAATAATCTTGAAGCTGTATTTCTTCACGGGGATGATTCTGACTGAGGTGTTGATGCTCTGGCCGGCAACACCGGACAGCCTGATGTATTTGGGCTCGATGTCGACGAATTTTTCCACCATGCCGGAAATGGACAACGTAACTGCTGGATTTTTCGGGTCAGTGGTCGAAACCACTATATTTTTTTTCAGCGTTCTTCCAGAGTAACTCGAGGTGCTGACATTCAGGCTTATTTTTCCCTCTCCACCGGGAGGGATCTGCTTCGTATACGAGGCAACCGTACAACCTCAGCCGGTTTTTACCCGGGTGATGCGAAGGAGGGCGGTTCCTCGGTTATAGACGGCAAAATCATGGGTTACGGTCTGGCCGGCAGGAACAGATTCAAATCGATAACTGTTTTCGGGTATAAATAGTTCCGGAACCCCATCCGTTGTATTTTCCATTTCTGCTGTTTGGGGATCCTGGCTGGCTGCCGGGGTGTTCTGGGCGAGAAGCGTCTGTGGGTTGATGCTTTCCGCCCAAGTGCTGGCCGGGGCACAGACCGCCATAAAGGCAAGCAGCATGATCGCCAGGTGATAAAGTAGCTTCATAGTGTCGATTCCTTAACATGGGAAACAGGAAGTCAGTTTTTCGGTCAATGGCAATGCCCTGAAAGCAGTGAAATTGATCCTATATAGTGCTGACAGTTATCCCCTTAGTTGCAACGTTAGGGGTATCTCTAATGTTAAATTTCACTGCCTTAAATGTCAAGCCGGATCACATCATGAAAAAGGGATCCACATCCACGGCGACTTTTACGTCTCGGTTGGGTCGGTCCGCTTGTGACTCAAACAAGAGTTGCTGCATAAACTCGCGCAGGGGGGACAAGCGCAAGCCCTTGAAGAGCAACTGCCACCGGTAGCGGGCGGCAATCCGGGGGAAGGGGGATTCCAATGGTCCAAATATGTGGATCGTTTTTCTGAACAAAGGGTTTGCCTGGATGATGTCCCGGGCCAGGGTGCCCATTATTTCCGCCTGCCGCTTTCCTTTTGATCGATCCCGGCTCGATATCTTGATTTGGACCATGCGTGAAAAGGGCGGGTAATCGAGGGCTTTGCGGGATTCGATTTCTTTTAGGTAAAATGCGTTAAAATCCTGATCTCGGGCACATTGAATGCTGAAGTGATCAGGATTGTAGGTTTGTAGAATCACCCTTCCCGGTGTTTTGCCGCGGCCAGCACGCCCGGCCACCTGGGCCAGAAGCTGAAATGTGCGCTCTCCGGCGCGGAAATCAGGAAAGCTGAGTGAAAGATCCGCACAGATGATACCCACCAGGGTTATGCCGGGGAAATCATGGCCCTTGGTCACCATCTGGGTCCCCACCAGGATGTCCACCTCCCTGTTCTTAAGGCCCCTGAGTATTTTTACGATGGCGCCCTTGCGGGTCGTTGTGTCCCGGTCCATGCGCTGGACTTTCTTGTCCGGAAACAGCTCTTTTACGGTTGATTCGATTTTTTCCGTTCCGACCCCGAGGTGAAGGATCTTGGCCGAACTGCAGGACGGGCACTGGGATGCAGAAGGCATGGCAAAACCGCAGTAATGGCATTTGTAGGCGTTGTGCTTCTGGTGAAAGGTAAGCGTGATATCGCAATTTTTACATTGGATCGCCTTGCCGCAGGATGCGCATACCGGGAAATTGGCAAACCCCCTGCGGTTGAGAAACAGGATCGCCTGTTCATTTCGGGTCATGGTTTCTTTGAGTGCGGCCATGAGTTCCTTTGAAAAATAGCGTTGCCAGCCTTTTTGATCCCTTGAGCGGCAGAGGTCGACAATCGTGATTTCGGGCAACTTTTGCTGTTCGACCCTCCGGGTCAATTTGACCAGTTTGTATTTGCCATCCATGGCGTTGTGATAGGATTGAACGGATGGTGTGGCCGATCCTAACAGGGCAACCGCATTCTGTTGTTGGGCTCTGACGATGGCGATGTCCCGGGCATTGTAGCGCAGGGCACCTTCCTGTTTGTAGGAGGTGTCATGTTCCTCATCCACGACAATGAGACCGATGCCGTCAAATGGAGCGAAAACAGCGGATCTGGCGCCAATGGCAATTTCAAACTTGTGGTCCATGATTTTTTGCCACTGGTCCAGTTTTTCGCCTGCTGAAAGCCCGCTGTGCAGCACGGCAACGCGGTCCCCGAATCTGGCCCTGAAACGCCTCTCCATTTGGGAAATCAGGGAAATTTCGGGAACCAGGATCAGCACCGCCAGACCCTGTTCCAGGGTGGTTTGGGCAAGACGAAGGTATACCTCGGTTTTCCCGCTTCCGGTCACGCCGGCCAGGAGAAAGGTGCCGAATCCGTTGCCGACGGCCCTGCCGATGGTCGTAACCGCCGCCTTCTGCTCCTCCGTGAGGACTGGTGGGGCTTTGTTTTCTATGGGTTCGCCGAGGGGGTCCCTGTACACGCGTTGGCTGGTAAGGGACACGTATCCAGCCTCGGCCATTTTGCGGACAAGATTCGGGGCAGTGGGGTGAACTGTTTTCAATGTGCTTATGGGAAGGGTTGCGTCTTCACGCAGCCGGTCAACAATTTTCTGCCGTGCATCCGATATCTTTTTGTCGGGTATTTTGGCCTCGATGAGGGTTGCGAAATGTTCCATCTTCGCCCGCACACGATCCTTTTTTAGAGTCCTAACGCTGGTGATCCAACCGCGTTTCAGCAGATGCTGGACCAGCGTTGGGGACGAACCTTCCTTGACGGCATTTTCGAGTTGGCGGGGGCTTGATGGCGCCGTCGAAAGTTTGGACAGAATAGAGCGTTCCATGGGGGTCAGGATTTCTTTCCCAAGGGCTGCCTGTCCTTCTGGGGTGATACCCAACAAAGGGTGTTCATGGGTGTCCAGCCCGCCTGGCAGGGCATTTTTTATCACGAGGCCGAGGGGGAAAAAATAGTAATCCGCCATCCATTTGAACAGGTGTACCATAGTCTGCGGGAACAACGGTTGATGATCCAGAATATTGAGAATAGGTTTTAAACCATCGATGGCAGTGGATGTGGAGGTACCCAGGATATACCCGCTTACTTTTCGTCGGCCAAATGGGGCCAGGACTCTTTTACCAACAGATGCGAGATCGGCAAGGTGTTCGGGGACCGTGTAGGTAAATGTCTTGTTTACCGGCAGGGTGACTGCGATCTCGACATAGGGTTCCTGTTTTTTCATATAGCCGCCGATAACAATATACCCCAAGCAGGGCTGAAATTTGAATGATTATATTGGGTTGAAAGATTTTTCTTCATGTGCTATAGCACTTATAGCCGATTTCAAGCACTCATGGCAAAATCTTTTTTACGATAAACAATCATGCGTGGTGGCGACCAAATCAACCACAGCTGCCCGCAAAAGGAGGCGTTCATGTATAAGCTCACAAAGAAACCCATGGTTATTGCTCTGATCATCGCCTTTGCCACGGTTTCACTTGCGACAAACAGTTTTGCACAGGCCAATATGGGGGGGAATGTAAATTCCACAGAGGAGATGATGGCCGACGCTCTGCTCGTGCGCCCTCTGGGCATTATTGCCGTTATTCTGGGAGCAGGGCTTTTCGTCATATCG
>RCNC010000382.1_pt1 | contig 28241 bp, 22 predicted proteins | sample 2041301 | NCBI WGS metagenome assembly RCNC01 (sample SAMN09708231, study PRJNA481090) | Marine sediment metagenome, whole genome shotgun sequencing project. | biome: marine sediment; feature: ocean; material: sediment; isolation source: Sewage treatment plant 13A marine sediment (STP13A) ... | reverse complement strand
GCCAATTACCGTACCCGACTCGTCTTCTGGCCCCAGCGTCTTGTAGCGATATCCCCGCACACTGTTTGCACCGCCGGCATAAAACCTCAGAGATGGTGGTATATCCTCAATCGAATCAACCAGAATACCGCCAAGACTGCCGCGACCAATAATTCGCCACTTATCAAATGGACTGAAAATGAATTTACCATCGGCTCGGGTTTTTATAAATGTAGCATCAGAAATGATATCATCACTGCTGCCGGTGATAAAAACGGACGCTCTCAAGCCGTTTGTGGTCTTGACAATATCGTCTGCCAGTGCATAGGAACCCTGGAAAAATGGCATAAGAAGTAGGCTGTGTCCTTTGGTTACCCCGACCTTGTAATCTTCGTCCCTGACTTCCAGCGAGTAGGCATAGTGAATTTTAGGGGTCGCATGTTCATAAGCAGTGGAGAATGAATAAAGTCTGGTTGTAGTATCATCCCACATCTCCTGGTCCAACAGTCCGGTGAAAACAACACTGTTATATCGCGGGTCGGCTGTCGGTACCCTGTAACTGACACGAAAATGTTTCTCGAGTTCTCCATACATAACTGACATATTGGCACGGTGACCATACTGATTGAGCAGCTTGTTCTCCCATTCAAAAAGAGCATGCGCTCCGGTATCTGTGGCATACCCGACACCAACGCTATAGCGGTTATAATTCTCGAGCGGTTCGACTCGAATCAAAACCGGAACACTGAGCCCCTCTTTATTAGTTGTCTCACTCTCGACCACCACGGACCCGAAGAAATCAGTTCTATAGAGATCACGCTGCAGATCATACAATTTCTGACGAATGAAATAGTCGCCTTTCTGGTATGGCAGATAACGCAGCAGCAGCTCCTCTGTAATAATTTTCTGTTCACTGGTTGTTGTACCAAACAGGTAGCGTTGTCCGCTCTCGATCTGCAAGTCTATATCGGCCTCATTTTGCTCACGATATATCCGGATCTCGTGGGTGGTGAACTCCGCATCGAGAAAACCCAGCGAACGAGCACGCCTCAACAGCACCTTTTTGCCCTTTTCATAATTTGGCTGTTCAAGGATGTCTCCTTCTTTTAAGGCAAACAGCGAACGGGCATCAGTAAGCTCTTCAGTCTTTCCGGCTTCTCCGTGTATAGTGAGAACGAACGATCGAACTCTCACCGGTTCACCTGGGTTAACCAGGTAACGGGCATACCAGGTTTCGTCCTCTTTGACGAGCGTTGAGGTGACTGATGAGGAATAGTAGCCGTAAGGTAAAAGTGCCGAGGTAATATCCTCTTCTGCAAGACGATGCAGACGACGGATCTCGTTCTCGGTCAGAGCACTGTCTTGGCTGTACAGATTAATTCGAAGAAGGGCCAGGACATTTCTATACGTTCTGCCCTTGATTCCCTCGACATCAACGATAAGGCTGGACGCGCACCAACCCGACTGTGCGGCGGAAATAACAAAAAGAAAACAAAAAAATAAGACTCGTGGATACAAGGATAATGTACTATGAGGCTGAACTGATTTATATGAATCCAAACTAACTAGGATATTTACCGGAAAATTTAACCAAATATATTTTCCAAGCACTATAGTCTGTTCCGCTTATGAACCCCAACAAAATCAGAATTGCAAACATAAAAAAAATCATCAATGGCGGTTACGGACTCTCCAGTGCTGAGGACGGCAAGACCATACTGGTCCGCCACTGTTTGCCGGGCGAAACTGTCGAAATTAAGATCGTTGAACAGCAGCAACACGTTGATTATGGAATAACATCCGATATTCCGGATCCTCACAGGAACAGGATTAGCCCCCCATGCCCCTGGTATTTGAATTGTGGCGGCTGCGATCTCCAGCATGCTGACTACCTCACCCAATGTTCAATAAAAGATACTATTGTCAAGGATCTGTTCGACAGAAATCAACCAGGATCACTTACCGAACTGATCCCGCTTATCGCCCCGATCCTGCCCTCACCTGACGAGTTCGGATATCGGCAGAGAATACGGCTCAAGACCAGGAAAAACAAGGTCGGCTTTAACCGCTTCAGGTCCCATGAAATAGTCCCGATAAAACGCTGTTTACTGGCCCCGGAAAACATCAATTCAGCCCTTGAGTTCTTGCCGTACGCTCCTGGCTTTCATTCTCTTTCTTCTATTACAGAAGAAATCGATATACTGTCAAATCCTGACGTTGCTACTCTCTGCCTGGTATTTTACATTAAACGTAAACCGCGGCCCAATGACAGGAACTCTGCTCGTCAGCTTGCCGATCAGATTGCACCCGGTACGCGTATTTTCCTTGCAGGCAGACAATTTTCCATTGAAGGTCCGTTCAGTGGCAGAAAGGAAGAGACAGATCGATACTTAAGTATGACCTTTCCAGGTCAGGACCCGCTCACCCTCTTCTGGGAAGCTGGGGGCTTCTGCCAGGTAAACATCAGGCAGAATTTCAACCTGGTAGACCTCGTCCTTGACTTCTGTGAACCCTCCCCTTCCGACAAGCTCCTTGATCTCTATTGCGGGATGGGTAACTTTGCCCTTCCCCTTTCCCAGAAAACAATTCAGGTACACGGTATTGAGAGCCAGGGGTCGGCCATCAGAAGTGGACGCCATAACAGCGATTTCAACCAGCGTTCCAATATAACATTCCAAAAGTCCGACGTAGCGACCGCCTGTAAAGCACTTGTGGAGTCAAATCAATTATTTGATACCATCATCTGTGACCCGCCCCGCCAGGGCATGCCCAACATGGCCCCTTTATTGGCACGATTGTGCAAGAGAAAAGTTGTCTATATTTCCTGTGATCCCGCAACACTCTGCAGAGATCTGGTATCACTGCAGCAGGAAGGATTTAACGTTAAAAAAATTCAGCCGGTGGACATGTTTCCTCAGACCCATCACATCGAAACTATTACACTTCTGGAGAAAAATAGTGCTTTGTAGCTATGCTCTGTATACACAGGACACATTTCTGGAGATTGACAGTCGGAATCACTGTTGATGCTACATGTCGGTTTTGCAGTGAATATCCTCAAATAGACTGATTTACTTGACTTGCTTTTCCTTGTGTCTAATCTATCACTACGGTTGTTGAGCTATTGAACGACCGGTACTCGTTGGCCACACTAATAATAAAAAGCCATAGTATTAAAGGCTTAAACAAGAGGTATATGATGAGTGATGATAACCACAAGACTTTGTGCGCACACGTTGGAGAAGAACTTCATGTAAAAGATCCCCCAGCCTATATTGCACTTATTGAACCCGCAACTCATTACTGTGAAGGCTGCGGCCGGAGTGCAGCAAAAGCCGAAAACGTCTGCAAACCCCAAGAATTACCATGACCTATGGAACGGTAACCGCCTTGCTCCCCGGAACAGGGCGGTTATGGTTTTAATTTTGCGATACCTATCCTTATCGACAATCCACTGAAAAGTATTCCTTCCTCCTGATCAGCAGCATTATAAAAACACTTAGCAACAGTCCGTCAGCAAGATGCTTATCAAATAACTCGACTATGATTAATGTTTATTTGCATTTCAATCAATAGCATCAAAAAGGAGGACAGGATGCCACAATATAGAGACATTAACGATCTACTCCTGAACACAAATAAAGGAGAAGTCGGAATTGGCGATTCAGTGCATCAAGCACCCGGACTTCCCAGCCCCGGTGACGGTGTGACAGTCTCTATAGTTGATAGAGGGTTTCTGAATGTACTCATACATCATGTAGACCCTGGAAATCTCCGTTGCAGGGGAGAAACAATCAGGCATATTTCTGATAGCAAGGGTAATGAAATTGTTAATCGGGCAGAGTATGTGACATTCTCCTATAAGAAGGTTGCCGGTATTCACAGGCAATAGTACGTGCTCCCGATCTTGTTATATATGATTTGATATCCTTTACCAAAGACCAGACCTGAATTTGAAACAGGGATGGTCCTGCAATCTTAAACCCATATCATGAAAAGACAGGTATTTATCGTGCGAAGGTCAACTATGGATCTATTCTATCGAAGCAAAACATATGGCGCAATCTGCAGCCGCTTACTTCCTGTCATCTTTCTTCTGCTATCGGGTTTGTTGTCTGTGCCGGGATCAGCAGAGGCTGAGGAACAGAGAATACTTGCAGAACTAAAAACCGGTAACCACGTCGCTCTGCTACGCCACGCACTGGCGCCCGGTATTGGAGATCCTGACAACTTCGACCTGAACGACTGCACAACGCAGCGCAACCTGTCCGCAGCCGGTCGCCAGCAGGCCGCAGATATAGGGCTGAAATTCAGGGACGCAGGGATTGGAGATGCAGAAATATACACCAGCCAGTGGTGCCGCTGTGTGGAAACAGCGCGCTTAATGGCGCTTGGAGAACCAGTTGGCCTCCCGATTTTGAACTCATTCTTCCGGGAATACAGCCGACAGGATATCCAGACTAAACAGCTCATGGATTGGCTATCTTCTAAAGATCTGTCACAACCGGTGATCCTGGTTACTCACCAGGTCAATATCACCGCTATAAGTGGGGTGTATCCAGATTCTGGCGAGATAATCCTGTTACGCAGGAATTCCAATGGAACCTTTGAAGTGACGGCAAGGATACAAACCGATTGACAGATACAACCGCTGGGCAGCCTACCCACAGACGTTTATGGGACCAATCAGGGTCTGCAGCCGCACAATTTAGTGCGACAACATAATGACCTGACCAAGATGAGGCCGGATATAGCGCTTCTGGTCCAGACCAGAAGCGTAGATTTGCCGTTCCAGGTCAAGCATTGGGTAACCCGGAGGGTTGTCGCCCAGGTGGAACGTACCCCATTGGGTCGGTACAAACGACTGTGCCTTCAGATCTGTAAAAGCCTGAATTGCCTCTTCAACGTTCATATGTGGATAATGCATGAACCAGCGTGGCTGATATGCTGTTATCGGCAGCAAGGCATAATCGATCTGTTTAAATTTGCGCCCAAACTCCCGATATCCAACAAAATACCCACTGTCACCACCGAAATATACGGTTACCTTGGAGGATTCAAGCATATAACTGGCCCAGAGTGTAGAATTGCGCCCCTGACCTATCCGGCGTGACCAATGCTGAGCCGGCAGACTGGTAAGTAACACATCTTCCTGATTGACATGCTCCCACCAGTCAAGTTCAAGCACTTCACCGTCATGATGCGAAGAAACATAGTCCTTCAAGCCAGGCGGCACAAACACACGAGCATAAGCCGGCAGTGCCTGCAAACTTGCTGTGTCCAAATGATCATAGTGATTGTGAGAAATGATGACATTAAGCGGTCCACCCAGTTCAGCGAGATCTGTGAGACTGAGTGCCGGAGGCGTTAGCCTTGAGGGCAGCAGTGCTCGATTGGAAAACATGGGATCAGTCAGCCAGTAGGCCCCAGAGAGTCTTATGAGAAAGGTCGCATGACCAATCCAGACAAGAAAGTCCTGATCCTGGGGTATTTTATCGATACGCTCCAGGACGCCGGGTTCCAGCTCGGGCAGGTAGGTCTCTTCTTGTTCTGTATAGTCAGCTTTTTGCGTCAACCTCCATTTGAAGAACTGGGCAAAACGGCCTTTTTCCCCGACCATCCAGGAATTAAAGAAGACTCCGTTTTCTTCATGTGGCAGGTATAGATCGGCTGAATCGCTGCGGGCAACCTGAATACGCCATGACTCTTCATCAAATGGCTGCGGAGCAAACAGGCAGGAAGTTAGAAAAGGCGTAAGCGCCAGTAAAATCAGAAAAAGACGCACAGTTTTGACTTGGTAACTATCGCAGCACCTCCTCAATCCATTCCGATAACAACATAATGAACCATAACCATCTTCCAGGATTCTATCAAACGTATGGACACCTGGTTCCTGCTTTTTAAATAACCCTCTGAAATTTTATCCCATTTCATTGTTTTCCTTTTTTATTCTGACGGTGATGACAGCCTCTTCTGGACTTCAGGAGATAAATATATCCGATAATCTTCAAAACTGGGCTTAGCGCAAGTAATTAATGTTCATCAATAAAGTGAGGGGACTGATTATATTTTTTCCTCCAAAATCGGGGACAGATTGATTTTTCACCAAAAACGTGAAAAAAAAGATCAGTCCCCTCGACACCATATCGAAAAATTTAATCTGTCTCCCGTTGCAAAATCGAGAAGCTGAAGATTTGTGGTACTCTTCAAAGCTAAGGATTCAGGTAGGAATCGAGTAGCTCGGCTCAACCTCCCTGTGCTCCCCGCAAATTAAAGGTGCTGGATGTTCCCCGACAATCTCCGATGAGACGTGTCTTTTCAATCATATCAGGTGATGTTCTTGTTCATGCTCCCTGTCTGATAGCCGTCCAGGTCCAGAGCCACATAGAGGTACCCGCACGATTTAAGTTTTTTAACCAGCCTGGTCCGCACATCGTCTGAGATAACGTCTGAAAACTGTTCTACAGGTATCTCGACCCGCGCAATTTCCCCATGACTCCGAACTCTTGAGCCGAAAAGCTGCATCTCGCGCAGGACTCCTTCAGCTCGTGATATCCTGTCGAGTTCAGATTCCGTTATCTCGGTATGATAAGGCAGACGTGAGAGCAGGCAGGCATTAGACGGTTTGTTCCATACAGCCAGTCCCAGATGTCTGGATAATTCACGGATTTGTTTTTTGGTGATACCCTGCACGAGATACGGGCTGACAATACCTAATTCTTCCAGTGCCTTTAAACCTGGTCGGTAATCCTCCAGATCATCTATATTGGATCCTTCTATGATTGTCCCTATTTTATGTTTTTCGGCCTCTTCCAAGAGCACTGCAAACAGATTTTTCTTACACAGATAGCACCGATCTGGAGGATTATGGAGAATATCATCGGGAGTCGGAAGATTGATCATCAGATGGGAGATCGAATATTTCTGCACAAATGACAGCGCCTCCTCTATCTCCCAGTCCGGAATGTAAGGGGTTCTCACGGTAACTGCAATCACCTTATCCCCCATCGCCTGGTGTGCCGCATAGGCCAGTAAACTACTGTCGACGCCACCGGAAAAGGCCACTAACGCACGGCCCATATTCTGCAAATAAATCTGTAAATCCTGATAGACATTGCTGTAGTTCATAAGTTCTCCTGTCAAGGCACCGGGTGATCGTATTCAAATTTAGAAATTATAATAGACTATAAACAGACATAATTCAGATGATGACTATTTTTTGACCAGGTTAACCGGTCAGCTCAGGCCCGGCTCTATTCCCGAAAAGAATTGACAACATAGAAGAATGTCGGTAAACGGATAGATTGCAGCATCTATCATGATTACAATAAGTTTCAGGCGGCATGATGCCGCTTTTTTTATTGCAGCCTGTTTCATTTCTCATACAGCTAAGAAACAGAGACGTGCCGCTAAATATTGATTTTAGTGTTTACACATTGATTTCACGAAGATCAGGACGGAAGAATAATGAGTAACGAAAACCAGCTTCTCAAACAGCGTCGCGAGAAAGCAGAATCCCTCGCCGAACTCGGCATCAATTTATACAGCAACAGTTTTAAGCCCAAAGATGAAATTACAGAACTGCTCCCCAAAGAGCGGTTGCTTGAACCCCAGCAATCAGAAGAAGGTGGGCACACCTACTCGATTGCCGGCAGAATTATGGCGATGAGAAAATTCGGCAAGGCGGCCTTTTTCACCATCGCCGACGCCAGTGGTAAACTGCAGGTTTATGTGCGTAAGGACGTTATTGGTGATGATCAGTTTTCCGCCTTTAAAAAATGGGATATCGGAGACATCGTTGGGGCTGAAGGACACCTGTTCAAAACAAAAACGGGTGAGCTCTCCATTCATGCCGCTGCAATCACGATGATATCTAAATCGCTCCGCCCACTCCCTGAAAAATGGCACGGGCTTACTGATGTGGAAACCAGATATCGACAACGTTATGTCGATCTTATCGTTACACCTGAGAGTCGTGAAACCTTTCGAAAACGCGTTGAAATCATCAAGTTGATCAGAGCTTTTCTCAGTGACCGCAGTTTCATGGAGGTGGAAACCCCGATGATGCAGCCGGTCCCGGGTGGCGCTACGGCAAAGCCCTTTAAAACTCATCATAATGCGCTGGACATGGATCTATACTTGAGGATCGCACCAGAGCTTTATCTTAAACGGTTGCTGGTCGGAGGCTTTGACCGGGTGTTTGAAATAAACAGGAATTTCCGTAACGAGGGGCTTTCGACACGACACAACCCAGAATTCACCATGTTAGAGTTTTACCAGGCCTATGCAACCTACCAGGATATGATGGACCTCACCGAAGAGATGATCTCTTCAGTCTGTGAGGCTGTTTGCGGCTCCATGGAGATCTCCTACCAGGGAACAACGGTGAACCTGGCTCCTCCCTGGAAACGTCTCACCATGGAAGAGGCGCTGATTGAGATAGGCAAGGTTGATCCTGAAATCCTCGCTGACGATGGGAAAGTACTTAAGCTGGCCAAGGACAAGGGTATTAAACTTGAAAAACAGGCTGGCATCGGTAAAGCAAAAACAGAACTTTTCGAGCTGCTCGTGGAAGAGAAACTGGTCGATCCCACCTTTATTACTTCCTACCCCACTGAAGTTTCACCACTGGCGCGCCGTAACGATGAAAACCCGGCGGTTACCGATCGATTTGAACTCTTTATAACCGGGCGTGAACTGGCCAATGCCTTCAGTGAACTCAATGATCCGATCGATCAGCAGAAGCGCTTCGAAAAACAGATTGCAGAACGGGGTGATGATGATGAGATTCATCCGGTGCTCGACAGCGATTACGTGAGGGCCCTGGAATACGGGATGCCTTCTGCAGCAGGGGAGGGTATCGGAATTGATCGTCTGGTTATGCTGTTGACCGATTCGCCATCGATCAGGGATGTTATTCTTTTCCCCCATATGAAAGCTGAAGGCACAGCTGTGCAAACCCGCAAAGATCAAAAGATGGGAGTGTAACCGGTACCCCACTATGTACGAATGGTTCATCAGCACTAGATACCTGCGTGCAAAACATCGACAGGGATTCATCTCTCTTATTTCACTGATCTCCGTTGCCGGAATCACCGTAGGAGTGATCGCCCTGATTGTTGTGCTCTCAGTATATGCCGGTTTCACCGACGGCCTGCGAGACCAGATCCTTGGCATAAACTCGCATATCATCGTCCAGCAGTCGGCCGGCGTCATAGAAGATTATGAGCTTACCCGTGAGCGGGTCCTTACGGTTCCTGGCGTCACCGGTGCAACCCCATACCTCTATGCACAGACATTGCTGAGCGCTTCATCGGGTGGTTCTGGCGTGGTGCTCAGAGGAATAGATCCGGTAACGGCAACCAAGGTCATAAGCCTTGGTGATCAGATGGTTGCAGGAGCCATGTCCGATTTAACCGGTCAACCAGATGAGCGGATACCGGGCATCATTCTTGGGAAGCAGCTTGCTAATGATCTCCGGGTCGGGCCGGGCAGCAAGGTCCGACTTATTTCCCCCTCTGGCCCATTGACCCCTATGGGGGTTATTCCTAAGATTAAAACTTCTCAGGTCGTTGGTATTTTCGAGTCGGGAATGTACGAATACGATTCATCGCTTGCCTTTATGGAACTCTCTGCTGTTCAGGACTTTCTCGAAACCGGTGATATTGCCCATGGTATTGAAGTAACGGTGGATAAGAAAGATCTCAATAAAGCCGACCAGATTGCTAAAGCGATCAGTGATAAACTTGGTGCCGGTATTATTGCCAGAGACTGGATGGCCATGAACCGTAATTTGTTCGCGGCCTTTAAGCTTGAGAAAATCGGCATGTTTATCTGTGTTGCCCTGATTATTCTGGTTGCCGCATTGAATATCATCAGCGCCCTGATCATGGTGGTCATGGAAAAAGGTCGCGATATTGCAATTCTTAAATCCATGGGAGCTACCTCGGGATCAATAATGAAAATATTCTTCCTGCAGGGGTTGATCATATCACTTACCGGCACGGTTCTTGGCGTTCTCGGCGGCCTTGGTCTCTGTGAGCTGCTCTCCCGCTACCAGTTTATTGAGCTGCCGTCAAACGTTTATCCGATGACAACCCTGCCGATAAAGGTATTGCCGCTGGATATAGCCATTATTGCCAGCTGTTCGATCATCATCAGCCTCTCGGCAACGCTCTATCCTTCCTGGAAAGCATCAAAGGTCAAGCCGGCAGAGGTGTTGTCATGAATAACGGCTTGTTTGAAGCTATCGGGATTTGTAAAACCTATCGTGCCGGCCTGAAAGATCTCGATGTTTTAAAGGATATCAACATTTCCATAGAATCGGGTGAAATGGCGGCTATCACCGGCGCCTCCGGGTCAGGCAAGACAACCCTTCTCCAGATCCTTGGAACCCTTGCCGCTCCGACAAGCGGCGAGTTGAGGTTCAGAGGGAAGAACCTTCAGGCCAAAAGTGAAAAAGAACTGGCACAATTCAGAAATGTTTCACTTGGGTTTATTTTCCAGTTTCACCATCTCCTGCCTGAATTCAGCGCCCTGGAAAATGTTATGATGCCGGCCTTAATTGCAGGCATGACAAAGCAACAGGCCCAACCACCTGCACAGGAACTTCTGGCCGCTGTCGAACTCGATCAGCGTGAAGATCATCGTGTCAGTGAACTGTCCGGCGGCGAACAGCAGCGGACTGCCCTTGCCCGCGCACTGATCATGAAACCAACGTTGCTGCTTGCCGATGAACCGACGGGAAACCTCGACAGTCGTGCAGGCAGACTTGTTTTTGACCTGCTGCAGAATCTCTGTCGCCAGCGGTCTCTTGCCGTGTTGATGGTTACTCATAACATGGCGCTTGCAGACATGATGGATCGACGCCTGACCTTGCGGGATGGCAGCCTGATATAAGCAAGGGGTGGGATCATGGATAGAACGGGAGAACTGGCCGACCAATTTGAACTGACCAGCCTGTCCAGCCGAAAAGCACTGTTGAGGAACTTCAAGGGCGATTGGCTCTGGATGGTTTTCCGTCGCCACCTTGGCTGACTGCCCTGTCAGGATCACCTGTCACAGTTGTGGCATCATCAGCGTACACTGGATCAGCTCAGGATAAACGTTCTGCCAATCAGTTTTCAACGACCGCAGTTGGGCACGCTTCCCGCTGCCGGTGATCCGCCGCCGGTTGACTATTTCCTGGATCTTGAAAAATCGCTCTATCACCATTACGGAATGTTCTCAGCAGGTTTCTGGGATCTATGGGGCCCTCGCTCCTGGCTTGCCTATCTGAAGCTGCTGGCCAAAGGTCATAAACTCATAAAAACTGATGGCGACGTGGAACAAAGAGGCGGTGAGGTAGTGATTGATCCTGCCGGTGTTATCCGACTCCATCATATCGGCAGTGGCCCCGGAGACAGACCAGATATAGATTCAGTTCTGGCAATGATCCGAAATTTTACGGTTACGTAACACTTTAATAGCCTCACACCTTCCTACAATTTAATCTGAGTTTCCAATATGCAAGATCAGCGCTTAACCGAGAGAGAAGAAGAGCAGGACATCCTCTTTGGAGTTATCAATCGTTTTATCGGCTACTTTACCCGGCAGTCTGTACCCAACACGACCAACGATACAGCCAGCGAGTATCCCTTCGTGGCTATGGATACCCGGCAGGCGTATGAACAAATCAGACTGGTCCGGCACTACCTTCGAGAACAAAGCCCTCCCCTTCGTTCCTTTAAATTTATCGATATCGGATGTGGGATCGGTAATATATTACTCCTCGCTGAGTTGATGGAATTTGAAGTTTTCGGTATTGAAAAAGACACAAGCTCCCTGGCAATAGCCCGCGACCTTATAGGAGAACCATCTGTCAGCCAGGAAGATATCTGGAACTACACAAAACTGAGTGAATTTGATGTAGTTTATTATTTCAGACCATTTTGCGAAAAGACACACCAGCTGAAATTTGAACAGCGCATTGAAGACAATCTTAAACCGGGGGCAATTCTGATTGCAAACCGTAAGATGAGCAGTGGCATAGATGAGGATCATCGCTATCAGCGCCTTTCCCAAACCTGGCCGGTCTGGTGTCGCAATCAGAAGCCATGAGCGTCCAGCAGCAACCCCGCGGACAGGCCACATCCTGGCAATATGATCGCACCAGCCGGCCGGCCGGTAACAAGAACCACCCCAATCCCCGCGCCGTCAAGTCTTTCGATAGCTGCAAGACTGGCTGCAGGTAACAACCCACCGTCTGTGACCGTATCATCGATATCGGTCAACAGATACTTTATGCCTCTTAACTGTTCTACAGGAATCTGGCTGACAGGTTTCATAAACTCGTGGGGTCAGGTCTTGCAATACAACATTTTTACCCGGAATAACTCCGGGCAGGAGTCTGACAATTGACTGTTACATATTAGAACAGTTGAAATTATTTGCTATTAATAATGTTATAGATTAGCTAGTGATTTTGTTGAATCCAAGCAATCGTATCCTCAGCAGGAGATCATATGGCACATATATACAATCTCGAACAGATCAAGTCTGCATGTGAAAGCCTGGACTTCATGGACTCAATTGAAGCAGGATTTGCAGCCTATTCTCAAGGACAGGTCGTTGTTCCACCTGTTGGCGAGCTCTCTTTCGAAGCTCCCCCTGGAGACACCCATATTAAATATGGTTATATCAGGAATAGTGACAGCTTTGTTGTTAAAATCGCCTCAGGATTTTATGATAACCCCAAGCAGGGGCTCCCCTCAAATTCGGGATTAATGCTCGTTTTCTCGCAAAAAACTGGCATATTACAGGCAGTACTTCTTGATGAAGGATATCTTACCGACGTCCGAACAGCCGTTGCAGGCCAAATTGCAGCAAAATATCTTGCTCCTTCCACGGTCTCAGCCATCGGTATCGTTGGCACGGGAATCCAGGCCAGGATGCAGGTTTCCTATTTAAAGCAAATCACCAGCTGTCGAAAGGTTGTGGCCTGGGGTCGATCCCATGCAAGGTTGTCAGCCTATAAAGAGGATATGGAAAAAGATGGATTTCAGGTTGAAACAGTAACTGACATCGAGGAAGTTGCCATCAGGTGTAATCTGCTGATAACGGCGACACCGTCACAACGACCATTGCTCCTCGAAAAAATGATCCGCCCCGGAACCCACATCACCGCCATGGGGTCTGACACCTCGTTCAAGCAGGAGCTGGACCCCAGTATTCTGAAAAAAGCTGATCTCGTTGTTGCTGACAGTATACCGCAATGCCTGGAGCGCGGTGAGATATCAAAGGCTCTCGCTGCTGAATGCATAACAACAGACCACGTTATAGAGCTTGGAAACATCATTAGCGGCAACGTCACGGGCAGAACGTCCGATGAGCAGATAACAGTAATCGATCTCACCGGCGTTGCCGTTCAGGATATACAGGTGGCAAAAGCTGTCTGTATGGAACTCATGGCGTCGTAGATAAAATGGTTGAGAAGACCAAATGATACTGTTTCTAATGAAAATGCAATGCACCCAAGAGAGTAAAGATGATTCGCTATAAGAGTACAACAGGTGATGCACCCCCTGTGGGTTTTGATGAAGCAATTTTAAATGGTTTTGCCCCTGACGGCGGATTATTTGTTCCTGATACTATCCCTTCCTTTACTCCTGCCGACCTGGAAGCAATGGCAGAGCTCAACTACGTGGACCTTGCAGAAGAAATTTTAGGCGCTTTCATAGACCCTGAAGTCATACCGACTCCGGATCTCAAGAAATTGCTCCTCGACAGCTTTCTCTACTTTGAATCAGCAGAAACTGCTCCTGTTGTATCTCTCAAGCAGAGCAATCTTTATATCCAGGAACTCTTCCACGGCCCGACCCTATCTTTTAAAGACATTGCCATGGGGTTTCTTATCAACTGCATGGACTATTTTCTTGCCCGCCAGGGAGAAAAGCTTTCACTTGTGCTGGCAACAACTGGTGATACCGGCCCGGCCGCAGCATATGCTTCAGCAGGGAAGAAGACGCTCGAATGCTGGCCTCTTTATCCAAAAGATATGATTTCTGAAGAGCAGGAGCGCCAGATGACCACCCTGGATGCAGCAAACGTTCATCCAGTTGGTGTCGAGGGTTGTATTAACGGCGGAGACGATCTCGATATCATTGTTGCCAAACTTTTTGCAGATGATCAGCTAAAAAAAGAGCTGAAGCTGTCGAGCGTAAACTCAATAAACTGGTGCCGGGTGATGGTGCAGACCGTCCATTATTTTTACGCTTATTTCAGGACAGTCGACCGGGTCGGAGAAGAAATCATCTTTTCTGTGCCGACAGGTGCATTCGGCAACCTCTGTGCTGGTTTTATCGCCCGATCAATGGGACTTCCTGTTAAACAGTTTATCTGTGCCACCAATGTCAATGGCACCCTGCACCGGTTATTTGGCAAGGGAATACTTTCAAGGCAGGAATTGAAACAGACTGTGTCATCAGCCATTGATATTGTTGTACCGTATAATTTCTGGAGATTTCTCTACTTCAACTGCAATCAAAGCACTGAATCCGTAAGACAATATATGCAACAGTTTGAAAAAGATGGCCTGATACAGTTCCCAGCCGACCTCTGGAACAGGCTGAGTCATGGTTTCATATCGTACTCCATTTCAGACACTGATACCCTCGACACCATAAGGTCTACCTACAGGGGCTCCGATGGTTACCTTCTCGATCCTCACGGTGCCGTAGCGGTTGCAGCTGCCCTGAGATATAAAACAGAAACACCAGGTGATGAGAAAATTATCTGTCTTGCAACAGCACATCCGGCAAAATTTCCATTGGTGATCAAACAGGCACTTGAACCGGGGGAAACTATTCCTGGGGCAGCGCTGCACCCGTCCCTGGAACAGGCAAAAAGAAAATTTCATCATTTACGAGTATGTGAATATGGTACCCTTGAAGAGGCGCTAACCAGGGCAATGAAGCGACAATTACTCCAATAAATATACCAGGCAAGACAGATGGCACATTATACACTCCTGGATCAATACAGCCTTGAGATGATCCTTGACAACTATCCACTTGGAGCACCTCAGGACGTTTCTCCGCTTGATGGCGGTCAGGCTAATTCCAGTACCATTTTCTCCACCGATGATGGCAAATACGTTATTTCCGTATGCGACGAGAAAAGTTTTGCCGAACTTGACCTGCTGACCCTTACCCTTGAACACCTGGAAAAACACAATATCGCAACCACCAGACTTATCAGGACGAAAGATGACAGCCGATTTATCGAATACGACAACAAACCGGTTTATATAAAAGAATTCATCGAAGGCACCGTGCCGGGTTCGCTTACATCCGGGATGGCCCGCCAGATTGGAGTTGCTCTCGCCCACCTTCACGCAGTGCCGACTCAGCACTATTTGCCGTCTTCTTTTTCCTATGGGATTGAATTATTCAGTCAGATAGCCGCAGAGAATGGGGCATTCCCCCGGTGGTTGAATGACAAAACACAGTATCTCACAAGATGTATCGACCCCGATCTGCCGAGAGGGTTGATACACGGCGACCTGTTCTGTGACAATACCGTCTTTCAAGGAGAAAAACTTGCCGCGCTCTTAGATTTTGAAGAGGTCTGCAACTACTTCCTGATCTTTGATCTCGGCATGTGCGCTGCCGGCTGCTGCTGCCCGTCGGGTAAATTATCTGTCGAGCTTGCGGCTGCACTCTCCAGGGGGTACCAGTCAGTTCGCCCACTCTCAGACCTGGAAAAAGAGCTTTTTAAACTTCACATCGAATATGGTGCCATTGCCACCGCTTTCTGGAGATACCGCCAGTACAATATCAGGTTTCCGAACATCGGAAAGAATCATTCATATGAAGAGATGAGTGATCTTGCAGACCAGATCGGTGCCCTGTCCCATGAAAAATTTATGAGAGAGGTTTTCTCGCAGTGATCACCAAATGATATATCAGAGTAAAAAATGTCGTTTTTCAAGACCTGACCCCAGAATAGTATGATCGTTCTTAAGGAAGTAAATCCAATTGGTTCAGGTGATGACCGGGTCGTTTACCGACACCCGACGATAGAAGACCGGTGCATTAAGATACCCAGAGTTGATTTCCAGAACGATTTTAAGCCGGCAGGCTTCAACGAGACACTCTACCTGCTTTCCCGCCTCGGTCAGAGTAAATATTTTGATTTTAACTATGTGGATATGGAATACGCGGAGACGTTAAAAAAAAGAAACGCGGTTGTAGCATTTACCCATATTCCCTTCTGCCATGGATATGTTGAGACCGATCTTGGAACCGGGGTCGTCTGGGACTATATTTCTAACCATGACGGTTCACCCTGCAAATCATTAAAAGACTATTCCGATGACACTGATTTGCTTGGCAAAGCAGAAAAAAGACTGCTCTGGCAGGGACTTGAAAATTTCTTTTCCTGGCAATTAGAGCAGATCATCCTGCTCAGGGAAATTGCCTACACCAACACACTTATCCGGGAGCAGCAGGACGGCAGTTTTAAACTCTATCATATTGACGCGATTGGCTGTGCCGATTTCATTCCGCTGGCTAAATACAGCAAATTTGTGGCAAAACTCCGAATCAAAAGCAAGGTGGGACGATTCAGGAAAAGGATGATCGCCTGGCTTGGAGCCCCGCCCCTGGTTTCCTGAAAAAGGGGGGGATCGTTTTATCTATCACTTTCCTGCCACCCCTCAAAAGGCTCAACTATAGGTCTCCTTTCACCATTTCCAGTATTTGTATTGAGTTTATTTATAAAGTGCATCGGAAGATTTAACGTTCGAAACAAGATATCAATCGGCATTGTCGCAATCTCTTTGAGAACAGAATTGCTCACCTCCGGGTTATCAAGGGTACCCTCTATCTTCAATGTTACCGAGGTATCTTCACTATCACCAGCAACCACATAGCCGACAAGTGGTATCTTTCTGATGTTCTCTCCCGCCTTACTGGTCAACTGGATGTCCATATCAATCTGGCGATTTGAGGTATCAATCCAGCCTTGACCTGCTGCCTGTAAAACCGATGATTTCAAATCAATAGACTTAAAAACTGTCTTGCCCTGACTGTATTTCACACCAACAATTGCTGAACTTACCGGCAACCCTTTTGTTTCATAATCAGGCACGGAAAAGGTCACAAACGCAGGTAATGTATTTAGTAATGTCATGGTATTATTCAGTGTCTTTAGATTTTTTAAAATCGTATCCTGAATTTCAATAACTGCTGATATCTCATCATCTGTACCCATACCAGCAAGCGCCAACTTCCCGCCCTGGACGTAAGAACCCTGAATAAGAGCCCCCATGAATACATCATTGAGATTCTCGCCGTTTACAAAGTAAATCCCCCCGATTCTCTGGAGCTGGAGTTGCCCCTCCTCATACTTCAGGTCCATCGACAGTTGGCCATCCACATACTCCAGCTCAATGGTGTCAGCGAGGACCTTGGACTGGGGACTTAAATAGAGATAACTGTCCTCTGCCTTAAGGTGGAGATTAAACCCGTCGTTACCTTCCTCATGATGATCTTCAGGGGAGTCAAAAAAATCATTCATGAGTTCTTTGACTGCAGCAATATTGTACCCCACACTCTGCGAGCTGATATCCAGCTGATCATCGAAATAATCTATATGAATATTCTCGTTGACTATCGCCGTTAACCTTTCTTCCGTCAACTTCCCGGTAATAGTGAGCCGATCGCTCACCTCCCCTTCCTGCAACAGAAGCGGATAGGGGGATGGAATAGCTGCCGTAAAATTATATGGCCTGTTGCCGTTAACTGAAGAAATGCTGAGGTTTCCTGAACTGATTTTATAGGTCTTCAGCAACTCTGAACGACGGTAAATCTTCGAGAGATCAGCGAACTCTGCTGACCAGTTGCTCTGATCGTCAGTCATGATCCTCAAATCAAACTCTGTGAAATCGATCACAAAAGTCCCTTCCCTCTCGGTTATCTCTACAAGAGTCCGTTCTTCAATATCAATATCCGTATCAAGGTTATTATGCGTAAGTTTTATCCTGGACAGGTAGAGCGCTCCCTCTCTTGTCTTTGTATTAAAATCTCCGGTAAACTGGCTTTCAAAAAAATTACCGTAACTGAAACTGCTGGCTGCCGTTGTCAGCACATTATCAGCATATACCAGTGCAGAGGGATAGAATGTTATCGGCACATTAGTCAGACTCCATTGAGATGATTCTTTTGTATCCATTATCAATTTATCGAGATACCTGACCCTGAACAGCGTCTTGGGCTGTTCAAGTTTCAGGTTATTGACATGATATTTCAACAGCTGGCAGTTAAAATCGGCTATCTCCTTCTTAATGGAGAAAGAACCAGAAATTTCTGTAAGAATACCTGGCGGCATTGCCAGTGAAACCGGAGGAATTTGAGCAGACAAGTCATCGAGGTTAACAGGCGCACGAAAACCGCCAAGCGAGAGGGCTGTTGAGTCAAGTTTCCATGAAGAATTTGAAACCTCAAGGTAATGTCCATCCGGAGACGCGTGATAACCAACATCCGGTGCTGAGTCCGTAACATCCAGATTGAGCGTTGACTCACCGAGGTCAAACGTCAGTTGATCAAGATCTATATCAAGATCCCAGACATCCTTGTCAGCGAGGATCTGCCCGGTGACATGAGCAACGAAAAGATCTTCGTAACGTACTTCAAGCTGCTCAAGCAGGACCTCTGAATCCTTCAGAGAAAAGCGCGTGTCTTTGACATTAAACTCAGCACCGTCATATAAAATGATCCCTTCATCGATGAAAAAAGAACCCGCCCCGCTTATTTCATCAGTCCTGAGATTTATTACTAACTGCAGATCAGATTCTGTTTCGCCTTCCACTTGTAGGAACGGTAAATCGATAGAATAGTAGCTGAGGAGGTCCAGAATGGCTTCGTCTGCAATTGTTCTGGCCTTGATATGCGCGGTCAGTATAGCATTGTCGAAATCATTAAAATTAATGTCCAACCAGCTGTTTCCAGCGTCGTGTCCATAAAAAACCGGTTTGTTGGGCCTGATGTCGAGCACGCCGTTTTTGAAAACTGCCCTGGGCTGATCATCATAAATGGGTTCAAGGTCCGGCTCAAATGTGTAGGCTACATCTTCAACCATAATTTCAGCCTCGAAACTATGGAACAGGCTCATCGGATCACCAATCACATACTCACCTTTCAGTGACTTCAGGTGATATCGACTGGCCGACAAATTATCTGTAAACCACTTTGTAATATTTTTTGGCATGCCAAAAAGATCTACAAATGGCCTGATATCAGTGATAATCCCCGCCTCTGCACCCCAAAAAGAGATTTTCTCGTCATCTGCTGCAAAGTTCAGCTCCACAGGAAAACTGTTTTCAATATCTGCAATAACCGAACCGGCGAAGTTGTTCTCCTTTGTTTCAAACTGCACCTGGCCTGATGCTTTCAAGCCGATCCGGCTGTCGCTCAAATCTGTAATAATAACGAGTATCACTTCTGCTTCAATTTCAACATGTGCATCAAGCTTCGTGGTTTCACTTTCCAGATGCAGCAGATATGACTGATCCTGCTGCTGGGTAAGATCAATACTGACATTCCGGTCGCCGATTTTTATGGATTCAATAGTGATTTTGGATACAAACCTGGAGAGGAACGCTTCTGTTTTGATTGACCGGGCAACAAGCTTTGGAAAATAGAAATTCTCTGTACGCTCCTCTCCCTGAAGGATGGCTACTCTGCCCAAATCTAATTCGAGCTTATCATTCCAGACAAGGGAGCTGTTTGATACTGTCACCTGGCCGATGCTGAGTCGCTCAACCGTAAAGCCACTTTTAAGCAGGTAAACACCTGCGAAACAGGTACAGAGAACAATCAGGATCCCCACTCCAATCCACTTGAAGATCTTCTTTCTATTTTTATCAGGTTGAGCGATCATTTTGTTATTCAATCAAATGCAACTTTATACTCGAAAAACGCCAGCTATCTTTAAAATCCATTCTGCTTTTCGAGTAAAGATATTTCCACCAGCATGAGATAGTTTTAATAATACCCGTAGACGCCGACTTCCATTGTTAGGTTTTGTGCTTATTTTATCACATGTGGGTTGACAGACAGCAAAGGTAAAACAAGATACATTCTCTGGTTCATAATGTTGTCTGTCATGCATAAGGGTGAAGAGACAAACTAATAAAACAAACAGCAGGAGGTACAATAATTTCCCCATAGGATATCTGTTCAGAACTATGCACCATAGTAATCACCTGGCTGCCTAATGCAATGTTAATGGATAAGGAGCCCGCGCACTATGCCGGATGTTCTGCACTATTGAAATTCAAGAAAAGGAGGAGATTATGGCGGTAAAAATACTGATAAAAAGAGTATTCAAAGAGGGAACCAGGAAAGACGCGTCAACCATGCTGATCAAATCCCGTGCAATTGCCATTGAACAAAACGGTTATATCGCCTCTGAGACACTTGTCAGCTATGACGATCCCAACACCATCCTGGTAATGTCCATGTGGCAGACTAAAGAAGATTGGGACAACTATAAGAAAAGCGCTGCCCGTAAGGAAAACGAGAGAAATTATGCCAAAATCATGGACGGAGTAACCGAATACGAAGTCTTTAAAATTGGCATGTAACATGGCGCAGGAATACTAATATTTCAGTCAGTTCTTGGAGTGATGGCCAGTCAGGTATAGAAAAGAGACACTATCCTGCTGGTCATCACAAAGAGTCATACCCCCGACCATCTCATTCTGCCAAACAGGTGATATAAATCCGCCTGCTCATCAGCAATCATCCTCGTTCCACTTTTTCACAATAGTTACCATTATGTACTGGCATAATCGAGAAAAATTATTACTAGTGTTGGAGCAAAACATAATTCACTCTCTGTTTGCTCAATAAGAGTAATCCAGACACGCTGTTGGTCCATGTCTGTAGATGTTTCACCGTTTTTTTGTCCCCTGAGATACCATCGACTTTCCAACGGACTCAACGACCATGAGATATGAGCCAAGAAAAATAATTGAAAAGGTCCGATACTGAACTTAATAGTAAAGAGTATCCAACTCTAAACAAACCGTTCCCTCAGAGGAGGTCGCACCAATGACAAGTCTTGATTCCAGTCCCGCATTTGTCTCAAAGATATACGAGACCATGAACAAAAATCTTCAGGTCGTTCGCAGGCGACTTGATCGTCCGTTAACGCTCGCTGATAAGGTTCTTCTCTCCCATCTTGACAATCCTGAAGATCAGGAAATGATTGCCGGAAAGAGCTATCTCTATGTGCGACCAGACCGTGTCATACTTCAGGATGTGCTTGGCCAGTCTGCCATGCTCCAGTTTATGCAGACCGGCCGTAAAAAGGTTGCTGTCCCGACCACCATCCATTGTGATCACCTCATTGAAGCCCGCGTTACAGGAGACCTCGACCTGCCGGCCTCACTTGCAGAGAATAATGAAGTATATGATTTTCTGAAAAGTGCCGCCGCCAAATATGGTGCCGGCTTCTGGGCACCGGGAGCAGGGATAATCCACCAGGTAAACCTTGAAAACTATGCATTTCCCGGAGCCGTAATTCTGGGGACAGACTCTCACACCCCAAATGCAGGCGGAATTGGAGCCTGTTCCTGTGGCGTCGGTGGTGCTGATGCTATTGACGCAATGGCAGGGCTCCCCTGGGAGGTCCTCTACCCGAAACATATCGGTGTGGTACTCACTGGTGAGCTGAACGGCTGGACAGCGCCGAAGGATATCGTTCTCTACCTGGCAGGTCAGTTGACCGTATCAGGGGGGACCAATTCGATTATTGAATATTTCGGTCCCGGAGCCAACACGCTGAGCTGCACCGGTAAGGCGACTATCACCAATATGGGCGCAGAACTGGGTGCCACCACATCCATGTTCGAATTTGATGAAAATATTGCCAAATACCTGAAAGCAACTGGGCGAAGTGAACTTGCCGATCTGGCCAGACAGAATAGCGAGCTGCTGTGTGTTGATGAGGAGGTGAAAAAGTATCCTGAAAAATATTTTGACCGGGTCGTTGAAATAGATCTGTCGAAACTTGAGCCACATGTGGTTGGTCCCCATTCGCCAGACCGGGCGCGACCACTTTCAAAACTTGCCCAGGAAGTTAGAGAAAACGATGAATTCCTTGATGCAATCTCGACCTGCCTGATTGGCAGTTGCACCAACTCCTCCTATGAAGATATGAGCAGGGCCGCTGATGTGGCCGAACAGGCCAAAGCCCATGGTATAAAAAGTGCGGTTCCCCTGATGGTTACTCCAGGCTCAGAGCAGATTCGTGCAACCATTGAACGGGATGGGCAGATGGCTTCACTGAAAGAGATCGGCGGAACCGTCCTGGCCAATGCCTGCGGCCCATGTATCGGTCAGTGGAAAAGAGATATCGCCATCGCCGGAAAACCAAATACCATTGTCACATCTTATAACCGTAACTTCCCGCGTCGCAACGATGGTCAGCCAACAACGATGAACTTCATTACAAGCCCCGAAGTGACCGTCGCACTATCCCTTGCGGGACGACTGTCATTTAATCCATTGACTGATTCCCTGAAAGATTCCAACGGCAGGGAATTTAAACTCGAACCACCCAAAGAAGCACCAGACGTTCCGGAGAAAGGATTTGATAAAGGAGATTCACATTTCTTCGAGCCACCTGAAGATGGCAGTCATATTGAACTCAGTGTTGCCCCTGACAGCAGCCGGCTGCAGCTCCTGAAACCATGGCCCAAATGGGATGGAGAAGATGTCACCAATGCACCTATTTTATTGAAGGCAGAAGGAAAATGTACCACAGATGCCATTTCCCCTGCCGGCCCCTGGCTCAGGCTCAGAGGACACCTCGACAAATTCAGCGACAATATGTTCATGGGAGCAATCAATGCCTACACCGGAGAAGCCGGTAGAGGATTAAATGTTCTGACCAACGATAAAGATATCGGATTTTCAGATATTGCCCGTGATTACAAAGCCAAAGAGGTTAAATGGGTGGTTGTTGGGGACTGGAACTACGGTGAAGGCAGCAGCCGTGAACATGCCGCACTCTCCCCGCGCCTCCTTGGAGCTGCCGCCGTGATCGTTCGCAGCTTTGCAAGGATTCACGAGTCAAATCTAAAGAAACAGGGGCTACTTGCCTTCACCTTCGATAATCCGGACGATTACGATCTGATTAGAGAAGACGATCGGGTGGATATCCCAGATTTGGCCGGACTTGCCCCCGACCAGCAGGTGAGCTGCATCGTCACCCACGCTGATGGCACCAGTGATACACTGGCACTTAATCATACCTATAATTCAGCCCAGATTGAGTGGTTTAAGGCAGGCTCTGCGCTCAACCTGCTCTCATAATATTACAGGAATAATTCAAGTCCCTTGTAATCTTTTTTAACAGGCTCAGCCGCGTTCTGTCGCTAGGTGGCTGGGCCTGTTATTTGTTGAGCTAGAGGCCCTTACCTCTACTACCACCTCGCCCACCAGATAAGGCAGAGCATCTGCAACCGGTGATGATAGACTCATAGACCAGTTGAGCAACTCCGGTTCAATTCCAAAAACGAGACCAGACAGGGACCTGCTTCGTCCAGCCAGAGCCATTACCCGAGAAATATCAAAACCGTGCATTGAGGCGATACAGCCGTTGCTTATGCATTCTTGCAGATGAGTTTTGTAAATAGTGCCGGGTATTCCCCCGACTTTCATTGCATCAATAATTATAAGTTGCTCAGCCTCATACAGATAGGGTAATGCATCAAGGATAGCTGTGCCGATGTCGAGGATAATTACATTTTGTCCAAGCCCCAATGTCTGCAGTTTTCGAACGGCATGAACCCCAACGCCATCATCTCCGATAAGCTCATTTCCAAGCCCCAGGATAAGCATTCCTTTTTTGCTCATCTTGCAGAAGACCGACCGGGGGAAATTACTACAGGAGCAGAACCCGGCCTCATTACATGTACAGCACAGGACAGACATGGGTCAAAAGAGTGAATTACCCGTAGTGCTTCTACAGGCTGGGTTTCATCTTCAACGGGTGTTCCTATCAACGCCTGCTCCATCGGACCAGCAACATCCTGATCATCGCGGGGGGAGGCATTCCAGCAGGTCGGGGTGATGACCTGATAGTGAGAAATTTTGCCATCGGTGATTTCAATCCAATGTCCGAGAGCCCCACGAGGAGCTTCAGTTAACCCGACACCAAATCCGGAGTATTGATCAAAAGTATTGTCGTAGGAGCTTACACCGGGCGATAACTGTTCAAGCCATACTGACATGGCTTCAGCTACTTTCAACGCTTCCATTGCCCGGGCAACATGCCGATCCATCACTGAGATACCCTGCTGATAATCCCCGTTGATCCACATCCGGGCCAGCGGACCCGCCTCAAATGGTTTATTTTTTAAACGCGGGGCTTTAAGCCACGAATAGGCATCATCATTTTTAGGATAATCCGGCTGCGTTTCACCAATGGCAGGGGTCAGGTTGCTGCTATCGTCACTATACCAAGAATATTTAACAGATTCACTTATGCTACTGGTTGTAAAAGACTGCGGGGAGTCCTTTGAACCATCCTCAATAAAACCGCCTTGAAAAAGTTTTGAACTATTTGCATCGTCTTGTGAAAAAGCTCCATACGCCATCAGGTTTCTAGAGCCTCCGCCCACAGAAAAATAATCGCTATAGGTTTCTCCGACCAGCTGAACATCAGGTAGATAAACATTGTTGATAAAGTCAGTTATCACGATAAGCTTATCTCGAAAGCTGTTTATAGAAGATGAAGTCGGTACCGCTGTAAATCCACCAGGTATAAAACTATTACTGCTGGGCATTTTACCGCCGAAAACTGCTCCCATCTCATGAGCCACCCTTCTGGCTGCGATTGCCGCAGGCAGATTGGCACCGACACCATTCAGTCCATTCCTCATATCCACCTGAAAGGCGGGTGTCCAAGGCGCTTTAGCAGGTCCGGCAACATAGTCAAGGGCTGCTAGCAGATAAAAATGGAGGATATGGGACTGCAGATAATTTGCACCGAGGGTGAGATTGCGTAAAAGGCGGGCATTAGTCGGTGGCAGCCATTCAGAGACGTCTTCAAGAGCCAGCACCGCTGCCTGACCATGAGATATCGGGCAGACGCCGCATATACGCTGGGTAATGATTGGACCATCAAGTGGATTCCGACCGTTCAGCAACGTTTCAAAGCCGCGGAAAAGGGTGCCGGTACAACGTGCATCAACTACCTGGTTAACGCCACCGACCGTATCGGTGGTTATCTCAACTTTCATATGACCTTCAATTCTGGTCACAGGATCCATAACGGTTATCGTCTTCAAACTCTATCTCCAAAATTATTAAAGGATGCACAGATGACACCCAGGTAAGAGCTAGCCCGCAATTCTTTTCATTTTATCTATCACATCCTCGATATTGCCATCGATTAGCAGAAGATTTAATATTACTCAGAGATAACGTCTTTCGGTTACGCTGCTATGGCTTTGCCAAATCATTGAGAATGGAAATCGTATCAGCCAGTCCTACTTTCCCATCACCATCCACATCACTGACACTCACTGGTCTCAAGGGATCGCGACCAGTTAAAACCCTTAGTGTGTCGACAGCATCAGCCAGTTCAGCCGGTTTTTCATAATTTTTATAACTATATTCAACCTTGTAAAAAGGAGAAAAACGGTCAGGGAAACGAGGTTCAGTACAACCGATGCAGATGGCTTCTGCACCAATACACCAGTTTGTCCCACCATTCCATTTGCGAGAAGGACAGTCCGAATTCGTCTCTTCACCCCGGCAGCCAAGTTCTTCCAGGCACTGATTCCGGGTACCAAACGTTTTTGCCTCCTCTCTTTCCCGTCGAGGACAGATCTTATGGAGTTCTGTGCCGTAAAGTGCGCGTGGACGAGCATGGTCATCAAGCTCAGGCACTTCCCCGGCAAGCAGGTGTGCTATGGTCCAGACGATCCAATCCGGATGGGCTGGACAACCGGGAATGTTGATCGTATCCAGGCCGGTAAGTTCACTGACACTGACAATTCCTGTCGGGTTAGGTGAAGCGGCCGGCATACCGCCGTAACTCGCACAGGTACCAATACTTAGGATTGCAGCTGCATCTGGTGCTAACGAATTTACCGCTTCCATAGCCGTCACGTCCCGCCCCTGTTCTGTCCATAGCAGGCAGGTGTGACCGCCAAAAGCCGTTGGGATACCTCCTTCGACAGCAAGAATGTAGCCTCCCTGTGATGCTGTCTCCCTGAGCCGCTGGACAGCCAGATCTCCCGCCGCACCCATCAAATTTGGATGGAAAACTAGATCCAGTGTGTTAACGAGAAGATCAGCGACATCAGTGGGACCCGTTTCACTGAAAAGGTTGGCAAGTGATATGGTGCACCCGGTACAGTTGGCACCGTTTAACCAGATCACCTTTGGCAAAACAGCTTCGCCTGCTGCAAAAGCGTACTCAAGTTTGGTAATAACAGTCATTGGCAGGCTCAGTGCTGTCGCTGAACCAACGCAATATTTCAAGAATTGTCGCCTATGGATTCTCATGTAATCTCCTGCTCCTGAGATTTCTCTGTTCAAAGTAACACTGTGGATGAGCTCCGTTACCATCTCCACAGATCTCTGATATCAAATAAAATGTTGATCAAGACCAGTTGATTAATTTGTCAGGTTATGAAGGGTAAACTCGAAGTGGGTAATTCGTGAAAATAGCTGTGATATGAAAACACTTTAAAATTCCCTGTAATAACAAAATAATTTCTGGCAACATTAATGCCTACACTGTAGCACGTTCTATGCCAGTCACTTAAATCATATAATTACAGTAGGTTAAACCCGTAACTCTACAAGTAAAGAATTTCTGGTATGCAAATTTGTTCTGGAATGGCAACAACATTGACACAGAAAGCATCGGATTCTAACTGTACCTTTTGCAGCTCACTGCTCATTATAGACTTAGAATACTGATATCATTGATTTTTTTTTGCTGGTTCTGTACCGTTCTACTGTAAACCGCTGTTTCAATAACTAATGTCGCTCATCAATAACAGTTCTGAACCTTCAATAACAGTTCTGAACCTTTCGTCAAACCACCGGAAGGGGCAGGAATCCGTTTCACTCAGACCGATATAAAGTTGTAAGAGCTAGGAAAGTGTACTGAACTTCATTAATTGTTCTGTACTTTTTCTGCGACAGAGATAATCTTATTACGCTACGTTCTCTGATAAGAAAACAAGAATAACAGCTAGATACCTCTCACTTCATTGGGTATCTGCAATTTGACCTGCGACAAGCATAGAGCTGTTGGGGATCACTCCGATGGACCCGGAAGAATGAGCAACGATTTCTGCTGCCCGGTCGATGCTGATTTTCTCTACACCTATCATGGAACAGAGCCTCTCCGGTAAGGCAGTAACCATATAGATACTGATTCGCTCTGTCTTTTCCATCATCGCCAGGGCAGTACCACCGTTTCCCACGTAATGCTCGACCAGCTCACAAAAGGCAGCCTCCCGGCTGCCCATCTCAAAATAGGGTAGAAATGTTTTCGAACCAATTCCGTCGACACACTCTGCCAGCATAATGAGGGTCTCGCCATCCCGGACAAGACTGGCCGCGTTGTGGATCGATTTGTGGGCCTGGATCATATTAATGTCCTTTGGATAGCCGCCAGCGGAGGCCAGGACCAAATCAAATCGTTCATGCTGTTTTATCTTGTAGCAGTCATCAAGTTCTGTGCATACTGACAGAAAATCTTCATAATTCCTGCCAAAATAATATTTAGCCGGTACTCCGCTGCTGTCCAGTATGGCGTGAATTGACAGATAGTCGGGAAGCATGTCATGAATTTCCTTTAAGTCCCAGGCAAGCGGGTTACCGTCAAGATTGCCGGGCCAGCACCCGGCAGCAAGCTGCATTCGCTCCCGATCGAGGAAGAGGCGATGATTTGAAAAAATGGCCTTCTTTTCAGCAAGCCCCGGGAAAAGCAGCTTTCTGGCGCCTCCATACCCGGCAAAGTAATGATGTGAGACGGTACCGATGGTAATAATCAACTCTGAGCGAATTACATCCTTCCTGACTCTTACATCTGTCCCAACAGTGGTCGTGCCGAGATGGTCAAAGCATTCCTCATCGCTGCAGTCGTGGTGTATAAATCGAAACCGTTCATAAACATCACCATAGGCAGCCAGACACTCATCATCTGTTTGCCTCGGATGTGTGCCATAGGCAATAAAAAAGCAG
>RCNC010000812.1_pt1 | contig 28359 bp, 20 predicted proteins | sample 2041301 | NCBI WGS metagenome assembly RCNC01 (sample SAMN09708231, study PRJNA481090) | Marine sediment metagenome, whole genome shotgun sequencing project. | biome: marine sediment; feature: ocean; material: sediment; isolation source: Sewage treatment plant 13A marine sediment (STP13A) ... | reverse complement strand
GAAATTCTAAACAAACCCCAAAAAGGACGAATAACCAATATCCAATAACGAATGATCAATGTCCAAGTTAAGGCAAACAACATAAAGCTTTCAGAATTCGGTACAAAGCTTGGCAGGGATAAATCCCTGTGCTACAAAGCAGCCCGCTTTATGCCATGTAGTTCAGGGCTTCAGCCCTGCTGAACTTGATACTTGGATATTGATTATTGGATATTCAATTCCAGTTTGCCGGGTTGGGTCATTGGCCATTGTTTAGGATTTGGATATTAGTGCTTGGAATTGTTATCTTAAGGTTGCAGCAGAGCCTAAGGGTTATGACCTGGCCCCAAGGACCAGGTTTCTAATGCTGGAATAAAACTATGTCTTATTCGTTAAATAACCGGAATCGTGAGACCACCGGTTACAGTTGGAAAGCATATCAGGCCGGGATGCAATTGAACAAAAGGCGCCGACAACGGTCCCGGACCACGGTGAGGCTGCTGATCATTCTTGTCGCCATTACCGTAAGCGCCTGTGGCCTGTTCCTGTCAATCAATGGTTTCGCACTGTACCATTCCGCTGTGCCCGGCCCACGCAATGCTGCTGCCGAAAGGGAAGCAAATACGCAGGATCTGCTGCAGGACAAGCAACGTGCCCGTAGTCTCCTCGACCCCAGGATGCTCATCAATCTTCAAGAAAAAGGGTTTTCTCTGGTATCGAACGGTAAAAGCCTGCAGGTGGAAACCAGCCTCGACCCAGCTTTGCAGCGCTACATGCTAAAAAAAATGGATCGTGTCAACTCCCGGTTCATTGGCATCGTGGCGGCAGAGCCTGCAACCGGCAGGGTTGTTCTGCTTTCGGGGTTCAATAAGCAAAACCCCGACCTCGATCCCTGCCTCGACAACCAATACCCTGCGGCCAGCATTTTTAAAATTGTTGCAGCAGCAGCGGCTATTGAACAGTGCGGCCTGACCTCCGATTCAAAAATGCGTTTCAACGGTTATGCCCATACGCTTTACAAGCGGCAGCTCAAGGATGTTGACAACCGGTACACCAACCACCTCACCTTCCGGGATTCATTTGCCAAATCAATCAACCCCGTGTTTGGGAAAATCGGTACGCTTTACCTCAATAAAAGACAGCTCGAACGATATGCCCAAAATTTCGGTTTCAACCAGACCATTGATTTTGAACTCGAATTCCCGCCCAGCCATCTCAGCATCGAGGATGCTCCCTACAACTGGGCGGAAATTGCCAGCGGTTTTAACAACAGTACGACCCTCTCGCCATTGCACGGTGTACTCTTGGCCGCGGCCGTGGCCAACCAGGGTGAACTGGTGGAACCAACCGTTATTGACGGGATTTACGATGCAACCGGGAAAACGCTCTACAGAGGATCCCCAAAAAAGCTGAGACAGGCTATGGCGCCTTCCACAGCAATAATTCTGAATGACATGATGAAAGCCACCGTCCGTTCGGGTACGGCAAGCAAATCGTTCCGGGGCTACCGACAGGACCGCATACTCTCCCAACTCAGTATCGGTGGAAAAACAGGTTCCATATTCAACCGCAAGCATGACCTCAGGTTCGATTGGTTTGTGGGCTTTGCCGAAGAAATCAAAGGGGAGAAGAAATTGGCGGTCTCCGTGGTTGTAGCCCATGAAGAGTATATCGGCATAAGGGCCAGTCAGTATGCACGCATGGTCATTTGGAAACACTTTATGGACTATTTCAGCAAACACGATGAACAAAAACACAGCCATCAGGCCGGTTGAAAAAGCGGCTTTCGCGGTTTACGAGATGCTATGGCGGATGATCCTGCCGGTTCTGCGCCGAAATCCACGTCTTGCCACAGGGTTTGAAAGCCGTCTCCTCAAACGCCCCCTGAGAAACAATGCCCACATCTGGATTCAGGCCGCCTCGGCAGGCGAAGCCTATCTGGCCTGGGAACTGCTCAAAACACTACCGTATTCACACCGGCTTACCGTGGTTCTGACCACCAACACGCTCCAAGGCAAAGAGATCCTGGACACAGCCGTTGTCGACCTCGAACGCCGGGGTACCCGCATCGAAGCCCAGGTCACCTACTTCCCTTTTGACCGGCCGTCCCTCATGAAAAAGGCGGTCAAAAGCGTCCGCCCGCGCGTTATGGTGCTCCTTGAAACCGAGATCTGGCCCGGCCTGCTGCTGGCACTCAAACAGCACACCTGTCCGGCAATCATCGTCAACGGCCGCATGACCGCAAAGAGCCTTTCCCGCTACAGGATCTGGACCACCCTCTGGCGGTCCATCAGACCCCGCCACATTCTGGCCATTTCAAGGGAAGATGCCGACCGCTTCGCCACCCTGTTCGGGAAGAGCGGTGTAGGCACCATGCCCAATATAAAATTCGACCGGGTCCAGGAAACAGATCTAACCAACGACGCGTTGGATACCTTCCATTCCGTTGTGGAACCCGGGACGGATTTTGCCGTACTGGGTTCGGTGCGCCGGGAAGAGGAAGCCGACATACAAAACATATTGCGCGACCTCTTCAAACGCAAGCCGGATGCCGTCATCGGCCTTTTCCCCCGTCACCTGCACAGGGTGCCCCATTGGCAGGATGCCCTCGATGGGCTCGGGCTGCCCTGGGAGCTGCGTTCCGCCATGCAGAAACCGGCCAGGGCGGGACAGGTGGTCTTATGGGATGTTTTCGGCGAATTGAACAAGGCCTACCAACGCGCTTCAGCAGCCTTTGTGGGCGGTAGCCTGGCCCCCCTGGGCGGGCAAAATTTCCTGGAGCCCCTTTCCGAGGGCCTGACGCCGGTTATCGGGCCCCACTGGCAGAACTTTGCCTGGATCGGTTCCCGAATTATCGACCAGGGGCTTGTGCATCAAGCAGATTCATGGCAGAATGTCGCGAGATTCCTGGCCGCATGTCTGGCCAGTCCCGGAGAGAAGCAGATCATCAGCCAAAAGGCGGCTGCCTACATTCACAAACGGCAGGGGGGCACCCAACAGGCTTGTGAACTTATTATGAAATATCTATAGTAAATATGAATTCGCTACCCAAATGTTACGGCATCATCCCGGCCCGTTTTCAATCCAAACGGTTTCCCGGAAAACCACTGGCTGATCTGAATGGGAAGCCCATGTTCTGGCACGTTTATCATCAGGCCCGGAAATGCCCGCATTTAAACCGCGTGGTGTTGGCTACGGACGACCACCGCATTTTTTCGGCAGCTGAAACGCTTCAGGTTCCAGTGGTCATGACCGATGCAAACCATCCCAGCGGCACCGACCGGGCACTGGAAGCGGCTGTTTCACTGGGTGTTTCCGATGATGCTGTGGTTGTAAACATCCAGGGCGATGAACCGCTGCTCGCCCCTGAAATGCTCAATTGTTTGGTTGCCCCCTTCACCTCGCCTGGCGTCAAGGTAACAACCCTCGCCCGGAAATTAACCCGTGAGGAAGCCGAAAACCCGGACCGTGTCAAAGTCGTCGTGGCCAAAGATGGTCGGGCACTCTACTTTTCGCGATCAATCATCCCCTACTACAGAAGCGATGCAACCCAGACGTTCCTTGGGCATATCGGCCTGTATGCTTTCAGGATGAAAACCCTCCACGCCTTTCAGAAACTGGGCCCGAGCCGGCTGGAAACCATCGAGTCCCTGGAACAGCTGAGGCTGCTTGAAAATGGCCTGGCCATCCATGTTGCCATCACCGATCACAGCAGTATCGGTGTTGACACACCCGAGGACTTGGCAAAAGTCGCCCACCTGATGCAAAACCAAAAGCGAGACAGTTGAACAAAAAGGAAACATCTCTATGAATCGTAATGCTGCATTTATAAATTGCCTGAACCACCTGTTCCGCTTTAAGCTTTATATGGGCCGCTGTTTGAGCACCGTTCCGGAAAGCTCCCTTGTCCTTTTTCCCTGCAGCCAGACAACCCTCCACTGCGGACTGGCCGGCATCGTTGCTGTAAAACCAGCAGCCGATCAGAAAACAGGTATTGATCTGGACGGCCTTGAAATGCAATTCAAGCGCATTGCGGAACAGAATTTCAGCTGCTGTGCAGAGCAAAATCTGCCGTTGGAGGACCTCTACCTGAACGGCGGGGAAGCCCTTGATCAATTTCTTGCCCATGTCCAAAAGCTGAAACGCTCCCAGGCCTTTATCGCCCTTTTCCTCCACAGGGAACAGATAGACCAGCTTGCCGGTCTTTCCAAACAGGTGTCGACACTGATCCGAGAGGAAGAAAAAACCCTGTCAAAACACATGGGCCATCTCGAAACCGGGCTGGTGGAGTGCATTTCTGCCAGGCTGGAAAAGCTGAAGGATGCGCAGTGGAGTCTGGCCAACGAAATCAAGGGCAACATCGATAAGACAGATGCACTCATCGCGCATCCCCCTGCGGCGCAGGATCCTAAGGCCATAAAAATTTTCAGGGAAATCAACACCGTTCTCAACAGTATTGACCGACTGGAGGTCCGGGGAAGGGATTCGGCCGGAATTTCACTGCTGTTCGTGCTCGCAAAGGATGATTTTTCGGAATTTCAGGACCTGTTGGAAAATGATGAACTCCAGCCGTCACTTATAGAACGGATGTCCAATAAAGTCCTGCTCAACAATGATATCAGCATCTATCCCCAAGTGCTTTCCGATACTACAGAACTCGTCGCGATTTCTTTTACCTACAAGATTGCCGCGGAAATAGGCCGCCTGGGAGACAACATCGCTTTTATCCGCGATCAAATTAAAAATGACGCGATTTTCCAGCGGCTGACGACCTGTTCCCTGAATCACTACACCATTTCTTCACACACACGCTGGGCTTCCATCGGTGAAATCAGCGAAGCTAACTGCCACCCCGTGGACAATAAGCTTGCCGGAGAAGAAGTTCCCGTCAACGGCATTATCCACGCCTGCCTCAATGGCGACATTGACAATTATCTCGATATTAAAGCCGGGATGGAAAATCAGGGACTTGCCTTACCCACGGGAATATCTACGGACACCAAGATAATCCCCCTTCAGATCGAACAGTATCTCCGACAAGGGTATGACATGCAGGAGGCCTTTCGGTTGGCGGTGAACAATTTTGAAGGTTCCCATGCCATCAGCATGCACAGCGATCTCGCTCCCGGAAAACTTTTTCTGTCCCAGAAAGGCAGTGGGCAGGCAATCTTCGTCGGACTATCCGATGAAATGTATATACCGGCTTCCGAGGTTTACGGGTTCGTCGAAGAGACGTCCGACTATCTGAAACTGGACGGGGAGAAAATTGTAGAAGGCGCCTCGGGAAAAACCCAGGGCCAGATCTTCATCCTGGACCAGACATCATCAGGGGGGATCGACGGCATCACCGCCATGTACTATGACGGCACCCCCATAACCCTAAGTGAAGCGGATATCAAGCACACCGACATCACCTCCCGGGATATCGACCGGCAGAATTTTCCCCACTACTTTTTAAAGGAAATCTCCGAGTCGCCGCTTTCAGTGGAAAAGACCTTGTATAACCGCTGGAAATCCGTTGATGAAAACCCGGACCAACTGGCAACGGCTTTGGATCAATCAGTACTCCCGGCTTCCCTGGCCACAGCCATTGCCGATAAATCAATCAGACGCATCTTCTTTGTCGGCCAGGGTACCGCCGGTGTGGCTGCCAAGGCCTGTGCTGACATCTTGGACTATTACCTGAACGACCCCCTTTTGGTCATCGACGCATTGAAAGCGTCCGAGTTGAGCGGGTCCAAGCTCAGCGAAGGCGATGCGCCGGACAGCATGGCGGACGCCCTCATCGTTGCCATCAGCCAGTCAGGGACCACCACCGACACCAACCGCACAGTCGACATGGTGAGAGAAAGGGGGGCTTCGACGCTGGCCATCGTCAACCGCAGGGATTCGGACCTCACCTTCAAAGTGGACGGCGTGATGTACACCAGCACCGGCCGCGATCTTGAAATGTCGGTTGCCTCCACCAAGGCTTTCTACTCGCAAATCGTTGCCGGCGCCCTTTTAAGCCTGCACATTGCCCGCCTTGCAGGTAAAAGAGGGGCAGAATTTGTGTCCCAGGAATTGCAGGACCTTCTTGAAATGCCGACCCATATGAAAACCATTCTGGACATGCAGGAACAGGTAGCGGTTTCCGCCCGCAAGTTGGCCGGAACGAAAACCTATTGGGCAACGGTTGGCAGCGGCCCCAACAAAGCTTCGGCGGACGAAATCCGCATCAAGCTGAGCGAACTCTGCTACAAGACCATCTCCTCAGACTTTGTCGAAGATAAAAAGCACATCGACCTCTCCTCCGAACCGTTGATCATCGTTTGCGCGGCCGGGTCAAGGGATACCGTAATCGGCGACATTATCAAGGACACGGCCATCTTCAAAGCGCATAAGGCCACGCCCGTTGTCATCGCGGACCAGGGGGAACAACGCTTCGCTCCCTACGCAGAAGATATTTTTCATGTCCCGGTGGTCAGTGAACACCTGGCACCCATCGTCAACACCCTGGTGGGTCACATATGGGGGTACTACGCGGCCCTGGCTATCAACGAGGGCTCAAAATTCCTCAACGACTTCCGCACAGAAACCCGAAAAAGCATTGACGACAGCGCCCGGGAAGGACTCGATGTTTATGAAGTCATCCTGGAAAAATCATTCAGGGAACGTATGGCCATTTTTTACAGGGACTTCAGGGCCAAACGAAAGCAGAAGCAGTTTCCACTCTCAATTGCAAAGGCATCCGACCTTACCCTTCTTTTGAAGTATCTCGCGGGACGACTGCCTGTATCTGATTTTGAAATAGATTTCGGAATCAAGGGAACGGCCTTGAACATGCTCAACACGCTTTTCAAATATTTGGGCGACTCCATCAACAGTATGTCCCGACCCATTGACGCCATCAAGCATCAAGCCAAAACGGTTACTGTGGGCACCAGCCGCATCAGTGAAAAAATAGAGGGACTTCTTTTCGACATGCTGACCGAAGAAGGGCTGAAAGCGTCCCAGTTGACCAATAAGAATGTCCTTGTCCTGAAAAACCTCCAGCAGATCGTTGCCCACATCAAGGGCTCAATCCTCTACCGGATTGGCCGATTAAACCTGCTTGGGGAACCCACCCGGGATACGACCATCGAGGTTCTTTCAAAAAAGGGTGAACTCGACCCCATTCCATCCCGTGTTGAAACGGACTCGGCCCTGAAGGGGACCAAGCGCATCATTGTCAAACAGGGCAACGTTTATATCGGCAAGGGGCGTAAAGACGACCGCAGCATTATCGTGATCCCCTTCATGTCTTCCGGCGGGAATATTATCGAAAACCTGCTGTTGCTCAACATCGCCTTCCAGAAAAATATAGCCCTGGACATCAAGATCAAAGCCCTTGGCGGCAAGCATGAACATATAAAAAATATTGTTCAGGAAAACAGCATCGATTGGCATGACCGTCTCATAGAAACGGTCGAGATGGATGAGCTGTTCGGCCTTTCGGCTGAAAAGATAGGTGAACGCATTGTTTCTCAACTCGATGAAACAGCTAGGGATTGACAATGGTTGACCTGCAAGATGCTGTAGTCACAGGACCGTCAGCTAAAGCGCTTCGCAAAGGTAGATAGATTCCCATCTTGCGGCATAATTTTTTTAAAACCCCTGTGAATAAACAATTTCTTATTGACTTTCACGCTCTATTACTATAAATCGCGGTACATTGATGCCCGTTCGTCCATCAACAAACACTAAACAAGGGGGGAGAAGATGACAAAGGCAGAACTGATTGAACAAATGGCAAAAGATGCAAACATTTCTAAAGCCGCGGCCGGAGCTGCACTGAATTCATTCACCGCAAGCGTTACCAAAGCACTGAAAAAACGCAACGGTAAAGTCACCCTCGTGGGCTTCGGAACCTTCAAGAAAGTTTACCGCAAGACCCGCAAAGGCAGAAACCCGCAGACCGGTGAAGTTATTAAAATCAAAGGTAAGAACGTCGTTAAATTTACAACCGGGAAAAAATTGCAGGACGCCATTTAATTTTTTATCAATTTGCTCAATCATCCCAGAGGCCCTTTCCGCATTCGATGCAGACGGACAACCATTGACCGGCGGAAACCAAGGGGTAGTACCATACGGATTTCAGTCATTAATAGGCAGCCTGGTCGGTTTTGAAAACCGGTCGGGCTGCCTTTTTCTTTTAGCCCATGATTAAAAAATTCATACGGCACCCGGTTACTGTAAAGACAGTTGCATTTGTCGGCAGCCTCATCACGTGGGCAATAATGCACTTGTTGTTCTTCACCTGTCGGCAGCACATTTTTGGGCCCGAGAGCTTGGATGCCCTGCTTGCGGAAAACAACCGGAAAATCCTGAGCCCTAACTGGCACCGCTCCATTTTTTTCAGTGTCTATATCCACCGCAACCAAAAGGGAGCCATCCTGTCCAGCCGAAGCCGTGATGGAGAGATGATCAGCGCGGTTCTGCACCGCTTTGGTTATTATACCGCTCGCGGTAGCAGCGGCCGGAAAAAAGGCGGCCACCTCGGGTTGAAAGCATTTGTTGATTACGTCAACAAGGGCAATCCCGGTGGGATCACGGTTGATGCCCCCCTCGGCCCCCCCCACATATCCAAACGGGGAATCATACTTGCCGCCGCCAAAACGGGCGCTCCGCTTCTACCCCAAATCTGGTATGCCCGGCCGAATTTCCGCTTCGGAAGCTGGGACGGCACTATGCTCCCCAAACCCTTTTCTGAAATTGTCATGATTATAGACGATCAACCGATCCACGTCCCCGCTGGCGCCACCAAGGCGACCATCGAACAGTACCGAAAAGTCCTAGAAGAACGGATGCTGCACTTAACGTATCAGGTTGACCACTGGTTTGATATGCGTGACACATACCCTGATCCACGCGACATCCCCGTGCCCTCACCCGTACCCACCCCTTCCCTCGTATCCTGAGCACATTTCGTCTCGAAATGCAATTATGAATTTTAATTCATTTAATGACTTGGTGAAATAGCACAATCATTTTATTGATAAATTTCTAGCTATAAATTAAAATATTATTTTTATGATTGTATTACAGATAGTTATTTTGATTTCTCGTTTTGTGCATTACTCTTGACAACCCGTGAATTAGCCTGTAGTAGATATTGAATGATCATTCATTAATATGTCTATACCCAATCAGGAGGACCGTATGAACAGAAAAATCAGAAAGGCAGCCGTCATCGGATCAGGTGTCATGGGCGGCGGCATAGCCGCATTGCTGGCCGGGGCCGGCGTAAAAACTTTGCTCTTGGATATTGTCCCTTTCGATCTGAAAGATGATGAAAAGAATGACCCGCAAGCCAGAAACAGCATTGCCAAGGCCGGGCTTGACGCGGTCATGATGTCAAGACCCTCACTGCTCATGCAGAAAGAGGATGCAGAACTGATATCCATCGGCAACCTTGAGGACGATTTCGACCAGTTGGCGACCTGTGACTGGATCGTAGAAGTCGTGGTGGAGAATCTAAAAATAAAGCACGATCTGTTCAAGCGCATAGAAGGCATAAGAAAGCCGGGAACCATCGTGTCCTCCAACACGTCCGGCATTCCCCTGAAAGCCATGTCCGAAGGGTTGAGCACTGAATTCAGGCAGTACTTCCTGGGAACGCATTTTTTCAACCCCGTGCGTTACATGAAATTGCTCGAAATCATTCCCGGGGAAGAAACACTTCCTGAAATCCTCGAGTTCATGGCCGATTTCGGCGAACGCATTCTCGGCAAGGGCATTGTGTGGGCCAAGGACACGCCCAATTTCGTAGGGAACCGCATCGGCATACACGGTATGGTAAAAGCCATGCAGATCATGCTTGAGGACGGTCTGACGATTCCGGAAGTCGATGCGCTTTTCGGCCCTGCCATGGGGCGGCCTAAAACCGCGATGTTCAAGACCGCCGACCTGGTGGGACTCGATGTTCTCGGCCATGTCGCGGGCAACACCTTTGAACTGGTCACCCACGACGAAGCCCGGGAAAGCTTTGTCATTCCCGACTATGTGTCCCAAATGATAAAAAACAATCTGCTGGGCAAGAAGACCAAAGCCGGTTTTTATAAAACCGACCTGACCCCTGAGTGGAAAAAAATCCGTAAGGTCATCGATCCTGTCACCCTGGACTATGGGGTTTATGAAAAACCTCAATTCCCGTGCCTGGAAAACGCAAAAAAACAAACATCGCTGCCCGAAAAAATGAAAGCCGTCCTTTTTGGCAAGGACAAGGGCTCGAAATTTGCCTGGAAGGCCACGGCAGCCAACCTTATATACTCGGCCAACCGGATTCCTGAAATTTCCAACACCATCGTCGAGATCGACAATGCCATGAAATGGGGATTCAATTTTGAAATGGGTCCCTTTGAAACCTGGGATGCGTTGGGGGTGGCCAAATCCGTTAATAAAATGGAAGCAGACGGTTTCGAGGTTCCCGACAGTGTAAAGGCCATGCTGGCAGCTGGCCATGCATCTTTTTACAAGACCGAAAACGGTCAACACTTCTACTATGATTTCCTTGACAGTTCTTACAAGCTGGTAAGGATAAATAAAAACATTATCACCCTGGCCGCCCTGAAAGCAGACGGCAAGGTCATTCAAACCAACCCCTCGGCCACGCTTGTGGACCTGGGCGATGGTGTGGCCTGCCTGGAGTTCCATACAAAAATGAACTCCTTGAACCAGGAGATCATCACGTCCATCCATGACGCGCTGGACTATGTTGATGCCCACGGCAAAGGTCTGGTCTTCGGAAACCAGGCCGGTGGAATGCCCGGCGCATTTTCGGCAGGCGCGGATCTTTCGGCCGTGAGAGCTGCCGTGGGCGAAGGGCTTTTTTCAGAAATCGAGGAAATGATCAAGGAGCTCCAGTACGGACTGCAGAAAGCCCGATATGCCCCCTTTCCGGTGGTCGCGGCACCGTACGGCATGACCCTGGGCGGTGGCTGTGAGGTCTGCCTTGCGGCAGATAAAATAGTCGCCCACACGGAACTGTTCATGGGCCAAGTCGAATTTGGCGTCGGCCTGCTGCCGGCCGGAGGCGGTTGCCTTGGTCTGTGGAGAAATTATGTGGGATCCATCCCCGCGGCCGTTCCCGATGCCGATCTGACCCGCTTTTTCATACCGGCATTTATGGCCATTGGCATGGCCAAAGTTTCCATGTCAGCCGCAGAAGCGAAGGCCAACGGATTCCTGCGCCCCGTTGACCGTATCGTCTTCAACCGGGACTATCTTATCGGCGAAGCTAAAAAAGAGGTCCTCAAAATGGTGGACGAGGGGTATGCGCCGCCAATAAAAAGACAAATCAAAGTTCTTGGCGAGGCCGCCCAGGGCATGGTCAACGCCCAGGTTTCCGACATGCAGAAGGCGGGCTACATCAGCGAGTACGATGCTTTTGTGCTCAAGAGAATCGCCTATGTTATGAGCGGCGGCGCTGTCCGCAGCAACAGCATGATTGATGAAGACATAATTTTGACCCTTGAAAGAGAGGCTTTTGTCGATCTCCTCAAAGAGGAAAAGACTATCGCCCGGATAGACCACATGCTCAAAACCGGCAAACCTTTAAGAAATTAGGAGGAATAAACAATGAGAGATGCATATATAGTAACGTCTGTAAGGACACCGGGGTGCCGAAGAAACAAAGGCGCATTCAGGGACACACGTCCCGATGACCTTTTGTCCTTTATTCTGGGTTCCGCCGTGGAACAGACTGAGAACCTGGAGAAAAAAGATGTTGACGATATCATGATCGGCTGCTCCTTTCCGGAAGCGGAGCAGGGGTTGAATATCGGCCGGGTTGCTTCCCAAATGGCCGGCTTTCCCGTGGAAGTCACCGGCGCTACCGTCAACCGCTTTTGTTCATCGGGGCTGGAGGCAATCGCGCTGTCAGCGCTGAAAGTGATGTCCGGCTGGGCCGATGTCACCATCGGTGGTGGCGTGGAGTCCATGACCTATGTCCCCATGGGGGGATCCATACCCAGGCCTCACCCGGAATTTTCCAAGACCCAGGCCGACAACTACATATCCATGGGACTGACCGCTGAAAACGTGGCCAGCCGGTACGATGTCACTCGGGAACAGCAAGACGAATTCGCCTACAATTCCCAGAAAAAAGCCGCCGCGGCCAAGGCTGGAAAAAAGTTCACCGAAATCGTTCCCACCCCCGCGGTACGCTTCAATAGAAAAGAGGACGGCACGTTCCAGAAGGAAACCTTTATCCAGGACTTCGATGACGGCATCCGTGAATCCACCACCATTGAAGGTCTGGCCAAACTACGGCCCGCATTTTCCGCAACCGGCTCCGTCACCCCAGGAAATTCATCCCAGATGACGGATGGAGCTGCTGCAACCATCATTGCTTGCGAGGAAAAAGTAAAGGAGTTGGGCCTCAAACCCCTGGCCAAATTCAAGTCCTACACCACCGCTGGATGCAGGCCGGATGAGATGGGGGTTGGGCCGCTTTACGCCATCCCCAAACTACTGAAAATCGCCAATGTGGATCTGAAGGACATCGGGGTTTTTGAAATCAACGAGGCCTTTGCTTCTCAGGCCCTCTACTGCACCCGGGAGTTGGGTATTGATCTCGCCAAGGTGAATCTCAACGGCGGCGCTATCGCCCTGGGACATCCCCTGGGGTGTACGGGCGCGAAACTGTGCGCGACACTATTGGCGAATATGAAGGCCACGGGCGCCCGTTATGGCGTCGAATCCATGTGTATCGGCGGCGGGATGGGTGCGGCGGCCCTGATTGAACTCTGCGAATAAAAATTTATCCCACATTTTTATGAGACGCGGCTTCGCCGCTAAAAAAAAACAATAAAAAACGCGCCCGGCCAAATGGCCGGGCGCATTTTTTATTGTCTTACTCTGCAAAGCTCCGGACCTTAAGAAATATAGATATGCCCGATAAATCCTGGCCCAGGAATGCCTCGGGGGAGATCGGCGTGCCATCCAGGGGCAGGGCTTGGATGTGTTGCCGAAACGCTTGAGGCTGACTCTTAATAAAATCCTTAACCCGTCCACCGTCCACCCATATGCCCTGCTTAAGAAAATCGGGACCCAACTCCTTCAGCACCATGTTGAAAAGCTTTACCGTAACCCAACCGTGGTCCGTCTGTGCCGGGTTGTCCTCTCCCTCGTGTGATATGGCTTTACGCATCCAGCTGTACTGCCCGCCCTTACGAAAGGTTGCGCCCACCAGCCCGGGCATGGCGGCTGAGAGTGCCAGAACCGACCCATCGCGCACAACGGTCTTGGTTACGTCATCCACTGGTTTGCTGTCCAGAAAAATGGTTTGGATCCGTTCTTCAAAATAAACCTCGTGCACACCGAGCTGCTGGCAGACAAAAGCCTTTAAATCGTTTCCGACCTGCGCCCTTACGCTGAATGACGGCGTCAGCAATCCTACCAATTTCAATAGATAGTCTTCTGCTACGGTAATACTTAGTTCCATACTTTTTTTGTTTACATGCTAAGATGTGTTAATGGAAGATTTTTCCAAGTTATAGACAACAGGGGAAACCCGACCAGGCTCCCCCTGTTTTTTATCTCTTTGCGGCGCAGTCGCATTCCCAAACAAATTTCTTGTGATTTTTATATTCACAAGAAATTTGTTTGCCTAGAAATCAAACACCTTGTCAAGGTCCTCATCGCTGACCTGAAAGGTCACGTTGTGCGGCGCGAGGGGTTCCTTTTTAAAGTATTCGGGCAGACGGTCATCCTTAGATGTAAAGCCTGCCCTTGCGTTGAAATCTCGCTCAACTTTCAGAACCTGCATTCCCAGGTTGCTCACATCATCAGCGGTCAACGGTTGACCGGAAAAACCGCTGATCACGTCCAGCAGCGCCTGGAACGTTTCCGGTTGATCCAGAATCGCAAAGGCAATGAAGAGGCACATACCCGTGGAATCGATCGCCGCCGTGGCGATCTGCAGGTTTTTGGACAGCTCCACCTGCCCTTCGGGTTTGGTACCATCCACGTTGCCACCGACCCCCAGAAGATTGGCCGTGACCGAGTAGCCGGCCGTGTGGTCTGCCCCCATGGTCGTGGTGGCATAGGTCACGCCAATGCCTTGAACCGCCCGGGGGTCGTAGGCCGGCATGGCCTGTTTCTTGACCACCGGCACGCGCTCGACACCGAACACCTGGCCGGTAACGGCCGCCCCGTTGCCCAGAATGCGCCCCAGAGGCGTACCTTCACCAACTTCCTTGAGCAGGCTGAGAGCTGCCTGGGCATCCCCGAACTTGGCGATGCCGCCCTCCATGGCCACACCGATGGTCGCACCCATTTCAATGGTATCCAGGCCAAAATCATCATCCATGCGGTCGAGTTGGGCAATGACGTCCAGATCGTCGATACCGCAATTCCCGCCGTGGGCCCAGATGGTTTCATACTCGGGTTGCTTGGTAAGGAAATTACCGTTTTTGTCGTTGAAAGTTCCCGAGCACTGGATCACGCACCCTTTGTGGCATCCGTGAGTGGCCAGTCCACCCCTTGAGGTTTCCAGTTCAGCCTGAGTTTCACCACTGATCTTGGAGATACCTTCAAACTGTCCTTTAGAAAAGTTATTCGTGGGATATCCACCGGCTTCGTTGACCACATTGCTCAAAACGTTGGTGCCATACGCGGGCAGTCCCTCACCGGTGACCGGATGCTTTTTCAACCCTTGCACAAAGGCCTTGTTGGCTTCGCGGAACTTGTCCGCATCGGCCGGCTGACGCTTTGCCATGCCGGTATCATCCAGTACAATCAGTTTCACACCCTTTGAACCCATGACCGCGCCGACCCCGCCGCGTCCGGCATGTCGCGTGGGCCGTTGTTCCATGTCCGTAAAGGCGATGGAGGCTGCAGACATTTTCATTTCACCGGCCTGGCCGATAGAAATAGCGCACACCTTATCTCCGTAGGCTGCCTTTACCTTGTCGATGACCGCATAATTGCCTAGCATTTTAAGGCTGTTGTCCGGTGCGATATCCACGCCGTCCTTATTGATGACGATCTTGTACAGATTGTCGTCGGCTGGCTTGCCTTCAATTACGATGGCCGCGTATCCCAACCGGGCCATGACCTGCGAAGGCTGTCCTCCGGAGTTGGCTTCCTTGATGCCCCCGGTCAACGGGCTTTTGCAGCCTACTGAAATTCTACCCGACATGGCTGCCACACTGCCGCTCAACATTCCTGGTGCGATGACCAGCTTGTTGTCCTCTCCCAGAGGGTGGCATAGGGGGGGAACTTCTTTGGAAACGATGGTAGAAGTCATGGCACGCCCCCCGAGCCCTGCGTAATCACCCAGAGACTCTACAACAGTTTTTGGGCCGCCTTCTTCTCCCATTTTCACACGCAGAATTTTATCCATCGGTTGCCTCCTTTTCCTTTGGTAAAAGGTTTTTCATCGCACCCATTCAAGGGGCATCATTTTATGGTAACAGCGTTACCGAACACGTCAATTGGCCTAGTAGAATCGCTACACTGTAATTATTGGTATTAGTAGGTTATGTCAAGGAAAACCGATGGCAACAGGCGGGATTACATCATGTTTTGAAGATTGTTCAAGCGGGTTGCCAGGCCTCTCAGATCGTTTTGGGCGGTCTTGACCAGGGCTTTGAGCGTCAGCATTCTTTCACTGTCAAAGGGTGTGGTCACCCCGGCAAATTGAATGTCAAAGGGAATGCCTTTCACCTTGATGGCTTGCGCTTTTAAAGCCTTTGTAATTCTTTCAAGGGCAATCTTCGAGTTGGGCCCTTCGGTCATGGGCTGCATTACCATAACCATTTTCAGGCTCAACCGCCCGACCACGTCGGTCTCCCGTACAACGCTGAGCAATGCAGTCATGAATGACTGGACCACATCGTCCAGGGTGACGCCCTTTGCTTCTTCGGCTTGTTGGGGAACAGCCTTGACAACGGAAAAAGAAAGCAGCGAGAACGGTGTGTTGTACCGCAAAGACCGTTTGACTTCGTTTTCGAGCACAAAAAGAGAGCTCTGTCGATTGAGGGTGCCGGCCGGCGCCTTTTTGGCGGAATCTCCCTGTTGACGGACTTCCATATCCGCCATCATATCATCGTAGATGCGGTCGAAATGCTCGTTTTCCATACCTTTTTCCGACAGCACATTTTTGACCTGTTCTAGAATTTCATTGAATTCTTTTTCGTCATCTGAATAGGACTGCAGCATTTTCAGCACGGAGTCCTTGGTGAGTTCCCGGGCATCCTTGTTGCTCACCTGTTTGAACAGCATTCTGGATTTAAGCAGCCGGAGACTCTCTTCCATGCGCTCCGTAAGACGTTTTTCAAGGTCGCTTAGCACGCCGGTTTCCAGATCGCGCTGTTTTAGGTTGTCCACAAGTTCCGACCTGATGCGGGAAAATACGCGCAGCGTATCTTCACCATCCACATCGCCTGCATCTTCCAACTCCTTGACCGTCAATTCAGACCCGATGCGTTCGACGTAGTCCACCAAAAGTTCGGACAGGACGTTTTCATCATCACCCTTCTTCCGGATCTCGGCAGCCAAACAGATGAGCTCGGCAGCCTGCTCCGGATGGTCCATGATCTCCCGGACCAGGTCCTCGCCATCCAAGCCGATCTCATTTGCGCCTTTCTCCAGGGCACGCGTCAGTTCATCGCTCTGCAACTCCTGTTTGAGTTCCTGTACCAGCAGTAAAAACTCGGAAAGCGGCATGCCGGCCGCCAAAAGCCCGTCTTTGACCTTGGGCAGAATGCGTCTCAACTCATCCGTTGCCGGCACCAGGCGGATGATAATGCCGGCCAGGCGTTTCACGGATACTGCCCCCTGGTTGTATTCCTCCGTAATCAGCTTGACCAGGACCTTGTCCGTAATTTCATCAGCCTCTTTGCGTATGGCCTCTTCATCGACGTAGACAATGCCCTTGGCCTTCTGATCTTCGATGCCTTTTATCAGTTTGTTTTTCAGTTCAAACACGCCCCGGGCAAGATCGGCTATGTCCAGATCCGTTTGCGTGGCCATGGCGTCATCCACCTCTTGACGGAAGGCCTGCAATCCCGTCACCAGAGATGCACCAGGGACCAGACCCTGGGCTTCGGGATGGTCTACCGCAGCCAAATCAGAATCGATCAACAATGTTGACAGTTCCGTGGTGTCGGCCATCATTTTTTGAATAGAAATATTTTTCCCGACCTCGTCGGAAACGATATTGGCCACCATGATATCAAGGATGCCACCCAGGGCCTTATCCTTTCCCGGTCCTTCCTCCCTGGAACCCGTGAGATCCCCATCCAGGAGATCACGTTTTACAACCTCCTCGTCTTCGGTAATCTTGCGAAAGGTCACATAGTTGATGCGGACACTCGTCAGGGACCGGTATTCCAGAGCTTTTTGCATGGAATCGATGGAGGTGAATTTGTTGAGGTCTGTGATGACTTCAAGAAAAAACGTCAGATCTTCCCGGCTCAAATGCTTTTCAAAGGATATGGATTCAATGCCGACCTTTTTAAAATGGGCTGCCATGCGGGTGGTGTTGATGCGTGGTTGAAACGCCTCCTCCTCGACGAAAAACTGTTCCTGGCTCATGGAAAGGGCAAGGGGTGATACCAGCTTGAGCCCATCTGTCAAGGATTCGAAGAAGCGATCGATGGCACGCGCCCCGGATTTGTGCTGGGCGTTATACATGGCCACCTGGTTAAAGACCAGATTGAAGTTTCTGCCGATAGCGTTGGACAGATCTTTTTTCAGAACTACTTTTTCCATAAAATAATGTTTCCCCATTTTTAAAATTAGGTGGATATTTTACTTCCTGGATTCAGGAAGGTAACGACGGCGATACCACTTCAAGGTCTTGGCAAAAGCGGCACAGTCGGCAAATCTGTCTTCCGGACTATATGCCAACGCTTTAGCAACAATGCGGTCCATGTCCCGGTTCAAGGTGGCATTGAGCTGTGACGGCGTGTTTTGAAAAATCCCCTGTTTATTTTTCTGTTTCTGCCTCAATAGTGAAATGAGCGAATCATATTCCGGGAGGGGCAGCTGATGAACCATTGTTTGAAAAAGCAGTGTACCCACGGCGTAGATGTCGGCACGGCCGTCAACTTCGGATGTGGATACCTGTTCCGGTGGCATGTACAAGGGTGTGCCCAGAATCATCTCCGCACCTATTTCATCGCCGTTTATCATCTTAGCTGTCCCGAAATCGGAAATCAAAGGCCGCTTACTGTATTTTTCTATGAGGATATTGGCCGGCTTGATGTCACGATGAACGATCCCCTGACTGTGTGCGTAGCCCAACGCGTCTAAAACCTGAAGAATGATGTTCAAGGTGGCATTAAGGGGCAGAATCCTCTTGGAGGGCACAACGTGCTTGGCAGCCCTGTCCAGGTATTCTGCAAGGTCATGCCCTTGAACCATCTGCATACTCATAAACAGATAGTCGTCTCCCTCACCGACTTCATAAATGGGGATGATATTGGGGTGGGATAAAATGGCCGCAGCCTCTGCTTCCAGCTGAAACCTCTCTGCCGCAACGGGTGTCATCAGCGACTTCGGTAAAACCTTCAGGGCGATTTTGCGTTTTAGACTACGTTGATAGGCTTCAAACACCAGTGCCATACTGCCCCTGCCGATCTCCTTTAGAACGGTGGACGTCCCGACGTCCTGGCCCACAAGGTGGCTCATATCAATATCTCTGATGGAAGTCATATCTATTTCTCCGCGATTGCCCAATTTTTTAGTAGCACAATCAAAGGGATAAACTCAACCGGTTTGAATATTTATAGGTTTGCATTAACGTCAATTAAAGGCTATAATCGCTGCAACTCACGAATATACCGGTTGTCATCACTATGTTCCGATTCAGCCGTAGGGTAAAGGCGGGGCCGATATTTTTTCAAAGCACCATATCATCAAAATACTAAACCCCATAGTTGCCCTGGCAACTATAATTGGGTGACCTATGGACGACAAAGTATATCTACACGCGCAGGATTTACTCAGCGACTCCTTTGAACTGGGTTTGCGCATCTACAAAAGCGGGTTTCGTCCCACTTTCATTATCGGCATATGGCGGGGCGGAACGCCAGTTGGAATTGCCGTTCAGGAAATTCTGGATCATTTGGGTGTTAAGACGGATCACATTGCCATACGGACCTCATCCTATTACGGTATTGACAAAAGGGACAAGCAGGTCCGGGTGCACGCCTTGGAATACGTCATTCGGCACACCAATCGGGAGGACGGCTTCCTCATTGTGGACGACGTTTTTGACAGCGGCAACAGTATCAGAACCATTATCGAAACGCTCAAAAAGAAAATGCGCCGCAATCTGCCGGAAGATATTCGCATCGCAACAACGTGGTTCAAACCTAACAACAATGTGACCGACATTGTCCCGGATTACTATATCCATGAAACCGACAGATGGCTTGTATTCCCCCACGAGCTTGACGGGCTCACCCGTCAGGAAATGTTCGCCAACAAACCCGGCCTAAAAAGCCTTTTTGAGAATGCGGGCCTAACCTGACAAAAGAAACCATCCTATCGTTGCAAAAGCCGGAGGGTAAACAACATGGCAAAATAGACGCTATCGATACGATATTGTAAATAATAACAACTCATTCTCTATACTTTGCCATGTTGTTTATGCAACTATGGGGTTCCAAGCGGTGCAGGCTGAACCCATCTGTGCTTATCACCATCATAAAACCACTTGTCGGGAAATCCGGATCGCCGCATAAATGTGGGCTCGTCAGCCCAAGCCATCAGATCCTCATACGCCTGGTAAATTCGCCTGAAAGATTCCCCTCCCCCGCCAAAATCTGGATGATGCTTCCGAGCCTGGCGCCGGAATGCCGATTTAATGACCGTTGTCAATTCCGGCCGATCAAGATCCGCTTTGCTCAGCTTTAAATGTACGAGTGCTTTCCCGTTCCCCTTCAGGGATGGTATCTGAATTTCATACGGTTTCAGGTCATCGATGGCCGGGCTTTTACTATCCGCTTTGGCCAGTACATGCCTGGACGCCAGATAGTCTTTCTGGGTACGCCTTTTTTCCTGCCACCATGAATTTCCCAGGAAATTTGACATGTTTGAAAAATCTTCGGCAGGGGTATGCTTCTTGTCCCGTAGATACAGGAAACTAAAAATTCCAGGCTCATTGTAGGGAAGAATGTCCAGCACCAGCAGGCTGTCCGTAAAATAGAAGGTTGCATATCGAGTGTTGAGGGCTTTGAGGAGTCCGGACCTCACATTCAGCTGGTACCTGAGCTGCTGTCTGCACGAGACAGAACAGTAGCGTCGTTTTCCGAGTCCTTCGCTCGTACCGCAGGATAGACAGCCTGTGCGTTGGCGCAGACGGTCCAATGGGGTTGTCTTTTTCATCATCCTGTCTTCAACTTAACATAAATTTTTTAAAACCAATAAATTTTTTAAAACCATCAACCCTGATCATTTCCTTGCAGCCGAGCATATCTCCCGCACTAATGTTACCTGGATTTAGCATAAAAATTCATAATAAATAAGCAGATAGCTGTCGTTTACAAAAACAATAACAAAATTATATCCATTGTGCACTCCATTTGTTATTGAAAACCGTGTGGTTTTTTTTTATGGTGCGTGAACTGTTTATTTCAGACAAGCGAGGTTGAGACCATGGTGCAGACGATAAAAAAATATATTTTATACGCCGCTCTGATCGGGCTCGTATACATGTTGCTCGCCAGCCATTTCATCTATGTGGGCGGAAAAGATTTTCGGATATTCAAGAAGGAAACCCTTAACCTGAGATACACCTTTTTCAGCGTCCAGAGCAAGTCGCCGGAATCCATCATTAAAATTGACGATTTGAGATGGGCCAGGATAGGGGAAGTACTTTACGAAGAGGGCCTTGTCACGAAAGATGAACAGATACGCCTGGAACACAAATACGAATATGAATAGCCTGTCATAGAGCAGTGTCAACCACTCTCGCCAGGTTGTTCCCTGCTAAAGCACCGCATATCCCCGAGCATATTTGGCTATTTTGCTCAGCGCTTCGTTCATGCTGTCCAAACGATTGGCCAGCAGTTCTATCAGGTAATTTTTAATATTATCCCGCATGGCCGGGTCCAGTTTGGAAAAGAAACCATCATCGACCTTAATAGCCAGAATATTTTCGTGGGCGATCACATTGCTCTGCCTGGCCCTGTGCGTCAAAAATGAAATTTCACCGAATACAGAACCCGCTTTCAGCAATGCGACAGGCGTATCGTACCCTTTCCTGGTCACCTGGGCACTGCCCCGTATCAGGAGATACAGGGATGAATAATTTTCCCCTTCCTTGATAATCGTGTCGCCCTTATTGAAGGCCATTACGGAATGGTCCATCTTGGCGAATGCCTTTTTTTCTTCTTTTGAAAAATTCTTGAAAAGCGGAATGTCTCCGATCATTTCGTACAATGACATTTCTCTATCCTTTCCTTTTAGCAGATTGATAATTTTATTATCATATAAATCGTAAAGATTCAATCGTTTATATACTTTTTAAATAGGTGGGTTCACCCATGGGCATCCAATATCAAGTAGTTGGGAACCCAAATCGGGAATTGAATGACTGTCTGCCGCATATTTGTCGATATTGCAATAGTCCCTGAATTGTGTTTATAGCTAACCAATTCGATTCCAATATCGCGAAAGGGACCTGCTATGATCAAACCACCTCAAAGCACGAGCACGAAAACCCGCGGAAAAAGACGTATCGGAGATACATTCGTCGACAACGGGCTTATCAGCAAAGAGCAGCTTCAAACGGCATTGCAAAAACAATCCCATGAAGGCGGCCACCTGGGGTCTATCCTGATTGAAATGGGATTTATCACCATCGATGACTTGCTTGATTTTCTATCCGGGCAGAGCGGATTCCCGGCTGTCAATCTGTACAAGATCAACATCGGCAAGCATGTGCTTGAACTGATCCCCAGGGAAAAAATTAACAACTTTCAGGTCCTGCCCGTTTCCGCCGACAAAAACACGCTGACATTGGCCATGATCAACCCCCATGATTTTGAAATCGTTAGCGAAATTGGGTTCCAGCTGGGTAAGAAAGTCAAGCCTGTCATCGTTCCCTCCTTTATGATGGAAGCCGTCAGAAAGGTTCTTTTAGCTGACCCGTCCGGGGGGATAAGCGGACAACTATTAAAAAAAATGGTGGATGCCACCCGGCAGAAAATCAGCAAAACCACGCCTTTGCTTGCCATGCTTCAATATCTGTCAAAGTCCAAGGCCAATGATTTGCTGCTCACGGCCGGTGCACCACCATCCTTGAAAATCAGCAATGAAGTTAAGCGCCTGGCCATGCCCCCCCTGACCCCGGCTGACTGTGAAAAATACGCGCAGGACCTGTTGTCGGAAGAGGAATGGGCTGTTTTCGAAAATAAAAATGACTGCGGCATCGCCATAACCTACCCTAAAATAGGTCGATTCAGGGCCAATGTTTTCAGACAACGCAATTCAGTTGCCATTGCCCTGCGGAACCTACCCGAGTCAATCCCCTCCCTCAACGATCTCAATCTTCCCGATTGGTTGAGGGAATTCGCCCTCAGGCCCCAAGGGCTCATTCTCATCGGGGGGCCGGCCGGTCACGGTAAATCAACGACCATGTGCGCCCTGGTGGACATTATCAATAACAACCGCCGCTGCAATATCCTGACCCTTGAGGACCCGGTTGAATATCTGCACAAACATAAAATGAGCAATATCAACCAGCGCGAAGTGGGCAGGGATACCGAGTCTTTCAGCGAGGGATTGCGCCATGTTTTCAGGCAGGCGCCGGATGTCATCGTCATCGGTGAGATGCGGGATAAGGAGAGCATGGCCATAGCCATGCGGGCGGCCAGCACCGGCCACCTGGTGTTGAGCACTATTCACGCCAACAATTCAACATCCGTCATAGAGACGATTATCAACAGCTTCGAACCCCACCGGCAAAATCTTGTCAGGATGATGCTCGCGGACTGCCTGCTGCTTTGCCTGTCGCAACGGCTGTTGCCCCTCAAAGACGGCCAGGGGCGCATTCTGGCGCTGGAAAAGCTCGTCAATACCCATCGCATCCGGAATCGGATCCGGGAAGAGAAGACCCACCACATCCGTTCTCAGATGCAGGCCGGCTCAGAGGACTTTGTTTCACTGGATGTTTCTCTTGCCAACCTCTATAAAAACGGCGCCGTAAAACTGGAAGAGGCATCCCAATTTGTAGAAGACGATCTGTTTTTCAGGGAACTCACTACAGGAAAGAGGTGAAGGAACCAAGGGTTCGAGGATCCCAGAGAGTTGAGTAAGCAAAAGATCAGAAAGTGAGAAGGTAAGCAGTAGTCAGTAGTCGGTGGTCAGTTTGTCCGGAGTTCCGGTCTCTGTGGTTCTGGCCTCTGGTACTCCTGGTCAAATCCTGAATGAAATCTCCGCGCGGCAAGCCACGCGGTATCATACAATTTGGATATTTTTTATCTTCTCGCAGCAAGCTGCGGGGAATTAGACCCAGCGGAGATTAAAAGTTGTCACGTTTTGGTTACAAACAGCCTGTCTTCCATAACTGTTTATCCGAGAATAAGCTACCTGCTGGCTTCTGTAGTTCTGGTCCATGGTCTCTCTCTACTGCCTACTCCTTACTCCCTACTATTAAATCCTCGTCCTCCGACCTCTTAACCGCCCGCTACGCTCACGCCAAGTGCGCAAAAAATTTATCTTAAAAACGATCTTCTTAGCGTGCTTCGCGTCTTTGTTTACCCCGTGAAATTCATGCAATGAGGAGCGGAGCGAATTTCACTAGGGCGGTTCAAGGTTTTTCGACCCTGCCCTCTGGTTTCCGTTTTCTGTTATTCAAATATCCAATCATCAACACCCAATTTCCAATAATCAAGTAGGCTGCCTGCACTTGGATATTGGGCATTGAATATTGGAAATTGGAAATTTATGGTCCTGTCATTCATTCCGAATTCCGAATTCCGCCTACCCCCCGATCCCCGACATTTGATCCGCCACCCGGAACTCATGTTCACCATCGCAGTGATGGGTATCCTGTTTGTGTTCGACAGCTGTTTTGAAAATAGCGGCAATGTCATCGTCACTGCAACCTGCACGCAAGGGCCCCTTGACATCCACCTGATGGTCGGATAGCAGGCAGGGCCGGATGTGGCCGTCCGCCGTCAACCGCAGGCGGTTGCACGTGGCGCAAAAATGGCGGCTCATGGGACGGATGAAACCGATCTCCCCGGGGGCGCCTTCAAACTGGAACCTTTCGGCAGGACCATCCATTTGGCTTTTTTTGACAGGCACCAGTTTTCCCAGGGTCGCAACCCGCTCTTTGATTTCAGGCGCCAGAATTGAATTCCCGGCATGCATCCTTGAATCACCAATGGGCATATATTCGATAAACCGGATGTGAAAAGGGTAAACCAGGGAAAGCCTGGCCATATCCACAAGCTCCTGATCGTTGTGTCCTTTCAGCGCCACCACATTGAGTTTTATGGGACTGAGGCCGGATGCGTGCGCTTGCATGATGCCCCGCCATACGCTGTCGAAAACATCGTACCCGGTAATATAGGCGAACTTTTCCCTGTCCATGGTGTCGATGCTTACATTGATCCGCCGAATCCCTGCGGACTTGATCATGTCTATGTTTTTTTCCAGCAGGTAGCCGTTGGTGGTAAGGGAAATATCGGTCAGGCCGTCGATTTCCCCCAGACTTTTCAGAAAAGAGCCGATGCCTTTCCGTACCAGGGGCTCTCCGCCGGTCACCCTCACCTTGCGGATGCCTGCGGCAACCCCTATACGGACGACCCTCAGAATTTCCTCATACCGCATAATATCATCGTGGGGCACCTTGGGGACGATTCCCTTGGGAACACAGTATATGCAGCGCAGATTGCACCTGTCAGTAACAGAAATGCGCAGGTATTCGAGATGCCGGTTGAAATTGTCGGTCAGCACTGTCTTCTCCATTCAGCTCCCCCCCACAAACTTTTCCCTGTAGGCCGGGACCTCGATCATGGGCGGCCGTTCAAGGCCTTCCATTTGGTACGCAACCGGTTGATATTCCTCATCCACGAGCTTGTATTGAATCATTTCGTCAAACATTTTTTTCTTTAAATCGATCAGGCCCAGTTTGGCTTTCCGGTTGATGAAGGTCTTCATGATCACAAAGGCCATGCGACCGAGTGCCAGGGTAGCCTGATTGCGGTGAACCCGGCGGTCGAGATCTGTCTGGGCAATGACCTTGAGCCCCCATTTTGTATAAATATCCAAGATCATGCTGGTTTCCACCCCGTACCCGATGGGAAAGGGGACTTTCTCCAAAATACTCCGAAACCCGGCATATTCTCCCGACAGGGGTTGAATTATCTGGGTCAACTCGGGAAAAAACAATGAAAAAAGGGGTCGGATCACCAGCTCCGTCACCCGCCCCCCGCCGGTGGAGCGCATCTTTTTATTTCCCAGGGCAATGGGACGATCGTAAAAGGCTTTGACATACTTGATGTGGTCGGTCAACAGCAACGGCCCCAACAAGCCATAGGCGAACCTGTGGTGGATGTTTTTAATGTCAGCATCCAGGTAGATGAGAATATCACCCCGGGTAATATACAACCCTTTCCACAGGTTCTCGCCCTTGCCCCTGAAGTGACCCGTATCCGGCAGAATGTCGGCCGCCGAATAAAAAAGTGCCCCATAAGCTTCTGCCGCCTCGCGCGTCCGGTCCGTGGACCCGGAATCCACAACCACGATTTCGTCGATCAGCGGAAAGCGGTTCATGAGTTCCGATTTCATGATCAGAATCTCTTTGGCAATGGTCTTCTCTTCGTTGAGAGTCGGCAGGCAGAGGGAAATTGTGATATTTTTATTTTGCTTGGCTTCCACCAGTCGCGCAAGATCCGCAAATTCGGAATGGTGAAACGTGTTGCTTTTCAACCAATCATTCGCCATCACACACCCCGTTGTCTATGGATAGAATCACGCCCAGAATCTGGGCGATGCCTTTGAACATCGGTTCGATCTCCATGGTGGCACCTTCCAGGTGATAATCTCTCCCTCGGGTTACCCCCAGCGTGACTGCAGGAATTTGGTGGGCCAGAAAAATTGACAGTTCAGATTCGCTGGGCTCACTGACCGGTTTGAGACCAAGTTTGTGCATGGTCAAAACAGCGCTCTTTACCAGCGGATGGGCGTACCCGATCCTGGATGCGTGCAGGCTGCTGATGGTGTTCAGCTTCAAATCCACCCGGTATTCATGCCCCGCCCCGTTGACGATATCCGCTATATCGTTGTAAATGGTCTTCACCATGCTGTCGGAATCGCTCTGTATTTCAAAACCCAGCGTCGCATCATGGGCGATCCGGCCGTGCTTGTACCCCCCTGATATCTTACCGATGATAACCCGCGACCGCGGCCGCTGTGGAAGACGCAGTCTGAGTATCTGATTGATGATTTCATTCAAAATCAGGATGGCATTGGGTTTGAACTGGGGCTCAAACCCGGACTCCATGGGAATGGTGCATTCGATCTCCCCCCGAATCATGCCGTAAGTGCTGTAATTGAGACGACCCAGTTCCCCCCCTTCGATACACACGGCTCCCCTCACCGGTGTTGACCAGGTCTTCAGCAGATGACGGATTCCCCTCAGGTTGCCCCGGCCGATGGACTGGATAACACCGGCCAGCACGATATCCGATTCAAAGGAAAGTCCCAGGGACTTGAAAATGAAGGGCAAGGATGCCAGCACGCCGACCCCCACGGAATTATCCATGATGCCGGCGCCCGTAATGGTCTCCTCGTTGACCACAAAATTGTGGTTTACATCCTTGTTGACGGCGGTATCCATGTGGGCCACGACAAAGATGGGTGCCTTGTCCTTGGCCTTGCCTCTGATGATGCCGATGGGGTTCTGATAACCATCGATAGTACACTCGTCCACCCCAAAATCGGCAAGCCGATCCAGAAAGAGCTGAGACCTGGTTTTTTCCTTGAAGGTTGGCGCCGGCTCCTGTCCCAAAAGCACGATATTGGTGATTATCGTTTCCTTGAGCCTTTTGATGGCTTGCGCATATTCCGTCAGGTTTTCCAGGTGTGTCGGCATAATATTTCTCCCGGCAAGCACTCATCTCAGACTGATGAGAAATGGTCTACCAAGGCTGCGTAAAGTCCCGGGATGGTATATTCCCGGGCAATGACGTGAACGTCGAAACCGAGCGACTCAGCCGTTTCGGCCGTGATGGGACCGATGCAGGCGACGGTTGTCTTTCTGATCAGGGCATTGAACTTATCAGGCGGTAGCAGTTGCTTGAAATTTTTCACCGTGGAAGAACTCGTAAACGTCAGGCAATCGATATCTCCACTTTCAAGGCGGGTAAGCATTGTTTCCACATTGTGATCCGCAATTTCGGTGACATACGCAATGACCTCGTCCACCCGCGCTCCCATGCGCGTCAGTTCCTCCGGCAGGATCGACCTGGCTTCCCTTGCCCGTGGGAGCAGGATCTTTTTGCCCGAAACCGGGATGCCTTCAAAGGCTGCCACCACTGACTCCGCCCTGTAGTTCTTGGGGATGATGTCGCACTTGATCCCGAAATCCAGAACACGTTGGGCAGTAGCCGGCCCTATGGCTGCTACTCGGATATGGTGCAGGGACCGGGAATCCATATCCGCTGCAAAAAGCCGTTCAAAAAAGAAGCTCACTCCATTGACGCTTGTAAAAATAAGCCATTCGTAATCTGGCAGCCGGCCGATGGATTTGTCCAAAGCATCCCAACTTTCCGGAGGCGCCACCCTTATGGTTGGGCACTCCAGGCACTCAGCCCCGGCATCCGACAGCATTTTTAGAAAGCCGCTGGCCTGCTTGCGGGCCCGGGTTACCACAATCCGTTTGCCCAGCAAAGGTCGGTTCTCGAACCATTTCATCCGTTCCCGCAGTTTCACAACGTCACCAATGACAATCAAGGCCGGCGGTTTCATACCGACCTTTGCGGCTTCCGCGTTGATGGTGGCCAGGGTGCCGGTGACCGTCATCTGCCGCGGCGTGGTGCCCCAGCCGATCAAGGCTGCGGGTTTGTCCGGCGCCATACCGTGCTTCATGAGCTGTCGGGTGATATTTTCCAGGTTCTTTACCCCCATGAAAAACACCAGGGTGCCGATCCCCGATGCCAGCGCCTTCCAGTCGATATTCGACGATTCCTTTTGCGGATCTTCATGCCCGGTCACAAAAGCGACGGTGGATGTAAATTTTCTGTGAGTTAGAGGGATACCCGCATAAGCCGGAGCGGCAACCGCCGAAGTGACCCCGGGAACCACTTCAAATGCTATGCCGGCCTCAATGATCACTTCTACTTCCTCACCGCCTCTACCGAAAATAAAGGGGTCTCCCCCTTTCAGCCGGGT
>RCNC010000747.1_pt1 | contig 28414 bp, 26 predicted proteins | sample 2041301 | NCBI WGS metagenome assembly RCNC01 (sample SAMN09708231, study PRJNA481090) | Marine sediment metagenome, whole genome shotgun sequencing project. | biome: marine sediment; feature: ocean; material: sediment; isolation source: Sewage treatment plant 13A marine sediment (STP13A) ... | reverse complement strand
ATTCCGTAATACCCTGTAGGTTCTGCCGTTCGGCAGTGCTTCGCATGCTGCAGGGATAGGAATTTTAGCCTTTCGCATCGGAGCGACACAGTCGCGTTCTATAAAATCGTGCTACGATTTTATTCGTTATCGTTCAAATAGTTGAATACTTCATCTTCTGATGTCATTCCCGTCTCAGACATGAGGGCCCACCATGACTGCTTTAGGGCCACAAGTGATAGGACTGACCGGTTCTGTGCCGATGTCAGCTCCCTTTGTGATTCGTTCAGGCGCACCAGGGAAGCCTGACCAGCCTTGTATCCTTTTTCAACAAGATCACGATTCTCATGACTGAGTCGTGTATTGGTATGCTGTAGCTTCAGTTGGGTCTGGAAAGTAATAACATTCATACTGGTGGTACGGATTGCAGCGGTAATGCTTATTCTCAGCGCCTCCAGTAATTTCCTGGCCTCGATTTCTTTTTGCATGGCTTCCCGTGACTGGGCGCGGTACAGGCCCCCGGAAAACAGATTGAATGTCATGTTGACACCGATGGTATTTCCGAAATCATCACGTTCAAATCTGGTGTTTTCTTCCCGTTCCCCTTTGACGGATGCTGTAAGATTGATGGTGGGTGCGTAATTTGAGTTGGCCATTTTTTTCTCCAGGGACGCATTCTGAATCGCCAACTGGCTCTGGAGAATTTCAGGTCGGTGTTCGAGGGCATAGGCAAGCATCTTCTCGGTATCCGGTACTTGCATTTCTTCTGGTGATGCTTCCCCAAGGGGCGCCAGCTCCACATGTGGGGGCAGTGAGGCATCTGCAAGACCCAAGAAAGCTGCCAGGTTGTGCAGGGCGGTCCTGTACACTCCTTCCGCTCGGATCCGATCGGCGATGGCAGCGTTGGCCTGAATCTGAAAATTGAGTTCATCACTCAATGAGCCGGTACCGATCTGCCGTTTTTTTTTGGCCTCTTCCAGAAGCTCTTTGAAAAACATCTCATCGGTCCTGGCAATATCGATATTCTCCCGTGCCAGTTCCGCGCTTAAAAAAGATAGGGAGACCGAGGACAACAGCAAACGCCTGGCGTCGTCCCTTGCCGAAATGGTCTGATATTTTGAATTTTGGGCCTGGCGAGTTCTGTATCGGCGTTCAAATCCATCGAACAGAAGCCAGGTAGTTGTGAGACTGGCCCGGTAATAGTCCTGGGAATCGTCGATGGTGGCACCGGGATCAAACCTTCTGGCAGCATCGAGACTGTCCTGATATTCATTGTCAGGCATCCAAATCCTGGATGCAGAGGCGTTGGCGTCCAAGCGGGGCCAATAGGCAGCGCGTGCCTGGGAAACCCTTTCCTTGGCCTGTTCGATGCGGATCTCTGTCGCTTGAATGGATGGATTGTCAGCCATGGCAAAACGTTGGGCCGTTTTCAGATCAAGAACGGTAATCCTGCTCCAATCCGGGGGAGGAGCACTACTTTCCAATGCATAACTGCTCGCACTGGCATGGCAACCGGGAATCTGAAACAGAACCATGACCAATATCAAGCAGCAGACCACTTTCCCTGTTTGGTTGGTATTCATGAAATTTTGTCTCCTATGTTTATTCGGCATCGAAAACCGGGTCTTACATGCGGGGCAGCTTAGAAGCTATCTCAAAAAAGTTTTTTGACCCAATTTCTATGTTGGCCCCTTACTTCAAGTCCTCAGAATACTTCAGTATGCACCCCAAGGGCACTTCCTGCGGGGCGCCTGCGGGTTGAAGTTCAGGCCCGCCTTGAACTTGAACCAAAACCCTTTTTTTGAGATGGCTTCTAATCCGTACCGGGTTCTTCGGGTCCGGGGGCCGGCACCAAAAAAGGGTCTTCATGCCGGTTTCTGGCTGGTTCTACCGCCAGGCGCTCGGGCCAGATACCGTACCTGAATCTGTAAAAGAGCAATCTGAAATCATTCAGAATCGTCAGCAGGCTTGGAACCAGGACAAGCGTTAAGACCGTGGCAAACAGGACACCGGACGCGAGTGACAATGCCATAGGGATGAGAAACTTGGCTTGAAGGTCCGTTTCGAGGATTAAGGGCATCAAACCGCCGATGGTGCTCAAGGAGGTGAGGATAATTGCACGGAATCGCCGTACACCCCCTTGTAGAACGGCTTCAAAATATGGCATTCCCTGGGCCAGGTTTTCGTTGATCCGTTCGATGAATACGATGGCGTCGTTTACCACGACACCGGTCAATGCGACCATTCCAAAGATACTCATCATGGAAAGGTCGTACCCCAGCACCAGGTGGCCGAAAACCGCCCCAATGATACCAAAGGGAATGGTAAACATGATTACAAAGGGTTGGGTATATGATCTGAACATGGTTGCAATGATGATGAAAATTCCTATCATGGCCAGCGGGAAGCCCACATATAGACTGCCAAAAGATTCCCGCATTTTTTTCTGTTCTCCCTGTATGGCGATGCGTACTTCGGGATAACGGCCTTGGAGTTCGGTGAAAAAACCGGTCGAAAGCTCTGAAAGGATTTCGTTGGTATTGGCCTTGTTGGTATCAACGCCGGCACTCACGGCGATGCGGCGCATGCCGTTGGTACGTCTGATCGTTGAAAAACCCGGTGAAAAAGAGACGTCTGCAACGGAAAACAGGGGGATTTCAAGACCGGTGCGTGTACGGATACGGATATTTTCAACATCTGCTAAACGGATTCTTTCGTCTGCCGTATAGCGGACCTTGACACGAATATTGTCCCTTCCTCTTTGAAGACGAAGCGCTTCATCACCGTAGTAACCGGCATAGACTTGTCGGGCCAGATCATCGACAGTCAAGCCTAGTGTTCGCGCCTCAGGCTTGAGTTTGAGGCGCATTTCGCTTTTTCCTTTCGAGAAATCGGATCGAATCTGATAAACGCCATCGAATTGTCGCAGCTTGCCCATAATATCCTGGGAGGCCGCCAAAATGACGTTCATATCATATCCCTGGACCCAGATTTCGATGGGAGCACCGGGAGGGCCCATAGACATACCCTCGAAAGTCAGTGCCTTGACACCCGGTATGATGCCGATTTCATTTTCCCATGCCACCATCAGGTCTTTTGTGTGGACGCCCCGTTTTTCAGATTCAAGCAGAATGACTTGTACGGCTCCGAGGTTAGACCCCGACTTGGGTATTTCACCGAGGGTTTGACCCACCAGGGCCAGTCTTGACCGGATCATGGAATCGCCCGTTATCGTCTTGGTTTTTCTGGCCAGACGCAAGAGGGCAGCATCGATCTGCTCGACAGCTTGTCGGGTGGTTGCAGAGGGCGATCCTTCTGGAAATTCCACTGTTGCGGTGACAATAAAGCCGTCAATTTCAGGCATCATCAGAAATTTAATGATGCCGCTGTTTACGAGACCGATGGTGATAAAGAGGATGCTGATGGCCACGCAGAGGGATACATAGCGCCAGTTCAAGGCCTTGCTTAAAAACGGCATGTAAATTTTATTGACAAGCCATTCCATACCCGAACGCGTGATTCGGTGAAAGGTTTCAAGCCTGCGCGTTAGGGGATTCATCAGCCGTCCATTGGCATTCAAATCGGGCAGATCGCCCAGGTGTGCGGGCAGAAGAATCAGGCATTCCACCAGGGAAACTGCCAGGCAGGCAATAACTACCACGGGTAGAATGGCGATGAATTTCCCCATAATCCCGCCCACGAATGCCAGAGGGATGAAAGCCACGATGCTGGTGATAACAGCGGCAATTACAGGAAGACCTACTTCAACGACACCATCTACAGCTGCTTTTACAGGGGGTTTTCCGCGCTTACGGTGAACATAAATAGCTTCACCCACGACAATGGCGTCATCGACGACGATACCGAGCACCATAATGAGACCGAAGAGGGAGATAAGATTGATGGTTCCGCCCACAGCCCATAAAATTGCCAAAGCGCCTGAAATCGATACCGGGATTCCCAGTCCTGCCCAAAAGGATAACCGTGCGTTTAAAAAAATCCACAACAGCAGAAAGACCACCATCAAACCGATCAGACCATTTTTTACCAGGAGATTGATTCTGGCTCTTAAGATTTCAGTGTTGTCATAAAGTGTATCCAGATGAATGCCATGGGGGAGTTGCTGCTTCTTCTGCTTGATAAAAGTTTCCACAGAACCTGAAATAGCAAGGGCATCCTCTTCTTTGGTTTTGTTGACGACCAAGAGCACCGATGGCTCTCCATTGACAATGGCCTGAATCGGATCTTCTGTAAATCCATCCTGTATCGTTGCAATGCGGTCAAGGGTGATGATATTACCGGACGGATCTGCCAGTACCACGATTTCGGCCAACTCCTTACCGGTGTATTTTCTGCCCACTGTTCTGATACGGATTTCTTCACCGGTGGTTCGTATGGTACCGCCGGCCAGGTTGAGATTACTGCGGCGGATGGCATTAGAAACCGCTGAAAATGTGAGACCGTATTCACGGAGGCGTTCTTCGGAAACCTCCACGGCGATTTCATATTCCCGGGATCCAAAAATGTCGATTTGGGACACACTGTCCAATTCCTGCAATTCATCTTTGATTCGTTCAGCATACTCCTTGATACGACGCTCCGACATGGCACCCGAGAGGTACAGCAGTACCACGGGATCTTTTAATAAAAGTTCCGTGATAATCGGCTTTTCCGCATCAACAGGAAATGTTGAAATGGCATCGATGTCGGTCCTGACCCGATCCAGAACTTTGTCCACGTCATAGTCTTCGCGGATTTCGATAAGGGCTGTGCCGGAATTTTCACTCGAATAGGTCGTGTAGAGCTTGATACCCTCAATACCCTCAATCGCCTCTTCCAGTTTTCGGGAGATGCCTTCCTCAATTTCTTCGGGATCGGCCCCTGGAAAGGGCACGGTTATGGTGACCATATCGAGCGAAAATTCAGGAAAATTTTCCCGGACCATGGATTTGAGGGCAAAACCGCCGGTAATAAAGATGAGCAGGAGGACAATGTTTGCGAAAACAATATTTTTTACAAATGCCGCCAGAACGCGTTTCATGCGAAGATCCCTTATCGTGATGGAATTAGGATTTGTTGCGAACGAATCTGTTCAAAATTATGCCTTTTAAGAGTTCAGTCAGTAAGGGTTACGCCGGGTAAGGGTTTTATCGTCACCGCCAACAATGCATTTTCCAGGGGATCGCTTAACCTTGTGGTGACGACTGTCTGACCGGGTGTCAACCCTTCGGAAACAAATACATTCTCTCCCTCAGTGTATATGACCGTCACCGGTACTGTTTTCAGGCGGCTTTCGTCAGTCGCCAGGTAAACCATATTTTCGAAGCTTACAGACCAAGGGGGTAAACGAACGACATTTTGTAGTATTTTGCCTGGTATATCGACCATGCAAAACATGCCTTCTACCAGTGGGAATGGGCTGAGTTCATCTATCTGTGTGTTTTCAGCATCGATCCGTATGGCAACTGTCAGCGTCCGCGTCTGCGGATTGAACTGGACGACTCTGTCCAGGATGCCCGTCCGGTGATCGGTTTCGGGATTTTCCGTCCAGCGAAGCCTGCATTTGACGGGTGTCAGTTTGGAAAACCAGGTGGCATTATTTTCTGATGGGTTGTGGTCAAACAGAAGCCATTGGCGGGCATCCTCGGCAGCCAGAGAAACCTGAATTTCTAGAAGCGTGTCATCCGCCAAGGTTACAAGGGCTTGTCCGGGAGTCACAAACTGGCCTGTCTCGATAGAGGCCATTTTTATTCGTCCGGTAAATGGTGATGTTACCCGGCACCGGTGCAGGTTTACTTCCGCTATGGCATATCTGGCTTTTGCGGCTTCTATACCGCTGTTGACCTCCTGGATTTGAAGTGGGTAAAGAGCCAATGCCCGGGCCATCTGGTCGGTCTGGTCCACAGCTGCGTTGTAGGTCTGTTCGGTTCTGTCCACACCTGAGCGGGTTCCAACTTCGTTGACCTCGTACAGTTGTTGTATACGCTTGAATTCCAATTCGGCCAATTCCTGGTTGCGCTTGATGGTTTTCTGTCTTTCCCGATCCAGGGAAAATTGCTTTTCCAATCTCAAAACAGAGTTTTTCAATTGCTGAAGGGAAGCGTTCGCCTCCTGTAGTGTGGCAGCGTATATTCTGGAATCGATTTTAAAAAGTGTGGCGCCCCGAGGTATGATCTCACCTGATTCAAGGCGGGGATGGACATTTACGACACGGCCGGATATTTCGGGAGAGATGGTAACGGTGTTGAGCGTCTTGATTTCGCCGTATCCGCTCAAGAAGACCCTGACATCTTCTGTTTTGACAATGGTGCCTTGGACCTGCAGGGCATGCTCCGTCCGCTTGGCCTCCGCTGGTGGTTTTTTGAGGGCTGACAGCTTGTTCATGATCAGTAGTCCGAACAGAAGGATGATCAGGCAGAGGATGACCCGGGTGACGATTTGTTTTGTCCGAACCGGTGCTTTTTTAGATTGTTTAGATTCCATTTAATTTCACTCCGACAGGTACTGTTTTGTTTTAATCAACGCAAAAGAATCGGGTTAGGGTTTATTTTCCAAAGCGGCCTGAACCTTTTCCAGCACATCGCACCACTTGAGTGTTGTTTCATGGCCCAATTTCTCGACCAGATCCACAAACCTGAGAAGTATGGCTTCTTCGATGGTCTGTATATCTGTTTTGAATGAGGGGGCGACCCAAACCATCACTTTCCGGCGATCTTCCTGGCTGTGCTCTCTCATCAGAATGCCTTTTTCCACCAGACGTCCAACCATGGCCGAGGAAGAGGGTGGAGACACACCCATCTGCTTTGAAAGTGCGGTCATGGATATTTTTTCGCTGTTGTAGATAGTCAAGACAGTCTGAAATTGTGAAAGAGACAGTTCTTTCAGCGCCCGTTTGTTGTTCCCGGACCCGAAATGGAGATGCTGCAACGGGATGATTCGATCCCGGATGAGTTTCCCCGTTGTCATGATGTATCGGGCCAGTTGCCGTGCATCGTCATGTTTCATAAGAGATTGTTTCCACCAAACCTGAACCGCAACGCAAAACATTTTTATAGGTTCTGCCGTTCGGCAGCGCTTCGCATGCTGTGAGGCGTCTTCGATCGTTCATAAAATATTTGGAAATAGGTAAATTTAGATTATAAAATATTTAGTTTATCTAAGTATAATGTTGAATATATTTTGTCAAGACTGTCGTGACAGGATTTCAATTCAGTTTGGAAATTTTTCCGCACGAAGGCGAAGACGGGTGTTTTATACCGCTTGTCATAATAATATTCCGAAAATAGGATCGCGGCATAAGGGTTTGTAGCAGAAAAACGGTCCTCAATCGGAACGTTTTTCTGACAACCCCTATAAAGGGACCACGCATTTACCCGTGGGGATCCATTTTTACCGAGGGATAGTTCCCGAAATGTGCAGTTACCTGGTGGAAAGATGTTTCAATTTCTCTGACCTCTTTCATCCGTTGGGGGTCGAGATATAAGCGATACAGGGTATCCACTGCATTGCGTGGTCGCCCGAGAATTTTTGTCTCTATCTGGAAAAGTGCTTGAATCGATTTATCGGACACCGGGTATCCTTTATCGTCTTTGGGTATATGATGGTCCATGGAGAGATTTGAGATATTGTTGATGTCAACAAGCTTGACAACACCCAGGGGCGTCATGATCAGGTTGCCCACTCCGGCAAGATCTGGAATGGTGCCTGTTTTCATGATTAAGTTTTTGATGCAATCGACGAATGAGGCCAGGTTTTCAAGTGTGGTATTCAGTGCCCCTTCATGGGCGCCTTTCATCATACTTTCGATTTTCAGTAATGCATTCTCATGCCATGGGTCGACAGCTTCTCCAGGTACATACTCTTGAAGGCCGCACAGCAGAATGCCTTTCTTACGCCCCCGTGTATAATCCACCATAAATTCAGATGATACGGCATAATGGGATTTCGTCAGCCACCGTTGAAGAAATTTGTAATGGTCTATTTCTTTCTGGACAGCGCGCCGGGAAGAGAATTTATTTTTGAAAATTCTGAGCATGGCAACCGGTTGTGCAATGGGGAACATGCGAATGCCATGCTGAATGACACCCCTGGTTTCAAGGGTAATGTCTGACAGTTTCAGGACCTGCATCAATCGAGACCGGAGCCCTTCCCTGAAGTGGTTGCGGAAAAAATACTTGCAAGGGTGTTTGATGAAATTCAATGCCAGGATGTCTTCGTGCGAAAGGGTCGGCTTGTTTCGGATGTCGGGTTTCATTTTATTCCAACATGTCCTCTGCAAAGCTTTCAATCCAGACCGTTTTCACCTTTGCCTTCTGGATGAGGTAGTCTCTGGCGGATCCATATGTTTTGGTGATGTGTTCTATTGCAGCCACTATAGCGGTTTTTGGCGCCGTCAAGTAATCCATTAACTTTTCAGGGTCAACGCCCACTTTTCGCAGGTTATTTTGAATACCCCGTACCTGATCCGCATTATAGATGTTCGACAGGGCATGATCATGAATCACCCACTTTTCAGATACACCCAAGGTCAGGAGAATCAAGGCCGCACATATGCCGGTGCGGTCTTTTCCCGCAGTGCAATGAAACAGAAGCGGGCGGGAAGATTGCCGGGTTAAACGTTTGAAGAAATGATGCCACGTGTCAGGGAATGCGTCGATTTTTTCAATGTAGGCCTTAGTCATGAAGTCCTGTGTAAACCAGCTGGTGTCGCCTTTCATAACCCGGGTAATAGCCTCGGTGGGCTCCATTGTTTTGTTTACGATGGGCAGGTGCAGGTATTGCAGAGATGTATTTTCCGGCAAACGGTTTGGCTGGCGCGCTATTTCTTCTGTTGAACGAAAGTCACAAATGGTCTGGATGTCGAGTTCGTTCAGCACTTGGTGGTCGTTTTCCGTCAATAGCGCCAGGTGTCCGGAGCGAAAAATCTTGCGCCATTTGACCCGGTTGTGCCTGCTGGTGGGATACCCGCCGATATCTCGAAAATTGACGGCGCCATCGAGCATGATTCTGCGCTCATGATCCGCATTTTCAATATTGAGATCGCTTGGCTTCATGGGATTATTTCTGACGGTTTCGTAAAAAACCCAACTTCGGCGTTGTGCTGCATTTCGCAATCATTCAACGTTTCAGAACGATCAGTGCATCAACTGCCACGGGTCGTCCCTCGATCAGTTTGATCGGGTTAATATCAATTTCACCGACAGCATCATTTTCCAGCCCGATCCTGCCGAGAGCGATCAGAAGCTCTGCCAGGGCGTTTCGGTCTACCGGTGGTTTTCCCCTGAAGGACTCCAGGATTTTTTTCCCCCGTATATTTTCCATCATGTCCATGGCATCAAAGGTGGTGATGGGGGCCACCCGGATTGTCACATCGTTCAGTATTTCTGCCAGGACGCCGCCGAGTCCAAACACCACACACGGGCCAAACTGACTGTCGCGTTTGAGACCCGCCATCAGTTCGCGGTTGCCCCTGAGCATCTGTTGAACCAGTACTTCAGTTATCGGGATAGTGCTTTCCGCAAAAAGGTTGTTGTAGGCCGATCTTACCTGGGCCTCATCCTTGAGATCGAGTCGTATCAGGTCAAGTTCGGTTTTGTGTTGAAGATTCTCTCCAGAGGCTTTTAGTACAACCGGGTAACCAATGGAATTTGCGGCTGAGACAGCCTCATCGAGGGTTTTTGCCGTTTCTTCACGGGTGGCAGGAATCCCATAGGCTGAAAGCACCTGTTTTGATTCAAATTCCGACAGGTTATCTGCTCCTCTTTTAACGGCGTCTTCGATAATCTTCATCTGATTTCCTTTTTGTAACCTTTTAACATCTCACTTGGCCCCTTGAGCTCTCGGAACTTCGAACCCTTCATTTGGATCAACCATTCTGGAGATGATCCAAAATAGAGAACATGGTTCAGGAGGCCGCTATCAATACCAGATCAAAAACCATATAGGATTTGCGGTTTCCCGTCAAATGGGAATACAAGATTGAAAAAAGGAAAGGTAATGATCGAAGAAAGGTCAGCTGTTTCATCGAGAATGACCGGCGTTGCGGTACTGCTTGCCGCCGCAAGGAACAGCAGCGCGAGATGGAGCGTCGCATAGCGATCAGGAAAGTTCGGTTTTATCCGGAATACTACAGATTTGTATAGAAACTGCTTTAAGATCCCATCTATGAAATGGTGGGAATCCCATCCTATGGGTTCTCGATTTCAGCATTGAAAGCATCGATCTTGGATTGAAATATCTTTCGTTGCTCTTCGTAGGACTTTATTTTATCATTGAATGTCTCAACGCGCTTCCTGTAAGCTTGATAAACCTCTTTCTCCTGGGGGCTTGGCGATGATTCCAAAAGAAAGTTTCGTTCCGCTTCCAATTCCTTGAACGATTGTTCCAGGGATTCCCTTTCACTGTTGAGCTGTTCGATCTGGCTGTTATTGTCTTTGAAAGTCGCTTCCTCTTGCATTACACCAGCGGTCTCAGGTCTTGGCTCAGATGAAACAGATTCTTTGTAGGCCTGAATATTTTCCCGCTGGTCCTTTGGGACATCGAGGAGATTGTCTGTGAACCTGATGACACCGGTGGTGTCCTTATACTTATAGTATTCAGCGCAGGCAGGGATCGGAATCAGTGACAGAACTGCCAATATAGTGAGTGTTCTAGCAATCATTTCCCGTCTCCTTCACAGAAATTGGGCCAATTTTTTTTTGAGATAGCTTCTAATCAACCACACAATCACTATATAGAACATGCATGGTCAAATCAAACAAATTGTTTATTAATCGAAGGCATGTTGACTAAAGGAATTGAATTGGTTATTGAAAATGCAGTTCGTCCCTTTAATTGTATGCTTGTGTATTTTGCGGCAAAAAATCAAAAGAAATCACGAAAACACGAAATCTTAAAAACACGAAAATATTCATTGTTTTTTTCGTGGTATCGTACTTTCGTGATTTCGTGATAAAAAATCTTTATCTTTTCCGGTTTGTCCGGGTTAGAGCCTATTGCTTTCAGTTTAAGAAGGGAACAAATTACAAATGGAACCATTGAAGGGACAGTTTCTGATCGCGATGCCATCCATGCTGGATTTCAATTTCTCTCATACCGTAACATGTCTGTCTGAACATTCAGAGGATGGGGCCTTGGGTATTGTTGTCAACCGTGTGATACCATCTCTTACGGCCGGTTCAATCTTCAGGGAATTGAAGATTGAATATACGACTTCGACATCCATGATACCGCTTCATATCGGTGGGCCGGTTCACCCGAATGAAATATTTATCTTACATGGGGAGCCGTTCTCCTGGGAGGGTTGTCTCATGATTACACCGACGCTGGCCATGAGTAACACAATGGATCTCATTGAGGCCATTGCAAAGGGTGAGGGACCGCAAACTTTCTTGATTGCAATTGGCTGTGCCGGCTGGGGGCAGGGGCAGATAGAGGCCGAAATATTACAGAATACGTGGCTGACCTGCCCTGTTGATGATAAAATAATTTTTGAATCTAAGGTTGGCGAGCGATGGAATGCTGCGGTAAAGTTACTGGGAATCGACCCGATACTCCTATCTGACACAGCGGGTCATGCATGAAGAAAAAACCTCCTGCTGGAGAAGCCCGATCTGATGGATCGATTCACGGTGGGAGGTTTGTTGGGTTAGGCTGTGGATTCGATTTTTTTCTTCGGTTTCGTCTTCGGTTTCTTCTTTTTCAGACAAACTTTATCTTTCCTTACAAAGGCACAGAGTTTTGGATTGTAATACTCTTTGCAGTTTAAAGGATTGTATAGTGGACATTCCGGATGTTTTTCTGACATGAATATTATTTCCCCTTTTTTCTCTATGTATCTGCAGCAAGCACGACAATCGATCAATTTCAATTGTCATTTTTTTATTTTTATTACATACCACAAACCCATAGAATTTACAAGCCATTCCCTTTGACAATCGGTTTCACTCCATGTAAATAAGACTGGTGGGCTCTTCAAGTTGATTTTTTTTAAAATATTTTCAGCTCGGCATGGTAAGAATTGTCATGAACCGCAACAGCGAACCCGCTCCCCGCAGGCTCTGCCGTTCGGCAGCGGCCCGCATGCTGCGAGGTTCTTCAATTGTGCTTAACCGGGATCGGCCATCAATATGACCTCTTTTCATTCTCATAAAGAAGATCTTCAGCAGCTCGCCAGCGACATGTCCACCTATCTTGGTTCCGCAAGCGAATTGCAAGGCGTTGGTGTGGCTCCGTTCAAAGAATGGGAAACGATATGCCAGGCAATCAAGAAGCAGCTGGATGAGGAGATCGTTCGGGTTGCCGTGGTCGGTGCCATCAAATCCGGAAAAAGCACGTTTGTCAACTCACTGTTCAAGGCTGACTATCTTAACCGGGGGGCCGGTGTGGTAACGTCGATTGTCACGAGAGTTCGGCAGGGCCCGTACCTGAAAGCAAAACTCTATTTCAAATCCTGGGATGATGTGAATGAAGAGATATCAGGGGCTTTGACACTTTTTCCCGCACACGCTTGGGAGTCGGAAGAGACCCAGTTTGACATTCGCAGAGAAGGTGACCGACGTGCGTTGACCACAGCCCTCCAGAACATTCAATCCAATCTCCTGCTGACCAATGGTATCCGCAACACCAACAGTATTCTTATCGATTCCTATTTAAAGGGATATGATTTAGTGAAAGACATCATCACTTCGGACCACCTTTCCAAGGTATACGAGGATGACTTGTTTGGCGAGCAGAAAATGTTTGTGGGGAGTGACCACCTGGCTGTCTACCTGAAAGATGTGCTCCTGGAAATCAGGGGCGGGGATATGGGTAACGATATTGAAATAGCAGACTGCCAGGGGAGTGATTCACCCAATCCACTCCATCTATCCATGATACAGGATTATTTATTAAAGACCCACCTCATCATTTATGTCATTAGCAGCCGCACGGGATTGCGCCAGGCAGACATGCGCTTTCTATCCATTATCAGAAACATGGGAATTCTTGAAAATATTCTTTTTGTCCTCAATAGCGATTTCAGTGAACATGAAACCCTGGATGGGCTAACTGCACTGGTTGATCGTATAAGGGAAGATTTATCGATCATTACGCCCGATCCGGATGTTTATATATTTTCATCCCTCTATAATCTATTCAAGGCATCTTTCAAAGCCATGTCGCGGAAAGATGAATTGCGGTTTTCACACTGGGAAGCAGATGCAGCATTTATCGCGTTCTCCGATGGCGAGACAAAAAGGTTTAATACTGACTTTTTTGCCAAGTTGGGAAAAGAACACTATTCTCTATTGGTAAAAAACAATATTGAACGCTTGGGTGTCATATCCGAGTCTCTGGCTCATTGGTCTGATATCCATAAGGAGATTTTAAGCGGGGATGCAAAAGGGGTGGCATCACTGATCAGAAAAATGACTTACCACCAGCAGCAGATGACACAGATTGCATCGCTGGTAAAAAATACACTGGAAGGTGCATCCCGGAATATTAAACAGGATCTAAAGCAGATCATTGACAGGTTTTTTGATGTCAGGAACGGTCCGGTTGTAAAAGACATGATTGCTTTTATCAGAAATTTTCAGTTTAATCTTGAGCCCTACGAATCAAGCTTTGAATCATCTCGTTTTACGGAGATGCTTTATCTTGTTTTCCAGGATTTCAAGGCTGCGGTTGACAGCCATCTGGCTGAAACGATTCACCCCAGAATTGTCAGGTTTATCCGAGAGGAAGAGGAGAAAATAAAGTCTCATCTTGAATCGGTTGCAACACCCTATGCAGCCATGGTGAAGGAAGCCATGGCCGATTACCAGGCAGCCATGGCAGATACGGGTGCGTCTCAGCCCGAAAACCCAGGCAGTCGGTTGGTTTTAGCGGACCTGAAGGTTCTCAGATTGAGAGATAATTTGCGTCTGCCTCCGGTGGAAACAACCATGCGCTATTCTGCCAGAATAAAAACAGAGGCGGTTATGCGTTTTGGATTCTATTCGGTTATAAAAGCCTTTCGAAAACTGTTGAAAAAATCGGAGATCAGGCAAAACCACAGAAAACAAAAGGCCCTGGAAGACGGATTCAGACGTATGAAGCTGGAGACGGAGCGATCCATAAGCGTACAGTTCAGGGACTATCAGGAGAATGTCAAGTTTCAATACCTGTTTCGATTGACGGATGCCATGGTTCAGCAGCTCAACGACGATCTGCGGGAACGTTTCAACTTCTATTTTACGGATGCTTCAAAAATGATCGAAACGGTTAAAGAGGAACACCTGGACAAGGAACGGATAAAAGAAGGTCTGCAAAAAATTGGGGTAAGTGCCAGAGACTATCTGGCGCGGATTGAGCAGCTTCGTGAAAGCACCCAATAATAAAATCCTAGCACGATAATACATACAGGGCCTAATGGGGTCGGAGGAGGAGCGATATGGTGAACAAAGCAGCTGATATCATTGCCGTGGCTAATGAAAAAGGGGGTGTCGGGAAAACAGTAACGGCCATTAATCTTGCGGCAGCCTTGTCTTTGAAAGGGAAAACGGTCCTGGTGGTAGACATGGACCCCCAGGCTAACGCAACCCGCGGTCTGGGGATTGGCATGGACAAGTCACCTGCGACAGCCTACGATCTGGTGTGTCAACCTGAATCGGTGGTTGCCGGAGATGTTATTGTAAAAACAAAATGGAAAGGACTGGACCTGATCCCTTCTCACATCGATCTGGCGGGCGCAGAGGTTGAGTTGGTGGACATTGCCGGTCGTGAAAACCGGTTGAAACAGGCTCTCGAACCCATACGAAAAGCGTATGATATCATGGTCCTGGATACTCCCCCAAGCCTGTCACTGTTGACCGTAAACGTATTTACCTGTGCCGGGTCCGTGATCGTTCCATGCCAGACCCATCCCTATGCGTTTGACGCCCTGACGGAGCTTTTTGACACCATCGGGGCGGTCCAGCGTGAAATCAACCCCGATCTGAAAGTATCGGGAATTCTTGCGACCATGTTTGACCGGCGGACACGCGTAAGCCACAACACTTTGGCCAGGCTTAGAAACGACCATCGCACAAAAGAACTCTTGTATCGCACAGTCATCCGCTCAAACACCACCATCGCCGATTCCGCCGAAGTAGGAAAGCCTGTGGTGTTCTACCGGACCACTTCCTTTGGTGCTCTTGATTACAAGGCGTTTGCCGAGGAATATTTGGGCAATAAGCATTAAGCACTATGTTTAAATCATTTGAGCATTTGATATTTGGAATTGTTTTGTATTTCGATATTCGGATTTAGAAGTTACCACACGCTGAATGTGTTCAATATTAATCCCTTATAGGGTTGAATCAGTGCTGGTCCCTTTGGACCCGGGTATCTACTCAGCTGGTCCAAAGCTGCGTACAAAAAGATCATGGAGGGCTTTCTGGCCATCCTCGGAAAGGAAGCGGGTACCGGTGCCGGCAAAGGTATCGGATGTGATCACCGGTGTTTTTTCAATCCATTGGCTGTCCTCCCAGGAAAACCATCCCATTCGCGCTTGATCATAGACGCTCAGTGGCCGGTTAAATAGTTTTGCCAATTCGACGCCCCAGCCGGTTCCCCCTTTGACAGTATTGTCAGTCTGTATCCAGCCCACAGCAATCACATGGTAGCCGCTGTTGACCATATGAAAAATGGACTGAATGACTTTTCGGATCTTATTGGTCCGGGAGTAGGTGCGGTTCATACTCTTGGATACGATTTCCATGCTGACATCACCCTTTTGAAGCTCTTCAGTGCTCAGCACCCGAACGCCACGGGTGCGCTCGGCATTATGCCCCTCAAAGGATATATTTACCTCTTTCATGTTCCAGGCCTCGGCAAGTTTGCCGAATTCCGCCTCGGCTCCCTTGTGACCACCGCTGTACAATGTTATTTCTGAAATGTCCGTCATTTTTATTCTCCTGAGTTTTTAGACGTTGCCCACTGATATAAAAAACACCTCGTCGCGGTTCGACAAGATGAGGAAGTAAAGTAATTCAGTTTTTCTATATTGCAACCCTGTCCATTAGAATTATTTCAATCGTAGAACAAAACGAGGTTTGCAGCAAATTTGACCCGCTCTGGAAAGAATTTATATCAGACCCATCTTCTGCAGTAGTGTACGCCATCTCGGATCTGAATGAAGGGGCTTAAAAGCCGCTTTTACTTTAATATTGTGAAGTATGGGATCACCTTCCTCTCTGGCTGTTTCCAGCCATTCAAAGGCTTTGTCTGTTTCACCCAGACCCATATAAATGAGTGCAAGGGTAAGGTAAAGGCCAGGGTACGGTCCGTAATGCATTTTTAAGATACGTCTATGTGATTTTGGTTCTATACAACCTCAAGCTGTTGGAAACCACCGTAACACTGCTGACAGACATGGCAAGCGCGGCCATGATGGGGTGTAACTCCCTCAGAAAACCAGGCGCGGCTGCAAACGGATAGAGAATACCGGCGGCAATGGGTATCAGGGCGAGGTTGTAGAAAAAAGCCCAGAACAGATTCTGGCGGATGGTTCGCATGGTGGCCTTGCTGAGATGAATGGCCCGGGGAACACCGGTGAGGCTGTTACCGGAGAGGATAATGCCGGCAGTTTCGATGGCCACATCTGTGCCGGAACCGATGGCCATCCCCACATCTGCCGTAGCCAGGGCAGGGGCATCATTGATGCCGTCTCCCACCATGCCGACTTTGTGACCCTTATTCTGGATTATTTTTACGGTGGATGCTTTTTCATCCGGCCGTACTTCCGCATACACGTCATGGATACCGGATTGGGCGGCAATTACCTGGGCGGTCTGTTCGTTGTCGCCGGTAAGCATACCCACGTTGATGTGCATGTTCTGCAAGGTTTTTATGGCGGCCCCGGATTCGGGTTTGATGATGTCGGCCACGGTGATCATGCCACAGATTTTCTCATCGGCCATCACCACCATGACGGTTTTCCCCTGGGACTGCAGTGCATGGATCATGTCCGATGATGCCCCAAACGCCCTGTGTTCTTTGGTATTCGTGCTGAGGAACCATTTGGGCTTGCCGACCTTGATCATTTTTCCATCGATCTTGGCTTCAACACCCATACCACCGGACGCTTTGAAATTTTCGGGTAAGGCAAGTTCAATGGATCGGTTTTCAGCTTCCCTCACAATGGCTTTTCCCAGGGGGTGCTCCGAGCCTTTTTCTACCGATGCTGCGAGTTTGAGCAGCGCATCCGGTGTGTCGCATATGGGTTCAAATGGCAATACATCAACTACCGCGGGTTTACCCATGGTAATGGTGCCTGTCTTGTCCAGCAGAATCGTGTCGAGGCTGGATGCGGTCTCCAGGGCAGCACTGTCCTTGAACAGAATGTTGTTTTCAGCGCCTTTGCCGGTTCCCGCCATGATAGCTGTCGGGGTGGCCAGACCCAGGGCACAGGGGCAGGCAATCACCAGGACTGCCACCATTCGGATCATGGCCGGTACGAATGCGCCGCCTGCCCACCACCAGAAAAAAAAGACAATAAAGGCGATGGCGATAATAGTCGGGACAAATATGGCGGCGACCTTGTCCGCCAATGCTTGAATAGGTGCTTTGCTTCCCTGGGCGTCCTGGACCAGCTTGATGATCTGAGCCAGGGCGGTTTCCTTACCCACACGGGTTGCTGTAAATTGAAGCATGCCTTGTCCGTTGATGGTTCCGCCAATGACCGTGTCCCCGACTTTTTTATCCACCGGTAAAGGCTCTCCACTCAGCATGGATTCATCCACGGCAGACATTCCCGCCAGGATGGTACCATCTACCGGTACCTGTTCCCCCGGACGAACCATAACGATATCGCCTTTTTTTACGTGGGTCAGGGGGACCTCTTTTTCCACCCCGTCTTCAATGATAACGGCGGTCTTGGGTCTGAGACCCATGAGTTTCCGGATGGCACCGCCGGTTTTCCCCTTGGTCCGGGATTCAAGCAGTTTTCCCAGCTTGATAAGAGTGATGATAACAGCGGATGTTTCGAAGTAAACGTGATTTCCCAGGGAGGAAAACAGCAGAAGTGCCAATGAATAGACATAGGCCACAGACGATCCCATAGCCACGAGAACATCCATGTTGGCACTTTTATTTCTGAGACTCTTGATACCTCCCACGTAGTAGTCCCAGCCGGTATAGAACTGCACCGGTGTGGCCAGGGCCAGAAATAGCCAGTTGACCCAGACAGCGTGGCTCCAGGGGCCTGTCAAATGAAAATCTCTTGCCATGCTGAGGAGGAAGAGGGGCAGGGTGAAAATCACGCCGATGAGAAATTTGCGGGTCTGGTTCCGGATTTCAGCATTACGAGCGACCTGCTCGGCATCCTCTTGCTCGCTGTCTTCCATTGGAATGACGCCATAGCCGGCGTTGGTCACCGCAGCATAGATATCATCGGGCGTGGTGACCCCCGGGATATATGTCACAAACGCGCGTTCGGTGGCGAGATTGACGGAAGCCCTGGTAACACCTACGACCTTTTTATTTAAAGCCCGCTCGATATTGGCCGAACAATTGGCACATGTCATACCCGTAACCGGAAAATCAATGTCAGCCCCGGGAACCGAAAAACCTATGCTCTGAATCTTGGATAGAATGTCCTGGAGCTTGGTTTGCTTGGGATCGAACTGAATGGTAGCGTGCTCCGTTGCGAAATTTACATTAACACCATCGACACCATTCAGCTTGGCCACGTTGCGCTCGATATTCATGGCACAATTGGCACAGGTCATGCCGGTGATGGGTAATGTTAGTTTTATTTCGCTCATTTTGTTCAGCCTTTGTATAAGTCATAAGCGATAAGCCATAAGCATGGTAATCTGCAACGGCAAGGATGCTTTAAAACTGGGACGCTATGATGCTGCAGTTCGCTAACGACAGCTTATTGCTTAAAGCTTAGAGCTATGTTCAACAACAAACCAGGGATTGAGCAGATTCTCCTTGTTATATCTGAGCGTGTTCCCGGATTCGTATTCGAAAATTCGGGCACCGGAATATGCTGCAACGGCATGTCCTGCTGCCGTGTCCCATTCCATGGTAGGTGCCAGCCTGGGATAGATATCGGCCTGGCCTTCAGCCACCAGGCAAATTTTCAACGAACTGCCGGCCGGGATAAAGTCAACCTCCCCGAAAGCCTCTCTTTTGTCTGCTACGAACCGCTCCAGATCGGGTGTTGCATGAGAGCGGCTTCCCACAATGGTGTAGGGTCTTTTCTTCTGGCCCGGCAGCGGGAGTTGCCGGGCGGTTTTCAAGATGTCTTTAAGGGTGATGCGGCCGGTTTCTATCCCATCCTGGTATTCTTGGATAATCTCCGGGTCGGAGATTTTATAGGCACCCAGATCCTGCAGACCAAAATAGAGCAGGTCCCTGTCTGGTGCGTAAACGACTCCCATGATGGGTATTCCATCTTTTACCAGGGCGATGTTAACCGTGAACTCCCCGTTTCTTTTGACAAATTCCTTGGTGCCATCCAATGGGTCCACAATCCACAACGTTTTCCAGGCGCTTCGCTCTTGAAAGGAGATCGCCTTGCCTTCCTCACTGAGGATCGGTATGCCGGATTCCAGGAGATACTGCACAATGATGTCGTGAGCGGTTTTGTCTGCCAGGGTCAGTGGGGAATGATCTTCTTTGTATTCCACCTCAAAGCCGGTGTGGTAAATCTCCTGGATGGCTTTCCCGGCTTCAATGGCTGCCAGGAGTGACATGGTCAGGAATCCTTCATTCTCAAGATGTTTGTCGGTCGATTTATTTGGCATGTTTTAACCTTTCCAGGTTTTCCCTGGCGAATTCGATGGACGGGTCTATGGAAAGTGCCACTTCATAAAAGTAAATGGCTTTTTCCTTTTCATCCATTTCCCGGTAATTGGAGCCGATATTGGCATAATCGATGGCAGAGCCTGGGTTCAAGTCTAGGACTCTGGCAAAATTTTCTATGGCCTGCTCATGTTGTTTCAGTTTGAAATGACAGAAACCCATGAGATTGTAAATGTCGGTGCGCTCACTATCATATGTTTCACCCTGTTTGAGGACTTCAAGGGCTTTGTCCCATGACCCCATTTCCTTGTGGGCCACCCCCAGGTATGAGTAGATACTGGGGATATCCTGGGTGGGGGGATTCAGTCCGCGGGCGCTTTCAAGAAAGGGCAGGGCTTTTTCCGCCTGCCCCATGGACAGCAGGCAAGTACCCATGTAAAAATGCACATAATACTTATCAGGAAGCAGTTGATCGATCTCCAGCAGCCTTTCGTAAGCCTTGTCCGGTGGATTGCTTTCAGTAATGACCTTGGCGGAGAACATCCCCACACTGGTCCCGGTGGCTCTTTCGCGAAAATGGGCTCCCGGTATGATGGTGTAGAAGGCCGGTATGTCAAGCAGGGGATGGGTTGTGTTGATTACCAGCACGTCAAAATCATTTTGCTTCAAGGCGGAAATGCAGTTTTCCACCTCTATCTTGATGTTGGGGCTGGAAATGTCCGGTAATGCATTGATGTCGACATGATTCTGCGTGTCCGTAATATATCTTGCAGCATCCAGGTTTAGGAATTTCGGCAGACCACTGGCCACATAATTGGCGCCCGAGTTGAAGTCGCCGGCCAGCTGGGCGGTTTCGGTGAGGGCACGGCTCAATGCTTTCTGGGGATCGGGGGTGGTGCCTGCCGTCCAGACGATCTCGCTTTTTTCCGGGAAAGTGGCGGGATCGTAAGCCAGTACCCCTATGGAGGGAATTCCCATACCGAGGGAAAAATCAGATAGAAAGACCTTTATGTTATTGGCTTTATATTTCCCCAGCATTTCCCTTACCAGGGGGTCGGTGGCGGACTCGGGTCTGATGGCCGGTACGGATATCTTTTCTTGGCTTATCAGGGACGAGACATGTCTTTCAACCACTTCGCAGATTCCCTGGGAAATGGCTTCTTCCGCACAATTGCCGGCGGAGGGCCCGTTGAATTCGTTGATGGTGAAAAACCAGTCAAAGGGAACGAGAACCGGTTCTTTCCGGGTGAGATTGAAAGCCCAGGTCCATTTCATGGAAAGTGTTTCATATATTTTACGACTGATCTCCAGCTCTTTGGAATTATCGTGAACAGATTTGGCAATTTCTTCAAAAGGCAGGGCTTTTTCTTTCATATCCGCCGGCGTGCCGGTTTCAAAGTTTTCCGGGTTCTTGCAAAAACTGAAAAAACTGAAACGTTCCGCAAGTTCCATAACAGCACTGGCTTCAGCCTGTTGAGGGGTGCCCCCTTTGCCCATCTGTTTTTTTGTGCCGATAACATCCCGGGCATCTTTTCCGCATTGACTGAAGAATACCGGAATGTCCAGACGACCGCTATCGATCCTTTCGGTTTTCTCGAGGATGTCCATGTCGACATCTTTCAACTTTTTCCTGAACCGTTCGACGGTTTCCTGGGGAGACAGGCTTTTATCCTGGTCCAAGGTATAGTTTTTAAAAGCGTTTTCCAGGGTGATCCGGTAACTCATGGGGTTCTCCAAATAGAATCGTTACACAATGTATTGAACAAGGCTATCGCCCGTTTATAGATAAAACCGACATACTAGGGTACTTTAATCATGATATGCAGCCCACGCAACATCCTATTTTGCTTGACTCAATTGTATAAATAACTTACACAAACGCAAAACAGCATATAAAAATGGGGATGTAGCTCAGCTGGGAGAGCGCAGCGTTCGCAACGCTGAGGTCAGGGGTTCGAACCCCCTCATCTCCACCATTAATCTACTCATATTGTTAGACATAAGATCCATCTCGAGAGATAGTTCCTTTATCCAAAAACGTTATCCAAAGTGGGGGACGATTGGAGGCTCGAAATGGGTGGTCTTAGAAGTTCGCCTACCTACAGTTATCGTCACAACTCCAGTTACATTTTCCGAATCACTACACCATTTGACATCATCCCGTACATCAACAAGAAAGAATTTCACTATTCCTTGAGAACCGGTTCGCTCAGTGTTGCCAAATTCAGGGTAAGGGGAATGAGAAATGTGACCAGTTGGCGACCTATGAGGCTGCTACGGTGAAGTTGCCGGTTGATACGGTGTATGAAAACAATGGTTTTGGAAGGTAACGTTATTGGACGGTTATGATATTCATTACATCGGATATCCTGAAATTTGTTTTCTAATTCCTTACGGTCGATGCGAAGCACTGCCGAACGGCAGAACATTCCTCGTAGCTTGCTGCGAGGTTCTTCAATTGCTCTCCTATTCTCTTGTCACAGGTTTAAATGAACCTGTGATCTGTAATTATTATCCAAAGTAAATCCCTCATACTAAATAAACAGCAACACTTTCCTCAATGTAATACTTTTGTAAAACAGGTAGATAAGCCTGTCTTTTACGATAATTTCAGGATAGCGTATCTCCACATCCAATGAAAATATTGTGTCCATTACATCCAAGGAGATAAAAAATTGAAGACTTCATATGCCATCCATCCCAAAGGCAGTCAGGCCAAAGTCCTGCTGTCCAGTGTATTCGGGCCCTTTGCCCAGGACGACCCATATGGCAGTCGGGCCATCAATCCCATGGAACTCTACCAGAATCAGGTGACGAGAATTCAAGGGCCCTTTTCCCTGCGCATGTTTCATCGCTCCTTTGGTCTACTGCTGCTCCAGTCCAACATTGAAGGGCCGTGTACCCTGCTTGATTTTCCTTCCATGGGCATCTTTATCCAGGAACTCAAACAGAGTGCCTATGATATCATCGGTATCAGCGCCATTATTCCCAATGTGGAAAAGGTCAAAAAAATGTGCCAACTGATCCGGCAATACCAGCCCGATGCCATCATTGTGGTGGGGGGGCACATCTCCAACAAAGGGGGCATTGATGAGACCATTGATGCCGACCATATAGTCAGAGGGGACGGGGTAAAATGGTTCCGGCGGTTTCTCGGTCAGGACGTGACTGCACCGGTGAAGCACCCCATGGCCTATTCTGCTTTCGGTGCCCGAACAATGGGAATAACGCTGCCGGACAAACCCGGAGATACCGCCGCCATTCTCATCCCCTCAGTGGGGTGCCCGGTGGGGTGTAATTTCTGCTCCACCTCGGCCCTGTTCGGAGGCAAGGGAAAATTCGTCAGTTTTTTCGAAACCGGGGACGAGTTGTTTGACGTCATGTGTCAGCTTGAAAAAACGCTTAAAGTGCAATCATTTTTTGTGCTGGATGAAAATTTCCTTATCCACCGTAAACGCGCCCTCAGGCTCCTGGAACTGATGCAGGCCAATAACAAAAGCTGGCTGTTGAATGTGTTCAGTTCCGCCCGGGTCCTGCGCTCTTACACCATGGAACAGATCGTGGGGCTGGGCATCGGATGGGTCTGGATGGGCATTGAGGGGAAGAACAGCCAGTACCGCAAGCTCCAGGATATCGACACCCGGGATCTGATCAAGGATATGCAGTCCCACGGCATTCGTGTGCTGGGTTCTTCCATCATCGGCATGGAAGACCATACACCTGAAAATATCGACGCGGTCATCGCCCATGCCGTCAGTCACAACTCGGATTTTCACCAATTTATGCTGTATACACCAAACCCGGGAACCCCGCTGTATGAACACCATAAGAAAGAGGGAGACCTGCTGGGTGAATCCGATTTCCCACCGGCGGACGCCCATGGGCAATACCGTTTCAATTACCGGCACCGGCATATCAAAAATGGCCTTGAACAAGGATTTCTGTTAAAGGCGTTCACCCAGGATTTTACAATCAACGGACCGAGCCTGGCCCGGTTGACCCGGACCCTTCTCACTGGATGGCAGCGATATAAGAATTGTCCGAACCGGCGCATTCAAAGGCGCTTTGCCTGGGAAGTAAAGTCGTTGAAAACCACTTATGCCGGTGCCGTCTGGGCCATGAGACGATACTACCAATACGAAAAACCCATGTTTAAAAAAATGAACTGCCTATTTAAGGATCTATGCAGAGAATTTGGTGCCCGGACCCTAATTGCGGGACCGGTCATCGGTATTTATATCTATCGAAACCTGATAAAAGAGGAACGCCGGCTGGCCGCTGGCTGGAAATACGAGCCCGCCTCTTTTTACGAAAAGAATGCGGCAGCGATAGCCCTTGAATCCAGGACGTCTAAAATCTTTACCCCAATCAACAGCCCTGCTAACATTCACCAGCAACACCCCAACATTCTTTCTGACCCGCTTCCCACAGGCGAAGTGCTGTGTGCCCCTGGTTCGACCATCATATCGAATGAACCGTATCAGCTTTGATCCCATCAAGTGATTATAACAGTTTCAGATGTCTGGACAAATATCGGGAGTATATATGCTTGACATTATTACAAATCTTTGGCATTCTTATTATATTCTACCATCTATCCCGGCACTATCCTAAACAGGAGCACAACATGGCACTAACCAAAAGTGATATTGTGGAAAAGGTTCAGGCAATCGGTTTCACCAAGAAAATGTCCGTTAACGTTATGGAATCTCTCTTGGAGATTATCAAACAAACTCTGGAAGGAGAGGAGGACGTTCTTGTTTCAGGGTTTGGAAAGTTCTGCGTAAAAGAGAAAGCACCCAGACGAGGCAGGAATCCTGCTACGGGATCAGACATGGACCTCTGGGGAAGACGGGTCGTGACTTTTAAATGTTCAGGGAAGCTGAGAGATCGGATCAATGGAACGTGAAAATATTATCTGCATCTTCTGTGGCAGAATTGCAAAGATCAAGACGCAAGGTGATTTGAAAATTGTAGTATGTCCAAAGTGCAAACGTGAAACTGAGATGGATACGTACCAAGATATTTTTGACCAGTGGTTGGGTGACGTACGCAACAAGGATGGTGAAAGATAAATGGCTAAGAATAAATCGATGAATATTGAAGAAATCAGACTATACAATATGGCTGATATGGGCATCTGGTATTGGAAAGCGGCGGAATGAGTTTGAACTACGAGGAATTAGATTTTAGAGAGACTCCTCTCGGAGATCTGATGTTGCGGCGACGGCGTTTGTTCCAACTCGGAGGTTCGGATATTTATGAGGTGAAGCTTGGCGAGTTTTTTCTGATGTCGAGCTTATTTCATGAAGCAGAATCTCAGCTATCTAAGCTTGGGCTTGGTGTGTTGGTAAAAGAGAAGCTCGACGTTGTGGTTGGTGGGCTCGGGCTTGGGTACACGGCTGTTTCCGCCTTGGAAGATAGGCGTGTATCGTCGCTTGTCGTCTTGGAGTATTTAGAGGGGGTAATTGAGTGGCACCAAAACGGGCTTGTCCCGTTGGGCAAGACGCTGACGGGAGATTCACGTTGCCGACTCGTGCATGCCGACTTTTTTGCTCTGTCTCGAGACGTGTCGAAAAGTTTCGATCCGGAGCATCCTGCAAACAAACATGATGCCATTCTTCTAGATATTGATCACACTCCGATGCACGTATTACATCAAACGCACGCGCGTTTCTATAGTGAGGAAGGGCTTGGGGAACTGGCGCAGCATTTGAAGCCTGGCGGGGTGTTTGCTCTCTGGGCGGATGGTGCACCAGAAGAGTCTTTTACCAGCCACTTGGGCAAGGTGTTTGCGAACGCCGAGTCGCACACCATCGCGTTTGATAATCCAATAACAGGCGATTCGTCTGAGAGTGCCGTTTACGTGGCACAAGTGAGCTTGTAGCGTTACGGTATGCAGTCATTTGTGCGCAGTGTATGCTTGCATATTTTAATCGACGACAAAGTATTGGGACACGAATTACTTGAAAGAAGGATCCAGCTATATTTTTTGAATCACAACACCATTTGACATTGTCCCGTACATCAATAAGAAGAAATTTCGATATTGGGCTAAGGTGAAATATGGTGCCAGGGTAAATTGAAAACAACAAGTTACCTGAAGAGGAGTTATGGCAAATAAAAAGAAAAAATTCTATGCTGTCGCTATAGGCAACAAAACTGGAATCTACACTGAGTGGTTCGGTGATAATGGGGCCGAAACTCAGGTCAAAGGATTTGCTGGGGCTGTGTTTAAAGGATTCCCAACCAAAGAGGCTGCCGAAGATTTCATCAAGCAGAATGCCGGAAAGAAACGAAAGGCAAAGCCAAAAGCCTCTCCACGTAAAGCTAAAGCCAACCTAAAGGCAAAACCCATGATAACCCCAAAAGATGGAAGCATCGTAATCTATACCGATGGTGGTTGTCTGAATAATCCTGGCCCCGGTGGATATGGTGTTGTCATAAAAAATGGGAATATTGCGAAGGAGCTTTCTGGTGGGTACAGATTGACGACCAATAATCGGATGGAATTGATGGCCTGTATTGTGGGGCTAGGCTCGTTGAAAAAGAGTTCTTCGGTGACCCTGTACAGTGATTCGAAATATGTTGTCGATGGGATAACAAAGGGGTGGGCCGTGAGGTGGCAGGCCAATGGATGGATGAAGAATAAAAGGGAAGCTGCGGTTAGTCCTGACCTATGGAAAAAGCTGCTTGTTTTGTGTGGAAAGCACGATGTCCAGTTCAGGTGGGTCAAGGGGCATGCTGGGAATGAGGGGAACGAAAGATGTGACCAATTGGCGAACATGGAGTCGGCTAAGGTGACGTTGCCGGTTGATACGGTGTATGAAGACAATCGTGTTGGAAGGTAACGCTATTGGACGGTTATGATAAGATTTTCCAGGTTCGTAAACGGGTAGTGCCAAGATTTTCTGATCTTTTCCCATATGCCGTCTATCGTACCAGAGGCATATGATCTTGCCAACGAATCATCTATAAACTTCAGTAGCTTCTCGTGCTTTCTGATGTACACATGCAGGTTACAAACAGGTTGTGATAACAACAGGGATTTTTTGATAGTGAATTGAACCGCAATAGTGAGCGCATTCCCCGTAGGTTCTGCCGAACGGCAGAACATTCCTCGCAGCTTGTTGCGAGGTTCTTCAATGTGAAACTTTTGCCACACCGCCATTCTTTGCCCGCCAGTTTGTGTAGTTTGTTACATAAATTTTGGGTCTTATCTATTCTGCACACGCTCACCATCATAAAGATTTTTAAAAGACAGGAACATACTTTTGTCATAAAGTGATTTGATAAATTCAACAAACGACGCATTTACAAGTCTTTAGACCAAAAAGAGACACTTGTGTTAGAAAATATCGTTTGATGCGTTTATTGTGCACACTTCTTGCATTTCAACATTCATCAGATACGCGTGTCACCTATGTTTTGTTAAAAGAAGCCTTTGGACTGTAACAGAGAATGCATTCCCGGTGGCTTGACGCGGGGTTAGCGAGCGAGTCTGAATGCAGCGAAAAATCCGGGATAGCGGTCATTGAAAGGAGAAATACCATGGCGAACAACTTTCAGATGTTTACTCACAAGACCACCGAGACGCTCCATGTAAAACTTAGCGGTGACTTTGACGGCAGCTCGGCATCCGAGCTTGTCAATACCTTGGCGGACAATCGGAATAGATACTATCAGATATTCATCAACACCACGGAACTGAACACCGTCCACCCTTTTGGCCAGGAAGTGCTGCAGCGTAGATTGTCGGAATTCAAAGATCAGGGGCCAGGCGTGATTTTTATCGGAAAGAATCTGGGCCAGTCGTTGAACTGAATGAAAAGGTATGTGCAACCATCACTCCAAGCCTCAACAGCGTGCTTAGCACGCTGTTTGAAGAACAATTAGACAGAAATCTTTCCCATCACAATTCCTCCTATCTTACCGCGAGAGATCGTCAATGCGCTTGCCACAGCCACAGCACTTGTCGGAATAGCTTTTTGAACCGCAATAGCGAGCGCATTCCCGTAGGTTCTGCCGTTCGGCAGTGCTTCGCATGTTGCGAAGTTCTTCAAATATTACTCCGGCAATTAAATGCCTTACGGTTGTCATTCCCGCGAAGGCGGGGCATGAAGTGACGCTTTAGTGCTATCCAGAAAGACACTGGATGCCGGATCATGTTCGGCATGCCGGGTTAATCAAAAGAATTCCTCGCAGCTCTGCTGCGGGGTTGCTGTTTTTGTGATATAAATGACTCCATGAGTGAACATATCCTAAAACGGCACAATAAGACTCTGATATTGTATCATATTGTATGCCCTGCAAAGTATCGACAAAAGGTATTTACAGAGAGTGTTGAGCAGTCACTTCAAAACATATGTATTGAGATAGGAAAGCGATACGAAATACATTTCGTAGAAATTGGTTCAGATGAGGATCACGTGCACTTCCTTGTTCAAAGTGTTCCAGTTATGTCACCCAGCAGGGTTGTGCAAATAATTAAAAGCATTACTGCAAAGAAAATATTCAAATATCATCCGGAGGTCAAGAAATTGCTCTGGGGCGGTAAATTCTGGACAAGCGGATTCTATCTCAACACTGTTGGTCAATATGGCAATGAAACCATCATCAAAAAGTATGTCAAAGACCAAGGAAAAGCCTATAAACAGATATACCGAAGACAGCTGAA
>RCNC010000380.1_pt1 | contig 28414 bp, 20 predicted proteins | sample 2041301 | NCBI WGS metagenome assembly RCNC01 (sample SAMN09708231, study PRJNA481090) | Marine sediment metagenome, whole genome shotgun sequencing project. | biome: marine sediment; feature: ocean; material: sediment; isolation source: Sewage treatment plant 13A marine sediment (STP13A) ... | reverse complement strand
TCCTGGTGGCTGAGTGAGCGGCCTTTTGGCCCGATAATCAGTACCAAGCATGAACCGGTATGGATCTGCCCGGCATTTGAAGAAGAAAGAGCTCGGGAGCAGATTCCCGAAGGACATCAGATTAGAACCTGGGAAGAACATGTATCACCCTATAAGCTGTTTGCTAAGACTGTGAAAGACCTGGGAATTAGTCATAGCAGCATCGCAATGGGCTCAATGGTACGGAGCTTTATTTCAGAAGGAATTCAGAAGGAGATTAAATCTGACCTCTTAGATGGAAGTAAGCCAATAAATATGGTTAGAGGAAAGAAGACTGAGAAAGAAATTGCATACATGGATCTGGCAAATAGGATAACCAAAATGGCCTATGAATATAGTTTCAGTATGCTTAAACAAGGAATGACAACTGGCGATTTATCAAAGTATGTTAGATCTGCTCATTCAGAAATGGGTGTGAGTGGAGGAGGAGGGCCCATGTTTGGTTTTACATCGGCTTTTCCACATGGAACAAGACAGAAACGTGACCTTCACGAGGGAGACATCGTATTGGTGGACGGGGGTTGTTCCGTGGAGGGTTTCCGGTCTGATGTGACACGGACAGTAGTTTTTGGCGAGGCCAGTGAAAGACAAAAGGAAGTGTTTAATATTGTCCTGGAGGCTCAACAAGCTGCTCATGATGCTGTAAAACCAGGTGTGCCATGCGGTGATATTGATCGGGCAGCAAGATCGGTAATAGAAAAAGCTGGATTCGGCCCCGGATATAAATATTTTGCACACAGGTTGGGGCATGGAATTGGGATGGATGGCCATGAATATCCATATCTGGTTAAGGACAATCCTTTAATTTTGGAACCGGGCATGACCTTTAGCAATGAGCCCGGAATCTATATTTACGAGGAATTCGGAGTCCGGATAGAAGACTGCTTTGTGGTAACGGAAAATGGAGCAAAAATGTTGGGTGGAATGCTCTCCTTAGCCATAGATAATCCCTTTGGGGGATAAACAATGTTTGAAGCCTCTTGAGTGTTTCAATTTTTCTTCTGCTTTTTGCCTGTTAATATGACTATTTTGCGAACCAATGATGCTATTCACTTCGAATCTAGCTATAAGTATTGCTCTCATTCAGGCATTTATATGGGCATGCCAAATCGAATGAAAAAACCATTTGTTCCAACAGAGGTGAAAGCATATTCGAACCGGAGAACAAGATCATAATAGGTTACAAAATCTATTCCAAGTCCCCAGCTGAACAACATCTTATTGTTGTATGGGTTGTTTTCAGTAAAACTGTTTTTGACATAACCAGCATCAGCAATTAAATTTATATAGAAGGCATACTGCAATGCTTTGAATTTGTTGTCTTCCTGACCTTTTTTAACTTTCTTAACGCGTGGTTTTACCAGTTCATATTTTAAATTACTTCGGAAGTAATACATCTCATCACCTTTTAGAGTAAAAAGATCATAACCACGAATAAAATCTTTTTTATCAGTCATATTCAACTGGTAATAATAGGGGCGGTTCTCTCCAGAAGAGTTTTCCAGTTTGAACATTTCTGCAACATACCATCTTTTACCAATGGTCTGGTAAAATCGGAAATCAATACCATATGAGAAAAAATCAACTTCCTTACTAACCAAACCCATTCCCTGCTTATTTAGAAATATATTTAGATGATTGCCTCTGAGCGGATAGGAGTGACTATTCCTTGAATCATAAGAATAATCAACATATACTGACAAAGAGGCGTTTTTTTTATCCCCCTGGGCAAGGAAATTGTTATCAAGAGTATAAAGAGAATCCGAAATTTGCACCCATTCTCCAGACAGTTTTATATTGCCGTAATGATATAAATTTGGCCGGAAGTTAAATACGGCACCAAGTTTTAAATTCTGAAAAGCACCCTTATCATATATCATCTGCCTCTTGTTTTCCAAAGAACCATATTCCACCGTATATAGATTTTGATAAGCCGCTGCAAATGTTAGCCCTGTTTTTTTCCCTTGTCCAATCCATGGGATTTTATAACCGAAAACTGCAGCATAAGATTTTCCCGCATATGCGGCTATGGAGGTTTGATGACTGATTCCAAAAAGGTTATTATGACTAAAAAATGCTCCCATGCTTACATCGGAAAGTTCAGGGTCACGTAACCACTCATTGAAATTGGGTGCATTTAGCTTAACTACCGGGAATAACCACCAATAATGACGTTCCTTTACATCAATCAAAAGTCGATAATTATTTCCCTGTATTTCTTCTATGCCCAGATCCACAGTAAGAAATAACTTTGTATTGATTATGTTTTCCCTGCTGTAGTGCATACGTAGAACCAATTCGCTGGAATCACTTATTACACCCCTTTTGTGATTTGAATTTAACTTTCCCTTGCCAGAGATAACATCCAGAGTGTCTCCCATTTTAAAATCTAATTCCCGGATAATGAAATGGTCCTTGGTAACCTTATTGCCAGATACTTTTACCTCTTTAAATACTATTTCATCGAATTTAAGGGTATCAGGAACAGTAACTTTTCCATCTTTATTCTGGGAAAAGACATACCCACTAAAAAAGATAAAAGTGAGAATGAATAATTTCTTTAATCCAATCTGAATATATTTAATTGATTTAAGCATAAACAAATATAGTATATGAAGTAAATATTAAATAGGGTTAAGACTTCCCGAAGTGAAAATTACCTATTAGTGAGTATTTATGGGCTATTAACAGTAATAGTAAAGAGTCATGAAAATAGGGAAAATTGAAGCCGGGTAGAACATACAAATTTCTTTGAAAAAAAAACAAATTTTAATGCATAATATACAATATACTCATCAATAGGTATTTTTCTTATAGATCTTTATTTGTAGCTATTTTAAGCATAAATTTGGTCAAAATATTATCTGAATTTTAACTTAAAAAATGTCCTATGAATAAGTCATTTATTAAAGTCTGCTTCCTGCTCATAGTAGTGGCTTTATTTTCTTGCAATCAGGAAAAACCTGCAGTAAATAATAGTACTGGTGGAATAGACCGTTCTGTACTACCTTTAAAAGAGCCAATTCCTCCAAAATATACTGAACTGGATGTACACGATGCAACACCTCCACCACGCTTCGTAGTGAAAGCTCCTGATGGAGCTCCGAATGTAGTGATTGTATTGGTTGATGATCTGGGTTTTGCCGGTACCAGTAAATTCGGAGGCCCGGTCAGTACACCTACATTTGATAGGATGGCAGGGGAAGGTGTATATTACAATAACTTCCACACAACTTCGGTTTGTTCACCAACAAGGGCCGCTATAAAGAGCGGGCGAAACCATCATGTTAATAATATGGGTGGAATTATCGAAACCGGAACAGCATTTCCCGGAAATACAGGACAAATTCCACAAAATGTTACCCCGGTAGCTGAAATGTTGCGTTTGAACGGCTACAGTACTGCTGCATTCGGTAAATGGCATGAATTGGCGGCTTGGGAAGCAAGTGTTTCAGGCTCGTTTGATAGATGGCCAACTCGCCAGGGATTCGATAAATTTTACGGCTTCCTTGGGGGAGAAACCAACCAGTGGGCTCCTTACATATATAATGGAACAATTCCAGTTGAATTGCCAGAGGACCAAGATTACCATTTTCTCGAAGACATGACTGACCAGGCTGTAAGCTGGATTAAATACCAAAAGGCCCTAACGCCTGATAAACCATTTTTCGTTTATTATGCTCCCGGTGCAACGCATGCCCCACATCATGTTCCTGAAGAGTGGATTGAACGCGGAAAAGGCAAGTTTGATCAGGGTTGGGATAAAATGCGTGAGGAAATTCTGGCACGCCAGATTGAGGCAGGTATTGTGCCTCAAGGAACCACACTGGCTGGAAAGCCAACGGCAATTCCCAACTGGCATGAGCTATCAGATAACGAAAAAATACTGTTTAAGCGCCAGGCAGAAGTATTTGCAGGGTTTCTTGAAATGACAGATTATGAAATTGGCCGCCTGGTGAAATCCATAGAAGAAACAGGAGAACTTGACAATACTTTGATCTTTTTTGTTTACGGCGACAATGGTACAAGTGCTGAAGGAGGCCGTAATGGTATGTTCAGTGAGATGACCTATTTTAATGGTGTTCAAGAAAAGGTTGAGGATATGCTGAAGGTAATGGACAAGTGGGGAGGACCTGAAACTTATCCACACATGGCCGCAGGATGGGCAGTTATGTTTGACACGCCTTACAAGTGGACCAAACAGGTAGGTTCTGATTATGGAGGAACCAAGGTAGGTATAGTGGTCCATTGGCCAAAAGGGATCAAATCGAAGGGTGAACTGCGCCCTCAATTCCACCATGTGATTGATGTGGCTCCGACTATTCTTGAAGCTGCAGGCTTGCCAGAACCAACAGAAGTAAATGGTGTAAAACAGATCCCAATGAATGGGGTAAGCATGCTTTATTCTTTCGATAATGCTGCTGCCACTGATCAACACTCTAAACAGTATTTTGAAATGTTTGGTAACCGGGCTATGTACCAGGATGGTTGGTTGGCCAGAACCATACATAAGGCTCCATGGGAACCAAAACCAAGACGTGCTTTAACCGAAGATATCTGGGAACTCTACGATACACGAAATGATTTTAGTTTGGTGAAGGATCTTTCTGAAGAGCACCCTGAAAAACTAAAAGAGTTGCAGGATCTTTTTATGAGTGAAGCAGAAAAATACCAGGTATTGCCCATTGATGACCGTACAGTAGAGCGTGTAAATGCCTCTGTAGCAGGTAGACCAGACCTAATGGCAGGTCGTACATCAATTACACTTGCGGAAGGTATGATTGGTATGTCAGAAAATGTCTTCCTTAACATTAAGAATAAATCCAAAACAATTACTGCTGAGGTGGAAGTACCTAATGATGGAGGCAATGGTACTCTCATAGCACAGGGTGGACGTTTTGGAGGATGGTCCTTGTATGTGAAGGATGGCAAACCAGGCTATGATTACAATTTCCTTGGTATGCAGCGCTTCACCATAGTTTCATCCAAAAAACTTCCTGCGGGTAAATCAACAATTAAGTTTGATTTTGCTTACGACGGAGGTGGTTTGGCAAAAGGTGGTATGGGAACTCTTTACATCAATGGAGAGAAAGTAGGAGAAGGACGTATCGAACATACTCATCCAATGATCTTCTCTGCTGATGAGACAGCAGATGTAGGTATAGATCTTGCTACGCCGGTAGTTGAGACAATAGGTAGTGAAAGAGAGTCCAAATTTACCGGGCACATCCCCAAGATTACCGTTGAAGTAAAAGAAGTAAAATAAGCGATGAATTTGTATAAATTAATATATAAGGTATAAAAGCAATATTTAGAAATAACTTAAAATTTAACGAAATGAAAAAAATAGCACTATTACTACTGGTTTTTATTGGAGTGTACTCCTATGGGCAGATCGATCGGGACCAACTTTCCCTGGATATCAGTAAAGCGGAAGCTGCCAACTACGAACAGCTCAAGGAGTTTATATGGAACCGAGTGGGCGTTGCTACTGTTGATGGAGTGAAAAAACTTACTACTACAGCCAATGTCAAATTTAATGAAAAAGGAGAGCTTGATGTGAATGTTACGGATGCTGATACTGATGTAAAACAAAAGAGAGGCGTGAGAGGAAGAGTGCAGGCGAATAAGGCTGAAGATAATATGGATTACGTGCAGGATGCCCTTAACCTGGCTGTTGATTACACCTATATGAGTAAAGGCCAGTTGATTGATTTTTTTGGCAAAGCTGAAATTACTGAAAGCAATGGAGTTATCACGGCTACTGCAAAGAGTGTTTTTATGGAAGGAGACGTACTAACTGTTATGGTTGATTCGAAAACAAAGTTATTTAAGCATAAGAATTTTTCAGGTTTTCTGGGAGAAAAAAAGGATCCTATTAGCGGTGAGATTAATTATGAAAAATTCAGCTCAGGTATTGTCCATCCTTCTGGTTCAACCCTGAATTTACCTGCTAAAAAGGCGGTAATTGTTGCCACAAATCAGGATTATTCAAAGAGAGTACAATAAATCTACATTTAATTGAAATACAACCATCATGAATAAATATTTGTATATCCTTTTGATAGCTATTGTGAGTGGATGCTCCACAGTGAAAGTCACCTTTGATTATGATAAGGAAGCGGATTTTGCCGGGTATAAAACCTATGTACTCAGCGATGAAGCCAAGGATTTGCCAGTGGGCGACTTAAACCGTGACCGTGTTTTGAAAGCGGTAGAAAACGAATTGCAGCTGAAAGGATTCACTAAATCTGATAATCCCGATGTAATTATTGATATGCATATCAAAACACAACAAAAAGTTACAGCTACGGCTACTACAACAGGTTATGGTTACAGGAGATATGGCTATGGCGGTGGCTTTGCCACAACACAGGTAAATTATGATGAATATACCGATGGAACCTTATTTATTGTATTTGTAGATGCTGAAAAAGAAAAAATAGTATGGGAAGGAATTGGTACAAAAACTTTGGATGAAAATCTTAAACCGGACAAACGAGAAGAAGCCATAAATTATAGTATCAAATCCATTCTGGATAAGTATCCTCCAGGCAAATAAATACTATGAATTAGTATTTTGATTATTGAAAAACTAAATACACTTTAAATTAAATAAACTAAAGCAAAAATTAAATTTTTTTAAATTATGAAACGACTATTATTTACAATTGCCATTCTAAGTATTGGCTTTTATGCAATTTCGCAGGAAAACATAATTATTATAAGTGGAGGTTACTCCTGGGCTAATCTTAGTGATATTGAATATGATGATGCACCGGAATTAAAGGGAACAGGTTGGAGAATCAATGGTACCTATGAGTTTAATGCAAATGAAGGACCCATTTCCTATGGTGTATCTATTGGCTATATTAGTTTAGGAACTAATTATGAAGGCGTAGGAGGGCAAAATGTTGAACTAAAGGTTAATTCACTTCCCATTTATTTTGCACCAAAATTCATGTTCGGAAAGAATAAGTTTAAGGGATTTATTAAAGCGGCACTCGGTACACAGTCATCATGGTTCAAAAGAACAGCAGCAGGAGAATTAACTGCAGCTAGCTGGGGCTTTTATGGCGGAGGTGGTGCAGGTATCATGATTTCTGTCGGTGAAAATATGTTCATAAAAGCAGAATACGAGATTGCTTATGCATCCAATGCCTATTACACAAATGGATGGATAAGTACGGCCATGGGCGGAATTGGATTTAAATTCTAGCAGGTTTTTTCAATTTAAGTTAATGTAAGAGTATAATCCTGGTCCTGGCAAGATCAGGATTATATTTAAATACAAATTGCTATTTAAAAAAACGAAATAATCAGGATTGAAATACATCTGGAAAAAGGAACAATAATTTGCAATTAAACCGCTTGATCCATGAAAAAAAAAGAAATGGAAATGCAAGAAAATATCCAGGCTAGGAATGACAAGAGCTCTAAGCGAAAAAGTTTAGAATTCATAAGTACCATTTTGTTATCGGCAGCCACCATACTTTCGGCCTGGTGTGTTTATGAATCGAGCCAGTGGAATGGAGAACAATACTTCCGAATTGAAGATGAAAGCAATGCAGACAGAAAGCGCATGCAGCTGGAAATCAATTCACAACAGAGACATGCAGGCGAGGCTGAGTTTTTCCTGCAATATATTACCGCTCTATTGAATGATAATAAAGAGCTGGAAGAATTTTTGCACGATCGATTCCCACCCCATCTGGAAAAGGCTGCCCTGGCATGGAGAAAGCTGGACCCATTGAACAACCCTAATGCGCCGATATCACCCATGCAAATGAAAGAATATGTTGTGCCGGAAGAGGCAGATATTGAAAAGTATGCAGAAGAAGCAAGGAAATTTAAAATGGCTGCCAATAAATGTGATAATAACTCAGACAACTATATGCTTCTATCACTGATTCTATCGACAGTACTGTTTTTTTGTGGGCTGAGTGGAGTATTGGAATCCAATTCAAATCGATCGATCCTTTTAGGCTTCGCGAGTATGATTTTTATAGTTGCCCTCATTTTCGTTTTCCGGTTTCCTGTGATGCTATAATAGTGCATTTTGCAGTTCGCAAACAAGGGTTTTCTAAAATAATATAAGAACGTATTTAAGTAGAATTAATAGTAAGGAAACCTTCATTCTCCTTTTGAAGCAGTGTAAATAAAATCTATTAGTGATATGCCCAATAAGGTAAATCCCATTTTAATTATAGTGGTACTTTGCATTTTATTTACATTGAAAGGAAATGCCCAGAAAATTGATACCATATATCATGTTAATGGTAATATTCTCACGGGTGATTTTAAGAAACTAAGTTATGGAGTGGTGACCTGGAAAATGGATGGAATGGGAACCATAACCCTTGAGGTACCAGAAATTAATAACATTAAAAGTAACAAACAGTTTGAGGTTAAACTTAAAAATGGAATGATTTATTTCGGTTCCTTTGATACTACAGGAATAGACCGCAAGGTGAAAATGGTATTTTCAAATGGGACTGAATTGTTAAACATTAATGATATAGTTGAAATTTACCCGATAAAGAAAAGTTTTTGGTTAAGAACCAATGGGAATTTTAGCCTTGGTTTTAATTTCTCGAAAGGTAGCGATGTGGCTTCTTTTATATTTTCAGGGAACTTATATTACCGTAAAAGGAAATCAACTTTCCAGATATCCTGGGATAATAACAATACTTTTCAAGCGGATACATTGAGCTCTACAAATATGAGTTTTGGCCTTGGTTACCAAAGAATTATAAAGAATTACTGGTCCTATGGATCTATCATTGGAGCATCACAGAATTCTCAATTGGGTGTTAAACTCAGACTGAACTTTTCTGGGATTGGAATCAGGGATATTGTATATAACAGGTGGAACCGGTTTTTTGTGGGTGCAGGGCTTAGTGTTCAGCAGGAAACTCCATTTGACGACTCAGGAAAATCCACTGACCTGGCCGGTCTGGTTACCACTGTTTGGAAGGTCTATAAATATACTAATCCAAAAGTATGGGTTGATTCAGATATTTCTTTCATTCCATATATTACTGGGGACTGGAGGTACAGGGTTAATTTTAATTTAAACCCCAAGGTTGGCATTGTTGGTAATAGCTTACAAATGGGTTTTAATTTTTATTATTCCTATGATAGTCGTCCTCCCTCCAATGCATCCTCTTTATTTGACTGGGGCATCAACTTAGAAGTGACTTATACCTTACATTAATAAAATAGTTTCAATCAGGATCCGCAAAATAGTTGAAAGTATATCTAAGATTTAGTTAAAAGAAAACCTAGAGTTCTACCTGGAATAAGCAGCCAGGAAATTAAATTTTAATCGGAAATAGGGATATAAGCATCAGCTTTAGAAAAAACCTCTTTCCGTTAAGTCCATAATCAGATCTGATGTGGATGACTTGTCTGTTTTTTTGAGTATATTCCTACGGTGCGTATCTATGGTATGAGGACTAAGGAATAGTTTTTCTCCGATAGCCTTGCTGTCAAGACCATCCCGTATTAAAATGAGGATTTCAAATTCCCGGTCGGTGAAAATGCTACCCGTTAAAATGATTTCTTTATCAGGTAATCTAAATTGAGACATATCCTCACCAAAATAACTATTGTAGCCATGCTTTATAGGCCCAAACCAGGATATATCCGTTTGAATGAAAAGACAACATACTGTTGGTTTCGGTACATTGCAGGTGAATGCATAGCCCTGCACAAGAATATTGGAGTAAGTACCTTTAGCATTCAGAAATCGCAGATTTGTACTCAGAATTTTAAAATTATCTTTAGAGATATACAAATCATTGCACAATCTGACCATTCTTGAACGAGCTACACTGTGTCTTTGAAGATCATCAGGGTGTGTTCTGGTAAAAATATTACCTGGATTCAAATTCTCTGGCTCAATACCAAACATATCGAGACTCCTTTTGCTTGAATATATCAAATCCCACTCAATCATGTTCCCAATATAGAAAAACTGATTGTTTTTATCCATTAAAGTATCCAATTTCAATACAAGAGAATCATCTTTTTGAACTCCCTTGAATCCTATTGGGCCATAGGTTTCAATAAACTTAAGGAATAAGCTATAATAATTTGAATCATCCATAAGAATGAACCTCCAAAATAATTTAAAAATAAGTAGTTGATTCAAATATATGAATTTCATACTTAATAACAAGTATTTGATACTCATTAGTAAGTATTTTATTAATAGCTATTTTAATTATTTTTGCAGACTCTCAGGAAGGTGCTTTTTCGCCACCAGCCTATGTAGAATATCATAGAAATTCTTTATACTATTGCCTGCTTTTTTATGGCTAAGGCAAAAAAAAATCATATTTGGTTACAAGGCTGATAGGAAGCCGGGTCAGCTACCTGATCTCCACTTGCAAGTCTCATAAAATGGGGGGAAATACCTGGGAAAGCTTACATTAACATTTGTAGTTTCTGGTATTTTATAAATATCTAATGGATATGAATATGGATTTTCTGCAGGAAAAGGAATCTGGATTAATGAACCTGCAACCACACTCTATTTATAAGTTCTTTCTTTATCTGCCTGGGTTCAACCAATAAATTATACCTTCCTGGTATCTCAGGCATGAGGATTATTGATCTTCTCTCTTAAAAAATAGCTGATGTAAGGCTTTTGGGCTAATATGGTTCCTGACTACCCAAATTGTATTGAAGAATAAAAAGCTAATGAATATTATAACGGCATGGGTAAGAAAATCTAAGGTGCCCAGGTACCTGAAAGCCTCTTCAAGGCCTTTCGTAAAACTGCCAAGCTTAATCATCCCCTTAATCAATTCTTCTACCAGTGTGAAAATAATATAACCTCCGAGGTATACAAAGCTTCTTATAAAAACATCGTATATTTTCGGTAGATACTTATACTTCTTTAATATTGGAAGATTATCGAATATAAGCACAACCTTGCCTAGAATTAATGCCCCAATTAAGGCAACGCCAGCAATATGAAACTTAATATGGTAACCTGTTAGAATCATTGTTTTTAACAACATGAACAAAACAAATAAGACATAGAATGTAGATGCGATGCCAAATAATTCCCTTAATTCACGTTTCCAAAATGATTCTTTTTGAGTCATTATTTTAGTTCTTGAGGAATACTTAAATTCAAATATTGCATAACTGAGTTAATACAACTTGAATAAGCACAAAACTTACTGTTTGTCTTTGGTCTTTTTACTCTTCCCTTCTTTCTTATTTTTACTTTTCCCCTCTTTTTTCTTGATATCATCCTTGCCATGGGCACCAATGGGTACTGTGACTTTTAAAAATATGGACCGGTTACGGTTACCTGGGGTGCCCTTGTAAACATTTGCAAATCCTTCATAATATTTTACTCCTATACTCATACCACCACTATTCTTAAAGTGATATCCAAACCCGGCCATGGCACCGACATCAATTCTGTTTATTTTATCTTTATTATCATCCTTACCTGTGACATCGATAGAATCAATATCAGAATTAAACTCAACCCAGGCTTTGTGCATAAGCCCAGCTTGAAATCCGGCTTCCGCATAAAAATTATTTTTGAATTTATATTTAATCATCGCCGGGACTAAAAAATAATTCAACTTTTGGCTATAATCTCCGGCCACTTGTTCGTTCTCACCACTGCTATTATCTGTATAAATTTGTGTTTCAAGAAAATCAAGATCACCTGCAGTAAGTTTATCCACTCCCATATTGGCCTTTACTAAAACACCTGTATAAAGCCACCATTGGTTTTTCAGTCGGATATCAAAATAAAAGCCCAAATTCCACATACGCGAAAAATTCGTGGTTTCCATTCCCGTAATTTGAGTCCAATTAACGCCGCCTTCAAGACCAAATTCAAGATTTGGGGAGTTTAATTTATCGCCAAGTAAGATGGATATAAGAACCTGCGATTGCGCCGTAGCACCAATTGCTAATAACATTAAAATTAAGAGATATTTCTTCATGGAATTATAGTTTTAGATGTTTTTGTCCTCTTTATAATAATTCTGAGGATTCATATCAATAGATCATTCAAAAATAGCTATAAAGGGTATTCAAAAAAGAGATGTTTTATACCTATCATTGAGTATTTTTTACTTCATTTTATCTATCATAGACCTGCCCGGGTGAATTAAAAGATATTATAAACCAATTACTTTATAACTATAATAAGATATAATTCTCAAATATATATAAATTGACTCATTTTTCTATTGGTTTTCAATTACTTATAATATTGCCTGAATTTACATTTCACATATTTATTTTATGGATAATCAGGTATATTTGTAGATACCTTTATTGAATAGATCTTTCGGAATAAAAAAGAAAAAATAGGAAAATATGAATGGGTCAACTCGTAATAATAATATCGCTTTTATTAAATTAAATTATGTGTTTTACTTGCTCGTTATTTGTTTTTCAATAATGGATATGAATGTTCATGGACAGGAAGCAAGCGCAAGCGATACGGCAAAAGTTAGCATTGCACTAAATAAACCTGATACCACTCAATTCCAGACTGACACGATTTCTGATATCCACATTGATGTAAGTCCCCTGGATATTGGCAGTGACAGGGGAATATTTATCTTATCGTCAGATAAAATGATGCAACTCCGTATATTAGGATCTGTCCGGACAAATATGAATTATTCAACTCAAGACCTGGTAGATAAGCAAACATTTAATCCCTATGACATTCCTACTACTGTGGAAACTAATTCCCCAAATTTCTTTGCCGGCCTTGAACAAACGCGACTTGGTTTTGAGGTAACCCGACGGACCAAAACAAGAGGGGATATATTTATTCGAATAGAAGGTGATTTCAAAAATAGTTATACCAGCTATCGGATAAGACATGCCTACGGCCAGTTCGGCAGACTTCTTGCCGGAAAAACCTGGACCTTATTCAGTAATATTTCCTACCAACCTGCCACGGTGAGTATGGATGGGCCAGCTGGTGGAATTGGTTTACGAACACCACAGATCAGGTATACACGTAGTATAAACACTAAGATGGCATGGAGTGCTGCCATTGAATATTCCAACCCCAATATTGAAGTTCCAGATTCTCTGTCTGGCACTCTTTTACAGGTTATCCCTGATTTTACTGGTAGATATACCTATAATACCGACTTGCTATCGCTACGGGCTGCTCTTGTGATAACCACTATATCAGGCAGAAAAGAAGAGGCTGATCCACTTAACTATTACTTTGGAGTAGGCCTTTCAGTTGCCGGTGTATATAAAACAAATGAGAAGGGTAGTTTATACTTCTCAGTGATTGCAGGAAGAGCCATTTCTCATTTTATGGACCTGTTTGGCGATAAAAGCGAAGATGTTAAATATAACTATGAAAATGGGACATTGGAGGCACTTGGCTCAATTGGCGGTTATGTGGCCTATAGTTACAGTTTTATGAAGAAACTATCCGCCAGTGCTACTTTTGGCATTGCGGCCATTGATAATAAAGACTTCCAGTCAGATGATTCCTTTAATTATGCACATAATACACTGTTGAATGTGTTCTGGGAGCCGGTAGATGGGGCATGTAGGAATTGAATTTGCTACCGGGAAACGATATGATGTGGGTACCAGTAAGGGCCTGGCAAACAGGTTTTCAATGCTTATGTATTATGACTTCTAATTATATTAACTTACCTTTATCTCCATGTAAATTAAGCAGATGTCAACTTCTGAAATTCAAAAATGAATGGCGCATATTAAAATTGTAATTATTGAGGATGTTCCGTATGGCAACGGCTTTAATCCTGGTGAATTTTAGGGAACTAAATAAAAATCAAATTATAAACAGATGAAAATTGCTTTTATAGGTACTTATCCCCCGCGAGAATGTGGAATTGGTACATTTACCAATAATCTTCGTCAATCGGTGTTACAAGCTTTTAATGGTGACGATTCAAATGAAGGTTTTGTCGTGGCTATGGATGATCATAATTTAAATTATGAATATCCTGAAGAGGTAAAGCTAACAATAAGGCAAGAGCATCAGGAAGATTATTTAAAAGCTGCCAAGCATATTAACATAAGCGGTGCGGATGTTTGTGTACTTCAACACGAATTTGGGATTTTTGGAGGTCAGAATGGGATTTATATACTTCCCTTGCTGCACAAATTGGAGTTACCACTCATTGTAACGCTGCATACAGTTCTTAAAAACCCATCGTACAATGAAAAGGCTGTTTTACAGGAAATAGGTAAAATAGCTCAGAAAATTGTTATTATGAGTCAAAAAGCCATGGCTTTTTTGACAGACATTTACGAAATTCCGAAAGAAAAAATCATACTTATCGAACATGGTGTTCCTGATATTCAGCCTTCTCAAATAAAGTCAAGAAAAGAATTTGAGCTCGAAAATAAAAAGGTTCTTTTAACCTTCGGTTTTATTGGTAGAAATAAAGGAATTGAAACGGTTATAAATGCATTGCCCGCTGTGGTTGAAAAACATCCGAATGTAATATATATTATTTTGGGGAAAACCCATCCTAATGTTCTACGTCATTCGGGTGAAGAATACCGTATTTACTTAATGAGGCTGGTTAAAAATCTTCAACTAGAGAACAATGTACTTTTCTTAAATCAATTTATCGAAGTTGTAGATTTATTTAAATACTTATATGCTTGCGATATTTATATAACGCCTTACCTTAATGAAGCTCAAATTACCAGCGGGACACTTTCATATGCTGTAGGAGTGGGTTCGGCGGTAATTTCTACACCCTATTGGCATGCAGAAGAATTGCTTGCTAATGGTCGTGGAAAACTTTTTAATTTTGGCGATTCGAAACATTTATCGGATACTATAAACGACCTGTTTGATAAACCAGAAGAATTGATTAAACTAAAAAAGAATGCGTATGAATATGGCCGTAATATAACATGGCCAAAAACAGGGGAAAAATACCTAAAGCTCATAGAAAATACTCAGAAGATTGATTATAATGTAATTAAACTGAATAAATCAGTACTTGATTTTCTAATCCTACCTCCGTTTTCCTTAGCTCATATAAACCGATTAACCGATGATACAGGGATTATTCAACATGCACAATTTGGTATTCCTAATTTAAAAGAAGGCTATTGTCTGGACGACAATGCGAGGGCCTTACTGATGGTTTTAATGGCATTCCGACAGATGAAGAATGAAAGAGCCTTAGAATTATCACCCATTTTCCTGAGTTATATTTATTATATGCAAAATGAGGATGGAACATTCAGGAATTTTCTGAGTTTTAACAGGAATTTTCTTGACGAAGTGGGCTCCGAAGATTCATTTGGTCGGACAATATGGGCTTTAGGTTACTTGCTTCATAATGCACCCAACGATGCCTACTATCAAACAGGAAGATTGGTGTTTTTCAATGCGGCTCCGAATTTTGAAAAGTTAAGCTCAATTCGAGGTATAGCCAATACTATGATTGGTGTTTGCTATTATCTGAAAACAAATCCGTCAGATGATTCAATGACTGAGCGATTACGAAATATGGCTCATATTTTACTGGAGCATTATGCTGAAAATGAATCAAAAGACTGGAAATGGTTTGAATCATTATTGGCATATGATAATGGAATTTTACCATTAGCTTTATTGAAGGCTGCCGGAATTCTTAATGAGAATAGAATAACGGAAGTTGCCATTTCTTCAATGAATTTTCTGTCGAAGCATACAATAAAAGAAGATTGCTTATCAATAATTGGTAACGAAAAATGGTACAAAAAAGACGGAGATCGGTCGGTATTTGCCCAACAACCTATTGATGCTATGGCTATGGTCTTAATGTATCATCAGGCTTATAAATTAACCAGAGATAAAGAATACCTCAATAAGCTGTATAAATCTTTTTTATGGTTTTTGGGTGAAAATGATCTTAGAATGAGTCTATACGATTTTGAAACCAAAGGATGTTGCGATGGATTCGAAAGTTATGGAGTGAATCGAAATCAGGGAGCTGAAAGTTCACTGGCCTATTTAATCTCTCATTTAACTGTTTTAAAGGCTTATGAAGAGTTTCATAATCACGATGAGTCCATTGTGGTGAAAGAAAAACCTATTCTGTAATAAGTGAGATGAAAGGCAAATAATTTACCTGAACTTAAACATCTAATTTAATTTTAGATTTTACTGGGTTCTGCTACCTGATTGATATCGGGACCACAAGGATTATAAAGTGGGTCATCTGAAAAAGTTTTCCAGATTATTCTGCCCTGGAAAAAAGAAAACCCTAAAAAGCTGCTATTCGCTTAGCGAGAATGGATAAACTAATTTTCAGGAGGCGACATGTTTTCAAGAAGTTCATTCAGCTTAAATTTGACAATGCCTGAACGGGTATCTGAAGCTGCATAGGGAAGAATCAAATAGTTATTATGTATAAGGCCTCCGCAGGAATAAACCACATTGGGTACATATCCGTTTCGTTCACTTTCTAGGGGGATTAAAATAGGTTCTTTAATTTCCCCAATAATTTTCAAAGGATTATTTAAATCAAGTAAAATAGCACCAATCGTATACATTCGCATGGCTCCAACCGCATGGGTCAATGCCAGCCAACCTTTTTCTGTTTTTAGGGGTGGACCACTGCTCCCTATTTGAATAAATTCCCATTCATAGCGTGGCTCGCGCAATAATTGCGGATTTTCCCAATAATAAGCATTGTCACTATACATTATGTATAAGTTCTCATTATCATTTCGTGAAATCATGGCGTATTTTCCATTTATTTTTTCGGGAAAAAGAGCCATCCCTTTGTTTTGCGAGCCAGGACCAGTCATGGTTCTTATTCGAAAGTTGTAAAAATCCCTGGTTTCAAGCAACTGGGGCAAAATGGAAAATCCATTATATGCTGTATAGGTCCCATAATAAATCGCGTGGTCCTTGTTATCATTAAAAGGTGTGAAACGAACATCCTCAATAGCTTTTATATCTGTATGCATTCTTGGAAATATGACCCTTTCAGAGATATTTCCCGAATCATCAAACTCAATTTCATAATTTGATTTTGCCAGCCAGTATAAATTCTGGATTGCATGGTCAACATCATCAGTAACCGGATTGGCTTTTTTAAACCAATCTACAGCCTCATTCAATTCTTTCAGGTCAAAATCATCCAATAACTGATCAAAAATACCTTTAATAGGCTCAAATTCATTGATTTCTTGCATTTTCAAAATGAAATCCTCCTTTTTGTACTTCGGAGATTCAATTAAGTTAGCTCTTTCAACCACATGACTTGTCTCATTCATTCTAATATTTCCGTGTTTATTCAAAATTCCACTACGGAATACTACAGATGACATGTGTCCTTCACCCACCGCCCGAAAACTGATAATAACTTTAAGTTCATCGGGTTTTGTGTGATTTTGAAAAGGATCAGGAACAATAGAAGGATTAAAAAGGGCTGCTGCTTCAATAGAATATTCATTGGTGAAATAGGCCCCGATTAAAAGCTTATTATCAATGCTTAAATCGCAATTATCATTTATATTCATATCAGCCGCAACTTTGTCGAAATTATCTTTTATTATTCTTTTTAGATTTTTGTGTCGGTATTCAAAATTTTTAAGTATTTCATCCAGAAGCCTTTTTCTTTTTTCCTCAGGCATACTACAAATGCGTTCGATTATTTTCATCGTTCTTACTTTGTTAATATGCAGGCGTTTGGCAATTACACGACTTTCATCCGGATTGAATGAAATATTTTGTTTAATCACTTTCACATTACTTCTGATATGCAACATATCAAATAATTCTTTATATAGTTAAAAAATAATAATCTTGAATATACTACTTGTTAACACAAATTTTACAACACTTTCCATTTTTATCTTACTTTAAAATTGATTTAAAGTTGTCTTTTTGATGTAAAATTATCGTATTAAACCCTTTCAATTTTGTACATTTACAAATATGGAAAAGTTTTATAACTATTTATTAATTAGGCTATGTCAATAATAAAACGATACAAAAATAATCCCATCTTAACAAAGAATGATGTTCCTTACCAGGTGGCTACAGTTCACAATGCGGCCGTTGTTAAACATGAGGAGCTATATATTATGATTTTTCGTTCACATAAATTAAACGGAAGAAGTATACTTGGAAAAGCCGTAAGCAAAGATGGTTATAATTTTGAAGTAGACAAAAAACCTTTTATGGTACCTGCAACCGAGGGATCATTTAAAGAATACGAAGACTATGGAGTAGAAGATCCACGCATTGTCTTTATGGATGGTGAATACCTGATTACCTATAGCGCCTACTCTAAGCATGGGGTGCGTATTGGCTTAGCCAAAACCAGGGACTTTAAAACGATAGAACGTTTCTCATTAATTACGGAATCGGATTATAGGAATGTGGTCATATTCCCTGAAAAATTCAACGGACTTTATGCCAGGCTCGACCGTCCTCATTCCGAAATATCTCCTTGGTCTATATGGATATCTTATTCTCCAGACCTGAAATATTGGGGCGAATCGAAACTTATTATGAAGCCCATGCAGTATCACTGGGACGAAATGAAGATTGGCCCGGGAGCTCCACCGATTAAAACCACACGCGGCTGGCTAAATATTTATCATGGTGTTTTTCCTACTATGGATGGAAGCATTTATAGATTAGGAGTGGCATTGCATGATTTATACGACCCCTCAAAAATTATTGCTGTAGGCGATGACTGGGTGCTTCAACCCGAGGAAACCTATGAAATAACCGGCTATGTACACAATGTTGTGTTTTGTTGTGGTGCTGTTGCAGAGAATGATGGTAGTGTTAAGATTTATTGGGGTGGGGCAGATTCAGTAATGTGCGTGGGAACTGCAAATGTAGAATCTCTGGTAGACCAATGTTTAAACAATGCACGTGTGGCACTATAATTATTTTGGTTATTTCTAAATCGAACAACATGAAAATCGCAATACTATCCCCAATAACCTGGCGGACACCGCCCCTTAAATACGGCCCCTGGGAACAAGTAGCTTCAAATATTGCCGAAGGACTTGTTGAAAAAGGGGTTGAGGTAACTTTATTTGCCACAGGTGATTCTGTTACCAGTGGAAAATTGTCATCCGTATGTGAACATCCATTCTCTGAAGATTCTTCTGTTGATCCCAAAGTAGCAGAATGCCTGCATATTAGTAATTTAATGGAACAGGCAGATAGTTTTGATATAATTCATAACAATTTTGATTTCCTACCTCTTAGCTATTCCAGGCTTATCAAAACACCCATGGTTACTACCATTCATGGTTTTTCGTCACCCAAAATAATTCCGGTATACAAAAAATATAACAGCACTTCGCATTTTGTTTCTATCAGTAATTCTGACCGAAACCCAGAATTAAAGTATGCAGCAACTGTTTACAATGGTATAAATATCGATGAATTTATATTTAGCCGTGAACCGGATGACTATCTGCTTTTTTTTGGTAGAATTCATCCGGAAAAAGGGACATATGAATCGATAAAAATTGCTAAAAAATCGAAGAGAAAACTTATTATTTCCGGATTAATTCAAGATCAGGAATATTTTGATAATAAAATACAACCCTATATTAATAATGACGATATAGTATATGTGGGTAATTCCGGCCCCAAAGAACGGCTTAAATTATTGAGCGGGGCCAGCGTTCTTTTACATCCTATCAGTTTCCCAGAACCCTTTGGGCTTAGCGTTGTTGAAGCCATGGCTTGCGGCACTCCTGTGATAGCTTTTAATTTGGGCTCTATGCCTGAATTAATTCTGCATGAAAAAACAGGCTTTCTGGTAACTAATATAGAGGAAGCAATTGAAGCAGTACAAAGCATTAATACAATTAATCGAAATAACTGCACCAAGTGGGTTTCTTCCATGTTTAGCCGTCAAAAGATGATTGAAGGTTATTTGAAGGTTTATAAAAAAGTACTGGAAGTGAATAGTGGCAGTATGTGAATTTTATCTTCGTGATGAAACAGCGCAACCCCATATTTGGTAGGCAAGTCCAAACTATTAAATACGAATAAATGAGTTAACTATTTTTAATTTTCTATTGGAAAATCTAAAGATTGCGATTACTATTAATGAAATTTTGGATTACAGGAAGAAATAAATGATATTCTTTGTCTTTTAGGAATTCGGACCCGCTAAATGGGTTAATAATTTTATATCCGGCTTCAGATATGAATTGGCAAGTGCCTTCAGATTGCATTTGGGAATCAATTTTGTGTGGAGCAACCATGCTGAAATCCAGATTAAACAGCCCCTAACCAAAAACTTTTTTACTTTTGGTCTCCTTTGAAAACTCATTAAAATCTAATAAGACATATTGGAAGCAATTTTAACAAGAAGGTCAGTCAGGAACTATTCTGAGAAAGCATTGAGTGAAGAACATAAAACAAAACTCATGCAATATATTCAGGATGAAAACAAGCTGACAGGGCCTTTTGGGAACACAATTCGCATTGTTTATAAGGAAGTTCTCGATACAAATAAAAAAGAAAAGCTCGGAACCTATGGCTTCATAAAAAATGCTCCCGCATACCTGATAAATATTTGCCAGAATAATAAAGAAAATATGCTTGATCTGGGTTTTGTATTTGAAAACCTGGTTTTATTTCTTCAAAGCAATGGGGTTAACACTTGCTGGCTGGGAGGTACCTTCCACAGGAAAAAACTACAATTGGAGCAAAATTTCTCAGGTGATGAGTTTATCCCGGTCATTTCACCTGTTGGATATAGTGCAGATTGCCAGCATCTGGTGGAGAAAATTGTGAGAAAAGGGGCCAGGTCAGATACACGGAAAAACTTTGATGATTTATTCTTCCACAATGATTTTAAACATAGAATAGTTGACTCAGAAAGCCGAGATCTGCTTGAATACCTGAGGCTGGCCCCAAGTGCCTCCAATAAACAACCCTGGAGAGTGGTGCTTAGTGAACATAAAATCGCGCATTTCTTTATAGAGCGAACTCCAAAATATGGAAATTCACTTGGATATGATATTCAAATGGTAGATATGGGTATCGCATTGTCTCATTATCTGATGCTTAACAGCAATAAAATTGTATCTATTGAAAACCCTGATCTTGCCCCTCTAAATGAAAATTGTGAATACGTTTTTAGTGTGAGATAATATGTTAATTTCCATTCTTCATTAGAAACAGTTTTATATTCTAGTTTTTGGATTGATCCAATGATTTTATCCCAGGCAATCCAAAGGCATAAATATATCTAATGTAATCCTTAATCCTTAATATATCCATCGGAGAGAGTCTCCATAAATGCAACAATTGCATTTTCTTCCTGTTCAGTTAATCCTAAATCACCCAGTTCATCCATATTTATATTTGCTCCTACTTCCGGAGGTGCCCAACTTTCTGTATCTCTGGTATTGTAAAAATTGACTACCTCTTTTAGGGTTTTAAATACACCATTATGCATATAGGATTTGCTTATACCCTTTTCTGGACTTTTAGCAACATTTCTTAGGGTAGGAACCTTGTGCTTTCCCATGTTTTCATCAGCTCTGGGACTGCCTGATGTTTCTAAAAAAGCACCCAAACCATAATCAATCCATGCATCACCCAAAGGGTTTATTGCATCACCATTATCTAAATACACCTTATTCATTTTATAATAAGGATTTTCTGGATTTTTTGGTACTCCCAGGTTGTCGTAAGTAAAGTCTGTAAAAAGGGGAGGGTCACCATTTACTCCAACGCTGGGATGACATTCTGAACATAGTGCCTTGCCATTAAATAATGCCAGTCCCTCTATCTCTTCAGTAGATAACACAGCATTTCCCTTTAAAAAGTAATCAAACTTTGATGAGAACTGATTGACCTCACTAGAAGCTTCATAGGCAGCAATGGCAAGTCCAATCTGATCGTACTGGGTATCAATATATTTGTCATTTAAGCCAATGGGGGTACCCCAGACCTCTTCCCATAATCCGGCATATTTTGAATTCGCTACTATTTCAATCACTGCTCTTTTATTGGGAGCATTGTGTTCAAGTGGATTTATAAATGGCACAATTGCCTGGTCAGCAGCCGGGTTTCCAAGCAATTCTCCGGTCGCACGCCCATCCCAGAAATTACCACCAACATAATGCTCCTCCTCCTCATCAAAATAGAATACCGGGCTATATGTTGCATAGGCTACAGTGGGTGGCCTTCGGTTTCCAAATCGCTGGGCAACAGCACCCATGTAAACCGCACCATGCAAATTAATTTCAATATCAGGTCCCGAAAATCCGTAATCGAGGGCATGGCAATCAGCACAAGACATTGTGTTGGGTTCAGAAATCTTATCAAAAAACAGATGTTTTCCTAATTCCTCAATAGGAGTGAGCACTGGAGTTGAAAATGATTTTGGACTTACATTATCACTTTGCTCAACATTAACTTCTCTGTTATGAGAGCTTGTGAAAATCATGACTGAAATTATACAAGTTATAAAAAATGCCATTGATCTTTTATTAGTAATATTAAAAAGGGTGCTTAGTTGATAAAACAAATAATGGCAAAATTTACTTATTTCTTTGTAGAAAAACAAATTGCTTCAGGGTGTAAGTCAATATAGGGCGTGAACAGGATTATGATAGTATTTAAAGATAAGTTGTTAATAATGTGACTTTTAGAATTTATTCCAGGAAACCATCAACTCAATCAATACCTTAAATGAGAAAACCCCTTACTGGTATACTAGATAGGGCAAAAAATGCAAACTTTAGTATAATAATCTGGTACCTTAAAAAAGTTACCAGCAACTTGAGAAAAGAAACACAAAGTCGAATTGAAAAAATAATGAAATCATTATAATCAAAGATTAAATTGATTGGGACATTTGGTATAAATAAATCAATCTTGCCTGATAGAATCAGCCGGATTAGCTGTGGCTGCCTGATATGACTGAAAACTTATAGTAATTAATGCTATTAACAAAACCAGCACTGCCGTTAACACAAAGATCAACCATGGTATATTTGTTCGGAATGCGAAGTTTTGCAGCCATTTGTTCATTGAATACCAGCCAATGGGAATGGCAATAATATTTGCTAAAATTACCCACTTTGTAAATTCCATTGACAATAGTCTGATAATCCCTATGACTGAACTTCCTAAAACTTTCCGGATTCCGATTTCTTTTGTTCGTTGTTGAGCCATAAATGATACCAGGCCAAGGAGGCCAAGGCATGAAATAAAAATCGCCAGAATAGTAAAATATTTAAATAAAATACCAAATCTTTTTTCCGGAAGATACAGTTGTTCATAATCATTATCTAAAAAATGATATTCAAAAGGATAATCTGGATTTAATTCGGACCATATTGCACTAATACGATCAATAGAACTCTGAACATTTTCATCATTTATGCGAACCAAAATATAATTGTAATAATCACCTACACGGATAACTAAAGGTTCAACTTTTGTCCTTAATGATTTAAAATTAAAGTCTTTAACAATTCCAATAATATTACCTCTGGTCTCTGAGAGGGAAAACCACTGATCAAGAGGTTCATCCATTCCCATTATCCGGGCTGCTGTTTCATTAATTATGTAATTATTACTATCTGAATTTAATGTAAAATTACGACCTTTTGATAACTGGATCCCCAGGGTAGGAATAAAACCATAATCAACCGTATAGAAATTCATCATTGTATTGTCATCTGGATCCTTTCCTGCCCAGTCTAATCCGCCCCACAAGTGTATTGTATTTAAAGGAATATCTGAAGAAATTGTGACATTTTGAACATTACTTTCTTGTAAAAGCCTTTCTCTGAGAGAGCTGTAATAATTGCTATAATTACCCCTAACAGGTAAATAGATCAGGCTTTTTTTATCATATCCCAATTCTTTCTTGCGAACATATTCTAATTGTCGTTGAACAATAAATACACTTATGATCAATATAATTGATATAGAGAACTGAACAAGCACCAGGATCTTCCTAAATCCCGAATTTCTTGATTCGGATTTTATCTCTCCTTTTAATACACGGAGTGGTTCAAACGAAGATAATAGGAGAGCTGGGTATATACCTGACACCAGGCCAACAAAAATGGCTATCCCAAAGAAGATCAGGATGGTTTGTACATTAAGGATTTGTCTAAGATTTAAAGACTTGTCTGTTAGCTGATTAAAAGCATTTAAAAATAAGAGAATAATAATAATTGCTAGTATATATGCAATAATTGCAATAAAAATCGATTCCCCAAAAAACTGACGAATGAGCCTGGCACGAGATGCGCCTGAAATTTTTCGCAAACCGATCTCTTTAGCTCTGGTACCTGACCTGGCAGTAGTAAGGTTCACGAAATTAAGACAGGCAATAAGAAGAATAAAAACAGCAATTATGGAAAATATATATACATTATTATTGATTTCAGATGTGCTATTATTATAATCAATATCAAAATCAGATTTCAGATGCACATCACTTAGAGCTTGCAAGTAAATACGGATAGAAATTTCTGAATCCGGAGATCTTCTTTTTAAAGCCTCTTCAATTTTATTGACTACTATCTTTGGATCAGTGCCATGAGCCAATTGGACATAGCCATTGTAGTAATAGTTTCCCCAATTGGTCTTGAAATTGGATCCAAATAAGTCCCCAAATGGAATAACAATATCAAATTGCATGTGTGAATTTGAAGGTGGATCCTTCAATACTCCTGATACTGTTCCGAACCAATCCCTATTAAAAAAGAAGAGAGTCTTTCCGATCGGATCTTCATCACCAAAATATTTTCTTGCTGTGCTTTCTGAAATTACAACTGAATTTTTACCGATGATGGCTTTTTCTGGATTTCCTTTAATAAACTCATAAGTATAAAACTCGAAAAAATTGGAGTCAACTGCAATTATTTCTCCTTCATAAAATTTCTTCACCTGGCCTTTTGATCCTTCAGATTCATACTCAACCAACACTTTTTCAGACATTGGTCTTAAACATACATGATTTATGATTTCGGGAATTTCATCATTCAGGTATGAAACCATAGGATAGGGAGTTACAACGGCCTTGAACAAAGCATCAGCATTTTCTACTTCCCCTACTAACCTATATATGTCAGTTTCATTTTTATGAAATTGATCAAAACTGAACTCATCCTTTACCCAGATAAAAATCAGGAATGAACATGCCATACCAATTGCAAGACCTGTAATGTTTATAAATGAAAAAAACTTGTAATTCTTAAAATTGCGAAGAGCAACAAGGAAATAATTTTTTATCATTAGTTTGAATGAATAAGAGTTTTATGAAAAGACTATTTTACCCATTATTTTTTGCTTTCTTTCTTAAAATTTATCCCTGGATTGAATAAGCTTTTTTGGGTGTATTGGTATTTCAGTTTTGAAATGGTCATCAAGTTAAATATTCTGAAAACAAAGTCAATTGTTTTCAATTTTATCCCAGCTGAGTATATACCTTGATCTCTTATACTGCAATTTCAAAAAGGGGTGGGTGAGGCTTGAAATAATACCCAGATTTAAGAACCCTGTATTCATTTTATCCATCATCTCTATTAGGTTGGGAAATTTCATCTAAAAAAGAGATCGTGGATTAGATGTGTAATGGTTTGGACGGGAAAAATCTTTAGTTTTTAATATTTCATTTATATGATTTTCTGGTTAATAATTTTCATTGCAATACATACATCCTTACATAAGAAGACGAATGTAGTATGGAATCATTACAAAACCGAATAAAAAATTCCAGGAACTTATCGATTTCTTCTAATAAATGGTAGAAATAATTGACAACTTCTATAGTTGAAAACTAGCTCTAAGGTACAATATAGGGCAATAAATGCTAACTTTAGCATAAAAAGTTGACTATATAAACAAGTTAGCGAACATAAAATTGAAAAAAATAAGTTACTATGAAACCAGTAATTAGAATATTACTTTTCATTTTAATGGTGGTTATATTAAGTCAGTGTGAAAAAGAATCCTCCTCTAATATTAAAATCCCTGACGAATACTTTCTGGCTGCCCTAATTGAAAATGGAGTTGATACAAATGGAGACTGTTTGATTAGCAGAGCGGAAGCCCTGCAGGTGAATTCTTTAGAAATAATTAACCAAAATGTGTCTGATTTGGATGGAGTTCAAGCATTCGAAAATCTTGTTGAACTGAATTGTTCAGCCAATAATTTAATTTATTTAGATGTTTCAAATCTCACCCGATTAAAAAAACTATTTTGTTTTGGTAACAAGATTACTTCTCTCGATGTCTCTCAGAACAATTCACTAAAGTATTTGTTTTGTTATGTAAATCCTATCACTAAGCTCGAACTTTCAAACATGGATTCTTTGACAGTACTTGAATGTCATGACTGTGAGTTAATAACCTTAGATATAAGAAACTGCAGTAATCTGTCAACTCTTTTTACTAACAATACAAGCCCTTTACGACCTTATAAAAATAAATTAACTTCTCTCAACTGTTCAGGGTGTGAATCATTAAAAACATTGCTATGTTCATCTACTCAAATTCTCAATTTAAATATTTCTGACTGTATACTATTGGAAAGTCTTGAATGCGGAGGCAATAAAATGGAGACACTAAACATATCAAAAAAAACCATGCTCATTTCACTCAAAATTGACAGAATGCCAACCTTAAACGAAGTTTGTGTTTGGACAATGCCATTCCCTCCAGATGGAGTTGCAGTTGATACAACAGATAGCCCCTATGTTTATTTCACAACAGATTGCACTAAATGACTTTAAATCTACTTACGTTCGCTAACACGGTGTATATGTCATACTCAGCCCTGGCAGGCTGTTCACGCCACATACCCCAAACGTTATGACAAACTTGATAATATCAATAACTTAAATATTTATAATAATGAAAAATTCGTCAATACTGAGTCTTCTGCTAATTATGTCATTTCTAGCTTGTAATCGACACGATCGAAATTCTGAAACCTTAAGCTATGAAAATGTTATTATTGAAAGCTCTCGCCTGATAGATTCATTACAACAGAATGGAAAAATTCCTGGAATTGATGTTGCTGTGTCAATTAATGGAGAGATTGTTTGGTCAGAAGGATTCGGGCTTGCTGATCTCGAACACAACTCACCTGTGATACCAGGAAAAACTCGCTTTCGTATTGGCAGTGTATCCAAACCGCTAACAGCAGCTGCTTTAGGCAAGTTAATGGACATTGGAAAAATAAATCTCGATTCGCCAGTCCAAACTTATGTATCTTATTTTCCAATCAAGAAATATCCTATAAGTGTTAGACAAATTGCGGGACATGTTGCAGGGATTCGTCATTATCGGGGTAATGAATTCTTAATGAAGAATCGTTATAATTCTATAGAATCAAGTATAGCAATTTTCAGTAATGACTCATTGTTGTTTGAGCCAGGTAGTCAGCTTTCCTATTCTAGCTATGGATTTAATCTTCTGAGTGCTGTAATTGAAGGTGCCAGTAGAGAGGATTTTCTATCCTACATACAACGTGAAGTTTTTTTGCCCCTTGGAATGAATTCGACTTGCCCAGATAAGAACGACAGCATAATCGTAAATCGCACGTCGTTTTATCAATTGGACTCATTGAACAACATAATCAATGCTCCGTATGTGGATAATAGTTACAAATGGGCTGGCGGAGGTTTCATTTCTACAACAAATGATCTAATTAAGTTTGGAAAAGCTCATTTAGAACCGGGTTTCCTTTCTGCCACAACACTTAAAGAACTAACCACTTCACAAGTCCTAAATAATGGAGACAGCACAGCTTATGGGATTGGGTGGTTCTCTTCTGTTGGAAATCAGGTAAAAACATTTGGCCATGGCGGAGGCTCCATCGGAGGCATCACAGTATTCAGAATTTACCCTAAAGAGAAGGTCATCATTGTTATGTTATCAAATTCCTCCAACACGAAATATGCAAATGTAGTGGATCGGATTGTTAAGATGTTTTTGGAGGCAAAGAAAAAACAAACTGACAACATCTAGATTATAATAAAGCCTGTTGCCAACAAAAAATAATGTGCAATACATTAAAAGCCCCACAAATAAGGCTTTACGATGTTTTTTATAAATTTGATAGGGGTTTGTTTTGCAGTAGTTATTTTCCGATACAAAAAGTAATTAGTATAGTATATCAGGAAGTTATGATTCTTAGGTACAAATAAGGTACATATGAACACTCAGAACGGTAAATAAGGGTCTAATCATAATTATGATAGGACCTCTAGGTGCAGGTAAGACAATGTTGGCCAAGCGAGTCTCGACTATTATAATCTAATTTAAAAAAATAGTAAATATCTGGTAAAGAGAGTATTAATCATTACTTCAAGATAAGTAAAGCAAATAGGAAGGTCTTATAAAATA